>Ga0207041_1170_pt1 | contig 10583 bp, 8 predicted proteins | sample Alteio_BWMinCont_73_FD_153311 | JGI IMG/M metagenome (GOLD analysis project Ga0207041, IMG submission 153311) | Enriched cells from forest soil in Barre Woods Harvard Forest LTER site, Petersham, Massachusetts, United States -... | ecosystem: Environmental > Terrestrial > Soil > Temperate forest >... | reverse complement strand
CCGCAAAATCGGGAGAGGAGATTCTCAGCGCGGCATTTGAACTAACCTTGCGAGAGGCAGAGGTATTGGTTTGGGTTGCAGATGGCAAGTCAAATCGCGACATTAGCGAGATTTTGCTGATCAGCCCCCGCACCGTGAATAAACACTTGGAGCGGATTTTTTCCAAGCTCGGTATTGAGAACCGAGCTTCCGCGGCCTCCGTGGCGCTTCGAGCGCTTATCGACCGAACTAAACGCTACAAAGCAGGTCCGCGTCGCATGATTTGATTCAGATGATATGTTCGGGTAAGGCGCTTGGCTAGTCGCCGCAGAAGGGGCTCAGCGCAACAGCGAGGTCGAGCAGAGTTTCGTCGGCACCTGGCCAGCCGACCAAGGAAACGCCGACCGGTACGCCGTCAGCGGTGCCCGCGGGGATGCTGATCTGTGGCAGACCGCCGTGACCGGAGATGCAAGTATAGTTCGTGACGCGCGTGCGGTAGGAATCAAGTTCCGCGGCGCTGGCGGTGAGCAAGGGAGCCACGGCGGGCGCTGTCGGCATCACTAGAACCGTGCCCTGTGGGATGACTGCGCGGATGTGGCTGCGGATATTGACCATATGCGCCCGCGCCGTATCCGCTGTCTCCTTGCTCACGGTCTTGGCGTAGGCGAGGCGCTCTTTCGTGCCGGGGCCAGGTTCGGCTTTGTGGCTGTCAAGCCAAGCGCCGTAGGCTTGCCATACCTCGTAACCTTGAATGACGCGGAAGGTTTCACGCCAGTTATCTAAGCCATCGGGGCCAATGTCGATTTCGGTGGAGCGCGGCAAGACGTTCGCGCATCGCTTTTCAAAGCGCCCAAAAGCAGCAGTGACGGCGGGGTCGGCCAGCGCCATCAGATCTTTGGCGTTGACGATTTTGGTGACCGGCGCCGGCGCGGATTTTCCCTCCAGCAGTACGGGGCCGATCTTTCGAAGCAGGCCTGCGCCCGCGGTAAACCAGCCCGCGACATCGAAGGTGTCGGCCATGGGCAGAGCGCCCCGAAGGCTGACGCGGCCGTGAGTGGGGCGGATGCCGTAGAGGCCATTCACCATGGCAGGGATGCGCACGGAACCGCCGGTATCGCTGCCGAGCGCAAAGTCGGCGGCCCCGCTTGCGACGGCCGTGGCCGAACCGCTGGAGGATCCTCCTGGAATGCGGTTGGGCGTGTGCGGATTGATGGGGGTGCCGTAATGCGCGTTTGTGCCCAAAATGCTATAGAAGAACTCGTCGCAAATGGTCTTACCGGTGATAGTTGCGCCCGCGTCCAGCACCCGCGTTATTGCATCGGCGTTCCTAGCCGCCGGTGCGTGGTCCGCCAGCCATGCTGGATTGCCGGCTCCCGCCACCTCGCCGGTGATGTCGTACATGTCTTTCACCACGCAAGTAAGGCCAGCCAGAGGACCCGTTGCGGCACCGCTGATCCGAGATTGCAGGTCGTGAGGTACGAACGCGCTACCTTTTGTCATGAACACTCCTGGGTGCTAAAATTGAGAGCGTAGATTGCGAAGATAGATGCAGGTCTTAACTTTGAAATGAGGTTGAGTCGCGCCCGGAAAAATGGCCTTGAGCGTCACGCCGCACGCGCGGCTTCGTATCATTAAGTCGCGCATCGACCGCGTCCACGCCAGCGGACTAGCTGCGAATTCATAACGTCCGAATATGTCAAACGACGTATTCGGACTAAAGAAGTCAATGGATAGCTTTTTTTACCGCGAGCGGTCACGAAAAATGACCGGCATATAATGCATATAATGTTGAATACGCCCCGTGCACGCAGTGGAATGGTGACGTCGCCCCACCATCTGGCAAGCCAGGCTGGCATGCAGATTTTGCGCGATGGTGGTACGGCAATTGAAGCGGCCGTGGCCACAGCAGCCTGTTTGGCTGTTGTATATCCCCATATGACAGCCATCGGCGGCGATGGCTTTTGGTTGATTTCGGAGCCCGGAACGGGGCCGATCGCAATCGACGCATGTGGCGTATCCGGCGCAAGCGTAAACGCGGCTCTCTACGAACAGCACGGGCTAACCTCCGTCCCGCAGCGCGGCCCGTTGGCGGCGAATACCGTGGCAGGAACCGTTTCCGGTTGGGAAACCGCGCTCAGAATTAGCGATCGCTGGCAAAAACAATTGCCATTGAGCAGGGTGCTGCGCGACGCCATCGATTACGCGGAAGGTGGTTTCCCCGTCACCCGTAGCCAAGTTGAGCTCACGGCCGCAAAGCTTCCGGAATTATCATCGAGAAGCGGATTTGCGGACACTTTTCTCGCTGAGGGTAGAGTGCCTGCTGAGGGCGATATTATGCGGCTCAAACCCTTAGGCCGCACTTTGAAGCAACTAGCAGACGAAGGGCTAGATAGTTTCTATAGAGGCAAGTTGAGCCGGGCAATTGCCACCGATTTGAGTGAAGTTGGCTCGCCAATGACTCTTGATGATTTGGAAACCTATCGCCCGCTTTTGCGGAGTCCTCTTGAAGTTGAGGTGACGGGGGCGCGCCTGTTTAATATGCCGCCGCCGACCCAAGGCTTATCGTCCTTGATGATTCTGGCCTTATTCGATCGCCTAGGTGTACGCATCCCGAACGGATTTGATCATATCCACGGGATAGTTGAGGCTACCAAACAAGCTTTTCTTGTCCGTGACCGCGAAATTTGTGACCCATCGTTTATGCAGACGAACGCTTCAGCGTTTCTGTGCAATGGCGTTCTTGACGACTTGGCGTCGAGAATTGATCCGCATACTGCCGCACCCTGGCCGGCGGAACCTTCATCAGGAGATACAGTCTGGATTGGGGTGATAGACCAGGAGGCCAGAGCGGTCAGTCTAATACAGAGTATCTTTTTCGAATTTGGATCCGGGATCGTATTGCCGAACACAGGCATCAACTGGCAGAATCGCGGTTGCTCATTTTCTATCAGCCAGAAAACTCGGAATCCTATACGCGCACGCGTTAGGCCCTTCCACACTCTGAACCCCGCAATGGCGTATTTCCATGACGGCCGTTCGATGGTTTACGGGACGATGGGTGGCGAAGGACAACCTCAGACGCAGGCCGCGCTGTTCTCGCGATATGCTTGGCTCGGCGCGAAGTTGCAGGAGTCAATAACCGCGCCCAGATGGTTGCTGGGACGTACCTGGGGCGATGTTACTACCACTCTGAAACTGGAAGATCGATTTGCGCCTGAAGTCATCGCTGCCCTTAGGGCTGCCGGACATGAGGTTGAAATTGTACCGGCATTTACAAGTATGATGGGGCACGCGGGCGCGATCGTCCGACACCCTAACGGCGTTCTCGAAGGCGCCGCAGATCCCAGGAGCGACGGCGCCGTTGCTGCCTGGTGAATATAATGTATGGAGCGAACTGCAGTGATCATCAATGATCCAGCCACCCTAGCAGAAGTGAGCGCTGCTTTTGGCGCATATGAAGTTGCGCTCATGACGAATGATATCGAAGCTATGGATGCGCTGTTTTGGCATTCGCCACTGGTCGTGCGTTATGGTGCCGGCGATGCGCAGTATGGCATCGATGAAATCAGGGAGTTCCGCAAAACGCGTCTGGGAGGCTCACCGCAGCGCAAAGTCATTCGGAGATCGGTGATGACGTTCGGATTGCATTTTGCCGCGACCAACATAGAGTTTATTCGCAACGACAGTCCGATCATTGGTCGCCAGAGCCAAAGTTGGACAAGGTTTCCCGAGGGGTGGCGCGTTGTCGCTGCTCATGTTTCGCTTCTAAAAGGTGGCTTGTAGAGAGAGAATTGGCAGCGGCAGTGCGGCGTTCTTTCCAAAAGACGCCCTTTGCGCTCATCTCGGAGTGAGCCTCCCCCGAAGTCGCCAGATGGTTTTTCGGTATCGGGGGGCGGGCCTCAGAAACAAATAACCATTCTAAATCAATGGATTATATGGATTTTGTTTTTTCAGATTTTGCAGAAACTCTCCCATACCATCACCGCGGCATCATTGGAATCAAACTGCGACTTTGTCGGCAATCGCGCGTAATTCCACTTAGGTGGTTATCCTCCTCCCTCCATAGCCCGAATTCCTCGGCGCATTAGTCCGGCCTTTTGGGTTGACGCTAGTATTGACTGGGAGAAAGGCATCAGCAGTGACGGCATTTCGGAATATCGAAAAATTAGGATTATCGATCCGGGCGAATTCCCGGAAATAGAGGCAAAGCCACAGCCAGGGCCTAAATCCTATAAACCGCTCATCTACTGGGCGATCGGCGAACTCTAAAGCGCAATCCCAAATTCAACGGCCAAGTCCATAAGGCAAAAGCCGACCAAATCCGGGAGCTTATTGGATCAAAGCATCCTGAATTGCTCCCGCTAGGCCGGAAGTGGGGGGATGACGCTATTTGAAAGCACGTTACCGCTTATTTCGAAGAGGCCAGAAATTCGGGAACCCCCAAAGGTAATAGCTAAGCAACTAGCCTTTCGTGTTTCAATTCTTTGGCATGCCTTTGGCTCGGTAGCTACCCCCGGTGACGACCCCGGGGGTATAGCGATATCCGTACAAAAATATATGGCCCTCACCTCATGGTGAGGGAGCACCTAAATTTTATACTTTCTGACCAAAGCAACCGGGCCCGTGGCGGAATAAATCCGCTGCTGGCCCAATTTTTACACTCGTCCTTTCCACTAATACAAACCATCTCCTGCTATGCCATTCAGGTATGAAAAAATCAGCCAAGCCCTCTGTAGAATAAAAGCGTGAATTCTCTCCCGCCATCGCGTACTGTGCGGTTGGCGAATTTCGCGGGTTGCCTCACGTTTGGCTATGCGCTTCCAAGGACTGTCGCAGCTGGTTCTGGCGTTTTGGCTAGGCATCCTTGCACTGGCCGCAAATGCCATTGAACAACAGCAACTCAACACCAATGTCCTGGAAGTAGCGGTCGCCGAACTAGGCGATCACGGACAAACCAGTGTAGGTCACGCTCGCTACCACATCATGCCCGATGGCCGGGTCATGATGGGAACAATGGGCGGTGAGGCCTCCTCGACCGACCGCGAGACAGTTCACCATCATGACACAGGCGGCCACACGCACCGGGGCCACTCGGACTGCGAAGTATGCGGTGCCGTGGCCGCCATGGCCGCATTTACGCTCCCGGTTCTCGCGTTTGTTCCGCTCCCACCAGTCCTGGTCGGATCGTTCCTTTCGTCAGAGCATGAGTATCTATTTCGCTCTGTCCCCCATTCCTCCTATTCATCTCGCGCCCCGCCCGTATTGCTGAGCTAGAGACTTCTGGCAAACGCAGTCACGACCAAGGTCGTGCCGCGTCGCCGCTCAGTGACAGAATTGGGGAATTTCATGAACCGCCGTTTAATCGGCGCGTCCGCACTTTGCGGGTGCGCCATGACCGCTATCGCAGGCGCATCCAGCTATGCGGCTGATAGCTCGTCCATACCGGAAATCGTCGTAACAGCAACGCGGACGGCTTTGCCGCTCGCGGAAGTGCCAGCCAGTGTCAGCGTTATTACATCCACGCAGATTCTCGATACACCTGCCCAGGGTTTAGATGACATCCTGCAGCAAGTACCCGGCATGACGCTGAATATGATCGGACCTGACGTAGGCCACCCTACCGCCTACAACGAAGCCATGCGTGGCCTACCACCAACAAACACGCGGATGCTCGTGCTATTGGATGGCGTTCCTGTCAACGATCCGGGCTTTGGCTACATCCAATGGAACCGCATTCCCCTCGATAACATAGATCAGGTGGAGATCGTTCGTGGTGGCGGGTCGCCTCTCTGGGGAAACGGCGCGCTGGGTGGTGTAGTCAACGTCATTACTCGTGCTCCCAATACGCAGGAACTTCTCATTGATAGTTCCGGCGGCAGCTATGGCACGTACCAGACTAGCGCCTATGGCGCGTATCTTCCGACGGACGCAATTCGACTGAGCGCGAATGCGGCTTTCTCAGGTACGAATGGCTATCAGACGACACCGGCCTCATGGAATTCCTTTGGCACAACGACGTTGCGGGCGCCTGTCTATACACCAACCACTTTCGACGCGAAGAACGGCGAGTTGCGCGGCGACCTTGATCTGCCCGACGATTTCACCGCTTGGGCTAAGGTCAACTATCATGAAAATCATCAGGTCTTATCGACGCCAATTGGTGACGATTTTCAGCATGTTTGGACTTACACTGGAGAGGTGAAGCGCACGTTCACGGAAGGCTCGTCCCTTGAACTGACAGTCTTTCACGATGATAGTAATTTCGTAACGAACAACCCGCACCTTCTTAGCTTTACGACGGAGTATAATTCTAACACCCACACAACTCCGATCCACGATACGGGCGCATCGCTCGTGTGGTCGCAGAACCTGTCAGGAGTTCTCCGCAATTACACTATCGGTGCCGATGTGCATGACATTGCCGGGGCCGACTATGCGAACTATTACAATCCGTCGGGACAGCTCGCCGCTCCCACGATCATCGGTAGCGGTAAGCAGCTTTTTATAGGAGGCTTCGCTCAGGTACGCGTCGTACCTATTGAGAAGCTGGAAATTTTAGCCAGCGTTCGCGAGCAATATTACCGGAACTTCGATGGCCTCGACACGTTCCCACCGGCAATCGGCGTGGTGGCGCCGTCCCATCAATACAGCTTCGATCCTCGCATTAACGCTCGCTACGGCATCACTGACGATTTTGCGATCCGAGGCGCGTATTACACATCATTCCGCGCGCCGACGCTCAATGAATTGTATCGCACCTACGCGGACACCACCGCCGGAATTTATGAAGGGAACCCATTTCTCAAAGCAGAAACGCTGCGGGGGGAAGAGGTTGGATTTGACTTTAACCGACCCGGATTACGTAGCCAGCTAACCTTCTACACGAGTCACATTCAAAATTTGATCACGTCTGAGAATCTCACTGCCGATGAGAATCCTACTAGCCTGGGCGTGAATTGCGGATACGACCCGCAAACGTTCACCTACTTAACCTGCACTCGCAACATTAATGCCGCTGCTGCCATCGCACGAGGGATTGAGGCGGAGGTGACTTGGGACATCGGATCGGGTTTCTCAACCGTGCTTGAATATACGTTTGCTGATTCCCGCTACACGTCCAATCCAGTCGATCCGGCTGCGGTGGGACAACGGCTAGAAGGTGTTCCCAAACATACGGCAACTGGAAATCTAACTTACGCTGCACCATCAGGATGGAGAGTGTCGGCGCAGGTTCGTTGGGTATCCCAAACCTATGGCGACCCATTTCCGGCGGACAATCTTATCCTCAATGCTCATTTTTTAGCTGACGCTTCCGCCGCCTATCCGGTGACACGCAATGTGCAGGTCTATGCTCAGATTCAGAACATTCTCGACTCTCGCTATATAGCCAACAATAGCGGCGGCCCCCCGATCTTGGGTACACCATTCGAAATTTTAGGCGGCGTGCGAGTCAAATTGCAGTAGGAGATTTCGATGATCGAGTCTGACGCCGCTACTTCAGTTTCTGCAGATGGTCGAGTCTCACGCACATTGCGAGGCGACTTACGGGCAGCCATTCCCGATGCGGCAGCGGCACTTTTGTTATCGGGATTAGCTTTCGCCATTCTTGTCTTCCGACTGCGTGCCGGGACAAATGCCGCCGCGTTGGAAATGCCGGCGATGGTAAAAGATGGGGGCATCTGGGCCTATTCCCTCAGTCAGTCTGTCGGCTGGGGAGCCTTGCTGTGGTCATGGCTGACAATTTTGCTGGGCGTCTCGCTACCCTACTTAGCTCAGCAGCGTCGTCCACAGCTGCGGGGAAGCATTGAGCGCCTGCACCGCAGCACCAGCCTCACCGTGGTAGGCCTCATGATAGGTCACGCGGTTTTGCTGACCTGGGACAAGATGGGCGATACGCTGGTGACGGAGTTCGTACCCTGGACTATGTCTTACTTGCCGGGACGATTTCCGCAGACGCTCGGTATCGTGTCGTTTTACTTGGCTGTGTTGCTTGGACCGAGCTTCTACCTGCGTGACAAGCTTGGGCGACAGACATGGCGCCTGCTGCACCTTTACCTCGTGCCCGCTGTCTACATACTGGCTGTCTGGCATACGTTCGCTTATGGCAGTGATGTCAAAAATGGAAACGCGATATGGATAATAATATGGATATTGCAAATCCCCATTGTTGGAGCGTTTGCCTATAGAATATTCACATTGCCACGACAACAGCGCGCCCCCACTCCAATGGCACTGTCGAAAGTAACACCCTCACCAGAATCTATGTCGTTAAGAAGGTGATCACCGTTACGACAAGCCGATTGACGTTTTGGAACTACTGATTTTGCTGCTTAAGTTGCTGTTCGCGGCTCAATTGACTGTCGCTGCGTTGCCCTTGCTGCTGTTGGTAGAAGTGTGGACTCCCCTGTTCCTTCGCACCTCCGTCACCTTGCTGTCGCGGGTGCTGATGCCCGAACTGTGCGGGGATAGCTTGTTGGCTCTGTTTTAGCTGTGCCCACCAGCGCGGTTCATCGTCCTGTCGGTTCTGTTTTGCCTGCTGTGTTTGTTGGCCTTGACCAAGCGGTTGATTCTGGCTTGCCATAGGTTGTCCTCCTGCCATCCGAATTTGAGTGAATCGGGGTACAGACCGCCGACTTAATCAATATTTCGCGGGACACTTCGTGGCTCGTATGACTGCCGAGGCTCATTAAAAAGTAAGAACAAACGGAGGCTACGCTGCCTCGTTTTGCCCGGTAGCCACAAAATTCTGTGCTCAAATAGCGTAAGTGGCGAGACTTTTTTGTGAGTTTCCTCGGAGCGCGCGATCAGGTCATGAATGCTGCACTGTACCGAGGTCTATCGAAAATCAACTAGGAGCATAGGGCCATTCGATAATTACGGATTTGAAGCGTCCAATGTCCCGGTGGATAACTCGACCGTCGAATTGTGAAATTCGGGTACGCCGCGTCGGCAGTGATATATTTAAGATAGACGCTGCGGCAGCCGAGCTGCGACTCGCGCAATCACGGTTATAGTCGGCTAACGGCTAAATTCTTGCCGGACGTTTAAGAGTAACGCACCAGCAGCTTTTTTTATCTCTGGTGACACCCCAAGCCCTACCAGCCAAAATGAAACAGAGAATCACCTAGAATTTTGCCGAAAGAGAGGCCCGGACCTCCCTAGGCTCCGATGGATGCGTATGGATGTCGTTGACCGGCCCAGGTTCACCCGGCAACCGCGAGGCGTAGTAATAGTCGATGTCGCTGCTACGAGAATTGAGCAGGTTGAATATCTTCAGCCCGATCAACCAACGCTCGCTTAATCTTATAACCCAAATCAGCATAAACCAGCGTCGTTGATTTGGATTTGATCGTGCCGTCTTGGGTTATAGGCCGAGGCCCGAAGTAGCGCCCGCGCAGACCAGCCGACCAGCGTTCAAAGTCACCGGGCAAGTCGTGCAAAGCGACACCCGCATCAAACGTCGTTACCAATGCTTCGGGGACATAAGGTCCGTCTGGTTCGGGATCAGTGAAACGCGCATGGGGCCATGCAAAGTCGCCATCGATGGTGAGCCACGATACCGGCGTATACCAGTTAGCGAATTCTACGCCATACCGACGGGTTGGGCCACTGGGCTCGTTATCGCCAGCATCTCCATCCCAGACCAGTTCCGACTGTAGTTTAAGCGTCCACAATGATAGCTCGCTACGTAGTCCCGGAATAATCGTGGTGCGAATACCAACCTCCGCACCCGTGGAATGTGGGAGAGCGGTTGCGGGACTTATATTGGACACAACGCCTCGGGCATCGTTGCTGTGAAAGCCTTGACCGTAGTCGATATAAAATTCCGTCTTAGCCCACGGACCGAAGATCACGTTAACCTTGGGACTGACGACCGATGCCGTCGCGCTCCCCGAATTGCCCCCGGCTAAATTAGTGACATCTATCCAATAGATATCGCCCCGTAAGCCAACAATCGTACGAAACCAATCCGTCCAATGGGTCTGGTTTTCAATAAATGGGTTGAGGCTGGTTTCGGTCGTGTTGTCGAGATGAGTGGTGCTTAACCGCGCGCGTTGCTCGGTGTGAAACAAGCCATTGTGAATATCGTCATTTCGAATTTGAACTCCTACTGTGGTTTGTGATGTTCGTCCAAACAGATTGTGCGACCACATCTGATTGGCTTCGCCACCGAAAACGAAGCGTTGATCCTCTTGCTCAATCTGATCGCCATGTACAGGATCGTCTAGGAAGTAGGTGAAATTGGAAAACAGGTTGAGATGGTAGTAAACGCCATATGCCATGATATGCGTCGCGGAATTAATTCCGGCATGGCGCCCAATCACCTGTCAGCGCATAGCGGTCCGTATCACCGCCATCCGAGGGATCAATCTCGCCCCAGCGGGAAATGAGGTCGGCCGCAGGTGGCGCAGGCGTGCCAAGGGGATCATGCACACCAATGATAGCTCGATCTGGAATTTGATCCGCCGAGTTCCAAATGTTTTGGTACGCCATCGCCGATAACGTGTAGCCGTCGCTTGCATCGCCAGACGAGTACCGCAAGAGACCATCGATCTTGCGTTCGTTGTCGCCCTTCACCCATGGTCCGTCATTGTGCTCGAGTT
>Ga0207041_1169_pt1 | contig 10588 bp, 7 predicted proteins | sample Alteio_BWMinCont_73_FD_153311 | JGI IMG/M metagenome (GOLD analysis project Ga0207041, IMG submission 153311) | Enriched cells from forest soil in Barre Woods Harvard Forest LTER site, Petersham, Massachusetts, United States -... | ecosystem: Environmental > Terrestrial > Soil > Temperate forest >... | reverse complement strand
TAAGGTTTAGGAAACCTCCGCTCTGCCACTTGGGATTCCCGAACTGTTTGAGCTTACCCATTGCTGTGCAATGGGTTGCGGCTGATCAGCTGCCCGCTCCCACTACTCCAAACTGAGCATTGTAGTAAAACTGTAGTAGTTTGCCGCGTCGATGCAACCCTGAACATGCGATTTCTTTCGCTGCTCCTGGATTAGAGTCGCCCACTAAGGCGGCTGATAGTGGGCCACATAATGGGATGGTCCGCCGCAGGAAGTCTGTAGCTGTGTAGACTGCGGAGAAGGAGGATCCCATAAGACTACATGCGGTCAGCATTGATTTGGGCAAGACGATTTTTCATTTGGTGGGGCTGGACTCCACCGGCAAGGTCGTGATCCGTAAGAAATGTTCTCGCAGGCAACTGTTGGCCTTCACCGCAAATTTACAGGTGCAGGTGATTGGGATGGAGTCGTGCAGTGGAGCGCACTTTCTGGGGCGGGCTCTGCGCGAGCAACGGCATGCCGTGCGATTGATGCCGGCGCCATACGTGAAGCCGTATGTGCAGACCAACAAGAATGACTTCCTGGATGCCGAAGCCATTGCCGAAGCGGTGCAACGTCCAAGGATGCGTTTTGTGCCCATCAAGACCGAGGAGCAGCTGGACCTGCAATCCCTGCATCGTGTGCGCGAACGTTGGGTGATGCGACGCACTGCCGTGGTCAACCAGATCCGCAGCCTGCTGCTGGAACGTGGACTCACGCTGCCCAAAGGCCGACGGTATGTGGATGCGCAACTCCCTCGTATCCTGGAAGACGCCGAGTTGAAGCTGTCAGGTTCATTTCGTGTTCTGTTGGCGCAGCTCAAGATAGAACTCGAACAGCTCACCGCACGCATTGAGGAGATGGATCGGGTCATTCAGAAAACGGCGAAAGAGAATGAGGGCTGCCAACGACTCACGGAGATCCCAGGAGTCGGTCCCGTTACCGCGACGGCCCTGATCGCTGCGGTGGGCAACGCCAGTGCATTTCGGAAAGGACGAAATCTGGCGGCCTGGATGGGGATCGTTCCGGGAGAGTACTCCACTGGGGGCAAACAGAAGCTGCTGGGCATCAGTAAGCGGGGCAATAAGTACTTACGAACCCTGTTCGTTCAAGGCGCTCGCAGCGTATTTCAGCAGCGACACAAGCAAGCTCCCGGTCTGAGCAGTTGGTTAGCGCAACTGCTGGCGCGTGCGCACCAGAATGTAGTCATCGTTGCTTTGGCCAACAAGCTGGTGCGCATGGCTTGGGCGGTCTTATGCAAGAACCAACGCTATCGCGCCCCAGTTCTTGCGGTGGCCATATAAAATCTCGGTTTAGGGAATAGAGTTAGAGTTCCTGCCGGGTCTGCTGGCGGAAAATAGAGATGGCAATGGGTCTCTCCCACGCTCTCGAAACCTGATATCGGAATAGGTCTTTACCAGGCCGTCCACATTATAGGGACGAGGGCGAGCGGATATCCATCATGGCCCGGAGTCGCTGACTCCACTCAAGGCCGAATACACTGGCGCAGACCAACTGCCATCATTCGTTTTTCGCTTGCAACTCTGCGGCGGACCATACATTCCGATAACGCCTGCCAGTTCAACCGGTCGGTGCAACACCATATAACGTCTTGATCTGACAATACTTCCCATCGAGAATCGATTTGAACGGCAGTACGCAATCAGAACCTAAACAGGGCCTTGTTCTGTTTGCATTGACGCCCGCGAACGAAATCAGCCTCGTAGACTCAGAGAAGAGGACTTTGAGCTGGTGTTGCGTTGACCCATTGAGACCGCCCGGCTTATCGTCATGTGGGATTGGCCTGGATCCCAGATACCAGTAATTCAGTTCGTCAGGCACTGGCCCGCGAGGATGGTGATATTCTCTTCCCCATGAACGGTACAACTTGTTCGAGCGGATGCGGAGGGACTCCCAGGTAACTCCAGAGGGATTGGAACGATCGTTTGCACAATTCCGCTACGCATCGCTCCGATGCCGTACCGCCTACGTTGGGTTTGAAGGGAGGTGGGTCGGTCATCCTCTCTCTAGTTCCGAACCCCATCCAAACGTACAACGGCTTGCTCTGGAGGCAAATTCGTTATATCCAAGGCAGGCGAAGCCCACGATATACGAGCCAAAGCCGTCCATCGGACATTCCGGATGAAGACCAATAGTGTGGCTAATCCGTTCGGCTTGCAATGTAAAACCGCCCGGGCATGCCCCGGTCGGACGTTCATTTCGAAAAGGAGAGTTCACCACATGAAACGATTCCGCATGCTGTCTTCATTTTTTTGCTTGGCGCGGTGAGTGTCGCAGGCGCGCTCTTGCCGCTGCAGGCCCAAGCCCAGATTTCCACCAAGGAACAGATTGCCCAACAAACGGAGCTTGAAAAAACAATTCCAAAGATGCGGATCACTGATGAATTCCTCGACCTCCTCATCCCCGACATGACGATGGGCGAAACGATGGGGGTTCCCACAAATTCAAAATGTCACCTGTTTGTATACTCGCGCACGAACCCTCAGGGAATTGCCCGAGGGGGAACGGCCGCCATGCTGTTCGAGTTCGACCAAAACATGAAATATGTTAAACAGTGGGGGCCCCATAATTATGCCGCGTCCTTCGCACACTCCGTCCGTGTTGATAAAAACGACAATGTGTGGATGGATGACGAGGGCTCCGGCATGATCATCAAGTTTAGTCCCGAGGCCGTACCTAAGGCGCAGTTTGGCCGGACGCCGGAAGCCATCGATTAACTCGAGGAATTCCTTGAACACGGAGGCACGGGCTTCAACAATGCTGGCGGGAGGCCTAGAGATCCACATCCGATCGGAATGATCGGGACATTCAACCGTCCAACCGATTTGACCTGGGATTCGCAGGGCAATGTTTTTGTCTCCGACGGCTACGGCAACTCTCGCATCGTCAAGATCACCCCCGGTGGCCATTGGCTGAAGGAAGTGGGCACCTATGGTACCGGTCAGGGTCAGTTCAGGATTTCACATAGCATTGCGGCAGACGCCCAGGACACCATTTACGTTGGCGACCGCAATAACAGCCGCATCCAGGTTTATGACAGTGACTTAAACTATAAGAAAACCTATACCGGAATGGGTTCGCCGTGGGGCATCTGCATAAGTCCGGGCTCTCCCCAATATCTGTTTAGCGCCGACGGAACCACAGGCAAAATCTACAAATTGAGTTTGGATGGAAAGGTGCTTTGCTGGGCACAGACCAGTCTGGGTCGCGGCGAGGACGACAATGGCCGCCTGGTCCACGAAATCACTTGCCCGTCCGCCAACCTACTCTACCTGGGTTCCGCCGTCTTGTGGAATGTCCAGAAAGTCACGATTCACTAGAGCTGGCAAGGCTGGATTCAATCAGTGGGACGGGGACGTCTGCAAATAATTTTGCAAAGACTCCTCCGGTGCGCGGATTTTCATTGACGTTCCGTTGTCGTCGGGTGGAGGACGTCTCCGGTTATTCCATACGAATTTGCGTTGAGTCGGAATTTACTTGGGAAATTCCCGCATCCCAGGTGAATCCCTACATCGCATTGCGGCCAAGCCCTGAGAAGTCCTTGCCACCGCACTCTACAACTTCTGGAGATCTGCGGCGGAAATGAGTACACTCGTCTCAGTACGCATCGTTCCATCCCATGGTCATCTCAGGCGATCCGCTTAGCTATGTTCTTGATGTGCTCGCGGGAATTGGTGCCCGCCAAGTTGAACGGTAGCGGATCGCCTGCCTGAATGTCGATTGCAAAAAACTCATTGTCTGAATGCTCGGTAAGGTCGTGAACTTTACGCTGGGCTTCAAATTCTCCGGACACGCAAACTCGCCAAAGCGAAGAACCATCAGGGAATTTTTCGAATATATCGAAGTTACGTCACATCGTGGGCACCCTCGGGGACTAGCATTCGGATCTATGGCTAGGGAGGTACTCTTATATCCCGCAAATGTTTATTATACAAGTCATACCTTTTCCGTTATACAAAGCTTATCGACAGTCAAACATTCAGGTAATTCCCGACGCATTGATTAGAGTCAAAGTCTTGTGAAGTCGTCTTATCGGGACCCGGCTGCCAAACGAAGTCCTTTCGTACGCAGTTCGATCCCATACATGTGACGATCTACGCTAGTGAAAAGGGAGTTGGCATCGCTCGAAAATCGGTGGTTACTCGTGCAGGACAACATTTAGGAGGGAAGGATTGATGTGGAGGCCACCCTCATACCCAATAAAGCTAAGCTTTCTGAACTTAGTCATGAAAAAGTTGACCCGAGAGCGCGTTGTGCCAATCATTTCCGCTAGCATCTCTTGCGATACCTTTGGAAGCAAGTTGGGGGACTGATCTTGCTCGCCATTGTGAGCGAGCAGCAGAAGAGTGCGGGCCAGCCGTTTCTCACTACAGTTAAAAAGTTGGTCAATTAGGGTCTCTTCCGTGCGGATATTCCGTGTGAGCACGTAGGATATAAAACGGACAGAAAACTCATGCTCGGTATGGAGTCTGCGGATCATCTCGCGCGTTTTAATGACGAGTAAGCTTGTGGGTGTGATCGCAGTAGCCGTTCCCATTCGGATTGGTTGACCTATTATGCTGCCTTCACCAAGAAAGTCGCCAGACCCTAGGACCGCCACAACTGCCTCCCTACCGACCTCATTGACAACTGACAGCTTCACGCCCCCATCCTGAATGCAAAAGACGGTGGTAGCGGCATCACCTTGAAGGTAGATAATCTCTGATTTGTGATACTCCACGATTCTTTTTTTCACACTCACCGGCTTGAGAAAAGCATGCATATTAAGGGCATTCTTATTCTTGCGCTCAAGCGTGAGTTCGGGGTGACGTGGACTGGAAGTTACGTTCATAATACTTCCCCTTGCGATACATCTTATCAGAAATGTGCACACCATGTCACCGCTCGTGACAAAGAGTAATCAGGACGGTTAATAGCTACTGCAAAGGAGCATCCTTTTTGTCGCCTCGTCTTCATGTAATTCGGAAACCACTGATTTCGGGGCGCAAGGGATATCGTTCATGGATCAAATTGTATACGGCGTTGTGAGAGCTTTTGGAATAGAAGGGGCCGAACGTGGGAACATATCCGGCCCCGAGGTGGGTATGGGTTAGGTATCCACTAACTGTGTGATTTCTACTCTTTTAGGTCTTGGGCGTCTGTTCAATTCGGCACACGTCGGGTTAAGGCCAGTTTCCGCAACCAAAGTGTCACAACTTCGCACAACCGCGAAAGGTCGCTGAGTCGCATACCCTGCTTCAACCACGGGTCGCTCAAACATATCCGAAATCTACATCGGCGATCCATTTTAAGGAATACATGAAAATCTAAGAATGAAAGGTTGTCTGCATCAAGTCGTGCTAGCAGTGTTATGAATTTGCGTTCGTGCCAAACAGGATCAACCTGCCAGCGGAGCGTTTCCTTCCAAGCTCGGATGGATCGGGCAACGAGTACTGAAACAATCCGACCATTTGAAAGGCGCAAGCGGCTGCGCCACCTTCCTCCGCGCCTAACGATTGTTACGTCGTTGGGAAACATTGCAACGATCCGGGAAATGAGTTCCTCGCGCAGTGCTAGCGCGCGGCCACGCATGTCGATGCTGCCAAACTGATCTGGCCGACCGTACCCTATGAGTTGGTAAGCGCGTCGCAGGCTGCCAAATCGGTTCCGGTATGTCGTTGGAGACGGAGCTCTTGTGGAGTTCTTGATTATGTTCAGAGACAGCCTGCCTTCCAAAGTAAGCAACGCTCGCAAGCGATCTAGCAATTCTTCGTCCGTTTGATTGAAAGTACGCCCGTCCAATATTTTTTGTGCGTCCGCAAAGACCGCAGGATTAATGATTGGTTCAAACGCGCCGGGCTTCAAAATCCATTCAGACTTCTGTAATCTCACGCTTGGCGTGTAAAGTTTGCGTGATGTTCGCCCAAAGACATGACATCCGGCATATTTCGGATGGGTGAGGACGTTGTACACAGCCTGGTAATCCCATTTTGAATGACCCGTGTATTCGATACCTTTGCGGTTGAGTTCACACGCAATAGCGTAGACGGACTGCTCATCGCAAATGAGGTATCGAAAGATTTCCCTAACTACCTGCAACTCGTGAGGGGGGCCGGGAACGAGGATCACCCTATCCGTTGCAATGCTTTTTCGTTCACCGAAAGCTAATTGCTGCTTTGGATGTAGATCTGACGATACCAGCATCCTGCGCAGACCGTACCCTGGCCTTCCACCCTGCTTGAACCCGAGACAGGCCAACCGCTTTTGTCCTGCGAGGACTTTAACGCCTAATTCTCGGCTGTACTCGCCAGCCATAGTCCTCTTCAGGGCCTTCATGATGAGACTAGAAAGGGTGCCGTCGTTTGCAAAGGTCTCGGCGCAGTAATGAACTGGAACGCCAGCAGATTTACAAAGAAACTCGTAGTGTGCGGACTCGTCGGTGTCTTGAAAGCGTCCCCACCGGCTGACATCGTAAACAAGAATGGCCCGGTAACCTGAAGTTCCTCCCACGACCTCTTTCAAAAGTTGTTGAAGCCCGGTTCTCCGTCTCAGAACCAGCCCACTTCTTGCTGCATCTGAATATGTGCGGACGATCTCAAAATTGTTGGACTCCGCGTACTTTTTTATTGCCGTCGATTGGTTTTCCAGTGAGTACTGCTGGTGTTCGGTTGACATTCGAAGGTACTGAGCAGCGGGAACTGCCGGGTTTGCGGTCATAGTGCCTCCTGGGAGGCGCATCGGCAGAAATTGAAAAGACTTTAGGAAAAAGAGTACTGATATCGTGCACGGTCCAGATACCAACTAAGCGAGGGTTTCAGAATGGTCTTGTCAGTGAGAAGTTCTCACCGCATTTGAGCAAATTAATTCACTAGTTCATTTATCCACAACTCTAAAATCCGTTCATTTCCTCGATCAATATTGGTGAATACAATTCCCAGCCCAGACTCGGGGCCAGAATAGACCACCCTAGCGACAGCCTTTATCTCCGCACCTTGGTGGTACATCTTAATCCTGACATTCGCTCCCTTTGCAATTGGAAATGATGTGTCGATACCGCAGCCAATACGGCTAAGAGTTTTCGTTCGCGCCACAAATTGAACTCCTGCGCGAAGATCACTCACTTCGACATCAACAACGAGTTGATAGTGTGGTATCCAAGGGGAAACCTCGTGGTCCACGACAGACCTCCTTCAAAATCGTAGACTTATATACACATGTTAAACATAAAGGAAGGATTCTTTCAACTATTGTGTCACCGTACATGACAATGCTGTTGACTGCGGCAGAGAAAGGGCTTATGTATTGGTTAGCCTATGGGACCAATTCCAACACATCCGAGTCATTGAGTGCGTCCGCCTCAAGATGCTTCGTCGGATAGAAAGTCGTGGAATATGAGAGAACTTCCAGCCGCCCCAAGTGCAGCAAAAGCAGTGTCGCTGTTCAGAGGACTCTACGCACGAGTGGGCCACAATTTGGGAGTTGATGAGTCGTATATCAGTCGTGTAGCTCGCGGGGAACGGAACTCAAAGATCGCTGTAATGGCGATAAATCGGGAATTTAGGAGAGTGTTAGCCTTGATTGGAAAGAGCCCGGCTCGATCTAGCAAGAATCGGAGTAAGCGGCCTAGTAGAAAAAACGTAAGCGCTACGTGAACCGCATCTTGCGGAAGAAGGTCGGAAGAACTCAAGAGCTCTGGGTTAGGAGAAGTACCACCATGGAAAAGGTGACACCATGATTGCCCAGAACTTCCACGCAGGAATACGCAACCCAAATGTCGTTTCAATTGACTTCGTAGCTGCCCACGAAAGTAGATACGCGACAGCGACGTAAGCGGGAATCGTAATCTTGAAGAGTGTCTTGTACCAAGTTCGAGCCTCCTGGGTCCCCTTGGTGATCCTAAGGACAGCCCACAAGATCACAGAGGGAAAGCACAACGGCGCAAGGAACCAGCCAGGTCCGCCGTGACCCGAAAAGGTGAAATTGAACCCAGGGATAATCGCTAGCACAAACATCACAAGCGGAAAACCGTATCCGACGGCACAGTTCCATCTCCAGAATGCCCGCCTCCGCCGCATTCAACGCCCCTGCAAGCTGCTCTTCACTAAACCTGCTTTTCTTCTTGGGCTTCTCATCTCTCGCTTCTTACCGGGAGATGCCAACTTGTGGCTGGACTTGTTTTCGGGGCAACTTAGAGAAGTTGGTACCAATAACCCGTTAGTATCAAATCAGTTTTCACTTCACTCAAAGACTTTTCCACAGGAGATATCTTTGTAAATATATATTGACTTGACATATAGAACTTTTACAACTACAAATGAAGCCGTCAAAGTTTTACAGGCACAGGGACTTGGCATCCAGCCTCAGTTTCCCTGCACGAGAATCACGCGCGAATTGATCGTTCCAAACTGACGCGGACAAGTGTGTCATAGCTTCGTTGGAGGTCGTGATGAAAATAACCATAAGAATCTTAATCGCCTGCCTGGTGCTGATTTGCGGTCTCGGGTCGGACCTTTTTGCCCAATCTGGCTCCTGCAAACATTATGCAACAGGGATCGAGAAAAACCTGGACGGCACTTGGCCGCCGGGATACTCGGACGCGAACTGAACTTGAAATCCGAACCTCGTCAAGGATTCCCTCAAATGAAAATCCACCACCGCCATATGTTCCATAATTCCCGATTTGAAGAACTCCCGACCCAGATGAAGGCATGGTGCCTGATTTTGTGGTTGTACTATTTAGAGCACCGTTGACATAGAAGGTCACAAGCTGTGTAGATTCGTTCACACTTACTGCGACATGCGCCCAAGTATTCTTGGGGACTACACCGGTCGGGGAAAAGCTACTCTGGTAAGAACCGTCATTGAATTGAAAAAGGAGTTGCCCTCCGGGTTGGAGCGAAAGCCCGTAGTTGTAATTGCTTCCCGGATTCGTTGCGTCACGTTTTTCAGCAATCATTCCTCCATTGGAATTGTCAGAAGTGTTATAAATCCATGCGCTGAGGGTAACCGTGCTTGGAATGCGCAGAGATGGGCTATCACCAGCTTGCAGGTAATCGGCTGTGGATGCGCCAAACGTAGCTGCCCCGCCGATCTGCCCCGCCGTTGCTGCCGGTGTCCCATATATAGTCGCGTTGTTCCCGTTGACGGTTGAATCATTGCTGGACAAGGTTGTCCCGTTGGGCAAATGCCACACGCCCGCGAAGTTGCTGTCCCAAACGCCGTTCCTATTCGATTGATCGGTGGTGATCGAGGAATTTCCAAAGAGAACATAAACCACGGTATCAGTTGTGTGAGACACCGTCGGGACTTTGACCCAGAATACGACCGCACCCGTGGAAGCGGAATAGCTTTCACATTCGAAAGCGAGTGGGCTCGCGCCTGCGGCGTCCGCTGTAAAAGCAATGTCATACCCATTCGCGTTTGTTATGGAGCCGCCGTTTGCCGTGGTCGCCAAAAACGGGTATGTTCCTGAAATGAGAACCGGGAAATTGGTCTGATCGGTGTTAGGAACTTTGGTGTGGTCAATCGAGATCGCCAAAGAATAGGCATAGGGACTAGTAACAGTAAATGCCGCGCCGTTGCTATTTACACCGCTCGCAAATACCACAACGTTCCCTGTCGTTGCTCCGGTCGGCACGGTCATAATGAGGCTCGTGTCATTCCAGCTCGTAACGGTCGTGGTGGTCCCGTTGAAGCTAACTGTTCCTGAACCTTGTGTCGTTCCAAAGCCTGTCCCCGAGATCGTGACCGAGGCGCCGATTGCTCCTGAAGACGGGGACAGACCACTGATGTTTGGCGCGGCCAGAGCTGAACCAACCAATGAAAACAAGACGATGAACAAACCAAGAGCAAGAGCCAGTTTACCTGTGCGGCGGTTCATGATGAACCTCTGTTATTCAATAAAATGAGACATTTGAATCAGACTCAACGCTTCTAGCGCGGCAGAAATCAATCCCTACTCTTGTCTGTTATTCATGAAAGATCGACCGACCGATTACTGCGACCCATATTGAAAAACTGGAGTAAGAACGCACGATGGTTGATTTAAAGAAACGGATTCAACTCCTCCAGCTCGTGATCCAGTCCAACCTTGACCACAGACGTCATAGGTGTGCGCCTCCAACACCTTGCCGTTTGAATCCGTTACGGTAGTAATCATCGAATTTGCATCATAGGAGTAGGACAAAGTAGTAAGGTCCGGCTCTGTAACCTGGACAAGGCGGCCGGATGAATCGTAGGCATAACCCAGCGAAATCCCGACATCAGAACTCACGCTTGTAATTAACCAACTTGAGCTATTTGCATAGCCAAAATAGAGGTGGCGTCCTCCCGGATCTGTAACAGAGACAAGTCGGTTTAATGCGTCGTAGGATATTTGAGTTGTATTTCCATTCCGGTCAACAATTGCGGTAAGAGAACCCGTTGTGTAACTGAAAATCCTCTTCTCTCCACTTTGAAATGCCAGGGTCCATTGCGTAGTCGGAGAGTCGGTGGTTAGCGCCGCAGTGACGTTTCCCGGGGCCACTGGATAGAGTGGGCCCGAGCCGCCAAAGGACCAAAAACTGCCATC
>Ga0207041_1168_pt1 | contig 10634 bp, 9 predicted proteins | sample Alteio_BWMinCont_73_FD_153311 | JGI IMG/M metagenome (GOLD analysis project Ga0207041, IMG submission 153311) | Enriched cells from forest soil in Barre Woods Harvard Forest LTER site, Petersham, Massachusetts, United States -... | ecosystem: Environmental > Terrestrial > Soil > Temperate forest >... | reverse complement strand
TGCAGGAAGAGCTCGACCTGTTGGCGCTCGCGCGGGATCAAGTGGAAAAACGCCTGCGCCGCTACGAGTCCTTCTCCACCATGCAAAGCTACCGCGCTCGGCCATCATGCATATAAGGCGCGGAGTCGCGCAGGCCCCATAGGGGTGGCGTGCGCCATTCTCGTGCACCGGCGCCGGGCACATGCCACGCGCCTTGTCTCGCTGTAATATCGTCCGGCAGGCGTAAATCCCAACGGCTTTATGGGTTAGCCGTGCCAGAACGATGCTCTCGCCGCGCGCATCGGCGCGCATTGTTACGAAGAGGGTCCTTCTCGAGGAGGTGGTTGTCTTGCAGCGAAATCTCTCGATTCGAGTTAACTCGCGGAGCCTCCGCACCCGCTACCTTAGAAAGTGCCGTCGCCAGGTGACGACGGATCGACCGAGCGGAGTAACGCCGCGGGCGAGTTCGCTTTTCAGTCAAAACTTTGAGCTGCCGTGAGCGGCACCGACGCTGAAATGTCAACCAACGTGTCCGATGCGTTCTGCGGTCCGCGCCAAGTCCAGTAGGGCCGGGACCTTGGCCCTGAGTGAATTCCGGGGAGCTGACCAGAACCGCAACGAGTTGAAGGCAAAAGAAGAACCGCGCTCCCCAGGGGTACAACCGAGAAGCGCGGCAATCCCGGTTGGCCAACTGCCGAGGTTTCAATTCAGTGATTGGCCCGGCGGGACTCCCGAAGATAACATCTCCGTTGTGAACGCCAGATTAGTTGTCGATGAGAATGGTCACGAGCGAGCGGCAGAGAAACAAAAAACCTGCCACGTTCAGCTCCCCCACGTTCATGGCGATCAACTGCGGCTCGGCCGACGGCGCTCCGTCGGGCAGAGGGCCGACCGCCGCCGCGCGGCCGGGCACGAGCGAGAAGGCCGGAAATGAACGCCAGCGATGGCAGCGGGGTTGACTCGGCACGTCTGGACTATCAAGGAATTGATTCAGCGGGGCTGTCCCCAAGACACGGCGGCAATAGCGTCGTAAAATAAGGCTCAGGGGAGGAACAAAAAATGACCACTAGGCTGATAGTTTCGGACTGGAAGGGTGACGCTAGCGAATTCACCTTCGAAGATGCGTCCAGCGGATTTGTCGGACTATACGGGAATCCTGAGGAAGTAGACCAAGACCTTGAACCGCAAGCGCGCTGGGGCTTCGACGGTTCGTTTGTGCTAATTCACGAACGGCTAATTGCCGATGAAGCTAGATAAGTCAATGTCCCGGGGCGTCAGGCAGTGCGCCAAAATCAGCCGGACGTCCTGGGATTTCGGAATCAGCCGTGGCTGGCGGGCCGTGCGGACCAGGTGATCGGCCAGTTCGTTGGTCAGTTGCTTGACCCCGCCGACGTGTTCGGCATGGCCTGCGAGGTTGATCTTTTCTTCGGGGTCGTTGTCCAGGTTGTAGAGTTGAATGAATGGCTGGCCGACTGCCGGGCCCAGGGCATAGCCGTCCCGCCGCCGGCGAGCCCCCGTGCTGTAGATCAGCTTCCAGCGTTCCGTGCGAATCATGGCCTCCTCGTTGTCTGCGTATTCGGCGATGACGCGAACCCGGTGGGCGTCAGTCCGGTCTCGCAAGAGCGAGGTCAGGCGTCGCCCGTCAAGGTTTGCCGGAGTAGGGACCCCGCAGAGCTCAAGGATGGTGGGCGCCAGGTCAATCAACTCAACCAGCGCCGCCGTCGCCCGTCCGGGGCGAATCAGCCCGGGGAATCTCATCAACAGGGCGGCGCGAACCGCCGGCTCATAGCAGCAGTGTTTCTCGAATCGGCCGTGCTGTCCCAGCAGGTAGCCGTGGTCACTCGTGAAAATGACCAGGGTATTGTTGGCGTGAGTCGAGCGGTCGAGGGCGGCCAGCACCTGGCCCACGTTCTTATCCAGGTACTCCGCCGAAGTGGCATACGCCGCCATGATGCCCTGTTTGTCTGCTTCGGTAAGTTCGCGGAAAACGGCCGGGAGGCAGCGGTAATCCTCCGGCCCGACGGCTGGCACGTCGAACGAGCGCGGGCTGTACCGGCCGCGGTATTCCACTGGGAACCAGAACGGCGCGTGGGTCTCATAGAAGCCCACGTACAGGAAAAACGGCCTGGCCTTCGGCACGGCCAGGTACTGGGCCGCTTGCGAGGCGAGGAACGTGCCGAACATGTCGGCATCAACGGCGGCATAAGGCAAACAGTCACTGTTCAGCCACACGCGGCCGGGATCGGCAAACGGCTGCCACGGGCCGAGCATGTCGCCGTCCGAGTGGGGCAAAACGGGCCCCTTCTTCGAGAGCCAGGCTTCGTATTCGCTCCAATCGACATAGACATCGAATTCATGCCGGCGGGGCCAGTAGTAATGTGTTTTCCCAAAGGCGGCCACTTCGTAGCCAGCTTGGTGAAGGAGAACCGGCAGCGTGACCTCGTCGTCGGGGAGCGGGGTCCGTGACAGAGTGACCCCGATCCTCCGCGGATAGCGCCCCGTCCAGAACGACTGCCGAGAAGGGGTGGAGAGCGGACAGGTAGAAAACGCGCGATCAAACCGTATCCCCTGGGAGGCCAGGCCGTCGAGACAAGGGGTCCGAACCATGCGGTTCCCGTAGGCGCCGCAGACGTCCGGCGTAAAGTCGTCCGCGCAGATCCATACCACGTTCGGACGCGAGGATCCGCGTTCCGGGCCGCGACCACGTCGACGCAGAGAAGCCGCCAGATGACTGATCCACTTCCCGAGCATCACGCATCTTGACCTGGTTCGAGTGAGGCCGGCAACCTCTGTTGATAGTGTATGCGGGCGGACCAGGTATCCCATCTACGCGAGCTGGGATTCACGAAAAACGCCTTATCGCGACGCCAAGCTAGTTCCCGCCGTATGTTTTCGACCGACGACGATGACAATCGGGAACGCGAAGTGAATGTCCTCGCCGCTACGATGGGCACCGAGGCCGAGGCGATCCACACCGACGTCGCCTGCGAGGGCCCTGCGAACCCGGTCGGCGTCACCGCGGTTGGGGAACGACGCGGCTAGCAAAGACTCCAAGGCCATGGCGAGTTTGAAGTAGGTGATGTGCAAATCCCTCAGCCCCGCGTCGTGGAACATGCCCGTCAGTTCCTCTAGGAATAAGGCCCGAACATGCGAGGGATCGCGGAGCTTTTCGACGCGGTTGTAAGCCTCGGCCTGCTCAGGACGCGACGTGAAGACGTCCGTGACGGCAATTCGCCCGTCTGGCCTGCACACGCGAATCATCTCCGCCAGCACTGCGTTGGGATCGAGAACGTGGTGGAAGCTGTAACGCGTCACGACGACCGAGAAGACGTCATCCGGGAACGGCAATGGGACTGCGTCCCCGACGAGCCAGGTTAGGTTCGTGAGTCCTTCGGCGTCCTGCCTCGCCTGGGCCTGCGCGATCATGGCCGGTGTCAGGTCGATGCCGGTCACGTGCCGTGCAACCTTGGCCAGCGTGCAGCCGACCAGGCCGGGACCGCACGCTACGTCTAATACATTGTCGCCAGGCCCGATGTCCGCCAGGTCGACGACAAGCCTGACCGACTGCTCATTCGAGTGGGCCGGCATCTGCGAAAACGGGACTGCCTGCCTGGTGAACTGATCCAGGATAAGACGCCGCTGTTCTTCCTTTCGGTCAATCATAAAGTCTCAAACACGAAACCGGGACGCCAAGTGGGTTATGATCGCGGCCCGCGTGGGCGCATTCTCGTCCGAGGTGCCGGAGCAACTTCAGATCGGCTCAAAGTGCGCGAACATATTTTGAAACTCGGCCAGATTGGAGGGCGTCTCGTACCAACAGACCGCCTCGAACCGCTTCCACAAGTCCCGTACCGCCTGGTTCCCGTGAGCGCCAGCAATGGCTTCTTGCGACACCCACTCGAAAACCTCGACGATGGTTCCATCCGCCGTGCGCATTAGAATCGGCGCTCGGTCCGTGACGAGACCTTCGGCGCGAAGCGGCGGGAGATGATTGCGGACGAGATCAAGGAGCGCTTCCTCCTGACCGGGTCGCGGCTTGTAGCATGCGACGGAAATCGACCCCATGGAACTTCCTCTCAAAGCAAAGATGTAAGATTGTTCTGATGCTGTAACTGCTCGGATCGTCCGATCCCAGAAGTCACTCACTTCGGCTTCGGTCAAACCGAATTTGCTCAAATCCCGCTGGCGAAACTTGCCCGACATACCGAGCCAGCTGAACGCTCCGGTTGCCGTAAGCCATCCCACGACCAGCAAGAAGCAGGATAACCGACGCCAACGCTTGATCCAGCAGAGCATTACAGTAGTTTCGCCCAGTCTTGTCAGGCACAAGCTGATCAATAAGTGCGTTGCCACCAATGCATACACCCAAAGCCCCGGCCCGCCAAAATGCGCGTCAGTCGTTGGACATTCTGCCAGCGCATGAAAAAGTCCTGCCGCGGGCTCCCCTGGTGTCGCCCATCACCAAGAGGGTCTAGCAGCAGGACCGGAAAGGATTCTAACCGCGCTCTTTCTTACATACAAAACAAAACTGCTGCCAAGGGCGACCTGTTCCGACATCGTCGGATTGGATCTGTCCATCGGATTCGTCCCTGGTGGTTGCGACCGTCCCGCACACGAAAGCGAAAAAAACCGACGTGGTGGAACACCCGGAGGTATTCAACCACGTCGGCTTACTCGCTAACGAGCCCCTTGGCACAGCCCGGGTTGCTCTTCATCTAGTCGTCCGACGACTTCGAGCCAACAATACAATCGGAGTCATTTAGAATTCACTGCGGGCGCTATTGTATGGCCCAGACAGGGTAAAGCAAGCGGGTTAATCTGCAAAGCGCGGTATAGACCCCATTGCCGGATGGAGTACGGTGAAGTCACCCGAAAGGGAGTATCCCAGCCGCGTCCGCTGGGATACTGGCAGACCGCCTTGACGACGTTGCGGCACCGACCGAGTTTTTCAATGCTTTCCGGCCGAGCGATCGGCCAGTCGCTTCAAAGATGCCTTTGCCTCTAGCGTCAGTCGCGCTTCCGGCGTACCAAGTGCTATCTTTTCCAGGACTGCCTTGGCTTCCACCGTAGCGGCCCATTCCAATACCTCTAGCGCTCGCACACTCCGAAGTGTGTCCGGGGGCAAAGAAGCGTTGCGCGCAACCTCCAGCGCGTGTTCCATGCGACGGCGGGCCTCTGCAGACTGCTTTCCGGAAAGCGCAGCGCGCAATGCTGGAACGGCCTCCTCGCCCATGCGTCCCAGTTGCTGCTCGGCGCGCTCCCGGGTCGTAAACATGCTGCTATCCAGGTCAGCCAGCAACTGCGCCAGCCGGCGCTCGTCCGTAGGTTCAGCCGGACGCATGCGCGCACCGAGAAATGACACAGCTTCTTGCGTGCAGCCACGCAAATGCCAGATGGCTCGATAGGCTGCAGCCGCATCATCACCAGCCAGCGTCGCCCATGCCTGGGGGAGCCCTTGAGATGGCAGCGTGGAGGAAATGGCTCGTTGTCGTTCGCGCAAGCGGGAAAGATCCCAAATCAGTGCCGTTGTATCCATGCTGCCCGAAACCACACTGCTGCCGTCGGGCGCAAAAGCGACTGCATAGACCGGGCCCGGATGGCCAAAACAGTGCCACAGCGATTTGCCCGTTGCCAGGTCCCAGAGGCCGACCGTCGTATCGATGCTTCCCGTGGCCAACACGCTGCCGTCCGGAGAGAAGGCTGCTGCCTCGATGTTGCCGGCATGATCCGCGAACCTTGCGCGCTCCTTGCCGGTTGCAACCTCCCACAAGCGCGCGGGCGGTGGAATCCCGTTCCATGGCCGGCCGCGCTGCGGAACGGACACCAGGGATTTGCCGTCTGGGGAAAAGGCCAGGGCGTGGATGTTGTCCTCTAGACCACCGAATTGGCGGCACTCCCGGCCGCTCGCGACCTCCCAAAGGTGGATGAGGTTTGCTGCCGCGCTCGGCTCGGGGCCGCCGGGTTTGAGGATCATTCTCTGGTGGGCGTTCCAATTTCCTGTTGCGATCAGTTTTCCGTCCGGCGACCAGGCGATGCAGCCGATTGCGTAGCCCGCGCCAAATACGTTGCCGGTGCGCAGGCCCGTGGCTACGCTGCGCAGCTCAATTCCTCGTCCGACGCCGGATTCGACTGCCACATCGCCGATTGCCAGCAACTTGCCATCCGGAGAGAAAGCGACGCACCGACCCGGCAGGCGATGCAGAGTCCGGCCGGTCGCCGCTTCCCAGGCCACGACTTTCAGCAAGCCGGTCGCCGCAGCCAATTGCTTACCGTCCGGGGACCAGGAGAGGCTACGGATGCCGTTGCCGTCCTCCGCGTCGAGTTGGCGAATTTCCTTGGCGCTCGTTCGGTCCCAGAGGCGCACTATGCCCTCGCCGCCCCCGGTGGCCACGGTGGCGCCGTCCGGCGATACGGACACGGCCATGACCATGTCCTCGTGGCCGCGATCGGCGTACACGTTTTCGCCGGTGGAAAGGCGGTGTAAGGTGATGACGCCACTCTGCAGTCCGCAGGCAACTGTCTGCATGTCGGGGGCAAAGGCGATGGAGCGAACCTCCTGATGTGTCGCGTCGGCTTCACGGCCGCGGAGGATGCGGAGCTGCCGCCCGCCATCGAAGTCCCAGAGGCGTGCGGTGCCGTCGGCACCGCCGGAGGCGAGGAGCCGATCGCGCGGCGCGAACGTAAGCGTCCTAACCTCTCCCTGGTGCCCAGTCAGCTGACAGAGCGGCTTGCCTCCAACAGCATCCCAAACATGAATGACCTTGTCCCGGCCGGCGCTGGCCAGCACAGTGCTATCGGGCGCAAAGGCCAACGCGAGAATCTCCTGATACAAGCCGCCCACGCGCTCGGGATAGCGGATGACCCGCGCCAGGGTGCCATGAGCCGGCTCCCAAAGGCGGATCGTTTTATCGCGACCCGCCGTCGCCAGGAACCTCCCATCCGGTGAGAACGCTAGTGCGTTGACGACGTCCTTGTGGCCTGCGAGACGGTGCAGTTCTGTGCCGCTCATTGCCTCCCACAGAACCACCTCGCCAGACTTGTCGAACTCACCGCCGCCCGAACCCAGCGTCCTGCTGTCCGGCGCGAATGCAAGCGACTGGACGGTTTTCGCGTGGCCGCGCCATTCACACAGGTGCTTGCCTGTTCCCGTGTCCCAGACGTGGATTAGGCCATCGAAGACACCCACAGCCAGCAACTTGCCATCTCCAGAGAGGGCCATAGACGAAGCGGAGGTTGGCGGGCCTTTAGGATCGAGTTGAGGGATAGCTAATGAGCGAATTTCTTTGCCTGTGGCCGCGTCCCAAAGCTGGACGGTCCGCGTCCAACCGGCGGAGGCGAGGGTCCGGCCGTCCGGAGTAAACGCAAGGACGTTCAACGGGCCCTGTTGCCGCAACCGGACGGTCCCCAGGCGGGCCAGCACGCCAGGTGGCAATTGGTCCCCGAGCCGGTCATTGCGAACCTGCTTACTATTTCCCGCCCTCGGCGGCTCAGCTAACGCGCCGGTCAAACCCGAGTTGTTTTCTGCTTCGAAGTTGGTGGATTGAGCGAGCATGACATGGCGTCCAACCAGGCCCAACCCGACCGAAAGGACAACGAAGGCCAGCGCCACGAGAATTCCAACCTTGAACTGGGCGGCTGCCATCGCTTTCAGGACCGCTTCTGCTAGCGACGCCGCTCTGGCAGAGGTCTTGGTTGCCCCCGTTGCCGTGAACTTGATGGCAATATGGACCGTTGTCGTCATGAGCGCGGGCGGCACGCTCGCAAACGCCACTTCCTCGGCCAATCCTGCCGTCAGCGCCGTCAACGAAAGACTGATTCCCCAACGGGCTAGCCGCGTCCTCAACAAGTCGCGCGCCCGGGCCAGCCGTCCTTTCACTGTGCCGATTGGCCAACCGAGGTGCAGGGCAGCCTGGGAGTGCGATTTCCCTTCCAAATAGCAAAGGAGCACGATGGCCTTATATCGCTCGGGCAAGCGCTGTATCTCTTCATTGAGCAACCTGCCAATCTCTCGCCACGCCAGTTCAGTACTCGGCTCGTGGCGCTCCATGATTTTGGCCTTTCTTTCCTGCTCGCGTCGTCGGGCAATCTGAGCCAAGGCCCGTACGGCCACGTGGTGGGCGACGCGATGCAACCAACCAATGATCAATTCCGGCTGGCGGATCGAGTTGGCCTTCTGGGCCAGAACCATGAACGTAGCCTGGAATGCGTCCTCTGCATCGTGCACGTCGTGCAATACCCGCCGGCATACGCTCAAGACCAAGGGGCCGTGTCTTTGAACTAGGCGCGTGAAGGCGTGCTCGTCATGCTGTTGCGTAAATAGCTTGAGCAGTTCTCGATCGCTGTGCTCGTCGTCACCGGGCGTCTCCACAAGTTCGCGTAGGTGGCGGACAACGAGATTGAGTCGTTCATGTGCCATCGTTTGGTGCTCCCGAAGTTGCGTATCCTTCTATAGGAGCCGACAAAAGAGCGAACGGATACAGATTTTTGGAAAGAATGCTCCCAAAGCATCTCGGCCGCGATCTGGTGCGCGATATTGCGTGTGGCCAGAAACTGGTACCCCTTCATTCAAAAAAGTGACCATCTTGCCTGCCCCCTGTCCACCTGCGAGTCAATTGCCCGTTTAGTTCCAGGGCAAGCGGGCCCGCGTGCCCGCAAGGGCTGGGTGCTTCGAGCGAACCGAAAGAATCCCAGCATCACGCGCTGGAACGCAGGTAGCCCGTCTTCGGGCAGTAACGATGCAGGGCTCGTTCTGCGGCGCCGTAACTTATGGGCCGGGAATGAGGTCCTGCGTGACCCCAGGGGCTCCGCCTTTACTGCACGAAGGGATGATTCATGGCGTCTGTTTTGGAGCTACCTGGCCGGAGTTGTCACACCGCCAAGCCTGCATTTTCCCTGGCGGTCCTGCACAAACTGCTCCCGACTTCGAACTGACGGCAATTATGTGGTCGCAGTTCATAGATGGCGCAGCCGCATTGTTCGCCGACATGGCCTCGTAGGGCGACGCATACGGGGTGTGTGGTCTCGACACGGTTGCGAGTGCCCAGAAGCGATTTGTTGTCCGACTGCACAACCGAAAGGCCCAGACGTTTCATCTGCTTGGATTCGTGCTTCGTCAAGCGAACATAGCCGACGGCCGCGGCAGCTTGCTGGTTGCTACAACAGGCACCGCACTGCTGACAGTCATACGCCGGACCATTCCACACCCTTGACCTCGTTGTCCCGAAGATTCTACTGTTTGTAACGCGCATTGGCCTCGACCGTGCTCACCGGCAGAGAGCTAGCCTGACGGTGAGTGCGTGACGATGTATGCGACGCTGATTTTTCCCCTGTAGCAACAGTAAAGCGCTCTTGCAACCCAGGGATGGACTGCAAGGGCGCTTGTCCTGGTCGCTTAGTAGCGGCGGCCGCCGCCACCTCCGTAGCCGCCGCGGCTGCCACCACTACCTCCACTCCCGCCGGAACCGCCCCGGCCGCCACCGTAGCCGCCCCGACCGCCGCCCCCGCCGCGGTCTTCTCGCGGCTTAGCCTCATTTACCGTCAGAGCCCGGCCTTCGACCTCCTTGCCGTTGAGCGCCTGGGTGGCCGCTTGAGCTTCCGCGTCGCTACCCATTTCGACAAAGCCAAATCCTTTAGACCGGCCGGTGTCACGGTCCATGATCACCTGCGCCGACTGAACGCTTCCATGCGCCTCGAATAGCTGTGACAAGGTGCTGTCGGTCACGCCGTAGGCCAAGTTGCCTACGTACAACTTCTTGCCCATGTCGGGCCTCCCTAGAAAGAAGAACTGGTTCGCGCCTGCCCCCACCTCGGAGCGCCGCGTACCCGGAAACACGCAAATTGCTTGGGACTGGAGAAGGGTAGAGTGGAAGGTGAAGACGACCGCTGCACCGTTCGCGAGCCCGCGGAAGTATTCTAACGTTTACAAGGCACGGAAAGTAGTCGATTCACCGGGAATCGCGCTCGTAATTCCTGCGTGCCGACCGCTGGGGCGCGAAGCTGATCAACGTTTACCTCAAGACGGCGTTGTTGCCGATGGCGGCGGCGCATCTATGTGGCCAGTTACTCTGCTCACCTTGCGCTGAGACCCATTCGCAACGCCTCTATCGGATCAAAATCTGACCTATGTTTGAGTGGCTAATCATGCACAGATGCAGCACAAGGGTGAGCCATGAATGTGGACGGGACCTTACCTGGAAAACCTCGGTTGCCGCTCCGAACGGTCCAGGCGAGCGGGTCCACCAGACAGCGCCAACCTATCCCGGGGCCGCTCGCCCCTCTCCATGTGGGCGCCCTCTCATTCCCCGGCCAGCTCTCGCTCGCCGAGCTCGACCGGCTCAGCTTCCTCATGGACCGGCTGTTCAAGATCCCGGGCACGCGCTTGCGAGTCGGCCTGAACACGATCCTGCTTTTGCTGCCGGTGCTGGGCGACATCATTCCAAGCCTGGTTGGTATCGTGATCTTGATGGTCGGCTTGAAACATTACCGGGTACCGCGGATTGTGGCGGCGCGGATGGTGCTTAATACGTGCCTCGATGCCGCACTTGGCTGGATTCCCATCCTCGGCGATCTCTTCGATCTCTTCTACAAGGCGGACACACGCAATGTGCGCCTTCTACAAGCTTATGCGGGGTCGGGGGATGGCAAGCCGCGCTCTA
>Ga0207041_1167_pt1 | contig 10634 bp, 1 predicted proteins | sample Alteio_BWMinCont_73_FD_153311 | JGI IMG/M metagenome (GOLD analysis project Ga0207041, IMG submission 153311) | Enriched cells from forest soil in Barre Woods Harvard Forest LTER site, Petersham, Massachusetts, United States -... | ecosystem: Environmental > Terrestrial > Soil > Temperate forest >... | reverse complement strand
TTCTCTAATATTGAGGCGGTTGCTGTTGACGGATCAGGCAATGTGTATGTTGCCGACGCGAGCACGTCCCTTGTAACCAAAATTCCCGCAGGAGGTGGCTCGGCTGTTACCCTGGGTTCGGGATTTAATGCGCCGAAAGGCATTGCCGTAGATGGCGCCGGAAATATATATATCGGCGATACCAATAACAACGCCGTAAAAGAACTGATTGGCGGCAGCGGCAGCGTGGTTACCCTGGCATCTGGTTTTAGTACGCCATGCGGCATGGCGGTTGATGGCTCAGGCAATGTATATATAGCCGACCTGGGCAATGTTCTTGTTAAAGAAATAAGCCCTGTCGGCGGGTATTTTATAAGTCCGTTTTTACCGCCCGGGCTTAGTTTTTCCGGAACGACCGGAACCATAAGCGGGACCCCCGCGATGACATCTCCTGCGACAAATTATACCATTACGGCGTACAATAGCTCCGGGAATAAAACTGCTGCGCTGAATATTACTGTCAATAGCGCCCCGTCGCCGACCATCAGCTACACCAATCCGTCCGCTTATACCCAGGGAACTGCAATTACAACATTATCGCCGACAAGCAGCGGCGTATCAGCTCCGGGGTATAGCAATGTTACAACGGCGTTAGGTTCTGGTTTCAGTAACCCGAGCGGGGTGGCGGAGGATGCGGCGGGCAACATTTACGTCACCGACAACAGCCATAATGCGGTGAAAAAGATTCCTGCAGGCGGAGGCACGCCGGTAACGATTGGCTCGGGTTTTTCTGAACCATACGGGATAACATTAGATGCCGCGGGAAACGTGTATGTGGCCGACTATGGCAGCAGCACGGTTAAGGAGATACTGGCAGCTGACGGGAGTACAAATATCATAGCGACGGGCTTTAGCGGTCCTTATGGCGTTGCAATAGATGCTTTAGGTAATATTTATGTTGCGGATGTTGGTTCGTTAAAGGAAATACCGGCTGCAGGCGGCAGCCCGGTTATTATCGGCCCCGCATTCAGCGATATTGAAGGCGTTGCAGTGGATGGATCGGGAAATGTGTACGTCGCTGATGCGAGCACTTCATTGATAACTAAAATTCCGGCAGGCGGGGGATCCCCGGTTACTTTAGGCTCGGGATTTAACGCGCCGCGGGGTATCGCAGTTGATGGAGCCGGTAATGTGTACGTGGCTGACACCAACAATAGTCAGGTAAAAGAAATACCGGCTGGCGGCGGCAGCATCATTACAATAGGGTTTGGGTTTAACGGGCCCACAGGGGTTTCCGTTGATATTTTGGGCAACGTGTACGTAGCCGACCGTGCGAATAGCCTCGTGAAACAGGTAAAGCCTATTGGCGGCTTCTTTATCAGCCCCTTCCTGCCTTCGGGCTTAAATTTCTCAGGAGTCACCGGCGCCATCAGCGGAACGCCGCTGGTAACAAGTCCGGCTAAAACTTATTCCGTTATCGCTTACAATAGTTATGGGGTTGGTAAATCCGCAACGGTTAGTATTACCGTTAATGCTCCGCCTTTGCCTTCCATCAGTTATGTAAGCCCGGCGGCATATACACAAAACTCAGCAATCACGGCACTTTCTCCCACAAGCAGCGGTGTAACCGTTTCCGGTTACAGCACCAGTCCCGTTGCTGTCGGGTCAGGATTCAGTCATCCGTCGGGCGTGGCAACGGATGCCGCCGGTAACATATATGTAACTGATAACAGCCATAACCAGGTGAAAAAAATCCCTGCCGGCGGCGGCACCCCCGCCCTCATCGGCTCGGGCTTCTCCGAACCGTTCGGTATAGCATTGGACGCGGCCGGGAATGTCTATATAGGCGATTACGGCAGCGGTTCGGTAAAGGAAATATTGGCCTCCGACGGTAGCACGATCAGCGTCGCTACCGGCTTCAGCGGCCCATATGGCGTCGCTGTTGATGCGATCGGCAACGTTTATGTGGCCGATGTCGGCGCGCTAAAAGAAATTCCGGCGGCAGGGGGCAGTCAGGTCGCTATCGGGCCAGCCTTCACCGATATTCAGGGTGTGGCAGTAGATGGCGCCGGCAATATATATGTAGTCGACGTAAGTACTTCATTGTTAACCAAAATTCCAGCCGGCGGAGGAACACCCGTTACCCTTGGCTCCGGGTTTAGTTCTCCGAGGGGTATAGCAGTGGATGGCGCAGGCAACCTGTATATAGGCGACAGCAATAATAATTTAGTGAAGGAAATCCCGGCAAGCGGCGGCAGCCCGATTTCATTAGGCTTTGGATTTAATGCGCCTTACGGTGTCGGAGTTGACAAGGCCGGAAACCTGTTTGTAGCCGATTACAATAACAGTTTGGTAAAACAGATAAAACCTGTCGGCGGATACCACATAGGTCCATTCCTGCCCGCTGGCTTAAATTTTAACGGAACGACAGGCGTCGTTAGCGGAACGCCGTTGGTAACAAGCCCTGCCACAAGTTATACAGTTACCGTATACAACGCATATGGCGGCAGTAAATCGGCTTCATTTAGTATCACCGTAAATGCGGCACCACTCCCAACCATCAGCTACAGCGCTCCGCCAGCCTACACCCAGGGAACAACGATAACGACACTTAGCCCGACCAGCAGCGGAGTTGCCGTAGCGGCCTATAGCAACAACCCGGTTGCGGCAGGTTCCGGGTTCTATAATCCCACAAGTGTGGCAACGGATCCGGCGGGTAATGTGTATGTGGCCGATTACAGCCATAATTCAGTTAAAAAGATCCCGGCCGGCGGGGGCACGCCTGTCCTTATTGGTTCCGGGTTTTCGGAGCCATACGCGGTGGCTCTGGATGCCGCCGGCAACGTATACGTGAGTGATTATGGCAGCGGTACGGTAAAAGAGATATTAGCGGCCGGAGGCAGTACCATTATATTAGCCACAGGATTTAGCGCCAATGGCGGCATCGCGCTGGATGTTGCCGGCAATATATATGTCACTGATATAGGGGCGTTAAAGAAAATACCCGCGGCGGGAGGCAGCCCGGTTACCATGAGCAGCGCCTTTACCGACTTACAAGGCGTGGCAGTGGATGCCGCCGGCAATATTTATGTGGCCGATATAAGCACTTCACTTATTACAAAGATACCTGCAGGCGGCGGCACGCCCGTTACGATAGGCTCCGGATTTCTGTCCCCAAGGGGCCTTGCAGTTGACGGCGCAGGCAACGTGTACGTAGGCGATACGAATAACAATTTAGTTAAAGAGATTCCCGCCGGAGGAGGCGGCATAATTACATTAGGGTTCGGGTTTCTTAATCCATATGGTATTGCGATAGATGGCGCCGGAAACTTATTCGTAGCCGACCATGGAAACAGTCTGGTAAAACAGATCAAACCAACCGGGGGCTATTTTATTGACCCAAGCCTGCCTGCCGGGCTCAGTTTTTCCAATACCACCGGAACGATCAGCGGCAAGCCTGTTGTGCCCAGCCCTGCCACAAATTACACCGTGACCGCCTATAATGCTTTTGGCGGGAGTAAAACTGCATCTGTAAGTATAACCGTAAACACAGCCCCTCTGCCCACGCTTACATATACTACTCCCCATACTTACACCAAGGGAACAGCAATAACAACCCTTACCCCGACCAGCAGCGGGGTAGCAGCGCCGGCATATAGCACAAATCCGCTGTCGGTTGGCTCAGGTTTTAGTAACCCGGAAGGTGTGGCATTTGATGCCGCGGGTAACCTGTATATAGCCGATTACAGCAATAATGCAATTAAGGAAATACCAGCGGGAAGCAACACTCCCGCGACCATAGGAACCGGCTTCTCCGAACCCGACGGGCTTGCAACAGATGCAGCGGGGAACATTTATGTAAGTGATTATGGAAGCAGTTCGGTAAAGAAGATCTCAGCCGGCGGCTCCAGCACGACCACCCTTGCATCCGGATTTAATGGCCCGTTTGGCGTGGCCGTAGATGCCGCAGGCAATGTTTACGTTGCCGACGGCGCCGCAGTGAAAGAAATACCTGCGGGTGGCGGCCCGGTTACTATTGTAAATTCAACCTTCAATTCGGCAAAGGGCGTAGCGGTGGATGCGCTGGGCAATATCTTTGTTGCCGACCAGGCTAACAATGCGATAAAGGAGATCCCCGCTGGCGGCGGGGCACTGGTAACAATTGGTTCAGGGTTTACCGGACCGACCGGCGTATTTGTAGATGACGTAGGAAATATTTACATTGGCGATACGGGCAACAACTTAGTAAAGGAAATACCTGTCGGGAGCAGTACACCTGTGTCGATAGGTTTTGGCTTCAACGGGCCGATGGGAATAGCGCCCGATGGCTTGGGCGACGTGTTTGTGGCCGATCATAACAATAGCCTGGTGAAAGAGATCAAGCCTGTTGGCGGATATTATATCAGCACGCTTTTACCTGCCGGTTTGACCTTTTCTAATACTGCCGGGACAATCAGCGGAACGCCTACAGCGGTAACTACTCCGACAAATTATATAGTTACCGCTTATAATAGTTTTGGCGAAAGTAAATCCTCAACTGTCAATATTGTGGTCGGGGTTCTTGGTTTCAAAGCGATCCCCTCAAAACCCTATGGCACTGCCGATTTTAGCCCCGGAGCAACAAGCACTGCGGGCGCTATTACCTATACCAGCAGCAAAACGACTGTGGCGACAATTGTATCTGGCAAAATACATATTGTTGGAGTGGGCACTTCAACCATAACAGCTACCGATGGGCATACTACTTTAACCCAGCTTTTAACGGTTACCCCGGTGCCGTTAGTTATAACCGCGGTAAACAAAAGCAAAGTTTACGGGGCGGCAAACCCCAACTTGACCGTTAGTTACAATGGTTTAGTAAACGGTGATACCCACACAACTACGCCGCCAACTGTGAACACAACAGCTACGGCAACTTCGAACGTAGGGGCATATCCAATTACCGCAAGCGGAGCAGTGGATGCAAACTATACCATCAGTTATGTTGCGGGTTCGCTGTCGGTAACTACCGCACCGTTAACAATAACGGCCGATAATGTAACCAAAGCCTATGGCACAGCCCTGGCAGGCGGGCCAGGCTCAACAGCTTTCGTGCCCACAGGTTTGCAGAACTCCGAAACCGTCGGCAGTGTAACGATAGCTTATGGCACAGGCGCGGCAGCAACGGCAGCCGTGGGGAGTTATACCGGTTCAGTAACCGCATCCTCCGCCACAGGCGGCACATTTATGGCAAGCAATTACTCGATCACCTATGTTGCCGGGAATATCACGGTAGGTAAAGCCGCATTGATCATCACCGCAAATAATGTCAACAAACCCTACGGCACAACTCTGACGGGCGGGCCGGGTTCAACAGCTTTCGTGCCCACAGGTTTGCAGAACTCGGAAACTGTCGGCAACGTAACAATAGCTTACGGCACGGGCTCGGCAGCAAATGCCGCGGTGGGAACGTATACAGGTTCGGTAACCCCATCGGCAGCAAGCGGCGGCACCTTTACAGCAAGCAATTATACCATAACCTATGCAACAGGAAATATCATTATAGGTAAAGCATCATTAACCGTAACGGCCAATAATGTAAACAAAACCTACGGCACAACGCTGACCGGGGCGGCAGGGTCAACAGCTTTCACTTCCACAGCGCTTCAAAACTCAGAAACCATTGGAACTGTAACCATAGCCTACGGCACGGGCGCGGCAGCAACTGCAGCGGCTGGAACTTATACGGGTTCGGTAACCCCGTCGGCAGCCACCGGCGGTACGTTTACTGCCGGCAATTATAACATAACCTATGCAAAAGGGAACATAATGGTTGGTAAAGCACCATTAACCATAACGGCCAATGATGTACTCAAACCTTATGGCACAACGCTCACCGGTGGAGCTGGTTCCGGTTCATTCGCTACAACCGGCGCTCAAAACTCGGAGACAGTCGGAAGTGTAACAATAGCTTACGGCACGGGGTCTGCAGCAAATGCAGCGGCGGGAACGTATACTGGTTCGGTAACCCCGTCGGCAGCCACCGGCGGCTCCTTTACGGCAAGCAATTATACGATAACCTATGTTCACGGAAACATCATTGTAGGGACTGTACCGTTAACTATAACCGCCAGCAATGTTAACAAAACCTATGGTACATTGCTGACCGGGGCAGCAGGCTCAACGGCATTTACGCCCACGGGGTTGCAGAACTCGGAAACCGTCGGAAGTGTAACGATAGCTTATGGCACAGGCGCGGCAACAAATGCTGCAGTCGGAACCGATAACGGTTCAGTAACCCCGTCCCTGGCGACCGGCGGCACATTTACCGCAAGCAATTATTCGATCACCTATGTCGCCGGGAATATTACTGTAGGTAAAGCCGCATTGACCATCACCGCCAATAATGTCACCAAACCCTATGGTACAACGCTGACAGGAGCATCGGGATCAACGGCATTTACGGCAACCGCCCTTCAAAACTCCGAAACAGTCGGCAGCGTTACGATAGCTTACGGTGCAGGCGCAGCGGCATCGGCAGCCGTTGGGACCTATACCGGCTCGGTAGTACCATCCGCTGCAACAGGCGGCACATTTACGGCAGGGAATTACGCTATCAGTTACGTTGCAGGCAGCCTGACTGTACTGTCAACCAACGCCAGCCTGGCAAACTTGACGATCAGCGCCGGCACATTAACACCCGTATTTGCGACGGGGACCACCAACTATACCGCCAGCGTAGCGAACACAGTTTCAACCATGACGATAACTCCCACAACAACTGACGCCAACGCTACCGTAAAAGTAAACGGCACTACGGTGACATCAGGCACGGCATCCGGTTCAATCGCTTTAGCCGAAGGGGCCCAAACTGTTATCACGACCATCGTAACGGCACCGGACGGCGCGACCACCAAAACGTATACACTAACGGTGACCAGGGCACCGTCAACTAATGCCTTGCTGTCCAATCTGGTGGTCAACGGTGCGACCTTAAACCCTGCATTTCATTATTCCACGCTAAGCTATACAGCCAGCGTAGCCAATACCGTCACCTCCGTAACGGTAACGCCACATGCTGCCGATGCCAACGCAACGATAAAAGTAAACGGAACCACAGTAACATCCGGCGCGACATCCGGTTCGATCGCTTTGGCTGAAGGCACCCAAACAGTTATAACCACCATAGTAACGGCGCAGGACGGGGTAACGACCAAAACATATACGGTAACAATAACCCGTGCGCCGTCAGCTAATGCTTATCTGTCCAACCTGGTAGTCAGCGGTGTGACCTTGACCCCGGTATTTCATTATAACACCTTCAGTTATACCGCAAGCGTACCCAATACTACCACCTCCGTAACAGTAACGCCGTCTGCTGCCGATGCCAATGCAACCATAACCGTAAACGGGACAACGGTAGCATCGAAAACAGCATCGGGTGCGATCGCTTTGGCTGTTGGCGCCAATACCATCACAACGATTGTAACCGCACAGAATGGGACGACCAAGGATACCTATACCGTGACGGTAACACGTGCATCAGGCGGCGCCGACAGCTACGTCCCTGGCATCAGCGTCACCAAACCAACCCAAACTCCGCAATTAGCTGAGGATGGCGTCGTAGTACACCAGGGCGTATCACCCAACGGCGACGGTATCAATGACTTTTTACAGATCGACAATATCAGTCTGTACCCGGATAACAAGCTCATGATCATGAACCGGAACGGGCAGTTGATCTATGAAACCCAGGGATATGACAATAGCTCGAAAATCTTCGATGGTCACAGCAACAAAAACGGACAAATGCAATCGCCGGGAACATATTTTTACCAACTGGATTATACGGTAAGCGGTATCACCAAACATAAAACCGGGTTTTTGGTGCTGAAGTATTAAGAAATAACAAACCAACGTAAAAGGGGGCTGACTTTTAGTCGGCCTTTTTTATTTTGATCACACAAACCAGTTTTTGCCAACAATTCCCCGGTAAATATTCCCTGAATTTTAGGAGATTAAGAATCGTACTCACCACGAAATATAGGCCAAATGTCCTATTTCCTGCTGCCTTTCTTACCGTTAATTTTATTGCAGGCATTGCAGGTGGATCAACTTAAAAAGAAAAAGATCTCCCTGCGCGCCGTAGTTGGTCTTAATTACCCCAAAAACCATGAAAAATCTATCTCTTGTCCGAAAGCTATTTCCGAAAGTAAAATTTGGTTGTAAAATATTGCTATTGGCGGTGCTGATCCTGCCCTGCCTGCCAAAAACAGAATTGTTCGGACAGGCGCCTACACTAAGCTACAGCAGCCCGCAAACTTATAATGTAGGAACGGCCATCCCAACGCTGACACCGACCAGCAGCGGTGTTGCTGCGCAGGCATTCAGCAGTACCGTCACCACTATCGGGCCGGTTTTAAACGTCGGTTTTGGTCTGGCGGTAGATGCAGCCGGTAATTTTTATATAGGCGTCACTAACACCAATAAAGTTTACAAAATGTCTGCAAATGGCGGCACACCGGTGTCTATCGGCTCTGGTTTTAATGCGCCGGATGGAGTCGCCGTAGACGCAGCCGGGAACGTTTATGTCGCCGACCAGGATAACAATACCATTGACAAAATACCGGCAGGCGGCGGTACGCAGGTTACCGTTGGATCTGGTTTTTCGAAGCCTAGCGGCGTAGCCGTAGATGCAGCGGGCAATGTGTATGTGGCCGACGGAGGCAACGATGCAGTTAAAGAAGTGCCTGCAAACGGCGGTGCTATCATTACGCTGGGTTCAGGGTTTACTGACCCCGTTGGGGTGGCGGTTGATGCATCGGGCAACGTTTATGTTGCTGACCATAGTGCATCGGTAATAAAAGAAATACCGGCCGGCAATGGAACCCCTCTTACACTGGCCACGGCGAATCAACCGTTCGGCATCGCCGTCGACCCGGAAGGGAATGTTTATGAAACGGAGCTTGGGAGTAATGAGGTGAAGATGATCCCGGCAGGCGGAGGCACCGCGGTTGTTTTAGGTTCCGGCTTTACTGAACCAGGTGCGATAGCCATAGATGCTACCGGTAAAGTTGATATTTACGATTCCGGCCACGGTGTGATCAAGCAAATATCGCCCGTCGGTGGATATTGCCTCAATGCAGCCCTTCCACGAGGCTTATCGCTTAACGCCGCCACCGGCGTCATCAGCGGGACGCCGTCAAGCGCAATGCCTGCAACGACCTATAGCATTACGGGGTATAATACCAGCGGAGGTACAACAGCAACACTTAATATTACTATTTCTCCTGCCGTTGCACCGGTCATTAGCTATAGCAGCCCGCAAATTTATACGCTCGATGTTGGTATCCCAACACTGACACCTACCAGCAGCGGCGTTGCGCCGCAGGCATTCAGCAGTACCACCACCACAATCGGGCCGGTTATTGGCGTTGGTTTTGGTTTGGCGGTCGACGCTGCCGTTAATTTTTATATCGGCTACACTAACGGCAATAAAGTTTACAAAATGCCTGCAAATGGCGGTACGCCGGTGTCTATCGGATCTGGTTTTAATTCACCCGTTGGGGTAGCGGTAGATGCGGCCGGCAATGTTTATGTCGCCGACCAAAGCAATAATACCATTGACAAAATACCGGCAAACGGCGGTACACAGGTTACCATTGGATCAGGTTTTTCCAGTCCCACCGGCGTAGCCGTAGATGCTGCGGGAAATGTATATGTAGCTGACGGCGGCAACAAAGCAGTTAAAGAAGTGCCTGCTAACGGCGGCGCCATCATAACCCTGGGTTCAGGGTTTACCGACCCGGTCGCGGTCGCGGTAGATGCATCCGGCAACGTGTACGTTAGTGACCATAGTGCCTCGGTAATAAAGGAAATACCGGCTGGTAATGGAACCCCTGTTACCCTGGCCACGGCCGTGAATCAACCGTTCGGCCTCGCTGTCGACCCGGAAGGAAATGTTTATGAAGCAGACCTTGGGAGTAGCGAGGTGAAGATGATCCCGGCAGGCGGCGGCACGCCGGTTGTTTTAGGTTCCGGTTTTCTTAATCCCGGCGCAGTTGCCATAGATGCCACCGGTAAAATTGATATTTATGACTCCGGCCACGGCGTAATTAAACAAATATCGCCCATTGGCGGATATTATCTGAGCCGTGCGTTGCCTCCATCGCTCAACTTCAACTCCAGCACCGGCGTTATCCGCGGTACGCCCACAGCCGTGAGCCCGGCAACAAACTATACCATTACCGGGTATAACATCGGCGGCGGCATCGGCGGCGGCACGTCCACAACGCTTAATATACAGGTACGGTCGGTTGCGCCGGCTACGGTTAGCTATTCAAGCCCGCAAACCTACCTCATTGGCCAGGCGATTTCTCCGCTCACTCCTTCGAGCAGCGGTGTCGCTTCACCCAACTATTCCACCACATCGTCGACTATCGGCTCCGGGTTTTTTAATCCGTCGGGTATAGCTATTGACGCGGCCGGGAATATTTACATCGGCGACTACAGCAATAACCAGGTAAAAAAGATACCGGCCGGCAGCAATACTCCGGTCGTTTTAGCGCCGACGTTTACTTTCAACAGTCCCGACGGTGTGGCGGTTGATGCTTCGGGCAATGTATATGTGGCCAACCGCGGTAACGGCGAGGTTGTAGAAATACCCGCAGGCGGGG
>Ga0207041_1166_pt1 | contig 10761 bp, 2 predicted proteins | sample Alteio_BWMinCont_73_FD_153311 | JGI IMG/M metagenome (GOLD analysis project Ga0207041, IMG submission 153311) | Enriched cells from forest soil in Barre Woods Harvard Forest LTER site, Petersham, Massachusetts, United States -... | ecosystem: Environmental > Terrestrial > Soil > Temperate forest >... | reverse complement strand
CGAGTTGGAGCGCGGCGAGCCTAGTGACGACGGTGCCAACCGGTGCGACGACTGGAAGCGTGGTGGTGTTTGCGAGTGGAGTGAATAGTGGTGGGTCAAGCTTCACTGTGGTCTCTGCGCCAAGCATCATGAGTCTATCGGGTACGACGGGCGCGGTGGGCGCGGCCATAACGATCACGGGGACGAACTTCGGAGCGACGCAAGGATCAGGAACAGTCACCTTCAATGGGACAGCGGCGACGGTCACAAGCTGGAGCGCGACGAACCTAGTGACGACGGTGCCAACCGGTGCGACGACTGGCAACGTGGTGGTGTTCGCGAGCGGAGTGAATAGTGGTGGGTCGAGCTTCACGGTGGTTTCAGCTCCAAGCATTACGAGCCTGTCGGTTGCGACCGGACCGGTAGGTACGCCGGTAACGATTACCGGGACAAACTTTGGAGCAACGCAAGGGTCTGGGACAGTCAGCTTCAATGGGACGACGGCAACAGTTACAAGCTGGAGCGCGACGACTCTTGTGACGACGGTGCCAGCGGGCGCTACGACGGGGAACGTGGTGGTTTTTGCAAACGGAGTAAACAGCAATGGTGCCGCATTTGCGGTTGGCAGCCCCTTTGCGTACAAGTTGGCGGTCACGATAGACCATACGAAGGTTCCCAACACTGATCAGACAAATTTCCCGGTTCTGGTTTCCGGAACATATCCGTTTTTGGCGACCGCAGCCAATGGCGGCTATGTCACCAACTCGAATGGCTATGACGTGATTTTCGCAGCTGACGCAGCTGGCGCGACCCCCCTAGCATTCGAGCGGGAGACCTACAACCCATCAACAGGAGCAGTGATTTTCTGGGTCAATGTTCCGACTGTATCTCACGCCACGGACACAACGGTTTACATGCTTTATGGAAATTCCTCAATCTCTGTTGATCAATCAAACAAAACTGCTGTGTGGGACAGCAACTTCAATGGCATATGGCATTTGCCAAACGGCACAACCTTGACCGCGAATGATTCAACGGCCAACGCGAATAACGCTACTGTATTTGGGTCGCCGGCGGCCACTGCGGGCCAAATCGATGGTGCAGCAACGTTTGGCGCATCCACAACCGATTACCTGCAAGCAGGCGATAGCCCATCTCTGCGCATCGCAAGCACGGTCACGCTTAGCGCATGGATTTATAACACCTCGGATAATCCCAATGGAGGGCTGATCGCTCAGAAGCGAGACCCAACGAATCCAGCGAATAATTACAACTATGGTCTTTCGCTCGCAACCGGCGGGCAACTCCTTTTTCAATTCAATGATGGTTCCTACCAGAGTAGCTTTTCCGCGACCGGCGTAGTCCCCAAGAATGCTTGGACGCATGTCGCAGTAAGTGTGGACGAATCTACCCAGCACGTGAACTTCTATGTTAATGGGTCCCTCAATACTACAACCCCGAAATCCGGGACCATGCCTTCGTCTGGCACAGGAGTTCTTCAAATCGGGAACTACGGAACCTTTGGCGGTAGTTATTCTCTTAATGGAATCATTGACGAGGTTCGGATTTCGAGTTCGGCTCGCTCCGCCGATTGGATCGCTACGGAATACAACAACCAGAGCAACCCGTCTTCCTTTTATCGGGTTGGGGCCCTCATATCCGGATTGTCAGTGTACTCGGGAGTGGCTGGCACTTCCGTGACCATTAGCGGAAGGGCTTTTGGCTCTTCGCAAGGGTCGAGCACCCTAACATTTAATGGCGTTGCAGCAACTGCAACGAGCTGGAGCGACGGCAGCATCATTGTAGTTGTTCCGGCAGGGGCGACATCGGGCGACGTGGTCGTGACTGAATCTGGCGCGACCAGCAATGGCCTCTATTTCACGGTGCCAACATCGTGGTCGAATGGATATGTGCACCGCCGCGCGATTTCCATCAATCACTCAATGGTGCCCAATACAAACCAAACGAATTTCCCGATCCTGTTATCAGGTACATACTCTTACTTCGCCACTATAGCCAATGGCGGTGGCGTGACTAATGCAAACGGTTTCGACATTATTTTTTCTTCGGATGCCGCTGGCACGAACACCCTTGCCTACGAGCGGGAGAACTACAACCCGGCAACCGGTGCGGTCAATTATTGGGTAAAAGTGCCGACAGTCTCTCACACTTCAACTGAAACCGTGATCTACGCTTTCTACGGCAATGCATCAGTGACAACGGATCAATCAAACGGCACCGGTGTTTGGGACAGTAACTTCAAGGGTATATGGCATTTGCCAAACGGCACAACCTTGACCGCAAATGATTCAACGGCCAACGCGAATAACGCCACTGTATTTGGGACGCCGGCAGCCACTGCGGGGCAGATCGATGGTGCAGCTACGTTTGGCGCGTCCACAGCCGATTACCTGCAAGCCAGTGACAGCGCATCACTGCGAATCGCTAGCACAATCACCCTAAGCGCGTGGATTTACAACACCTCGGATAACCCCAATGGAGGGCTGATTGCTGAGAAGCGGGACGCGACGAATCCAGGGAACAATTTCAACTACAGCTTTTGGCTCGAAACCGGGGGACAACTCTTTTTTCAATTCAATGATGGTTCCTACCACAACAGCGCCACCTCGACCGGCGTAGTCTCCAAAAATGCTTGGACGCATGTCGCAGTGAGTGTGAACGAATCTACGCAGCTTGTGAGCTTCTACGTGAATGGTACCCTCATTAGTACGGTCACGAAATCTGGCACCATGCCTTCAACTGGCTCGGGAGTCCTCCAAATCGGAAATTATGGAACACTTAGCGGCGGCGTATTTTCATTTGAAGGAATTCTTGACGAGGTTCGGATTTCGAGTTCGGTCCGCTCCGCCGATTGGATCGCCACGGAATACAATAACCAGAGCAACCCTTCAGCGTTCTATTACACATGGGCGGACGATGACGGAGGCCCAAGCATCACTAGCATGTCTCCAGTGTCCGGACTTTACGGCAATTTAGTGACGATTGCAGGGAGTGGTTTCGGCGCGTCACAAGGCGGCAGTAGTGTGACTTTCAACGGATTGCCGGCGCCCGTAGCAAGTTGGAGCAACAATCAAATTATTGTGCCAGTTCCAAATGGTGCGACAAGCGGCAACGTTATGGTTACAGTTTCAGGCGTGCCTAGTAACGGTTCTATCTTCGCGGTTACGTTGCCAACAATCGCACATCTCGTTCCTTCCTTCGGCTCAGTGGGCACTGTCGTAACGATTAATGGTTTGAATTTTGGTACAACGCAAGGGTCCAGCACAGTCACGTTCAACGGTGCGTCGGCGGTCCCAACCGGTTGGGGTTCGTCGAGCATAGTTGTGCCGGTTCCGGCGGCAGCAATTTCCGGGAATGTGATTGTCACCGTGTCTGGTGTTTCCAGCAACGGATCGAGTTTTACGGTTAACCCGGTCATCACAACCGTTTCAGGCACAACTGGTTCAATCGGTGGACACGTCGGCATCTTCGGTTCTGGCTTCGGGCCGTCGCAAGGGAGCAGTCAAGTAACATTAAATGGAACGCCGGTGACGATTGATTCTTGGTCGGTCACTTCGGTTCAAATTACGATTCCCGTGGGCGCGACCTCGGGCCCACTTTTGGTTTCGGCCGGGTCCGGCAATAATAGCAATTCTTTTTATTTCACAATTACAACCAACCCGCTTCCGTCGGGATGGCTGGATCAAGATATTGGGAACGTTGGCGCGACAGGAAGCGCGACGTATTCGACTGGGACTTTCACGGACAACGGCGCGGGGGGAGGGTTGGGCACTACTGATGCGCTTCACTTTGTCTACCAACCGCTGTCCGGGGACGGGACAATCGTAGCTCGATTGCTAAACTCTCAAAGCTCGCAATTCCCATCAGTTGGTCTAATGATTCGTGAAACGATGGCGTCCAACGCGGCATTTGCGGCCATTGATTTCATTCCCAATCAATTCTATTTGTATTTCCGCTCGAGCGCTGGAGGAAGCGGCGGGAACCTACCAACAGGCGGTTCGCCGTCGGCTCCATACTGGTTGAAACTGGTGCGGAGCGGGACCTCATTCAGCGCCTATTGGTCCCAGAATAGTCTGGACTGGACGCAGGTCGGTTCCACCATAACTATCAACATGGCGCAGAATGTTTACATTGGTATGTTTGCCGCTAGCGGAACCACGGGTGTCCTGGAAACGGCCACTTTTGACAGCGTTTCAATCAATTCAGCGGCATCGGTAGCGCCAGTAATAACAGGAGTTTCGGCTACGACGGGTTCGATCGGAAGCCAGGTAGTCGTCACGGGTTCTCATTTTGGAGCCTCTCAAGGCAGCAGCCTTGCCACGGTAAATGAGCTGCCGATGACGATCAATTCGTGGAGCGACACGTCCATTACATTCACAATTCCTTCGGGCGCGACCTCGGGACTTCTGGTGGTCTCCGATGCTCCCGGCATGAATGACAGCAACGCCGTGTATTTCACCGTGACGACAAACCCGCTGCCCACCGGATGGCTGGATCAGGACGTGGGTGCCGTGGCTGTGCCGGGCAGCTCAACCTACTTGAATGGGACATTCACCGTTCAAGGTGCGGGCAGTCTGAGCAACACAACCGATTCCTTCCATTTTGTTTACCAATCGTTGTCGGGTGATGGGACGATTGTCGCGCGGGTTGTGAGTGGGCAAAATATATATTCGTCCGGGGTAATGATCCGAGAAACGCTGGGTACGAGTTCGACGTACGCCGCGCAAATGTACGGGAATAACAACGCGGGATATTTCTACTTCCCAATGCAATACCGTTCGAGCACGGGGGGAGGCTGGAATTTACAAAATGGCCCCTATACGGGCCTGCCCTACTGGATCAAGTTGACGCGCAGCAGCAACGTGTTCACTGGATACGTTTCACCGGATGGAGTGACCTGGACACAAGTTGGTTCGAGCACGACGATCAGTATGGCCACCAATGTTGATATTGGCCTCTTCGCGGCCAGTGGTGCTGCGAATTATGTGGGCACAATAACCTTCGACAATGTGTCGGTCAGCTCCACCGCATCGCCTGCTCCGATTATCACCAGTGTTTCGGCCACGTCGGGTTCGATCGGCAGTCAGGTGACGATTACCGGCACTAGTTTTGGAACATCGCAGGGCAGCAGCCTTGTGACATTGAACGCTCTGCCAATGACGATCAACTCGTGGAGCGGCACGTCAATCACCGTAACAATTCCGGCCGGATCGGCGTCAGGACTGCTGGTGGTTAGTGTTGCCCCCAGCATGAACGACAGCAACGCGGTGTATTTCACGGTGACAACGACCCCGCTTCCTTCAGGCTGGCTCGATCAGGACATAGGTTCGGTGGGTATAACCGGCGGTGCGGGCTACACCAGTGGCACGTTCACGGTTCAAGGCGCAGGAGGTTTTGGCAATACCGTTGACGCGTTTCATTTTGCCTATCAGTCTTTGTCGGGTGATGGGGCCATCGTTGCGCGGATGGTCAGTTCCCAAAATATCTACACCGCGGGGGTCATGATTCGAGAGACGCTGGGCACGGGTTCGACGTATGCGGCGCAGCTTTACGGCAACAACAGCGCCGGGTATTTTTATTTCCCAATGCAATACCGTTCGAGCACGGGGGGAGGGACGACGGCACAAATTGGCCCATATACGAGCCTCCCCTATTGGATCAAGGTGACGCGCAGCAGCAATGTGTTCACCGCCTACACATCGCCGGATGGGGTGTACTGGACGCAAACAGGAACAAGCCAGGCGATCAGCATGGCTTCCAGTGTCTACATTGGTCTGGCGGCATCAAGCGGTTACACGACTTTTCTTGGAACCGTAACGTTCGACAACGTTTCCATCAGCGCGGGAACGCCATACCTTACGCCGAACGTGACAGGGCTCTCGCCAACCTACGGTGGAACGGGTACATCGGTAACTGTCAGTGGATCGAATTTTGGCGTAACGCAAGGGACCAGCACGGTGCGGTTCAATGGTACGCCTGCGACATCCATCACCAGTTGGGCAAGCACACAAATAGTGGCCCTGGTCCCCAGTGCGACTACCACAGGACCGGTGACGGTGATTGCGAACGGAATCGGAAGCAACCAGAGTGTTGTCTTTACCTTATATAGTCCGGTTCTCACGAGCCTCACGCCGCCGTCAGGCGCGGTTGGTGGCTCGATCACGCTGACCGGTACAGGCTTCGGCAGTAACCGGGGCAGCAGCACTGTTCAATTCAATGGGTTGAGTGCGGCAATCACGTTCTGGAGCGATACAACCATCACCGCAGTGATTCCGAACGGCGCGACGAGTGGCCCGGTCACCGTTACCGAGGGCGGCGTTACGAGCAACGGGGTGCAGTTCACCGTGATTGAGGCGCCCACCGTAACCGGAATTTCTCCGTCTTCCGCGGCGATTGGAACTTCTGTTGTAATTACGGGCACGGGATTTGGCGCGGCGCAAAGCAACAGCTTCGCATTTTTCTACGGGGCACCTGCCGCTACCATCAATGCCTGGAGTGACACTTCGATCACCGCCACAATACCGCCGGGCGCGGTGACTGGAGCCGTCACAGTTACGGTCGCGAACCAGACCGCGACGGGGCCCGTATTCACGCTGACGGCACAGATTGTGCTCCATGATTCGCTCGGAAATTCCTCAACTTACTCATCTCAAGTATCGGCCGGGCGCTGGCTGCCCACCGATTCTCAGGGTTCCGCCTGCTCCACGTGTTCGGTGCGCGGGAACAACCACGATACGTACGACGCCAACGGAAATATACTGACGGCAACGGATCCGTTGGGATATACGACGACGTACACCTACGACACATCCAACAACATGTTGACCCAATCCGTGCCTTTGAACGGCACGACTAACGCCATCACTTCCTACACCTACAACGGTTTCGGCGAAGTATTGACGGTGACCGATCCGATTGGGAACGTGACGACGAACGTGTACGACGCGAATGGAAACCTCACTTCGGTCACTTCTCCAGCGCCGAATGGCAGCAGCGCGGCAAGCGTCACGCACTTTTCCTACGACACAAAGGGCGAGCTACTGACCATCACGGACCCGCTTGGGCATGTCACCACTATGACGTACACCACGGCCGGGCTGATCGCGACGATCAAGGACTCGCAGAACAACATCACGACGTACGGCTACGACGCGCAAGGCAACCGCACCTCGGTCACCGACGCCCTGTCGCACCAGACCACGTTTGCGTATGACGCCATGTCCCGGCTCAAGACCATCACGTACCCATCATCGCCGGCCACGACTTCCACGTTCACGTACGATTCGCGCGGACGGCGGACTTCGGTGACGGACCAGAACAGCAAGGCCACCACGTACGTCTATGACGACGCCGACCGGCTGACCACCGTCACCGACGCTGCCACTCCCGGCAACGTCACCACGTATGCCTACGATACTGAAAGCAATCTCACCTCGATCACCGACGCGAAGAGCAATCAGACGGCGTTCACCTATGACGCGTTTGGCCGGGTGACCAAGACGAATTTCCCCTCAACGCTGAGTGAGTTTTATTATTACGACGCGGACAACAACCTCACGAGCAAAGTGGACCGCAAGAATCAGACGATCACGTACGTATACGACGCACTAAATCGTCTGACGTCGAAGACGTATCCGGACTCGACGGCTGTGGATTACACCTACGATCTGGTGGGCAAAATCCAGCAGGTGAACGATCCGACGGGAACGTACGCGTTTGCATACGACAACGTGGGACGGCTGATCGGCACGACCACCAGCTACAGTTTCCTGACGAGCCGCAATTTTACCAATGCGTATGCGTATGACGCGGCGTCGAACCGCACGGGGTTCACCGATCCGGAGAGTGGAGCGACGGCGTACACCTACGACACACTGAATCGGCTGACGACGCTGGCTCCGCCATCGGCGTTCAGTGGGACAGGGACATTCGGTTTCAGCTATGACGCATTGAGCCGCCGCACGCAGATGACGCGGCCCAACAGCGTGGCCACGAACTACACGTATGACAATTTGTCGCGCCTGTCCTCGGTGCTGCACCAACTGTCCGGGAGTACCATTGACGGGGCGAGCTATACATTGGATGCTGCTGGAAACAGAACAGCGAAGACGGATCAGCGCGCGGCCGTGACGACGAATTATGGGTACGACGCGATCTACCAGTTGTTGAGCGCAACCCAAGGGAGTACGACCACGGAAAGTTACACTTACGATCCGGTAGGCAACCGCACGGCGTCGCTGGGAGTGAGTTCGTACACGACGAATGTGTCGAACGAGCTGACGGCCACGTCGGGCGCGAGCTACACGTATGACAGCAACGGAAACATGTTGACGAAGACGGTTGGCTCGAACGTGACGAGCTACACGTGGGATTTCGAGAACCGCCTGACGAGTGTGACTTTGCCCGGCTCGGGCGGGACGGTCACCTTCAAGTATGACCCGTTCGGGAGACGCATTTACAAATCTTCTTCAGCCGGCACATCCGTTTTCTCGTACGACTTGCGCGATCTAATTGAAGAGGCGAATTCATCGGGCGCGGTAGTTGCGCGTTATTCGCAGACGACAGACATCGATGAACCATTGGCAATGCTGCGTGGTGCCGCTACGTCCTACTACGAAGCCGATGGATTGCGCACGATTACTTCGCTCACGAATTCCTCTGGCGCTGCCGCAGAAACGTACACTTACGATTCATTCGGGAATGTTACAGCCTCCAGCGGTTCGCTCACAAATCCGTTCCAATACACGAGCCGCGAACTCGATTCCGAAACGGGGCTCTACTACAATCGGGCCAGATACTATGACAATACAATTGGCCGATTCATCAGCGAGGACCCGAGCAAATACGACTACCCAGAGAACCAATACATGTATGTGGAAAATGAACCCACATATTTTCTTGACCCTACTGGCCTGGAGCCCGACTCTGAATGCAACGACTGCAAGGGGAAGCCTAAACAAGGCGCTCAGGCGGGTCAGGCGTGTTGTTCGAATGAGCCTCCAAAGAAGCCTGATTTCCGGGAACCTTATCCAAACAGTTATTTCTACAGGCATGTGAGTGCGAATTACATGTATCAAAATGGCGGGAATAACCCGTGGGGGAATATCGTAAGAGCTTGTCTACTTTGCTTGTATGCCCATGGCGTCTCGGAAGGCGCGGCTCACGATTTTTGTTATTCAAATGCAACTGGCCGGGTATCCAGATTTGAAACAGCATTAGGATATACATCTGCGTACACAGCAGCAGGTCTATTTTTTAGTGGACAAGCATTTGATCCTCAAGTCGTGCCTTTGAACTGAGGGACAGTATGATCTGGCGACTAATTCGTGTTGGAGGAAATGTCCTCGCTCTTTTCTTGACCTGCTTTATAGTGGGGACTGGTGTCGGTTTTAACCTTGGGGAAATTACGGCCCGCACCTGGGAAAGGCCAGCCCAAATTGCTTTTTCCGAAGGAGCTGCGGGTATAGGTGGGGGTGTAGCGTGCATACTAGGCCCAATTCTTTACTACATTATTCTTGGTCGGCGTGTTTCATTCGAGGAATTTGCGATCATCGTTGCTAGCGCTTTCATTGGAGGTTCTCTTGCAGGGCTTGCTGGCTCCGAATTTATCACTCCGATAATCCCTGTCTTAGTATCCGCCATCGCGGCGACGATCATCAAGTTCCAAAGGGCAGGCTCTAGCCTGCCGCAATAGCTTGACAACGTCACGTCGGTCTCGCCTCGCGACAAGAGATCTGTTGAGCATGTTTTCAGACTAGTTCGAGATGGTGGGGAGACTACCAGTAAAAGTGAATGCGAGAAATTAACACCCTAAGTAAGACGGTTGTCATCACGGGAGCGCTCAGCTACACGGGCAAATACGCCACTCGTGTTTTGCTCGATCGGGGATTTAATGTTGGAACGCTGACGAACCATCCCGAGCGACCCAATCCTTTCGGTGACGCCGTTCAGGTTTTTCCTTACAACTTCGATCACCCAGACCATCTCACCGAAACTCTTCGTGGCGCATCCACGCTGATAAATACTTACTGGGTCCGCTTCCCTCACGGTAAGTCTAGTTTTGAAACTGCGGTTCAAAATACCCGCACGTTGATCACGGCTGCAAAGAACGCTGGCGTCAAACGCATCGTGCACGTCAGTATCGCTAACCCATCCGTCGAATCCTCTCTGGGCTACTACAAAGGGAAGGCTCAGTTAGAACAGGCCGTGCTCGACTCAGGTCTCTCTTACACCATTTTGCGGCCCACGGTGATCTTTGGTCTCGAAGACATTCTGATCAACAACATCGCGTGGTTCGTCCGCCGTTTTCCTGTGTTCGGCATCCCCGGTGACGGCAGCTACCGTATTCGCCCGATCTACGTCGAAGACATGGCGCAACTAATCGCCGATGCCGTGGACCAACAAGAGAACCGCGTGCTCGACGCTGTTGGACCCGAGACCTTCAGCTTCGAGGAACTTGTAAGACTCATCGCCGCGCAGGTGGACCGTCCAGTTCGCCTTGTTCATCTGCCAATGCCGCTGGCGTACGTTTCCACTCTCCTGACCGGGTGGTTCGTTCGAGACGTTGTCCTTACCTGGGAGGAATACAGGGGTCTGATGGCGGACCTGCTTTCTCCCGAGGGTCCATCCAGCGGGGAAACCCGCCTAAGCCAGTGGCTAGCGTCCAACAGTGAGCATGTCGGCAGTCAGTACGCCTCAGAAGTCGCGCGCCACTTCGCCAAGTCATCCTGAGACCGTCAGAGGGCCATCAGCGCCCTGTTA
>Ga0207041_1165_pt1 | contig 10854 bp, 10 predicted proteins | sample Alteio_BWMinCont_73_FD_153311 | JGI IMG/M metagenome (GOLD analysis project Ga0207041, IMG submission 153311) | Enriched cells from forest soil in Barre Woods Harvard Forest LTER site, Petersham, Massachusetts, United States -... | ecosystem: Environmental > Terrestrial > Soil > Temperate forest >... | reverse complement strand
CCCCGGAACAACCTTCTCCGATTAAAACAACAATAATCGGGGTCGAAAGCCGCGTCATTTCACGTAGATTATTAGCGATTGCCCATCCTTGTCCACGTTCTTCAGCTTCAAGACCCGGAAAGGCACCTGGAGTGTCAATCAGAGTCACTAAGGGCAAATGAAATTTTTCTGCTAATTTCATCAAACGCAGCGCTTTTCTATATCCTTCTGGATTAGGCATGCCAAAATTTCGTTTCATGCGACTTTCGGTATCAAACCCTTTTTCTTGGCCAATGAGTACACATTTAATGCCTTGAATGGTGGCAAGACCACCAATAATCGCTTGATCATCCTGATAAGTGCGGTCTCCATGGAGCTCTAGAAAAGATTCACACATCAAGCGCACGTAATCGATCGTATGAGGACGAGCCGGATGACGACAGATCATGATTCGCTGCCAAGGAGTCAGCTCGGAATAAACTTTATATTTAAGCTTTTCTAGTTTTTGTTGAAGTTGTTTGATTTCGCTTGTGAATAAGGGATTATCTTGATTTTGTTTTTTTAAATGTTCTATCGTTTTGACGTATTCTTCGATCTGTTTTTCATGTGGTAATGGATCCATAACCCTAGCGCTCCTTGCCCGGTAATTTTGCATCGGCAAAATCTTTCACGATTTCAACGGTTGTTGGTTTTGTAATAATAATTGCAAAGAGTTCTTCCATATCTGCTGATGCTAAACGGATACATCCGTCACTATCATATTGACCAAGACTGCGAATATCTTCGACGATCTCGCCTTTATCATTTGAGGTCCAGGGCACGCCATGCAGTCCAAATCCTTTGGCAGGTGCGGTGCATCCACTAATTTCTTTTTCGAAAGGAACCCATCGCGTTCCAAACGTACGAATCATCTCGGTTTTTTGACCGTTATGAAATCCCATCATTTTAGGCTTATAGATCGCAATTTTGTTTCCGAGGCTGTACTTTCCTAACGGAGTCAGAAGTCCTGAAGGTTTAGAAGGATCGATTCGGCCGAGTCCCACAGCATATGTTTTTAAAAGAATGCGTTCTTGCTGGTCTAAATCTAACGCATAAAACCACATTTTCGAGCGAGCTGTGTCGATTAGGAGGTAAAACTCCAGGTTTTTTCCCTCTTTAAACACATTAAAACGATCCCCCTCAGCTAATTCTTGCTGAAAGTAGTCGGGCTTACCATTCAGACTACGAGCTATAAAATGACGAGATGTATTGTAATGGCCTGCATAATCAGAGAGCCAAGCAGGACGCCCTTTTTGCCAAGGAACACGGCTTTTATACGTGATGGTTTCAACAATAGACAACTTGGGATCTTTAGTATTAAAAAGCTCTTCAATACGGTTGGCTGAAGGTAAATGAGCTGAAGATAAAGGTTTTGAATCAATAATCGGTTTGGCTTTTTCCTGGATTTTAGGCGCTTCAGCAATGACGGGGGGTGTTTTTTTAGAAGGGGGAATAGGTTCTAAATTCACTTCTATAGGGCTCATAGTCCCTTCAATTAATAAAGGCGATGATTCCTCCTTTTTCCCTGATTTGGACCACGCAGCGATCCCAATAAGGGTAAAAAGAAGCAAAGCTGTAGCTATCAGTAACTTAGGAAATGTCATGATTTCAAACCTTGGCTAAGCAATGATCATATCGTTTAGGGTAAAATTTGACCAGAAATTGATTAAAAAAGGTATTTTTCTAAATAGGGTGTAAAAAAAGGAATAATCATTAGTTAATTAGTTAAAAATTGATTATTTATTAATTTTACTGTATAATGGAGTTAAATAAAAGGCGGTATTATGAGCGTTAATGATTATGTACCAATTGATAATAATAGTCCCAGATCATCTATTTCTAACGAATCAGTAAATTCTGACAAATCAGTAAGAAATGAAGTAAAATCAGATCGTAAGGCATATAATACGGCCAAAGCGATCGCAATTACTGGGATTGCTTTAACAGCGATTCTAACAGGTTTAACGTTAGCTGCCGCTATTACGACTTCAGCAGTAGGAATATTTCCTGCAGCGATTCCTTTATTTGCTGCTGCCTTAGTCATTCCTATTTTAGGGATTGGTGTTACCTTTGCTGTGTCTTATTTAGCTTATAAGTTTTTGACTCGTAATAAAGAGGAAGATACTGAAAAAGCAAATAATCATTTTAAAGATTTATCTATAACAACGGTAAATCAATCTTCAACGCCAGTTAAAATTGATTTAGATATTAAATTTACTAAAGACGATCTTTCTGAAATAAAAAAACGAGAGGAAGATCGAATTTTGACTGAAACATTAGAGATGTATCACGTTGATGCAGCAAAGAGAATTCCAATAAAAATTAATGGGAAAGAATTTAAAAATCAGAATACTATTGAAACGAAAATGGCTGAATTGTTACCTAATCAAGAGATAAGAACAAAATTTTTAGCACAACTTAGTCAAAACGCGATGATTCCAATTGTTAATAAAGTTAGCGAAAAATTACTTCCAATACAACCATCCTGGGTGCGTTCTGTTGATTTAAATGATGAAAACTTGAAAATCCGTAACATAGAAATAGAGTTAAAAATCGAAGAAAATGAAGTAATAAGTACAATGACAATGGATTATGTAGCAATCGATATAGAAGACCTTTCTCACATTTATAAAGCGCCATTAACATATGTTGTTAAATATGACAAAGATCGAGCAGAGGTTAAAGAATGTACAGTTGAATTAGGTTCTTTTGAAGAAATAGAACATTCTGTAGCATAGCAAACACTTTACAAACCTTTAGCAATCGACACATTTACAATTTAGTGTAGTAGGAAAAATACCCGTCCTATTGGCCAAAGGCCATAAATATATCAGCCTAGCGGTTAAGGGCGCCTCGCCCGCAACCCTAGGAAAAATCAAACATACCATTTCAGACTGAAGGTCTGAGTTATTATATACGCCTAACAAAACGTTAATAAAAAACAATAAAATCCCCTTCAAATTTTCATCCACTAATATCGTTAATAGGCTATAACCCAGACCTACAGTCTGGCATGGTACGTTTTATTTTTCCTAGGGTTGCGGGCGAGGCGCCCTTAACCGCTAGGCTGATATATTTATGGCCTTTGGCCAATAGGACGGTGTTTTCCCATAAAACGTATTTTCATAGTATGTTTTGGATATAAAATTAAATAATTTTTTATTTGGACGGATTTACAAATTAGTTTACTAGACTTATGGCCAAAAAAAAACACTAAGGAATCTGTTGATTCCTTAATGCTTTTTGGCAATTGTCTAAAAACTGCTACGCAGCTTTTCTGCGTTTTTGATAGGCTAGCATTGTACTACCTGCTGCCAATAATACCAATGTTGTAGGTTCTGGTACTGGTACAGAATTAAAATCTTGAACTGCAAACGTTTGATTGTTGGTTGGTTTACCTCCTGTCCAATTCATCACAGTCGTTCCAGTCAATGTAAAATTACCGGTTATGGCATTAGGAAATATAAACGATGCCAATTGATTTGCCCCAGTTACTGTTACATTAGAGCCTGAAATAGGGCCCGTTCCTGTATTCAATACTAAATTAGTAATAGCTATTGAGTTATTAGAAGAAACCGTTGTAGTTTGGGCTACTACACCTATTTGCCCACTCAACACCTGTAAACCAACGTTTTGACTAACAGTTTGGTTCAAAGTTTGAGAACCTTCCCCTCCAACACCCCATATCCAAGTCATTTGACCTGTAGAAGCCACATAATCTAACTCCCAATTTACTGCTTGAGAAGATCCCCCATTATGCCAATTCCAATTTGCTGTATCGTTCGGAGTCCCTGTACCGGCTGTATTTCCATAAAGTGCCGCGTTAAAATCAGACCCACCTTCCGTTTTTGTAACTTGCCCCGTTGCATCAAAATGTGGAATCGCAAACGCAGCTGAAGAATACAATAGGGAAGCACAAAACAAAATGCTAAAAGTTTTAATTATATGCGAATACATACAAACTCCTTCAATCTCTTTATTCTTATTATACTGCTAAAATCATTATAAAATCAATATGTTTAAATATTTAAATATATGTTAATTTCTGGTAAATTAGTGTCTAATTAATGATTTTTCAGTAACAAAGCTTTAGCTGACATCGCTTGGCGACGTAAATCGTCGAATTCAGGATGACCAGCAGAGTATTCAATAGCTAAATCAATTGCTTGAAGTGCACTTTGACGATCATGCATTGCGAAAAGACATTTAGCTAAATAAAAATAGGGAACTGGGTTTTCCACTTCAGAGATCGCTGCCATTTCATATGCATCTACGGCAGTATCCCAATCAGCAGACATTTGAGCAGCCATCCCCAACCCTAACCAATATTCATGGCAATAAGGATTTAAAGTGGCTAAAAAAAAGAAGGCATTTGCCGCATCTTCATAGCGACGATGCTCAAAGAGTTGGTAGGCGGCCTCATAAAATTTGGCCATTGTTTTATCAGAAAACTCGAGGATCTCTTGAGCGGTTTTTCCCTCAGCTAGCTCTTTTTTTAAAAAATTCTTATTTTTGAGTTTTTCTTGAGCTTTTTTACTCAGTTTAAATTCTTCTAAGGGATCATGATCTCGCATTATATATATATCTTGTTTGGAATTCCATCTCTCTCTAATATTTCTAATATATGTAAGGATGTATTATATGCAAGCTACAACTCCAATCTCAAATAATCGCTGTCAAAAATGTACTCAATTTGTCCAAAACAAGGTGTTACCTAAAGCAAAAAAAGCCTTAATTACTTCAATAAAAGTCATTGGATTTGCAGTTATTTTTTTTGTGACTGCTGCCCTTTTTTGTGTATTACCACCTGCTAGCGTCGCAGTAAGCGTTTTAGCTATTGCACTTGGGATGGTCATGCCCGATATCGTTTATGCAGGTTTTGAATTATTAAAAAAGCCCTCTGTTCTCACGGCGAGCATTATTGTAGGTGTGTTAGGTGCAGTGTTTATGCCTCATGTGTGTTATTTTGTGATTACAGCTATATGGATGGGCGGTGTGGGGGCATATGCATCTACAAAGTTTCAAAATTGGTATGATAATCGTTAAGTATCCTATTACCCATAAGTCCGAGAGGTGACGCCCCCTGTCCTAAAATCGTGAACGAGCCCGAGCCCGAGCCCGAATTTCGAAAATGCATTAATGAACAAACCAAATTCGAGGTTGAGAACCGGATCGGGTCGGAGAGGACGGAGGATTGTTTTGCATTAATGCATTTTCGAAATTCGGGCTCGGGCTCGGGCTCGGGCTCGTTCACGATTTTAGAACAGGGAAGAGACCAGCGCAAAATCCTTATCAAAGGGCATGAATTTTTTTCTGGCAACGATGAAAAGCATTCTGTACCTGCAATCCACTCATATGCGTATACCGATCAGTACTCGAAATATTACTATGCCCCAACATATCTTGAATAACTCTAAGATCTGCCCCATTATCTAACAAATGCGTTGCAAACGAATGCCTTAAAGTATGGGGAGAAATGTTTTTTTGGATTCCTGCCTGGTTCGCATACCCTTTAATCGCTTTCCACACTGTAATTCGATCTATTCTTTTTCCGCCCTTCGTCACAAATAATGGCTGATTTCGATCATCAGGAACTTCCCCTCGATAATGGATTAAATAATGGTCTAAAGCCTCTAATGCTTTTGATCCCATCGGAACAATACGCTCCTTACTGCCTTTTCCCATGACTCGCACGAAATCATCGTCCACACAAAATAGATTTAATTGACAAACCTCTGAAACCCGCAGTCCACTTCCATACAAAATCTCTAATATCGCTCGATTGCGTGCTCCGATAGCAGAATCGGGTTCCGGTTGTTCTAATAAGAGTTCTACTTCTTGCCCTGTTAAGACTTCAGGAATCAATTGCCACAATTTAGGTGAATCAATCAAAAGGGTAATGTTTTCAGGGATAAAATGTTCTCTTTTCAAAAAACGAAAAAGAACCTTAATCACAATTAACACATGACAAATCGATGAAGAGGCATAATCTGCGCGGTGCCGAAGTGATAAAAAGGCGATGACATCTTCTTCTTTGACGGAAGTAAAGGCCAAATGATTACGTTCTTTGAGAAAACCAAGAAATGCCGAACTTTCACGTTGATAACTCTCTAAGGTGTTTTTTGCTAATCCTTTTTCCGAAGCAATATAGATCAAGAACTCGTGGAACTCTCGGTCCATTACATACCTTAAATAGATAGTTTTTTCACTAATTCTAATTGCACATTGTCAGTTTGTATTTGTGATAATTCGATTTTAGGAATAAGCAACATTTCTTCGGTTGCAATAATTTCAAAGAGTAACATCTTTTTTTCTTCGATATAGACTTCTTCTCTTTGAACAATGATACGTTTTCGCGCTAAATAAAGTGCCAATACAAAGGCTTCTGCTAAGATATTTTCATTGAGGTCCTGAATAGATTCTCTCAATATGTCTAAAGCACGGATATCACGACTCTCAGATTTTTTTTCGAAAGAACGTAAAGGAACTTTTGATTTCCACAAGCTGCAAGATCCTTTTTCATAATCTTTAGAAACTTGTTCCCAACAGACATTGCAGAAGTCTTTTCTTACGTAATGTCCCTTGTCTTCATCACGTTGCAATAGTGAATAATACTCGGTCCCTTCCGCAAACTGTTCTTGATTCAATGAACAGCGCTTTGATCTCCTAGGAATCTCTATTTGCCAAGACGCATACATACTTATGACTCGTTAAAGAGATTTAGAAAAGTTTCTCCTAAGACATAGGGTTCAGAAGTGCTCTTACTTCTTTTATTTGCATATAGATCCATAATACGATTACCCAACATTTTTCCTAATTGGACCCCTTCTTGGTCGAAAGAATTTATCCCCCACAGAAATCCTTGAAAAACGATACGATGCTCGTAAAGGGCTAACAAGGCTCCCATCGTTTCCGGAGTAAGTTGTTTAGCAAATAAAATATGAGAGGGTCTATTTCCTGGAAATACTTTATTAGGATTCACATTTTGCTGTCCTTGAGCAAGTGCTATCGTTTGAGCAATCAGATTGGCTAATAATTTTTCCTGAGAATTTGTTCCCTTGACTACATCGTCCTTTCCAAATTGACTCTCTTTAAATCCAATAAATTCCACCGGGATCACGTCTGTCCCCTGATGCATTAATTGATAAAAAGAGTGTTGTGCGCTGGTACCAGGTTCTCCCCAAATGATGGGGCCCGTATGAAAATCTACAGGTCTTGCTTCTTTATCGATACGCTTCCCATTAGACTCCATATCCACTTGTTGTAAATAAGCTGAAAAACGTGAAAGGGCTTGGGAATAAGGAATAATAGCTAATGTTTGATATTGTAAAAAATTACGATTCCAAATACCGATTAATGCAGTTAATAACGGAAGATTCTCGAATGGATCTTGCTTTAATGCAACTTTATCCATTGCATTCGCGCCTTTCAAAAAATTCCAAAACACATCAAAACCAAAAGCAAAGGCCATCATGACTCCGCCAATCATAGATGTGACGGAAAAACGTCCCCCAACCCAATTCCAAAGATAAAAAATCTGACTATAACGTTTTGGATCGTCCATCGGACTTCCCTGACCCGTTATGGCAATAAAATGATTATTTCCATCTATCCCTTTTTTTTGATAAATATTTCTTAATAAAGCTTCATTGGTCATTGTCTCAAGCGTCGTGCCACTTTTCGACAATACTAAAACAAGCGTTCTTGACAAATCTAAGCCTACCAGCTGCTGGGCTAAGTCATCGGGATCCATATTCCCAACAAAACGCACCTGTCTACCCGGTTTTAATAAATGCTGAAGGGCTAAATAATGAGCTTTAGGACCTAACTCAGAGCCTCCAATCCCGATCACTAACAAATCTGTAAACCGTCCTTCCTGATCGATTTTAGAAATCCAATTTTTTAACCGATCCACTTCCTCTTTTGCTTGGGCGGCAGCTTTTTTTGCTTCGGGTGATTGCTGAAGCTGATCAAAAAAATCACGCGTCGCTGTATGAAGGGCGGCCCTATTTTCACTAGGATATCCCTCAATCTTATTTAATATAGCCCCACCCTGCATACGTTGCATCGTTTCCACGACATTGCGTTCAATTGCTAAGGAGGCTAAGGCAGACATGACATCATCGGTCACCCGTTCGGTTCCATATAACAATGTAAAATAAGGCCCTTTGGCTTTATATTTTTGAATCCGTTCTTGAGTCAACTGACCCGATTTTGCTAAGTCAAATGGGTGTTCAGCCAATTTTTCAAGTTCTTTAACAGATTTTAATTCAGGAAAAGGAAGATTGGTAATTTTTGATTCTTTAAGACCGGGCATGATGAAACATCCTTGTTTTAATAAGAGTAAAGATGTCTTATTTGAGGATTTATCGCAAGATGACCGTTCCGCCAGCCGCTTCAAATCCTTTAATTTGTCGCTTAGCTTCAAAAGATAGTGCGGAGTCCACCGCATAGAGAATATCTAGACCATCCCAAGAATAGATCAACTGTTCTTCGCTAATCAGTCGGTAATCTAGATTTTCTTGGTTTAATCCATTAAATAGAGATTGAAAAGAGGCATGGATATTAGGAAGCCTATTTCTTGAAGTAGGAAGATAAATTCCGATAGGTGCTTCGGGATTTAATCGAAAGGGAAGATCTGTTGTTGTGATTTGATAACGATTAAATGTATCTGAGGCCATCAATTGAGCTGCTTGCATAGAATCGGAAATCATGGATCCATCCATATGAAGTGCCAACGGAATTTCATCGGAAATATTAGCAGCGAGCAATTGTAAATAGTCCGCTGCTGTATCTCTCCAATAAAGTGAACGCAAAAATTGCCCCTTCGGAGTTTGATTTAAATCAGAAAAGTTCACCTGAGAAAAGTCTTTTACAACAATATCTGTTTCTTGAATAAATTGGTCCGTTGAAGAAAAAATATCTGCTATCCAGTTTTTTAATAAAGACGTGTGCTCGGAACTCCCTTTAAACGCTCTTTCCCAATCGAGAGGGCCTCTATAAATATAGACCTTTTCTGTTTTGTGTTGAAACTCTTGCCAAAGAGTATCGCGAAATTGGTGTAGAGCTAATGTGAGTGAAAGAAACTGCGTTTGATTTGCTAAAGGCTGTTCTAAACGATTAAACAAACCCAAATCCAAATACCAAGAAATAGAATTTTGAAAATTAGCCTGTGAGCGTTGCTCCGACCAATCTAAATCATCAGAAGGTGTTGCGGGAAGTCGAATGAATGTCATGACTCCACTTTTACAAAACGATGATACCGAATTTCACGTCCTTTTTCACGCCACAAATCATCGAAATAAGAAGATCCATATCCTTCCCATACATTTGAGTAATACGGTTCGGGATAAAGAGATTTAAATCCCCCTTCTTTAAGGATGACATCAATCATTTGATTAGAATAAGTGATATCATCTGTGACTAAAGTGAAGACTCCGTCCTGTTGAAGAATGCGATGCACTTCACGAACAAAAGGCCCTTGGATTAACCGAAATTTAGCATGCCGACGTTTTGGCCAAGGATCGGGAAAATTCACATAAGCTTCTGCCACACAACAATTCGGAAAATAGGCTTTTGTCGTCGCTAAAGCTTCCCCACAAATAGCAAAAAGATTATTCAAAGAATGATTTTTACCTTTTGCCCATATTTTACGGACTCTTTCAAAAAGCATTTCAAGAGCTACCCAATTAACCTGGGGATTTGAGCGTGCTTTATCGGCAATCCAAGCCCCATTTCCACTGCAATATTCCAAAAAAACAGGATTTTGATTTCCAAAAAATTCGGAATGCTCCCATCCATTAAAAGAGAATGGTGAGGAAGGAATACAGTCTTTGGGAACATACCAAACTTGATCTTTAATCAAAATTTTTCGTTCAGCCCAAGGAAAAGGTGATTTTAAGTCTTCTGGTTTCATAAGTTACAAAATTTTATACGAAAGAATTTTAATATGCAATTTGAAAAATTATTACTAATCTATTTTTTTTAATTTTTTAGATTGATTCCAATGATAATGAGAAATATACTGGTTCTTTAAAGTAAATAATTTCAGGAAAGTTATGATCGGAAGAAATGATCTTTGTTGGTGTGGAAGTGGAAATAAATGGAAAAAATGTCATTTTCCTCAAGTACCTGTCCAAAAAACGATGACGGATGCCCTAGTTGCCCACTATAGAAAACAAGGGATTTTGATCAAAACGCCTGAACAAATGAATGGCATCAGAGCTGCAGGAAAGTTAACAGCTGAAATTCTTGATAAAACCTGTGCCATGGCAAAGGCCGGCGTTACCACAGCCGAATTAGATAAATATACGGCACGTCTTTGTAAAGAAGCCGGGGCTATCGCAGCGGCACTGCATTATGGAGAACCCCCCTTTCCAAAAAGTATCTGTACATCGTTGAACGAAGTGGTTTGTCATGGAATTCCCGATGACGTCCCTCTAAAAGAGGGGGATATTGTGAATATTGATATTGCTACCATTTTGAATGGTTATTATGGGGATTGTAGCCAAATGGTTGTCATTGGTAAAACGACACCTGAACGTCAACTTGTTGTAGATACTTCTTATGAATGTTTGATGAAGGCCATTGAGATCTTACGTCCAGGTATTCCTGTGTGTGCTATTGGTGAAGCGATTGAAAACCATGCGACTAGCAAAAATTGTTCGGTCGTGTATCAGTTCGTAGGACATGGCGTTGGAGTTCGTTTTCATGAAGGACCCCAAGTAGCACATTTTATGAATAAGAATCAGACGTTATTGGCCCCCGGAATGACTTTTACCATCGAGCCGATGATCAATGCCGGAGTCCCCGAGGCAGTGATTGATCCAATTAATC
>Ga0207041_1163_pt1 | contig 10940 bp, 9 predicted proteins | sample Alteio_BWMinCont_73_FD_153311 | JGI IMG/M metagenome (GOLD analysis project Ga0207041, IMG submission 153311) | Enriched cells from forest soil in Barre Woods Harvard Forest LTER site, Petersham, Massachusetts, United States -... | ecosystem: Environmental > Terrestrial > Soil > Temperate forest >... | reverse complement strand
TATTGCTGATGAAGTTGGTCTTGGTAAGACTATTGAAGCGGCTCTGATCCTGCGTGAGTTGGCGAGCCGCGGTGAATTGACTCGCGCGCTTATGGTCGTCCCAGCCGGGTTGGTTAATAACTGGCACCGGGAGCTCAATGAGGTCTTCAATCTCAATTTTGAGGTCTTTGGCAGTGAGGGTGATGTCACCGATCGAAAGTCCAATGCCTTTGCGAAGCACGATAGACTCATAGCCAGTATCGATACGCTGAAACGCCCGAAGCGCGTTCGTCGTCTGCTCGAAGCGCCAAAGTGGGATTTGATCGTGTTTGACGAGGCACACCATCTGACCGCCGCGAAATCCGGCGGGCGGGTGCGCAAGACCGAGAATTACAAGCTAGCGGAGGCCTTGCGCGGCCATACGCGCGACATGCTTTTATTGTCAGCTACCCCACACCAAGGTGACCACTTCCCGTTTTGGATGCTTATTCAGCTTCTGAATCCGACGCTGTTTAATAGCCCGGAGGAAATGCTCGAGCAACGCCACCGACTGAATTCGGTGATTTTTAGGCGCACCAAGGCGGACGCATGCAAGCCAGACGGATCTCCGCTGTTCGCGCGCCGCCTCGTACACACTGAGAGCTTCATTATGGGCGACGGCGAAAGGACGTTCTACGAGCAACTCCAAGTCTATCTAAAGGACGGTTTCGACCTCGCTAAACGCCAGGGTGGCAAGGGACAGGCGCTCGGATTCCTGATGGCGATTTTTCAGAAGATTGCGGCCTCTAGCTTTGCTGCGGTACGCCGGACACTGCGCCGCCGACTACTCGCGCTTACCATCCACGAAGGGGTGCTGCGCGACCAGGAGTTGGACGTCGATGGCCGCGAGCGCGTCTTTGCGGAAGCGCGCGCAATGATCCACGAAGTATTTGACCTTCCGGTAGACGCGATGGGTCGAGGCGAGGTCGACCAGATATTCGCCGACCTAAAGTATCGGATCTTGTGCAAGATCGACGACGATGAGTTGGCCTCTCTGGGCGATCCTGATGCGTCGGAAGTGAACGCCGATGCAGCCGAGGATTTTGCAGGCGCTTTGGTCAAGGTCCATTTGCCAGAAGAGCGTCAGCGTATCCGCGACCTATTAGACGCATTTCCCAGCACACGAGAGACCAAGGTGGAGAAGTTGCTGGCTGCGCTGGGCACACTCTGGCGCCGCAATGCCGAGGAAAAGGTGGTCATCTTTGCCACATACCTTGGAACTGTCGACTTGCTATCGGCGGAGATCGAAGCTGCGTACCCTGGTCAGGGGGTGGCTGTTCTTCGTGGTGGCGACCACGGTGCAAAATTGGCAGCCGAAAGGCGGTTCCGTAAGCCCGATGGACCGCGAGTGTTGGTTTGCACAGCGGCGGGCCGCGAAGGGATCAATCTTCAATTCGCGCGCGTCCTATTCAACTTTGACCTGCCCTGGAACCCGATGGACGTGGAGCAGCGCATTGGCCGCATCCATCGCTACGGCCAAAAGGACACCGCCCAGGTCTATAATTTGATTCTGTCGGACACAATTGAGGGTCGGATTTTCCTGCTACTTGACGAAAAACTTACGGCCATCGCCGGCGCATTGGGGAAGGTTGATGAGGAAGGTAACGTAGCGGAAGACCTTCGCACGCAAATCTTGGGTCAGCTGGCCGAGAAGCTCAATTACGAGCGTTTATACCAACAAGCGCTAGCCGATCCCGAGTTAAAGCGGACCAAGGTCGAACTCGAGACGGCCCTAGCGAACGCGAGCGAGGCGCGCCAGGTCGTCTTCGAACTATTTCAAGACTTGGAAGGATTCAGCCTGGACGATTATCGCCCATTTGCGGACGTATCAGCAGGCCTCGGCGCATTGCGCCTGTTCTTGCAAGCGACCCTGCCGGCGCGGGGAATGACGTTGGTCGAGAATAACATTGGGTTGCTTGAGGTGCGCGACGAGGCTGGCCAAATTGTGACGACCTTTACAACTGAACGTGAAGCAGCCAATGCTGAGAACGGGCCAGATTTATTGGGCCTCGACCATCCCCTTGTCGCTGAAGTGCTTAGTGCATGCCGTGACACTCCGCCGGAAAATATCGGAGTCACAGTTAATGGCGGAGATAGTGCAACACGCGGCATATTAACGTGCTGGCTTATTAGCGCTCGCATGCCTCAAGGCGAGCAACGTGTGTTCCTTCAGCCAATAGCCATCCGCGATGATGGCCAGCGTATGCCGCCATGGGAACGACAGATCGATAAGTATTTGCACGGGTCAGCGAAAGCCTCGCGCATTACTGAGGTCCAACGTCTCTCACGCCTCCACGATCAGATCGAGCCTGCGTTGGATCGCGAGTTGGCTCAGAGAGGCGTGCTGAACGGCGATGGGGCCTATACCGCCGAACTGGTGACCTGGGTCGAATTGGTCTGAACGAGTGGGGACTTTTTCGATACCCACGGCTTGGCTCGCTCGTGGGTAGATCACTGGGTAGGACCTAGTGCTGGTTCGTAAGTAGCTATTTATACTGCAGAATTCGCATTATTTGGCGGACACCCTCTCCGCCATATGCTTCTTCGCAGTTCTTCGCCCTCATCGGGCGACCCATAGAAATCAGCGGAATCGCAAGCGTATCGTCTTCGCTGCTCACCGCTCGGTATCGCGGGTATCCGCGAGAATCTTGTGGGCTGACTTGTGGGCTACGGCGGAGACTTTTTATATGGCTAAGCTTGTCAACAAGCTGACCGATGTTAGGGCGCGCAAGGCCGGGCCGGGTCTGCACGCTGACGGAGACGGGCTCTATCTGCAAGTGCGCGGCCCGACGGCGCGCTGCTGGATTTATCGCTACACCTTGGCCGGCAAAGCGCGTGAGATGGGATTAGGCGCATATCCGGCGACCGGCCTGGAGGATGCTCGACGAGAGCGCGACCGTCATAAGCGACTGCGCCAGGACGGACAGGACCCAATCGAAGTGCGCAATCAGGAGCGAGCCGCCGCAAAACTCGCGGAAGCAAAGGCCATCACCTTCAGTGAGGCGGTCTCCAGCTACATCGCCGACAAATCTCATGCCTGGAAGAATGCTAAGCACCGACAGCAATGGACTAATACGCTTAAGACCTATGCGGAGCCGATACTCGGCACCTTGTCGGTCAGCAAAATCGACACGGCGTTGGTGAAACGGGTACTTGACCCGATTTGGACCGCAAAGTCCGAAACCGCGTCACGGCTGCGCGGGCGGATCGAAGCTGTTCTCGACCGGTGCAAAGCGCTGGGCTATCGCGCAGGCGATAACCCGGCACGTTGGCGTGGCAATCTCAAGGACCTGCTCTCGACAACTGCCGACGTGGCTGAGGTCGAGCATCATCCAGCCCTTCCTTATGGCGACCTGCCAGCCTTTATGGAAAAGTTGCGTGCGCAGGAAAGCACTGCGGCGCGTGCGTTGGAGTGGGTCATCCTGACGGCAACGCGCGTCAATGAAGCCCTAAAGGCGATGCCTGCCGAGATATCTCGGTCCGAGAAAGCCTGGACGATTCCGAAGGTTCGCATGAAGGGACGGCGCGGGAAGGCGCGGGTCCACCGCGTGCCGTTACATGAGCGCGCATTCGAGATTATCGAGGCGCTCCCGAGGGCCGCTGAAAATCCCTACTTGTTCCAAGGCCTCCACCGCGGCGAGGCACTGACCGATGGAGCTCTACGCGTGCTCCTATCGCGGATGGGAGTCACGAATGCAACGACTCATGGTTTTAGAGCTACGTTCAAGACGTGGGCCACCGAGCGAACGCGCTTTCCCCGGGAGGTAGTGGAGAAAGCCTTGGCTCACACCGTTGGAGACGAAACCGAACAAGCCTACGACCGTGGGGACTTATTTGAAAAACGCCGCCAACTCATGCAAGCTTGGGCATCTTATTGCACACCGAAGCCTGCAATGCAGACTGATAAAGTAATTTCGATCAGTAGCGCTGCTTGAGGCGTCCGCGACGGATAAGGGGGCACCTGACAAGCCGGTACCGCGCCGGTTTCCGCCGCGATAACAATGCGGCGCCCGAGCGGAGGGCAAGTGATAGCTTCCCACCAATGGGTGTTGCTTTCCGAAGCTATAAACTTCGTGTGCAACTATTTTTCCCTAACTGAAAAGGTAGCTGCTCAGATGCTGGTAGATGGCGCTCGCACTGGAGCACTCTATACGCGCGGTCGCATTCATTATCCAACTAATGATCCGCCGTTCCTATTAAACCCATTGGCGTGGGGCGGCATGCACGCCGACCTAGTGGCTAGTCAACTAATTCCGCCGCACCAATCTTTCCCCGAGAAATTAGCAGGCGGAAGCTCGGAGACAGTCCAAATTATTTCGATGGCGATACCTGAAGCGCAATTGCCGTTTCTGAATTCTCCGCTTGTAACTGGCGTACAGATTCATGGGCGCAGCTTTACCGCATGGCTCAATGACAGACCGACGCCAGAAGCGCCACCTATGCCTGTTCTTTCGGACGGGCAGCGATCAGTACTCGGGCTGCTGCTTTGGTCCGACATGCCGCAGAAACCGACGACTTCCGATGGGCTTGAAGCGCGCGGCACGCTGATCAATGTCGTACCGACCTCGCAAGGGTCTGAAAACCGCCGGCGCAAATTGAACACGGCCATCGACGTTCTCAAGACGCTTTGGCCCGAGGAAGAACCTTCCATTAAGCGCGAAGAAATGCTTGCTCAGGTAAACGCTGAACTGACCAATCGCAAGATTGAACAAGTAAGTCCAAAGACCTTACAGCGAGCTATTAAGGCGAACTGGCCAACAAGTTGACCTGATTTGGCCGCCTTTGGCCGGGCTTGGCCCGCGCCAGTGAGTATCTTGTTGTGCAAAATCTCCGCATCGCTTCGCCGATGATGGCGAACTTTTGCGGAGATACTAATGACCAATAAACCGAAGGATGCAAATAAAGCTATCGAGCCCAGCGCAGAAACGCTTGCCGTCACGGTACGGCGGGCATCCCAGCTACTCGGAATCGGTCCCACAAAAATCTACGAAATGATAGCAGCGGGGGCGATTGATTCTTTCAAAATCGGAAACCGACGCCTCCTGAAATATGAGAGTCTGAAAAGACTTGTCGCGAAGGTGGCGTGATGCGTCGGCCCCCAGACGCACTTCCTATGATTGGTTTGTTCGCGATTACTCGGCGGCTTAACGAAAACATAGAAACTCTAGCCGCTTCATTGTTCGGCGAACCCTCGCAACGTAGAGGTGGCGAATTGCGTTTCCGCTCAAAAGGCAGTTTGGCGGTTCAGATTAGTGGTGCAAAACGCGGCAGCTTTTTTGACTTCGAAGCCGGCGCCGGCGGTGGCGCATTGGAGTTAATTAAGATTGCTTTAGGTAAAAGCACTGCCGAAGCGATCTATTGGGCTGAAGTATGGCTTGGAATGCCGCATGAGAGGCAACGAGACTCCCTCGCGCGATCTTTTGTCTCACGGTCAACCAGTGCCGACGACGTGCCGCATCGTATCGAAGCCGCTCGGCGCATTTGGAAAGAAGGAGTCGAGATTTCAGGTACCCCCGCCGAAAACTATCTGAGGCGACGGCATGCGCTACCACCATTTGAGATTTCTGACCTGCGGTTTCATCCCGCCTGCCCAATGGGCGACGGCAAAAAGGTCGCGGCCATGGTCGCGTTGATGCGGAATATTTTTACCAATGAGCCTCGCGCAATTCACCGAACGCCACTTCTCGCAGATGGTTCAGGAAAGCATCCTATCGGGAAGAAAATGCTCGGTCCCAGTAAGGGAACGGCCATCAAATTTTGCGATGATGCAGAGGTGACACAGGGCCTCGGGATTGCCGAGGGCATCGAGAATGCGCTCACCGCTTGGACATACGGTTGGTTTCCGGCATGGGCCGCTGGCGATGCGGGGGCGATTAAACTTTTTCCCGTGCTCAATGGAATCGAGTGCCTGACGATCTTCGCCGACGCAGATGATAAGACAGGCGTCGGTCTTAAAGCTGCACGGTTTTGCGCGAAGAAATGGCTTGCAGCTGGCCGCGAGGCGACAATCCATATCCCACCTAACGGAAGTGACTGGAACGATGTTGCCAGGGCCGTTGCTGCATGACATTCCAGCTAAAACCTGATGACCTGACAGGTCGCGGAACTGTGGAAATCTTTGCCCCACCGCGTGGAAAGAAGATCGGTAAGCTGTTTCTCCGCACCGATGCCGACGTGCAGCTTGCGCCGGCGCGACCGTACATCGTCAAAGACCTATTCTATTACGGCGAGATGGGGGCGGCGTACGGTGAACCAGGGACGGCTAAATCGTTTCTAATGATCTACATCGCTCGCTGCATTTCCGCGGGACGATCCATATTCGGACGCCGTGTGAAGGCAACACGCACTCTGTACTGTGCACTCGAAGGCGAGGGCGGCTTCGAAAATCGATTAAAGGCCGCAATCGAAGCGGATGGCGTCGTCAAAGGCTTCGCCTATATCGCGCAGCCTTTGAACCTATTCTCTGATGCTTCCGCGCAAGCCGATCTTAGAGATGCAATTAGAGAGCACGATGCCGGCTTCGTAGTGATAGACACATTCGCGCGCGCACTGGGCGAAGGGTCCGAGAACGACTCCGCCGACATGGGCCGCATGATCCAATTCTTAGATAACCTGCGCGCCGATACGAAGGCGCACATCTGCGTTGTGCATCACAGCGGCAAGGATGCCACCCGGGGCATGCGAGGGCATTCAGCGCTCCTGGGTGCGGCCGACATAGTGTTGGAGGTGACCCATCACGAGGGTGCCAATACGCGTAGCGTGCGTGTTGCAAAGGCCAAGGATGCTGTCGATGGCGCGAAATACGCTTTCGAACTCCGGTCGATAGACTTGAATCAAGATGACGACGGCGAAATGGTTACGTCGTGTGTAGTCGCGGAGACGGAAGTTTCAGCGGCCTCTATAAAACCTCAACGGCTTACGCCCGAACTGCGGACGGCTTATCGCGAGCTGTGTGACCTATTTTCGATGCCCGGAGAGGCCGTTCAAGCAGTGCCGAAGATGGGCATGTCCGCCACTATGTGCGTGACCAAAGCGCAGGTTAAAGCGCACTGGATAAAAACAGGTCGAGTGGATACCGAAACATCAAAGCCAGATGCCACTAGCAAAGCTGTGCAGCGTCTTCGCAACAGACTGTGTGACTTAGGAAAAATCGGGATGACCGATAAGCATGTATGGCTAGTGGACAAGATGGACAGTGGCGGACCATAGGCGGACGTGTCCGACGGCAGGAAAGGCGCGCCGAGAGATGGACGGACAGGACACCCCCTCTTTAGAGGGGTGTCCATGTCCATCACCGGCGTACGCAGCGACCTTGCCAGCTTTTGAATGAGGCGTTTTCTTAGGCCGTAGAGCGGAAAGTGACGCTTAAGTGCGCTTCGAGACATATAAAATGAGACCTAAGTTATGAATGCTAAATGCAAAAATCCTACTATGAGGAAGCGAGTTGGTTCCCTCGGCACGGTCGGAAATGTGCTGACAGAGATGGCACGCGTTTACCGCGAGGGACGTCGAGGAGAAATCACAACGGCTGATGCCGGCCGCTTTATGGCAATGCTCACCCTGATAAGGCAAGCAATCGAAGGCGAGGAATTGGAGCGCCGCGTAACTGAACTGGAAGAGGGCACAGCATGAGTCGGTTAAATGCTCGAGTTCAGAAGCTAGAGAAGCATCTAGCTGCCAATATCGGCAAGAAATGGGCCGTGTATATTTTTGTGGAAGCTGGAGAGACTAACCAGGAAGCGATTCGACGCCACTTGGCGGCTCATCCGGCAGACGCTTACGGCCCCTTCTTGATCTGCACGGAGGAAGCAAGGAAGTTTGCCAGCTAACGCGAAAATGAATCCTGCGCGGATTAGCGGTGGACGCCTATTAGAGAGCTTCAAGATATATGATGAATGAATTCCAGAAGAGCCCAGCATTATGAATCGACTAGGTGCACGGGTTAAAAAGCTAGAGAAGCGCCGGGGTGCCAATATCGGCAAGAAATGGACGGTGCCGATCTTCGTGGAAGTGGGGGAGACGCGCCGCGAAGCGATCACACGCCATCTGGTAGCACATCCGGAAGATAGCGGCGGCCCCTTCATGATCGCGACCCATGAAACTCTCAGGTATTAAGACTGCCCGGAGTCTTGAACCTGGCAAAAACTGGCAGGAGGGATCACTTACTCGATTGTTCAGCGAGTCTCTCAAGCATGGAAATGACGGGGAGGAGTTGGCTTTTGGATAGCTTATCGATTAGGGCTTTGGCCTGTGTTTGTGTGACAGCCTGAGAGAGCTTCAATGCGCGAGAATGCTCTACGCCGTCAAAAAAATAGATCATAGGTACGCCTAGTAGCTTTGCGATCTGCTCCAGGGTCTCCAATCCTGTGTAGACAGCGCCGCGTTCTACATTCGACACCGTCCGCTGCCCGACGATTTCGGCTGGGGTATACCCGAGCACTTTGGTCAATTGATCGTTGACGTATTCGATCACGCTATCGGAGCGAACGATAATAATCGGGTCGGGCGCGCCGGCGAGAATCGCGTCGGTTCGCGCCCGTTCGCCCTTTGCTTCCGCCAGCGCCTTTTCAACTTCGCTCTGTAGCCGTTTGGATTCGGTAGTGTCGCGCGTTATGGCGATGACTCCGGAAACGGCGCCACGCTCGTCTCTGATGGGGGCGCGCGTCGTCGCGATCCAATGACCCGGAGTGAGGAGCGTCTCCCGCTCCTCGTAGGACCCGTCGCTCTTGCCGGCGAAAATATCCTCCACCCCCCGTTCGCTAGGGGCTTTGTCGGGACCCATTGGCCAGACTGCAGATTGAGTCTTGCCGATCAGGTCCCGCCACGAACGCACGCCGAAGCTATTGGCAAGCGATTGGCTCGCCACTAGATATCGAAGATTGCGATCCTTGATTGATATGAGATCGGGCGTATTTTCTAGCAGCGCGATAAAGCGCGTACTGAGTTCGTTCAATTCTTTATTGGCGCGCAGGGTTTCGGTGATGTCATTGAACCAGATGAGATAGGCTTCCTTGCCTTTATATGTTGTGCGCCGCACGGAAAGACTCAGTGTCACATCGCCCTTTTCCGATACGCGAATCGCAAGCTGCGCTTCTTTAACGAAACCATCACGACGCGCCGCGATGATCATCCGGGTGGCCTCAAATTCGGCGATGGCGATATCGGCAAACGAAAATGTCTCGCCAACGAACGCGGCTTTTTGTCGTCCCAGAATTGACGCGCCGGGATCATTCACGAAAAGAACTTCGTTATCTGACGACAGAACCAGAATGCCAGTCGGGCTACTGTCCAGCAGGTTTGCCAACCGCTCCTGACCCTGCTGTACTTCCGATATCAGCGTGTTGGTCTTGATAAGACCGTCTTTGAACGCGCGCAGTCCGGTGCCGATGGCGCGGATTTCCTGAAAATTCTTGTCGAACGCCACTTCGACGCTATGATTGCCCGCAGTCAACTGGTCCATGACAGCGATAGCGCTTTTCAGAGGTTGGCTGACGGAACGGGTTACGGCATACCCGATGGATCCGATCACAATGATGCTGCCGATCGCGCCCACAACAAGCAGGACAGCGATTTTTCTTATAGGAGCTTGCACTTCTGCCAGGTCGATTTTCGCGATGACGGCCCAGCGGACGCCCATGATATCGAGCGGGGCATATGCGCTGACAACTTCATGACCGCGAAAGTCGATGGTAGTCTCCACGCCTTCGAAACCGGCGATGGCGCGCTTCGGCGAGTAGGTGTCAATTTTCTTTTCGAGCGCCATGCCTTTCGCGAAGCGGCTGTCGCTGCGCAACAGCAGGTCCTCACCCACGAGTTGCACTTCCCCGGTCTCGCCGAGGTTTAGCGTGTTGTTGGCGGCGGCGCTTAATACTTCGGAGCTGACGTCGATCTGGAAAATGGCCACGCCCGTGATCTCACCCGCTGCGTCCTGCAGCGCCCTAGCCATCATGAGAGTCGGCTTATTGTCCGAGGGCGGGTAACGCCTCAGATCCGCCATCACGGTTTCTGGCGGCGACGCATTTGCGAGGGCCTTGCGAAATAAATCGCCCGCCAACTCGTCCCTAAGGGGACCCTGGAGCAAATTAGTCCCAAAGTCGCTCTCCTTCTTCGCGGTATAGACAACGTTTCCTTCTAGATCGACGAGTAGGATGTCGTACAGGTTGTTCAATTGAACGATGTACGAAATGGGCCTATGCGCGGTTTTATGGACTTGCGTGTACGCGGAGGCATCGCCCGCGTCGGTGAGCGCAATCCTATTTTCTCTGGGAAAGCGGTTGTCGTCCGTGTAGGCCTTAATGACGGCTGTCCGCCCAGCCGCATCCAACGCACGGAATGCTTTTCCGAACTCGCTGACGCCGTTCATTCCGACAGGCGCATGGGCGAACGTTTCAAGCAGCCGCCGCTTTGTCTCGATCTCCGTCGTAATCGCGCGGCTACGTTCATTGCGTAAGACCACCATGTTTTCTTTGTAGGAATCGATCAGCCCGCGATTGGCGACGTAGAGCGCAATGGCGCCCACGGTCAGCCCAACCAAAACTGAAAACACGACAATGAGGATTGGAAATCGGAAGGAAAGCTGATTCCAATACTTGCCGAAAATCCCGTTGCGACGCTGCGTATCGGACATGGCGCTTACTTTCGTGACACGATGAATAGGACCTCGGTTTTTCCGACGCCCTTTAAGTCCACAAACCCCTTCGGTTCGAGAAGAAAACTATCCTCGATCGCGTTGGCGAAGTGACGTGAAACCAACACGCGGCCTGGGGCGCTGGCCGTTTGCAGACGGGCCGCCGCGTTCACCGTATCTCCCCAGACATCAAAAACCGAGCGCCGCCCTTTGAGCATGCCCGCTATGAGTTGCCCGCGCTCAATTCCGATCCGCATGCGAAAGGGCACGGCCAAAGTATCCTGAAGTACATCAA
>Ga0207041_1161_pt2 | contig 10946 bp, 9 predicted proteins | sample Alteio_BWMinCont_73_FD_153311 | JGI IMG/M metagenome (GOLD analysis project Ga0207041, IMG submission 153311) | Enriched cells from forest soil in Barre Woods Harvard Forest LTER site, Petersham, Massachusetts, United States -... | ecosystem: Environmental > Terrestrial > Soil > Temperate forest >... | reverse complement strand
GCCAGCAGCTGCAATACCAGGTTCAGTTGCTGAAAGGTCTGCGTATCATAAGTAGCTGCGCCGGTCTTTATACTCTCCTTAACCTCCAAAACCAAAGCGCCCAATTCCAGCAGCAAAGGGGTAAAATGCAGCATATCCTTACAACGGAATTTATATTCCGGGCGGGTAATTTTGAGCACATAAAAAAAGATCAGCGGGCCAATTGCCAGCGAAAATTGCAGTGGCAGCCAGTTCCAGTATGAAAAGCAGGTCGTCAGCCGCATGTCAATGCCCAACACCCATACCATCCGCAAAATGATGACCGCGAGTGCCAGGGCAAGCAAACGATTTGCCGCCCGGTTAATGCTTTTGGTGAACCACAATAGCAGGGCAAAGGTCAGCCCGACAAAGATCGTTCCCAGGAAAGCCAGGTCATAAGGGGTGATATGGAAAGTGTATGCATTCAAGCAACTAACTTCCGCAATCGCTGTTCCAAATGGATAAGCTATTGATAGCTAGAAAATTATGCAATATTTGAAATGGGTGTTGTAACAAAATCGAACATCAGGCCGTTCGGTTTTGAATTGCAGTTGTAATCGAATATTCATAAATGGCATCTCAGCTGCCTGCTCCGAACGCAAGCTCTTCACCGGGTTTGCAACAGCCGCTTTTATGGCCTGGAAACTTATGGTTGCCAATGCAATAATTATGGCCGCGAGTCCGCCTGCGGCCAGCAGCCACCAACTGATGTTGATGCGATAAGCATAAGCCTGCAGCCATTGGTGCATGTAATACCAGGCAATGGGGGTGGCAATAGCAAAGGCAATTGCTACGAGTATGATAAACTCTTTTGAAAACAGGTACACAATATTGCCGGTGGTAGCGCCAAGTACTTTACGAATGCCAACTTCTTTTATCCGCTGCACGGCCATAAATGAGGCTAAACCATACAAGCCCAGACAGCTCAAGAATATGGCGATGGCCGCAAAAATTTTGTACAAAGCCGCTAACTGGCTTTCCTGTTTGTAAAAGCCTGCGATTTTTTCATCCAGAAACTTGTATTCAAAAACAAAGTCGGGAAGTGTTTGGTCGAATATTTTTTTAACGGATTGAATGGTAGCGGGCATGTTTGTTGTTGACAATTTTATCGCCGCCTGGTTGTACATGGCAACGTCGGTAGAAATGATCATCGGCGCGAGATCGTGTTGAAAAGACCGGTCGTTAAAATCTTTTACCACGCCAACAACAGAACATTTTATCTGATCATCCCATATGCTTACTTCTTTGTTCAATATGTCTTCGGGTTTTTTAAGTCCTAAACTTTTCACTAATGATTCGTTTACCAAAAATTCTCTTGTCAACTCAGCCGGCTGCAAATTTCTTCCGGCTATCAGTTGTAATTTATACGTGGGCACATATTCGTTGTCGGCGAATTTGGTTATCGCTTTAAAACCTGCTTCTTTTGATGCATGGTTAAATTTGACTGGGCTCCACATATCATTACCATTTTCAACCGGGGTGTTTGAACTGAAGCTTACGGCCTGTACGCCGTTTACGGTCATTAACTGGTTCTTTAAATAAGCCATCCTGTGAATGCGGACACTGTCTACACGGTAAGGAACATTTATTAGGGCATCTTTATCAAAGCCTAAGGGTTGATTCATAAAAAAATCCATTTGTCTTACAATGATGAGCGTTCCGATGATGAGCGCCTGCGCAATGATAAATTGAAACACGACCAATCCTCTTCGTAACGAAACACCCTTTAATGTATTTGCAGTGGCTTTACTTTTTAAAGCATTAACCGGGTTGAAACCTGATAAAACAATAGAAGGGTAAAAGCCGGCAAGCGCTGTCACCACGATTGTTGCCGTAAAAAGAAAAACAATAATTGCAGGATTGCCCAGTAAGTTGAATGAAAGCGAAAGCTCCAAAAGCTGACCAACCGAAGGCAATGCAAACATGGTAATAACGGCTGCCAGTATTACCGCGCTTGTTACGATCAAAAATGCTTCAACGATAAATTGGATGCGCAATTGCGATTTATTACTGCCCAAAACTTTGCGTACACCAACCTCTTTTGCACGATTAACTGCCTGTGCGGTGGAGAGGTTGACAAAGTTTACGCAAGCTATTAACAGGATGAAGGCCGCAATCAGCCACAATACATTGAGCAGTTGATGGCTGATGGTTTTATTACTGTAATTGCCTGCTTCTGCATCATAATGTACAGCGCTTATTGGCTGTATAATATGGCTATCCTTATCGGCAGGAGATTCTACCTTTTGGGAGTACCCCCGTAATTGCTGGTTAAAATTTTCGACATCAGTATTCGGCGGTAACAAAATGTAGCAGCCAAAATCGGGTACGGTTTGGATCCAATCGGTAGATTTCTGCAGGTAGCTTCCGGTAAAGCCTGTTCCATAGGCCACAACAATTTTTAGCTGAAGGTCGGTATTTGGCGGTACGGTGGCCAGGATGCCCGAAACTTTTAACACGTCGGTGCCGTGCTCGAATATATAGCCGCCAACCCGCAGTTTTATAGTTTTGCCTATGGCTGTTCTCCAATCGCCGAAATATTTTTCCGCGATCTCTTTTGTAAGCAATACGTTGTTCGGATCTTTTAATGATTCATACGAACCTGCAAGCAACGGGAAATCAAATATTTTAAAGAAGGAAGGCCCGGCGAAAAATACGCCATGCTGCTCCTTAAACTCATTTGCCGTAACGCCATTATCACCAGGTAAAAGCAACTGATCATCATGACTTGCAAAAACCGGGGCCACCTGTTCTATTTGAGGAAAACCAGTTTTCAATCCCAAGGGCATTGGAAAAGGCAGATCTTTCCCATAAGAAACACTTCCGGTTTCTGCATGATGATATTCGGTTAGCACACGATAGATGCGATCTTTCTTTGTGTGAAAATTATCGAAGCTTGTTTGAAATTGGATGATGATAAAGATCACCATACATACTGCTATACCAACCGCCAGGCCGGCAATATTAATAGCAGCATAGCTTTTATTGCGCATCAAATTGCGCCGCGCTATTTTGAAATAATTTTTGAACATATAATTGCGGGTTAATTTGTAATGACACCACACGTTGTCCCAAAGCTATAAAATGTTAACGCTCAACAGAAATAAATGGTGTATCGAAATCGGGCGAACTAATCTCCGGTTTTGAAATAGCGGTTTCGAAAGGCCCGCATAAGCAAAATTTTGTTGCGTTGCGCAACACGTGCAACACCCTGCAACAAAGCGCAACACCACTGATAATTAGCGAATTAGGTACTGACAAGATTTTGGCAGTGACAAAACCTTGTCAGTACTTTTGCTCATTTATAGCAAAAAAGTTTATTTGTTACGCCGGTTCACGCACCCTGCTATAGCGGAGGTTACACTTATGCCCGGTGCGGGGAAGTCTACAAATCTTTGAGTATATCGTTCAGTTTTTTAACCGCGTCTGCTTTAGTGATGGTGGCCTTGTCCGACTTATCGAATATCGACATTAGTAATATCGTAATGCCTTCATCTGTTCTATTGATATGGCAATATAATACCCTGAACCCGCCACTTTTACCTCCGCCTTTACTTTTGTCTTTTAATCTTACCTTATAAATCTTTTGACCATAAGGATCGCCGCAGTAAGGATCTTTTGTTAAATCGGCTATGATATTATCAATCGATTCCTTTAGGGTATGAAACTTCTATACCAGGGATTTGGCTTCTTTTCTGAAGTTTTCGGAAGCTATTGCCGTGTTAATCATTCCACAATTCGGACGCAGGAATACCCTTTGAAAGACCTTTTTTAATTAAAACAGCCTCTTCCGCTGCATTTTTAAGCGATTGGAACTCACTTTCACTTAAATTATCTTCGTCATTATCAATACGCACTTTTAAACCCGCATTTTTAGTGAGTTTAATTAATTCGGAAAGTAATGAACTGTTGTCGTCGGGGATTTCTATAGTTAATGTTGTCATGGCTGATTAACTTATTACGTTCAATACAAATGTAATAAACGAAATAGAAAATGGTTTTACACACTTTCAATTATGCCGGTTCCTCTAGTCTTCAAGGCCCTGCCGAATAATGGTTACCTTTGCGCTTTCAATAAATTGAATAGCCATGACTGAACTTGCACGGTGTCCGATCTGCCGGTCCCCTTATACTTATGAATTGGAAAGCTTACTGGTTTGCCCGGAATGCGGGCATGAGTGGAACGCGGTGGAAGAGCCGGCAGGAAATGAAGCTTTTTCGGTGAAGGACAGCAATGGTAATAAGCTGCAGAATGGCGATACGGTGGTCACCATCAAAAACCTCCCGGTAAAAGGCACCACGCAAACCATCAAAGCCGGCACTAAGGTGAAAAATATACGTTTGGTAGATAGCGACCACAATATTGATTGTAGGATCGAGGGATTCGGCGCTATGGCGCTCAAGTCCGAATTTGTTAAAAAAGCCTGAAGGCTACCGGAAATTTAATCATTTATCCTTGTACCCAATGGAAACTTTAGCAGCATTTAAAGAATCGCTGAAATCAGAAGAGCCCGCTGCCGGCCTTTCTGTACAGTTAAGAAGCCTTTGGTACGATGGCAAAGGCGATTGGCACAAAGCACATGCCCAGGTAGATCAGCTAACAGATCAGGCCTCGGCCTGGGTACATGCCTACCTGCACCGTAAAGAAGGCGACATTTGGAATGCCGACTATTGGTATAACAAAGCCGGGCGAACCCGGCCTGAAACTTCTTTGGAGAAAGAATGGGAAGCTTTGGTGGTGGAATTTCTTGGTTGAGGGTAATAAGGGAAGATTGCCCCAGTAAGTGTAAGCGGCCTGCTTACATTAACCGCTTTGCGAGGTTGGGAAAACGCCATGCAATCATTGGGATATGTTAGCGGGATGCTGAAAGTAGTTTGGGTTCAAGTGGGACATTTGAACCGGCGAGGGGAGGCATAGTGTATCCTTAGACCGAGTCGGACAGTGGAGCGCGTTGCACTCAAGCAATTTTCGCGGCCTTGCCTCCTGAGTATTCGAATAACGTGAATCCCAGAGCTTCGATCGCCGGATGACTCATTTCAAAGCCTTCTTCTGTAATCGTGTTGACTCGGCTGAATGTTGTGGGTGCTGTGATTGTAACCGTCCCCGCAGGTATCGGTGTGGCTTGTTTATTGAAAAAACAACAGCGCTTAATGGTAAATTTAGCCATAAACACTTTGATGTCGGTCACGGCAGATAACAACGTAAGGGTGCTGGTTAACTGCGTTTGCGCGGTACTTCGCTTACCAGGAAAAGCATTGCCGCCAAGATCAGTAAAAGGAGGAACTCGATGAGAAGCGGTATCCGTGAGCTCACACAACGAAAAATAATTATCTGCAAGTGAAGTATAAACAACCAGGTCACATATCTTCTTTCCATGCCTGAAAGTAGCTGGTAAATCAGTATGAAAAGCTTCATAATTGACCACCTTCACCTGCAGATTAGAATTATTTTTGTGAGGCGCAATACCATCGCCAACATTGTAATAGATCAACGTTGCATCATCCTTAAGTTCAAAGTACGTGGCCTTAGTCTCTTTAAATGGTGCAGTTGCGATAGAGCCTGTCAGCGCATAATGCGCGATAAATTGAGTAGTCAATAAGGTATTCACGGCTATCCCAGTTTGTTGTATTCGTTGTAAATTCGATCTATCGTCTCGGAAAGCGGATTTGTATTAATAAGTCGCTGGTTCTTAACTTTTAAATCGAAAGCCTCGCCTTGAATTATTTGATATACATTCAATCTATCATAGTCCAATCCGGTGCCCTTGTGATTTGTGTCAAATGATCTAATCAGTAAATTTAGGTGATTTACGATATAAGGGCTGTGGGTAGATAAAATGATACCCATATCATGTTTATTATTTAAAAAACACTTTTCAACCACGGAGTTAATCAGCATACATTGCGCATCCGGAAATAGGCTTAGCTCAGGTTCTTCTATGTGCATGAAGACCTTGCGGTTAATTTCACTAATATTCACGACCGGTTTAAAATCAGTCAAACGATCAGATGTAGACAAGTATTTGAATATTGAGCGATTGAAAGCTTCTTCAGCATTAAAGGTTGAGGAAAAGTAATCAGCCAAAACAGAAATTGGTACAGAAGTTTGTGTTCCGGAAGAGCTATCCTTAAAATTTATTTCATAGCCGTCCTTGTCGACAGCCCCAATCATAAATTTCTTACCCTGACTTGTCTTTCGCACAGCAAATTTAAGATCCAGGAACGGGACGTTAAATTCTTTCAGCGAATTGGTTGCCAACTCAAAATCGTTATACACTTCATGAAAGTAAAAACCAAGGTATCCGCCAGCTAATTGCGCACCTTTTTCGGCCCAAAGCGGAATAATATTTCTAGTTTCACTGATAAAGCTGATTTTAATAAACGACACATCGTTATTGTCGATCAATTCACCGTTTGATGTACCTGACAGACGATTATTTGAATATTTCACCTCGTAAACTCTCCCCGATGGTGCAGTAGCGTTATAGGTAATGCTTGTCTTCGAATTTACAAATCCATCCAGCCCGCAGTTCCGAAGATAAGTCTCCATTCGAAATTTGAAAGGTGACTTTGAAATATTACTGTGTTTGAGATAAGAACGTAAATTCTGCATTTTGAAGAGCCAGCGAAACAAGGCTAACACTTTCATGATCGTACTTTTGCCGCTTCCAGACTCCCCGATGAGAACAATAAAGTCGCTAAGGTCAGTTAATACAACCTGCTTAATCGGCCCTAGGTTAGTTATAGATAAAGATTCTTTCATATGAAGCAATCAAAGTTAGTCAAAAAGAAGTATTCTATCTTTTAATTGTTGAATAACTTATACAATCCTCGTCGGTTCAAATGGGACACTTGAACCGGGAGGGTACAACGGCAGGAGGAGCGCCCAATGCTTGGGTTGTAAAAAATAGTTACATTTACATAAATGCCACTTTATGGATCTCATTCCTGAAACCATTTTTATTGACACTTCCATTTTCGTACAGGAAAACTTCCTGGAAGGTGAACGAATTAAAACATTGCTCGATCTTGCGGAAAAAGGATACATCATTCTAGTGTTGCCGGAAATTACGGTAAACGAGGTAAAAAACCAGTTTCGTAAACGGGCGCAATCGGCTTTTGACAAACATAATGAGCTGATCAACGACAAACAAGGATTGGATATCCGTGTACTGCGGAACAACACCGAAGGCCAGCATATCATCAAAAGATTGCCAGCGATCAAAAAAATTCTGAAGGAATTTAATGATTGGTTCGATGAAGTATTGAAAAAATCAAGGGTGTCAATATTGCCCTACCCGGTCATGGATATTAGCGGTGTATTTAGAAAATATTTTGGCGGTGCGCCACCGTTCGGAAGCGGAAATAAAAAGGAGGAGTTCCCGGATGCTTTCGCTATCGCCCAAATCGAACAATGGTCAGCAGAAAAAGGACGCATGCTAACGGTGCTAACAAAAGATAAAGATTTTGATACCACCGCCAGCAATACCGTCCGCATTGCGGACGACTACCAGGAATTTTTGGACGATAAATTGAAGCAGGTTACAGAAAGCCAACGACTGGAAAAACTGGATGAGCTTTATTTGCTCAAATCAAACCAAATTGACCGAGAGATCATCGAATGGGTGAATGATGAGTTTGACGACGACAGCGTTTTTCTCGAATTGACTAAGTGGATGGAGATTTACGATAAGACCATCGATTCCCTAAAGGTAATTTCCAAGGAATACGAATTAATTAGTACCGATGCCGAATACTTAACCATTGAAGTAACTGCTGTCGCAAGCTATAAAGTGTCATTGATCGTTGATGACGACGAGTCGGGCATTTGGGACAGCGAAGATAAGGTTTGGCTCTTCAGAGAAGAAACGACATTGGAAGTGGAACAAAATGACCTAGAAGTTTCGATGAAACTCAGGTTTAATATTATCGATGCAGAGGATTATGACGAAGATTATGAGGTGATGGAAATTAATGATGGCAAAGACATTGACATCCACCCGGTTGGCTTTAATGATTATTATTAATCCGGGATGATGACCATAACGCCAAAACAATTAAAAACCCTAATATCGTTATTTAACGCTTATATATTCGCCAGTTTTAAAGATGGCGAGTTTGATTTTGATTATGACCAGCCGTATGAAAATTTAGGAAATGAAATCATAAAAATCTCGGAGATCAAGGCGTATTACGATGACGACTTGTTTCATTGGTTTGTAGAAAATCAAGTTACACAACGGATGGATAACCCGAGAAATCTTGATGGAAATGAGGTTTTAGAAATCATCGAAATCGTTAGAAAGAATCTGTTATTAAACATTGCAAATCATGTGATTATCGTACCAATACCGAAGGCGGAGCTCAGCGAAGTCATTGCATTCGGGAATTACATGATCATCCCCCATGTCATCGCCAGGAAGAAAAAAATAAATCTGATTGCCAAGTTTTCCGGAAAAAAATATGCGGATGCCGAATCCATACTTGAACACACTGAAAAGTCGCGCTCGCCTGACTTTCTGAAATACCCCTTATTATGTATAAAGGAAAAACAGCAAAGCACAAATATCCATTTCAAGGCGCTTAATATTTCCCGGCTGACTATTTATGCGATAACTACCTATTATTATGCGCAAATATTTTTAGAAAACTATGGCCTTTACAGTTCGATAGCTTCACTTGTGAAAACAACTTACCCGGCTTCACACATCGCAATCTTAGCTAAAGATAATTGGCGGCAACGGCATAAGCCGCTGAACTTTGACCCCGTTATTCGTTTTAAACTCAACTGGCTGTCTGAGAAAAATCATCAAAGAAAGCTATTAAAATTTATCAGGGCTTTGATCTTGGCTGAAAATACAGATAAGTTAAGGGTGCTGTTTCTTAATTCACTGATACTTTTTAATGAAGCCCTTATTCAAAATACTTCGATTGCGACGTTGATGACCATGACATCGGCGGAAAGCCTCCTCACGCAGACAAAAAATGAGAAACGCTTACGATTATCAGCCATACTACCACGCCTAGTGAAAGTTAAAAATGTTACTGCTCCGCAATTATCCGAAACACTAACAGAGTTGTATTTAAAGCGTAATGAATTTGTCCATGCCGGTAAAACGATAACCATTATGTATAGCGATAAAAAAGAGAAAGATTCGCTGGAGGTTGCTAAAGTTGCGGTAGCCACCCTTTTACTCGATTATCCAACGATTGTACAAAAGCTAACTAAATCTATTGCCGGTACAGGCAAACAGCCAACAAAGGATAGTTTGCTAGTAGCCTGGCAAAATTATATTGATAATATCTTTGAAGATGTCATCAAAGGGAATACCAAATAGGTTAACTTAAGCTATTCTTCTTCCAATTGCCAAGGGTCATAAGTTAATTCGCGAGTATTAGATAACTTACAACTGATAAAGTTGACGTGATGGTGCTTTTCCCGATAAATAGCGGCAATTCGTTTTTTAGCAATTTCTGGTGTATTATAGCCAAAATAGATCCCTGTCAGAACTTCAATCGGATAATGGCGAATCCTTTCTTCCGGCTCTTTAGGCCCCTCAAAGTTGACTTCTACTGCTCGCCATTCCTTTTCATAAGACCAAGTATTTGTTTTAACAATAAAAAGATTTTGTAACTGACGGGCATAACCATGCCAATAGGATTTAGCTAACCCTCGTAAATCAGGATCAAACTCATTATTAAAGACTGGCGCAAAGTCAAAGAAATTAATACTTAACGGCTCGTCGCTATAATGAACAGAAAAGAGATTTTCTTCATAAATATAATTGGTTAATGTCCCTTGAGCAAAACCCTCCTCGATAGAGCCATTTGAAAATTCTCTTCTACCACTCATTTCAAATGGAAATTTACCCACGTGGGGTAAAGTGAATTCCATACAAATGCCTTGATGACTACTTGCATAATGCGACCACATTAAGAAAGATTCCGGGTTAGTTGAAAAGCAAGTTACATAGCTATGAGTCAAAAATAAGTTTGATAAGCGCTCAATGTCCTTAAACAACTTGTGGACATTCATTGTAAAATCTATGCCACTTTCTTCAATAGCTAAACGTATAGCTTCTTCTGCTGTATCTTTATAAATGAATGGTAAATCGCCCTTCAACGTGATCATGTGCTTAAAAATCAATTGTTCGAAACATTTTACCTTTTTCTTATCCCTGACAAACTTCACATATTTAACATTGTTTATCCTTTCTTCCTCGCTAATCCCTTCTTTCAGCACTAATGTATTTTTAAATAACAGCCAGGTTAAAGATGAAATTTGCTTTTCTGCTTTGGCATTGTATTCTACGGGAATATTTAGGTCAAACGGATCATTGAGTTCGGGACAAGAAGCGAAATAGAGCTCTTGGTAAAAAAGTTCCTTATACAAAAAAGGAGAAAGTGAACGATATTTATAAAGTTTTTGCATAAGGATAACGTGAAAGTGAAAAAGTATTAATAATCAATGGATAAGGATTTTCTTCATCTAGTAAAAATAATCAAAATCTAACCATCCGTTTGGCAATCGCCGCAATAATAGCTCTCCCGCCGGTTCAAAGTGGGACACTTGCACCGCGCAGGGATTCATCTATTCACTCCTCAAACTCTTCACCGGGTTCGCCAACGCAGCTTTAACAGCCGTATAACCCACCGTAGCCCATGCGATCATAATGGACCCTATAATGGTTACACCGAAAAACCCCGGCCCTAAAGTAACATGGTAAGCGTATTGCTGCAGCCAGCTATGCATAAAATACCAGGCAACGGGTGCGGCGATGATAAACGCGATACCGATCAGCAAAGTAAACTCCCGGGCTAAAAGGATCAGTATCGCGCTGACGGGCGCGCCGAGCACTTTGCGTACGCCGATCTCTTTTCTCCGCTGCACCGCCATAAAGGTTACCAGGCCATACAAACCCAAACAG
>Ga0207041_1160_pt1 | contig 11092 bp, 11 predicted proteins | sample Alteio_BWMinCont_73_FD_153311 | JGI IMG/M metagenome (GOLD analysis project Ga0207041, IMG submission 153311) | Enriched cells from forest soil in Barre Woods Harvard Forest LTER site, Petersham, Massachusetts, United States -... | ecosystem: Environmental > Terrestrial > Soil > Temperate forest >... | reverse complement strand
CCAGTTCAAAGAGATCTGGCAGGCCCTGGAAATAAGTTACGACGATTTCATCCAGACCAGCGAGCCGCGCCACCACACCGGTTGCCGCAAGTTCATCCAGAAGGTGTACGACAACGGCTGGATTTACAAGGGCAGCTACGAAGGTCTCTACTGCGAAGGCTGCGAGGGCTTCAAGGTCAAGAGCGACCTGGATGAACAGGGGCGTTGCCCGAACCATCCGCAGATGACCCTGCTGCGCCGCAGCGAGCCCTGTTATTTTTTCAAGCTGTCCGCTTTTCAGGACCGCTTGCTGCGCTATTACGAGGAAAATCCGGACTTTATTCAGCCGGAAAGCCGCCGCAATGAAGTCCTGAGCTTGGTGCAAAGCGGCTTGCAGGACGTCAACATCACGCGCGTCGGACAGGAATGGGGCATCCGCGTGCCTTTTGACGAGGCCTACACCATCTACGTCTGGTTTGACGCCCTGTTGAATTACATCACGGCGATCGGTTACGGCTGGGATGAGGAACAATTCAAGAAATGGTGGCCGGCCGATATTCACTTCATCGGCAAGGACATCACGCGCTTTCACTGCGCGCTCTGGCCGGCGATGCTCCTGGCCGCCGAGCTGGAGCCGCCGCGCCGCGTTTTCGGTCACGGCTTCGTTTACCTCAAGGGCGAGAAGATCAGCAAGACGCTCGGCAACATCGTGGAACCGATGGAGATCATCACCAAGTTCAACGCCGAGGCGTTTCGCTATTACTTCCTGCGCGAATGTCCGTTCCCGGGCGACGGCGACTTTAGCTGGCAACGCTTCGAGGAGGTTTACAACGCGGACCTGGCGAATAATCTCGGCAACCTCTACAGCCGCGTGCTGCGCCTGATTGCCCAGAATTACAACGGCCATCTGCAGGCGACGGCCGGTGTGGAGCCCGGAGTCATTTACACCGACGTGGATCCGGAAACGACGGTGCAACAGGTGCAGGCCCACGTTGAGGCCTGCCAGTACAACCAGGCCCTGCAGCGCATCTGGCAGCAGATTCTCGATCCGGCCAACCGCTACGCCGACCGCAAGGAGCCATGGAAGCTGGTCAAGACCGACGCGCAGGCGGCCAAGCAAGTCCTCTACGACCTGGTCGAGCAACTGCGCGCCGTCGCCATCTTGCTGAAGCCTTTCCTGCCTCGCACGGGCGAGACCATCTACCAGAGTTTCAACTTCCCCCAACCCTGGGCGGAGGTGCGGCACGAAGACGTCTGGGTGCACCCGCGACAAGTCGAAGACCTGCGCGTGCTGGCGGCCCTGGAGGGCGGGAAGGTGAAGCCGCTTTTTCCCAGAATCAGTCAGACATAGGGCATCGGAAAATGCACTGAGTCTACATGAGAGTTCTTCTCGCTTCACCACGCGGCCGGCGGTATCATGACGGCATGGCCTACCGAAAGCCAGCCTGGTTAACGGGGCGGCTCGTATTGCTGGGAGCTGTGCTCCTGATTCTGGCGGCTCCCACAGCGATCTGTCAGTTTATCGACACGTCCAGGATGCCTGATGCAGGGTTGGCTACCTCCGTAGGACTTTTGCTGTCGATCTATCCCTTGGTTCTCACGGTTCTGGCTTTGTTTGCCGTGCTGGCGATTCGCCTGTTCCTGGCAATCCTGGTTTCGGGGGAAGAAGATTCCTCCCAGCCTGCCCCCTCACGGGGCGAATTGGGGCTGTTATTGAAGCTGAAACGCCGCGGCTCACTGCTACGCCGGTCGTGGCTGGCACGAAAGCTGGCCGCAAAAGCGAGTCATTACACGCCAGACCTCAGCGCGCACGTGGAGAGGCGGCCTCCGCGCCACGAAAAAGCTCTGGAGCGCTTGCTGCGGCTCAAGCAAACGGGCGCCTGGAATCCGCGTTATCCGGAAGACGGATAAGGATTGGGATGAGGAACAATTCAAGAAATGGTGGGCGCCACCTGCATCGACCGCACCAACATGGCCACACGCTGGCCATGTTGGGACCCAGCATGGCCGGGCGATGATACGGCACGCGCGAAGAGTGACTCCGCCACACTTTTCGAGCTTGTCGCCCGCTTCGTCATGGCACTCACCGGGACAAATTCTCATTAATCTGTCCGCCAAATCACCTGGCGGTCTGTGGCGGTCTTGAAAAATCTTGGCAAATTTGTGGCGAAGGTATGGAAATGCTATTGAACATTACAAGTCTAGTTGTTCCAGACCGCGTTTTATTTCCGTGGCTGTCCGGCATTGTCCGCTTCTGGCCGTCCCTGTCCACGTCCGCCCGCCCGCCAATCACATATCACATTGGCGGACGGTTTTTGGGTTATCGTCGCGCGCCGCGGAGATGGTCCCCCGTGCCGCAGAATTCTGCGGAACGGGAAAAGCTTGCAACTCGCGTGAACGTGGCGCCTGTCCGCGTTTGGCCAAGGTTGCCTGCCAAACACATGGCAACCTAATGGCATTCTTTGAAAAACTTGGCAAATTCCGGCTGGAGGCTGCGGAATGCTCTTGACGGTAAGCGGGCGTTTATGCATCGACCACACCAACATGGCCACACGGTGGCCATGTTGGTGCCGGCATGGCCGAGCGACCAGGAAGTCTCGGGCATTTTGCGGCTGGAGGCGCTGCGCTCGCCCGGTGAGCCTGGCTAACATGGTGGCCGTCTATCGGCAGACGGACGGCTTGCTGCCATAGGATGGGGATGACCTGGAGAAGCCGGCAAAGGACCCGCCCGGTATGTCTCTGGGCCCAGTACGACCTGATCCACAGCGCATCGGCAGAAAAAGACGGTTGGCAATTATTGCCAATCATGGTAGGATGGTAGCGAAAGGGGACGGTCGTGCCGACACGCAATATCAATCTGACCGAACATTTGGACTACTTTGTCGAACGTCAAGTCGCCTCGGGGCGCTACAGCAACGCCAGCGAAATCGTCCGCGCGTCTTTGCGTCTTCTCGAAGAACAGGAGCAAGAGCGGAAGGCGAAGCTAAAGGCGCTTCGACAGGCAGCCAAACAGGGGTTCGATGAAATCGATGAAGGCAAGGGCGTCGTCCTGAAGGGCAAAAAGGCGATCAGGCAATTTCTCGCGGATGTCGAAGCCGAGGTTAGGACAAAAGCTGACCAGAACCGCGGGTAAGAAAATGGAAGTCATCATCGCCCCGAAGGCGCGAAGTGACATCGCGAGCATTCTTGCCTGGACGGAAGAGAATTTTGGCCCGCAAACCTTGAAGCGCTACGCAAAACTCATTGCCACGGCGCTTGAACAAATCGCGGAGAATCCTGAACGTGCTGGCAGCCGTCAACGGCCAGAAATCGCTGAGCATTGCCGGACCTATCATCTCTATTTCAGCCGCAAGTCCGCAGGCCGGGCCGGTGATCGGATTCGCCAACCTCGGCATTTGCTTCTCTACCGCGTCACCCAAGCCAACATCGTGGAAATCGGCCGCGTCCTGCATGATTCGATGGATTTACACGCAAATCTTCCGGAAGAGTATCGCAGTTCGCCGGAATGAACGAGTTCGGCCGCCTCCCTTCGTAATGACGAATAACCAAACAATCTTTTGAATTCCCGTGAAGGGCACGGTATCATCGGGGCACAAAATCCTTCCTACACACCTGGCTTGGCGGAGAATGCGCACATGTGGTTCAGGAGCACGCACTGCCTGGCGATAGGCGTATCGACTTCACTTCTTGTCATGGTCCTGGCGCCTTTTGCGGATGGCCAGCGGCGGACCACGACCCAGGATCAGGCGATTCCAGGACGCTGGGACCTGACGCTCGAATCGGGGGCGGAAAAATATCCGTCCTGGTTGGAGGTCCGGCTCTCCGGCCGGCGGACTCTGGTGGGCTCCTTTGTCGGACGCTTTGGCAGCGCCCGGCCGATCTCGCGCGTCGAATTCGTCGATGGCCAGGTTCGCTTCAGCGTGCCGCCGCAATGGGAGCAGCGTGAGGACGACCAGCGGTTCGAGGGGCGCTTGCAGGACGGCCTGCTCAAGGGCGAAACCACCGATGAACACGGCCGCAAGGTTATATGGACCGGGCGCCGTGCCCCCGCGCTCGAGCGCACCGGGGCGCCCGTCTGGAAAGAACCGGTCGAGCTCTTTAACAGCAAAGACCTGGCCGGCTGGAAGCCGCGCTTGGCGGTCGTGAAGAACGGCTGGATCGTCCGCGACGGCCTGCTCGTCAACGCCACGCCCGGCAACGACCTGGTCAGCGCGCAACGATTCACCGACTTCAAACTGCACGCCGAGTTCCGCTATCCGAAGGGAAGCAACAGCGGCATTTACCTGCGCGGCCGGTACGAGATGCAAATCGAGGATGACTACGGCGACGAACCGGACAGCCACAAGATCGGCGGCATCTATGGCTTCTTGACGCCCAGCGTCAACGCCGCCCGGAAACCCGGCGAATGGCAGTCGGCCGACGTGACTCTGCTCGGCCGCGTCGTCACCATTGTCTTGAACGGCGAGCGCATCATCGACCGGCAAACCATTCCCGGCATCACCGGCGGCGCCCTGGACAGCGATGAGGCGGCGCCGGGACCGATCATGCTGCAAGGCGATCATGGCGCCATCGAGTTTCGCCGCGTGACCGTCACCCCTGCGTCCGTGGACGGCCGGGAGCCATTGCACTTGCATCTCCGCTCCCGCGCAAACGGCAAGGGCGAGGGAAGCACGGTTATGGAGAAGACAGCCGATTGGGACCCGAAGAAAACCGCGCTCATTATTTGCGATATGTGGGACGATCACTGGTGTAAATCCGCGGCCCGCCGGGTCGCCGAGATGGCCGGACCGCTCAACGACACGGTCAAGGCCGCGCGCGCCCGGGGCGTCTTCATCATTCACGCGCCCAGCAGCGTCACGAACTTCTACAAGGACACTCCCCAGCGCCGGCGCGCCCAGCAGGCGCCGTTCGCCAGGCCCCCCGTGCCTCTCTCCACCTCCGAGCGCTGGGGGACGACCTGGTGCTGGCCCGATCCCCAGCGTGAGGCCGCGCTGCCGATCGACGACTCCGACATGGGCTGCGCTTGCGCGGAGAAGTGCACGATCCGGGAAGCCTGGAAACGCCAGATCGCCAGCATTGAAATTGCCGAGGAGGACGCCATCACCGACAACGGCCAGGAAACCTGGAACCTGCTCCAGGCCCGCGGCATCGACAACGTGATCCTCTGCGGCGTCCATCTCAACATGTGTGTCCTCGGCCGCCCCTTCGGCATCCGCCAACAGGTCCACCTCGGCAAGAATGTCGCCCTCCTCCGCGACCTCACCGACACCATGTACAACCCCGACAAGCCTCCCAGGGTCAGCCACTTCGCCGGCACCGCCCTCGTCATCGAGCATGTAGAAAGATACTGGTGCCCTTCGTTTACCAGCAGCGATATTACCGGCAAACCGGCTTTCCGCTTTGCAGGTGCGAATTAAGAGCCTGTGGCGATGAAGCCTTGCGAAAGGAATTGCCACGCGGCCCGTGGGTCTACTTTAAGTCTTTGAGCAGCGTATGTCCGAACTGACCCGTGCGGATCGGATCTGGAATCGCGCTTGTGGGAAAGACGAGATGCGATTTCTCCCCGGTGATCGCGCGCTTGCAGACATGATTCCGGCACACGGTCTCGTAATGAACGGGGGAGTGTTGCACGCGGTTGAGTGCGTCAGTGACAGCGAGTTATCCGCCGCTGTGTCCGCCTACCGTTTCTTTGGCCATGATGCCGCCGCGAATCTTCTGCTTCGTGCCAAGATAATTCTGGACAAAGGCGTCAATCTAGATTTCCATGAGCAGGAATTGGATAAGCAGTATGCTGCCATAATCCCGGATGACAGCTTTCTTGTCGAGCGTTTTCAGGAACATCTAGAGGAAAATCCGTCCGAATATGCACCGCTTCGGGCGAAGGACATGTGATAGCCGAACCGACGGCACGAGCCGGTTAGCGCATCCCGGCGGGCGCCTCATGCTTCCTGACGCTCGGCGGCTTCACGAGGGACACGATGAGCCGTGAAGAATCGATGAGGATCATTCGCGAGACGTTCGCCCATGTCGATGTCGAGCGGATCGTCGTTGAATACGATGCTCTCGCTGGCGCTGAGGTGGCCAAAGTCTACGTTCGCGCCGATCAACTTGAAGCGGCCCTTGGCGACAACGCATACGGCCGTCGAGACAGGAATCTTTCCACCGGCGCGCTTTGATGAACGAGACGTGTTATCGTAGGATCTAAACGTGGCTCAGACGCAGCGAAACACTGGCTGGTTTTGAGGCGCCCCCAGGTGGCTGGGTTTGAGGCGCCCTTTGACAGGCCCGGCAAAGCCGGCCACGAGGATCTTGCCGTCGGCCTGGATGGCCAGCCCGCGGGCCACGCTGTTGGGGCTCGTGCCCAGGCTGGTCGTGACTTCGCCGGCCGTGCCCAAGCTCGGATCGAGGGTGCCGTTGCGGTTGAAGCGTGCCATGGCGAAGTCCGCGCCATTGCTGCCGGCCTGCCCGGCCGCGACGATCCGGCCATCGGCTTGCACGGCCAGCGCCTCGACCTGGGCCGCGCCCAGGCTGAAGTTGGCCGTGGCCTTGCCGCCGGCAAAGACGACATCGAGATCGCCGGCACTCAGCAGCAGCCGGTCTTCCAGGCGTTCGATGAATAATCTCCCAGGCAAGCTTGGCATGGCAGCACCTCAAAGGGAATGGCAACCGGAACAAGGCGCGCACCACAACCGTTATCTCCGGGCACGAGAAATCTTCCGGCCACTCGAAAAAAATCGTTGTTATCTATCTGCCGATGAATGCCGCGGCCTTGCGCCGCGGTCTGTTACGTTCGCTTCCGGTTCCCTTGTCGCTTATGGAGTCCCTTCCGGTCCCCCCGGAAACTACGCCCTCTTCCTGCCCCCTATCTTCAAGGACTGAGCAGCTTTCTTGCGCGCCCCCCGATAGTCGCCTCGGACGTCTTTCTGACAAAGAAGATCCCGTCGAATTCTTCAGCAACTCTGCTGTCGTCAAATTGGCCCTCCGTGTAAGCACTGCCCACCCTTCTGAGTCCAAGATTCCTGAATAACCAAGCGCAATCTGCATTATCCCGCCTCGCGTGTGCGAAGTTCAGGAAAACACATTGGCGGTCAAGCTTTTGAAAGTTCCATTCCAGCGTTCCAAGAAAGGAAGGCGTCAATTGATAGACGTTTACGTCGGAGCTTCGATCAACAGCGGAAGGTGCGACATAGCGGCCCTCATGACAGGTTAACGCGAGCACAAGCATCTGACGCTTGTGTCGCGCCGACAAGTGAAATCCCATCTTTCCCTTTGCGCGTGCGACGTGCATGTTATGAGCCCAAAGAATGACCTTTTCCTCCGGCCCGACTTGAGTGCGGATCCGTTCGAAGTTTTCCGCCATGCATCTGTCCCGGAAAGGGCAATCGGAAACAAAATCCGGATCTTCAAAGTACCGGTACACGATGAGCCCTTGCTCCATCACTTGCGCGTGCTGAATTATCAAATCAATTTGCCGGTTCGGGCCGCCCAGGGCGCGGACAACGGCGGGATCTTGGTAATGACGAATCAATTCGGACGCCACTTTGGATAAGGCAGTTCGCATGTCTCGGACTGTAAGTTGCTTCCGAGAAAACATCTTTAAAACCTGGTCATTAAGCTCCTTTGCGGCAGGAGGATCGACCTTTTTCAGCGCTGTCCTGAGACTTGCGAAGCTGTACGGCAACTGAGAACTGCAAATCCCTTTTACCTGAAGCTTTTTCCTGCTTGTTTTGTTGAAATCCCGCATCCAGGTGAACAGCTCCCGAAGCTCATCCGACCGGTACATTGGAGCAAACATATCCGCGAGCACTTGGTCCAGATTGCCCCGTCCTGTCAAGACGTATTCATTGAGCGCCTCTGTCTCGGCCATTCCCGCTTCAATGGCGAGAACCGTGAATCCCATCTCAGAGGCAAGAAATCGAATGAGACGATGCTTGAGCTGAAAAAACTGCTTTGCCCCGTGAGTCGCTTCGCCGAGAGCAACTATCGGTATATTGCCGATCATTTGTCGAACTGGGGCGAGATCTTCAAAACCTGCGTCTGGATTCACGGTCGATAGGGTAGAGCAGTTCTGGCGAAGCCATCCTTCCTGAGAAGAGGTCATTTCTTCATAAACGGAACGATACGCCTCGGCGAAGGACTGCTCGTTGACAAGTAATTGAAAGTCATCGAACCATGCCGTGCCTCGTCCGGTCGCTTCGGCACTTATGTAAACCTCGATTGCATCTCTTGGTATCTCTGTAGCAAGCTGATGACGCATCCAGCCTGTGACGCCGGTCATTCCCGTTTGTACGATATTCGCAGCAGCGAGGAGCTTGCAATGATATTTAGGATCGTCAGCGCGACGGTAGCTGTGGCACCAGACCCGTGCTTCGTCTGTTGGCATCCCATTGGTACGTATCCAGCAACTCAGCATAAGCGTTTTACCTGCGACGACGGTTACCGGCAAGCAGACATGTGCCCCCCCCGCGAGGTGCTTGAAAACACTGTACTTTGAGCGCGTACTTCCCATCGTGTGGTGAGGTTTCGTCAAGGGTAACTTCAGCGCCTTCTCCAAAAACGTCCCATCCGGCGGGTCGGGTTGGAATCTGCGCTCGGGTCTCGAAACTTAGATTCAGGTCTGCCTGCCCGCGGGCGACCCGAGAGGATGATGCGAGGCACATCAGCGCCCAGAGAACCGCATAACGCTTGCTCATAATTGGCCCTTAAAGAGTCGCGTCTTACAGTAAGACCTCCGCGAAAAACCCACCTGAGCCCGCCATCTTCGGTCCGCGCTCCGTCCGCGCGAACCCTGAGCGTGAGTATACACGGCCACACAAAGGACAGGGACAGTCTTTGCAACCGAATATCCATTAAGGAGTAACGGATAAAACGGGTCCGTTAAGGTGCTCCCGGACGCCCAGAAGCACCGCAAGAGAAGGCCATTCTGCATTCGGCGCCGTTCGCCTGCTCACGTTCCTGCGCCCGTCAAGGTGAAGGAGGACTGCTCGGCACTGAGCTTGATGTTGCTAAGCCAATTTTCCAGGCTGTTCACCTGCGCCGCTTTTGTGCGCCCGGTCAGGTGGCACGGCACGCGCTCGCCAATGGCTTTGATGTCCGGCATTTTCAACTTGGCAACCTCGGCAACCAGTTGCCGGATCGCCGCGTAATCATAGCCATTGCGATGCTCCAGGAAATGCTTGATCCTGCCAACCAGGTCCTGCACCTTGGTTTCGTTGACACCAGCAGCGCCACGCGCGACGGAGGAGCCGCCTTCGCGTGCCTGGACGGTGATCTTGCAAAAGCCCGCCACGGATTCGCCCGGAAACTGGCGCAGGCAGGCGCTCAAGGCGTGAAAGTCACTGAGGGCCGACTTGCCCAGGCACTTTTCCATGGCTGTGGCCAGCCCGTCGAGCACATCCGCCATTTCTTCCAGTTTCATTGGCGAACTCTCCTTTCCAGCTCCTCGGCGATCGCGCCGAACCAGGCGCGCCCCTCACTGCTATGGCAGGCGACCGCCTTGCGCGCGGCCGTGAGCTGGTGTATCTTTGGGCTGTCCGGGACCATGCAGGGAAGAACAAACCCTTCGCCGGGTTGATGTCCCCGGATGAGTTCCCGCAGGTTGTCCAATTGCGGGCGCTCGTAAGACACAAGCTCTTGCACCCTCATTCTAGCACGCGTGATGACAACGCCAAGAAAAGTAGACCGCACAACCGCATGGAGCTCCTGGAGCCACTTGAGCGTTCGCGGCACGGCCTCGATGTCGAGTTGGCTCAACGTGGAGGGGATCAGAATATGGTCGGAACAGGTCAGCGCGTTGATGCAGGCCGTGCTCATTCGTGGCGGACAATCAAAGAGCACATAATCGAATTGGTGGAAAATCTCGGGAACATGAAGGGCTTTTTGAACGAGGAAGCGGGCCTCCTGCGCCGGGTTGACGAAAAATTGTGATTGCCGCTCAAATTCGACGAGTTCGAGCCGTTCGCGGGCAATCATGGCCCGGCAGTTCGGCGCATCCTGGACCGGAAAATGCAAGCTTTGCACCGGCAGCTCGCCGTTGGCTTTCAGCAGCGTGTCCGTCGTCCAGCCCTTGTTCCGGTAATCGTTCACGAGTTCGGGCGGCAGCGCCAGATTGCTGAGTGTGCCCTGGAAATCCAGGTCCACCAAAAGGACCTTCTTGCCCTGCCCGGCGAGGCTCACACCCAGATTCAAGGTCAACGTCGTCTTGCCGACGCCGCCTTTGAGATTGGCCACGGCGATGAATCGCGTTCGCCGCTGCTCGCGTGGTACAAAGCAGTTGTTCCGGCCCTGGTCGGGCTTCGTCCAGACGTGGCTGTCCACGCGGTCCAGGGCGAGGAACCGCTCCTGAAGCTGATCGCGATCCTGCTGAAGCTCCTTGACCTGCGCCTTGGTCCTTTTCAGAGCTTTCTTGAGATGGCCTCGTTGGCGCCAGGATAGTATCGACCAAACGTTGTAGCCGACGACCAGTACGCCAAGCAAAAGGACAATCACCAACTTCGCAGCTTCGGGGAGCTCCCGGAACAAGCTGACGAAATACTCCCACATTTGGCCGGCCTCTCGAAACGAGTCGGGATGCTTGATCGGCTTCTTTTATCTCGCCGAAAGCTCGGTAGCAAGGAAATTCAAAGAACGGGAAAGGTAGAGAGAAGGGCCGACAGGCAACGTCAGGCGATTCGCCGGCTCGAGTTCACCTAGGGGCCCTGGTCCCTCGCTGCTTCTACTTTCTTGAAGCGCGTGAAGTACTTCTCCTTGAGGAGCTTCCTCGATTTGCTTGAATCCTGCCGCCAGAATCTCCCGGGGCCACAGCGTCTTTGTCGCGGGGCAAGCGTTTCACTCCGTGGACCTCTGCCAATATAGACTCCGCCCACGGCCGCGCGGTTCAAATGACCGGCTGGTTTTTGCTTCTCGTTCAGATCGTCGGCTCAGATAGCCGGTTACAACTCCGCGCTCGGCGCGGGTCTCCTGAACCTGCCGACACGCCGACCGCAAACAAGCTCATGATTTGACTGACGGGTTTTCCTATAGTTACCTTCGGCGCGGCGAACTCGAATAGGTGCCTGCAGGTATGGCCGCTTTTGCCGCAGCTGAAGGGAGTATCATGAGGAGTTTCGTCACA
>Ga0207041_1108_pt2 | contig 11302 bp, 10 predicted proteins | sample Alteio_BWMinCont_73_FD_153311 | JGI IMG/M metagenome (GOLD analysis project Ga0207041, IMG submission 153311) | Enriched cells from forest soil in Barre Woods Harvard Forest LTER site, Petersham, Massachusetts, United States -... | ecosystem: Environmental > Terrestrial > Soil > Temperate forest >... | reverse complement strand
GGGCAACAAGTGATTGATTTGTTGTTTGACCCCAGCGAAAGGCGGCTGATTCGCGCGCTCCTGTTTCTTACCCAGTTTGGCGAAAGGAGCGGCGACGACGCGACCCTTTCGCGCATTCCCCAGGAGCTGCTTGCGGAAATGATCGGATCCACCCGCACCCACGTAAATGCTTTCATGACCAAACTCAAGCGATTGGGTTTCATCGAATATAACAGGGGGCTTCTGCGAATTCACCGGACACCACTCACTTCCTTGCTGTAGGCCTCTGCGGAGACCCGCCAGGGATTCGGCCGTTCGCTGATCGGTTCCGCGCTTCCGTAATTCGGTAGTGGTTCAGTTAGCGAACGGTCTGGGTTCCAGTATGATAAGCACTCTTGCTTGTCCCGTTAAATCTCGGCAAGGTTTATGCGGACAGGCACTCTTGCCTGTCCTACAGGAATTACTTGACCCCGTATCAGTAATTCCCCCGATTGCAAATTTGGAAAAACGGTCTAATTTCACACACGTCCGATTTTTGACAGACACCCTCGGCATCTTTGCTATATAGGTAGGAGTGATATGGGATTGACTCAAGGATTCGCGCCCGCAAGGAAACAGATCACAACTTGCGAAGTAGTGCGCACTTTCGCGGAAGAACCTCCGGTCCAGCCGAGGATAGCCCGCGTTCAACAGTTTCCTTTATTCTTAGGTCTTTCCGCAGCCGTCTGCGAAGAGATTGTTTCTGCTGCGCGTGAAAAACATTTCCTCAGGCGACAGATCATCTATTTCCAGGATGACCCCGTGGACCAGGTCATTCTGCTTACGTCGGGAGCAGTAAAAACAACTCAATTGGGAAGGAACGGCAACGACGTCATCCTCCGGTTGAGCGGACCGGGCGAAGTCATCGGCGCGAATGGAGTGCTTTCTGGGCGCTATCACCGGGCAGCAGCGCAAGCGCTGTCCTCCTCGGGGGCCCTGATCTGGAGCACAGCCTCCTTTGAAACACTCTCGGGGCGCTACCCCGCCCTTCGTCAGAATGCGTGCCGCATGCTCTGCGAACTTTTAATGGATTTGGAAAAGCGTTTTTGCGAAATATCCACTGAGAGCGTTTCATTACGCGTGGGCCATGAGATCGCCCGTCTCGCGGACCGAATCGGAGAGCGTGTAAATGGCGCCGTTAGAATAAATCTTTCGCGAGAAGATATAGCGCAGTTGACGGGCACGACTTTGTTCACGGTGAGCCGCCTGCTTTCCCGCTGGAAAGCGCAAGGATTTGTGTCTACGGGACGCGAATTTATAAAAGTTCATCATCCGCAAGCACTTTCAAACCTCACGGAAATTGAATAAAGCTCAGATCCGAAAATGGAATTTGTCCATCGCGAACGCACTACTCGACATTGCTGCGCGCCTGCACACTCGCGCATTTTTGGGGAATAGTAGAATTGCCGGAAGCAGGGATCGTTATCGCGAACGCCATGCGTACCTGGTTCCAGTTAGAACACTCGATCATCGCCTCATCATGTAGTCGTCGAAAATCGTAATGACCAGCCTCAAACACAGCGCGATGTTCTCTCCAAACGACGAACAATGTGCCCAGTAGAAATAGCTTGTGCAACTCGCCAAGCACGCGCTGGGTGAAGGATGAACGCCGGAACGACACACGAGCAAGCATCGAGGCCTGATACTTGAGATGGTTTGCTTCGTCCTCTAAAATGCGCGAGCAAATAATTTTGAGAGTTACTGAACCCGTGGCACAGCGCAAGGCTCGATAGTAGGGTACGGCAATAATTTCGGCGGTCACCAGAATGGTCAACGACAATTCCAGACCCGCCAGACCGCGCAATCGGCGAAAAATCGTATCCACCCAGTGTCTGGAAACCAGCGAGATTCCTTGCGACTCCATGAAGGCATCGAGGTACCGGCTGTGTTGCTGTTCTTCCTTAATGAAGAGTTCAAGCGCTTGGGTGAAGTACGGATCGCCCGCCGAGTGCCCGAATTTCTTTCCGCGTTCCAATAATCGCCGGCCTCGTGAACCCTCTCCGAGCTGAAATTGCTGAATTGATTTTGTTACTGTTTCCAATTCTTTGGCGGTTAATTGGACGGACACGCGGCGAGACACGTGCAAAGCGGTCATGCTGCGCCGTGAAAAATGGGAAAACCATTGCCTGGATTCGACTGAATTTTGAAATGTCATGATGCGATTGGAATGGCATTTTGAAATCCAAACTCCGGGTCAATTTGGATGCCCTGCAGATTCACGCCGAAGTATCGGAATTTAAAGGAGATAGCGCGTCGAAACTTCATACAGTGCGGCAACTATTGATTCGGTAAGCAAGCAATAGGACCATGGAAGATCTGACGCAGGTGTGTGCTTCAGGCTACAGCGAACCGGATATGAGAGAGATGCAACGCAGATTGAAGCCGCGGCTTTCTTATACAGACCTATGATCCAAAGTTAGATACTGCGTCAGGAAGTAGGCGAGACTAGCCGGGAATGTGAATCAAGCAATTTCTTGGCTTCGGCGAAGCCGCGATCCAGCGTGGCCTGCCAGTCAGGATGCGGCACGGGAGAATCGAGAGCAGCCTGGTAGGATCGGAGCGCATCGGTAGGGCGATTGAGGCGCTTCAAATAAATGCGGCCCGCGGCCATTTGCGCCAGTAGTCCTTGTTTTTCGCCGGGATAGGCCTGCGCCAATTCCTCATATTCGGCCACCGCACGTTCGATGTCCGGCTGAGTTTCCAGTTGGCGGCAAAGATCAAGCCACACCGGGGCTGACAATTTTTCCCCACCGGAATTCTTGAAATCCTGAAGCGTTTGCAGCGCGCTTTCAATCTCCTTGGCCTTGAGTTCCAACCCCAGAAGTTTTTCCAAAGCATCGTGATGCGCCGGCAAATCGTTTTTCTTCCAATAAATCCCCTGCAGCATCCGGTAGGCGTCCTGGGAATCCGGCTTCTCCTGCAACAATTTTTTCAGGTTCACCAGGGCGGCATCCAGCTCCCCCTTTTCGATCTGCTCACTGGCTTCCGCGAGCAGCGGGTGACTAACCCATTCAATCTTCTCCTGAATTGCCTTATCTGCCATCTGCTCGAGCCCTGATTTGCTGATTCCCACGGCAATCACGGCGCCAAACACAAAGCCCCCGATATGCGCCCAATGCGCAACGCCGGAAGCCTGCCCGAATAAGGTTCCGTAGAAAACTTCGGTCAATAACCACATGGGCAAAAGCCAGTAGGCGGCCATTTTGAAGCGATACACACGGAACATCAGGAGCCATCCCATTTCAATCTTGGTCGTGGGAAAACGGACCAGGAATGCGCCCATCAATCCCGCAATCGCTCCCGATGCGCCGATCGTTGGAACGAGGCTTCCGGGGTTGGCCAGGGCATGCACTTGCAGCGCAAGGATGCCGGCAAGCATATAAAACACGGGATAAATGATCCTGCCCCAGGTATCTTCCAGGAGCGCGCCGGCGAGCCAGAGAAACCACATGTTGCCGATCAAGTGCAACCAGCCGCCGTGCAGAAAATTTGCGCAGATCAAGCCTAAAACAGTCTGATGCGCTGGGATGAATGCGTATTTGCTGGTTAGCGACGCGGCATCCAACTCCTGATAGCGCTTGGCCAGCGAGTCCATTTCCGTTTGCATAGCCTCGGGATGCTCGTCGGCAGCCATGCGCATTCTGGCGTCCCAGGCGTCATGCACATCTCGATTCTGGTTTTGCGCTTCTTTCCAAAGCTTAGGATTCTTGGTTTGTATCTCGCTGACCAGGTCTTGCGCCTTGCCCTCCATCTTAATTTCAGGGTGCATCGCCGCAAGCAAAACGATGTGAGTCTTTACCTCCCCGAGTTCAGGATCCTGTTTGTCCATCGTCCAATGGGTCCCGAGAAAGATCACGCAGTTGAGGGCGATGATCCCGAATGTGATTACGGGCCAACGGCGCCCCTGCATGTTTTCATGACGTAACGGGATCAGCATGGTTCAACCTTCCTCAATGAGCCGCAGCAGAACGGCCTCCGACAGTTATCTAAGGTAATTTTAGGAGGGGCGGGGATAACTACGGGCATCAAATTCAAGTGGAAATGGGAATCAGTAACAGCTTACGGATTGGACACGTTCGACAGCGGAATTTCTGGCAGGCTAATGCATCGGTCGCGCATTTCTAAACATAACAAAATACAAGCGTTACATCATTTTCAGCAGAAACTCAAGATAAGCTGCCCGGTCACACGCCAGACTGAACCCCAGTGCAGGCAAATCGGCGGGGTAATCAGCTCATCTTAAGCGTTTAAATAATGCCTGGTAATCTCGCCGAGAGATTTCGCGCCTGCCAAGCGCATGGTGATTTCGAGTTCCCCTTTCAAATGATCGAGCACCGTTTGCACGCCCATCCAGCCGCCCAGGCCCAGACCGTACATGACCGGCCGAGCGATAGCGACAGCATTTGCCCCGAGCGCCAGCGCCTTGAAAACGTCTTGTCCGCGGCGGATGCCGCCATCAATGAGGATCGTAATGCGCCCGCCCACGGCGTCGGCAATGCGCGGCAAGACCGTGATGGATGCCGGGGTGTCGTCCAGATTGCGCCCGCCGTGATTCGATACCTGAATTCCGGCGCACCCATGGTCCACGGCCATTACCGCAAGCTCCGGCGACAGAACGCCTTTGAGAATCACCGGCAATCCCGTGACTTGCTGGATGAACGCAACATCTTCCCAGCCAAGGTTCGGTTTGAACGGCCGCGTGTTTCTGGTTCGAGGCTCTGGAAAATTTCCCTGTGGCAGCGGGTTCACAAAATGATTTCGCCGGTCGGTTTCGCGATTGCCGTTGATGACGCCGTCAATCGTGAGGACGATGGCGAGGTAGCCCGCGGCTTTGGCGCGTTGCAGTAATTCCTTGGCTACCCCTGGATCATCGGGAAAATAAATTTGAAACCATTTGGGGCCGGGGCTGGCCTTGGCAATTTCTTCCAGGGTCAAGGTAGATTGCGAGGGCACTTCAAATAACGTCCCCGCCGCGTCGGTACCCTTGGCCGTGCCTGCTTCCGCAGTGACGTGCGCCATGCCGTGGCCGCCCATTACGCTGGTAATGATGGGCATGGCGATCTTTGCGCCCAGCAGCGTGGTCGTCATGTTGGCGTCTTTATAGCCGCTCAGGTAGCGAGGCGTTATCGTCAAACGTTTGTAGGCGGCTTCATTTTCGCGCTTGGTCCATTCGTCGCCCGCGGCGCTGGAGATGTATCCGAATCCGCCGGGAGGAATTACTTTTTCCGCCAGACCTTCGAGTTCACGGAGATTGAAGATCTCAATTTTCTTGATTTCCGTGGAAGCGGCATAGCCGGGAACAGAAACCGAGGGAGTGGGCGCCTGCGCGGCCGCAGCTTCGGGAATCGAAGGTGGCATGGGCTGCGCGAGTAAAGGTCCTGCCGCGGAGAAAGTCGCGGCAGCAGCAGTGGCGGTCAAAAAATCTCGGCGCTTTTGATCCATAATCGTCTCCTCTTTCTCCGTGCCCTCTGTGTTCTCGGTGTCCTCTGTGTTACGCCTTTGCTCCTGTAAAGAAAAGGGTTTTAACACAGAGGACACAGGGAGCACAGAGACTATTGATTGCTAGAATTTAGTGAACGATACGGCAGGGGAAGTTCCGTGTCAAACGAGGATCTATTTACAGCAGTAATGCAACTTCCTTATGCCCAGCAAATCTAATATACTGGCTTTCACTGGGCTGTATCCCGAGGTCAGGGAGCGGCACCGGAGGCTGTTATGAGCGTTGTGCCTTCCGCAAACAATAATAAAATCACAGTGCCGGGGATTCTGCAGCGCAAGTCCGCTGCTGCTTCGACCCCATCATTACCAAATAAGATTACGTGTCTTACGGCGTACGATTATCCCACCGCTCGATTGCTTGATGAAGCCGGCGTAGACGTATTGCTGGTGGGCGATTCCGTGGGGATGGCAGTGCTCGGATACGAGAGCACGCTGCCCGTGACTTTGGAGGAAATGCTGCATCATACGCGGGCGGTGCGACGCGGTACGCGACGCGCCTTGCTCGTGGCGGACATGCCTTACGGCAGCTATCACACTGACTCCAGCGAAGCGGTACGCAATGCCGTGCGTTTCGTGAAAGAAGCCGGCGCCGAGGCCATCAAGGTGGAAGGTGGCGAGCGACGCATGGAAACGATTGCGCGCCTGGTGGACGCCGAGATTCCCGTCATGGGGCACGTCGGGCTGACGCCGCAATCGGTAAACGCGTTCGGCGGATTCCGAGTGCAAGGGAAAACGGAAGAAGGCGGCGAACAAATCTTGCGCGACGCCCGCGCGGTGGAAGCCGCAGGCGCATTTTCCATCGTACTGGAATCCATTCCCCGCGAACTGGCCGCGCGAATCACGGCGGAGTTGAAAATTCCCACGATTGGCATTGGCGCGGGGCCTGATTGCGACGGACAGGTGCTGGTAATTCACGATCTGTTGGGGATGAGTTTCGGCCACCAACCGAAATTCGCGCGTCATTTCGCGGAAGTGGGCGAAATGATCTCCCGAGCCGCGGCGGAATATTGCCGCGACGTGCAACAGGGCAATTTCCCCTCCGACGGCGAGTCCTATCATTTGAGCGCGGAGCAGCGTGGCGCGAAACTTCTGGTAAAGTGACCGACACAATCTAAATGTATGGAGGAAATACATGGTAACGCCTGAATTGCTCCGTTTTATGTTTCAATATAATTTGTGGGCCGATCTGAGAACGCTGGACGCCTGCTCCCCGCTCACCAGGGAGCAATTCACGCAAAATATCACTTCCAGTTTTTGTTCCGTGCGGGACACTGTGGCGCACCTGTATGGCGCGGAGTGGGTCTGGAACGAGCGTATTCATGGCAACTCCCCGACCGCCCTCTTTCCTGCAAGCACGTTCCCGGATTTGCCTTCCGTGCGCGTGAAACTCGAGGAAATGGATCGCTACTACATTGACTATGTTTCCAGGCTCACGCAAAAAGATTTGGACCAGGTGATCCATTACAAGGGATTTGACGGCAAGGAATATTCCAATCCGCTGTGGCAGAGCCTGCATCAGCTGACGAACCACGCGTCCTATCACCGGGGACAAGTGGTCACGCTGCTGCGCCAACTGGGCGCGAAACCGGTTTCGACTGATTTAATCGGCTACTATCGCGAGCTCGCCGCGGCGGCGCGCGCCTGACGCGCCGGAACCCTCGTAAACCATTGGAAATTATCCGCACCGTCGAATGGATGAAACAGGTGTCAAGGCAAGCGCGCCTCGAAGGGCGCGCTTCTGGCTTCGTGCCCACCATGGGCGCGCTGCACGAAGGGCACATGTCCCTCGTTCGGACGGCGATGGCTGATTGCAATCCCGTGATTGCGTCCATTTTCGTAAACCCCACACAATTCGGCCCCGGCGAAGATTTACTGAAATATCCCCGCACACTGGAATCGGATCGCGAAAAACTGGAAGCCGCGGGCGTGGACTATTTGTTTGTGCCGGATGCGGAGGAAATGTATCCGCGGGGATTTCGCACTTGGGTGAATGTGGAGGGATTATCAGAACGCCTGGAAGGCCGCGTGCGCCCCGGCCATTTTCGCGGCGTTACAACCGTGGTATTAAAACTGCTCGAAATCGTGCAGCCGCAGAAAGCATTTTTCGGACGCAAAGATGCGCAGCAGGCGCTGCTGATCCGACAAATGGCGCGCGATTTCCATTTGGACACCGAAATTGTCGTGCGCCCGATTGTTCGTGAGCCGGATGGTCTGGCAATGTCTTCGCGCAATGCGTATTTGCAGCCTGACGAGCGGCGCGCGGCCTCTGTGCTGTATCGCGCGTTGGATGGCGCGCGCAACAGAATTGCACGCGGCGAGCGCGACGCGCTGCGGCTCACGGCCGCAATGCGCGAAGTGCTGCGGGCCGAGCGGCTGGCAGAAATTGAATATGTGGAACTGGTGGATGCGGAAACACTGGAACAGGTGACACGTTTGCGCGGCGTGTGTTCCGCCCTGCTCGCTGTGCGAATCGGCGCTACGCGTTTGATTGATAATTTGCTGATTGAGGAGCGCGATGGAGCGTTTGAAGTGAGTCTCTAGTAGGGCAGGCTTCAACCTGTCGTGTTTTGTAATGGCGGATCGAAAACCCAACAGGCTGAAGCCTGTTCTACTGAAGAGCTTTCAACGCTTCGATAACTTCCGCGGCGTGGCCCTTGGATTTGGCGGTTGGCCAGATTCTCTCTACTTTCCCATTTGGGCCAATCAGCACCGTGCTGCGCACAATTCCCAGAAATGATTTTCCCAGGAAACTTTTCATGCGCCGCGCGCCGTAGGCTTCGATGACAGTGAAGTCCGGATCGCTTAGCAATGGGAAATTCAATTTCTGCTTGGCTTTGAATTTGGCCTGCGACTCCACGGAATCGGCGCTGCAGCCCAGGACGATGGCGTTGAGCTTGTCGAAATCGCGTTTCACTTCGCGGAACTCGATGGCTTCGGTGGTGCATCCGGGCGTGCTGGCCTTGGGATAAAAATAAAGCGCCACGTGTTTACCGCGCAGGTCCGCCAGCGAAATTTCCTTGCCATCGTCGGCCTTCAACCGGAACGCCGGCGCGGTCTCGCCTTCCTTCAACATGGAAATCTCCTTTGCGCTTGCGGTCAGGAGAGCAATCGCTTCAGCGTGTCGTTCACGGTCTGCGGATTGGCCTGGCCGCGGGAAGCGCGCATCACCTGGCCCACAAAAAATTTGAACACACCTTCGTTACCGGCGCGATATTTCGCCAGGTTGTCCGGATTCTTTTCAATCACTTCGCGGCACCAGCGCTCGATCTCACCGGCGTCGCTGACCTGGCTGAATCCCTCGGCGGCGATAATTTCCGCTGCGGGCTTGCCGGTTTCAAACATACGCACAAATACTTTCTTGCCGGACGCGGCGTTGATTTCACCGCTTTCCACTTTCGCGATCAGCGCCGCCAGTTCCGCGGGCGTCACGGGGCTTTCCATAATTTCTTTTCCCGCGTCATTCAATTGCCGCAGCAGTTCGGTCTGGATCCAGTTGGCGGCGGGTTTGGGCGGCGCGCCCGCAGCGGCCGCGGCCTCGAAATAATCCGCGAGGGCGCGCGTGGTGGAGAGCACTTCGGCGTCGTAGGGCGTGATGCCGAAATCGCGGACGAACCGTTTGCGCCGCGCTTCGGGCAGCTCGGGCATCGCCGCGGCAATGGCGCCGCGCCAGGCCGCGCTCACACGCAGCGGGAGTAGGTCGGGCTCGGGAAAATACCGGTAGTCATGCGCGAATTCCTTCGATCGCATCGGCTCGGTGCGGCCTTCCGCGACATTCCACAGTCGCGTTTCCTGAGCAATTTTCCCACCCGATTCCAGCACGGAAATTTGCCGTTCGATTTCGTACTCGAGCGCGCGCTGCAGGTAGCGGAACGAATTCAAATTCTTTACTTCCGCTTTGGTCCCGAATTTTTCCGCGCCGCGCTTGCGCACGCTGATGTTGGCGTCGCAACGCAGCGAACCTTCTTCCATGTTGCAGTCGCTCACTTCAGTGAACAGCATCACCTGTTTCATCGCGGTGAGGTAGGCGTGGGCCTCGGTGGGCGAACGCATGTCGGGCTCGGAAACGATTTCGGCCAGCGGCGTGCCTCCGCGGTTGTAATCCACGTAGCTTTTTTCGGCGGAGTCGGGAAACCCTTCGTGCAGATTTTTTGCGGCGTCATCTTCCAGATGCAAACGCGTGATGCCGATGCGCTTAATCTGGCCGTCATGCTCGATATCCAGCCATCCGGCCAGGGCCAGCGGCAGTTCGTACATGGAAATCTGATAGCCCTTCGGCAAGTCCGGATAAAAATAATTCTTGCGCGCGAAGCGGGAAGCTTCCTGCACGCTCAAATTCAAAGCCAGCGCCGCGCGAATGCCCAACTCGACCGCGTGCTTATTCAGTACGGGGAGAGCGCCGGGCAGTCCGAGGCACACCGGGCAAGTGTTGGAGTTTGGCGGATCGCCGAATTTAGTGGAGCAGGCGCAGAAAGCCTTCGTTTCGGTCTTGAGTTGCACGTGAACTTCAAGGCCGATGACCGGCTCGTAGCCCGCCATGATTTCCGGAGAGATGCTCGTCGCGTTTTGTTCCAGCTTCGCCATGGGAGTGGCACAGTATATCACTCGATTCGCCCGCCGTGGAGGCCCCCCGGAAACACCTGGGGCATCGCTCTCTAACTATTGATTGTGCGCAGGTTAGCGCCTCAGTTACTCATGAGGACACCCTGACCGTCCGTCCAAGAGACTTTTCTGCAAAACGTGTGTTGAATAAGGGTAAGGGTCGTACGCTAGCATTGTCCGGCGGTCTACGAAAACTAGTGCCTATTCTGAGCGCGGAATATTCCGCGTAGGAAGCACTTCATGGAGGTTCTGGTCATGCGAACGCTTCTGAAATCTAGAAATCTTTTGCTACTTCTATTCGTTCTTCTCATTCCTGCCGCGTCGTTTGCGCAGATTGCCGTATCCATTCGGATTGGTCCCCCGGCCTTGCCGGTCTACACCCAGCCGCCGTGTCCAGCGGACGGATATCTCTGGACGCCCGGATACTGGGCTTATGGCCCGGTTGGCTACTACTGGGTTCCGGGTGTATGGGTCACGCCACCTCGCGCCGGAGTGCTCTGGACGCCGGGGTATTGGGGATTTGAAGGCGGATTCTACGGCTGGCATGCCGGTTACTGGGGCCCACATATCGGCTTCTATGGCGGCATCAATTATGGATTCGGATATGGCGGCGTAGGGTTCGTTGGCGGACGCTGGGCGGGCGAACGCTTCGTGTACAACACCGCGGTGGTCAACGTGAACACCACCGGGGTGCGGAACGTCTACGTGGATCGCACCGTGATCAATAATACAACCGTCGTGAATAATCATACGAGCTTTAACGGCGCGGGCGGAGTAACTGCACGTCCGACGTCCCAGGAACAAATGGCCCAGCACGAAAACCACATTCAGCCGACATCCACGCAAACGTCGCACGAACACACCGCCAGCCAGGACCACAGTCAGCTGGCATCGGAAAATCACGGGCATCCCGGCACCATGGCCATGGACTCGGTGAACGGGCGCCGCTACAACCAGCAAGGGCGCATCGCCAACGGCGTCGCTTCAGGACAACTAACGGCCGGTGAAACCAAGCACCTGGAAGCGCGCGAGCAGAACATCAACCAGAAAGTGGCGGCAGATCGTCAGGCGAATGGCGGAAAGCTGACGCCGCAGGAAAGAAAAAATATCAACCACCAGCAGAATGTGGTCAGCCGGAAAATTTACGAAGATAAACACAACGAGAAGACCGCACCCCGCTAGACGC
>Ga0207041_1011_pt2 | contig 11437 bp, 10 predicted proteins | sample Alteio_BWMinCont_73_FD_153311 | JGI IMG/M metagenome (GOLD analysis project Ga0207041, IMG submission 153311) | Enriched cells from forest soil in Barre Woods Harvard Forest LTER site, Petersham, Massachusetts, United States -... | ecosystem: Environmental > Terrestrial > Soil > Temperate forest >... | reverse complement strand
ATTTTTCATGACCTCTCCTTGACGGAAGTGCTCGAATTTGCCGCCGCGGAGGATTTCGCCTGTGTCGAGCTGATGTGCTGGCCGCCCGGCGGGGCGGATCGTCGCTATGCCGGCGTCACGCATCTCGATGTGACCCATCTGGACGACGACCGCGCGGAGCAGACACGCGAATTGGTGCAGCGTCACGGCGTTACCATTTCCGGGCTCGGCTACTATCCCAACCCGCTCGATCCCAACCCGGAGCATCGGCAGGTGGTCATCGAACATTTGAAGAAGGTGATCAGCGCTGCGCCGCGGCTGGACGTGCGCGTGGTGAACACCTTCATCGGCCGCGATCCGGCCCGTTCCGTCGAGGCGAACTGGCCAGTTTTCCGGCAAGTCTGGCCGGATATTGTCCAGCATGCGGAAAAACAAGGCGTGAATCTGGCCATTGAGAATTGTCCGATGCTTTTTAGCAAGGACGAATGGCCGGGGGGCAAGAACCTGGCGGTGTCGCCGGCGCTCTGGCAGGCCATCTTTGAGCAGATTCCCAGTCCGTGCCTCGGGCTCAATCTCGACCCTTCTCACCTGGTCTGGCAACAGATAGATTATGCCCGTTGCGCGCGGGACTTCGGCAAGCGCATCTTTCACGTGCATGCCAAGGACACGCGCGTCGATTGCGACCGCTTGCATGCAGTGGGTAATCTTGGGTTGGGCTGGCATACCGCCAAGCTGCCGGGGCTGGGCGATGTCGACTGGGGCCGGCTCTTTGCCGCCCTCAGCGATGCGGGTTACAACGGGCCGGTGTGTATTGAGGTGGAAGACCGGGCCTTCGAGGGATCACTGGAGGACCGCAAGCGCGCCCTCAGGCAGAGCAAGCGCTACCTGGAGCAGTTTGTCTCTTAACCATGGAACCACTCGGCATCGCTCTGATAGGCTGCGGCACAGTCGGCAGCGGCGTGGCCCGGCTGCTGCTCGAGTACCCCGAACGCCTGGCCGCACGGGCGGGACGGCCGCTGCTGCTGCGACGTGTGCTCGTGCGTGATGCGCGGAAGAACCGCACCGTGACTTTGCCTCATGAGCTCGTGACGACGGAGTTGCGCAGCTCCCTGACCGACCCGTCGATTCAGCTTATGGTGGAATTGGCCGGCGGCGTCGATTGGGCTCGACGGGCGGTCATCGATTCCTTTGCGGCGGGCAAGGATGTCGTGACCGCCAACAAGGCGCTGCTGGCAACTCACGGTCAGGAGATCTTCGAGGCAGCCCGGCGCCATCATCGGGCCATCGCTTTCGAAGCTAGCGTGGGCGGCGGCATCCCGATCGTCGCAGCATTGTCGCAGAGCCTGAGTGCCAACCAGATTGTCTCCCTGCAAGGCATCCTCAACGGTACCTGCAACTTCATTCTGACCAACATGTCCGAGCACGGCCAGAGCTACGCCGAGGCCTTGCAGGCAGCGCAGCAGCGCGGCTATGCCGAGGCCGATCCCACGCTCGACGTGGACGGCACGGATGCCGCCCAGAAGCTCGCCATTCTGGCCCAGATCGCCTTCGGCCTGCGCGTGCCGCTGTCGGCCATCGAGCACCGCGGCATTGCGGACATTCAGGAGATCGATCTTCACTTCGGGCGTGAACTGGGTTACACGATCAAGCTGCTGGCGGAAGCATGGCTGAACGAGCAGCAGCTTGCCCTGCACGTGTCGCCGGTGCTGGTGCGGCTGCACACGCCGCTGGCGGAGGTGCGCGGTCCCTATAACGCCGTCAAGGTAGTGGGCGATGCCGTCGGCGATACGCTTTATTATGGTCAAGGCGCCGGCCAGATGCCCACGGCCAGTGCCGTGGTCGCTGATATTATCGACATGGCGGTCGGCCGCGCGCAGAAGACCTTTCAGACATTGCGGCTCTGGTCCGGCAACGGCGGTGATGTTACGCAACGGCCTTCGAGTACGGTGCGCACGCGGTTCTACCTTCGCTGTCCCGTGCTGGACCAGCCGGGCGTGCTTGCGGATATCGCGCGCGAGCTGGCGCAGCAGCAGATCAGCATCGCCTCGGTCATTCAGCACGAGGCGCTCGACGAAGAGCAAGGCGGCACGGTGCCGCTCGTGATCATGACGCACACGGCGCGGACGGGAGATTTCCGCGCCGCCCTGGAACAGATCAACCGCCTGGGCTGCGTCGCGGCCCCCAGCGTCTATTATCCCATGGCCGAGTGAAGAGGCACTGCCATGAAATACGCCATTGTCATTCCGGACGGCTGCGCCGATGAACCCCAGGAGTCCCTGGGCGGGAAGACGCCTCTGCAGGCGGCCCACAAGCCGAACATGGACCGGCTGGCGCGCCTGGGCATGGTCGGCCGCTGCAATAATGTGCCCGCTTCCCTGACGCCTGCCAGCGACGTGGCCACCTTGAGCCTCTTTGGTTACGATCCAGGCGCCGTTTACACGGGCCGCGCGCCGCTCGAGACAGCGGCGATGGGCATTGGCCTGGGGCCGGATGATTGGGCCATTCGCTGCAATCTGGTCACCGTGGAAAATGAGGTCATGCGTGACTTTACCGCGGGACACATTCCGAGCGCCGAAGGCAAGGCGCTCATCGAAGGCGTGCAGGCGGCGCTGGGCGGCGGCCTCCCCGGCGCAAAGCCGCCGGCCACGCTGGAATTCCACGCCGGGGTCAGCTACCGGAACATTCTCGTCTATCGCAGTCAAGGATCAGCTCCCTTTTCCGAGCAAACCAAGACGCAGCCGCCCCACGATATCCCGGATAAGAAAATCGACGACTATCTTCCACAGGGCCCCGGCGCGACCGTCTTGCGAAGCCTGATGGAGCGCAGCCAAGAAGTGCTGAGCCGGCATCCGGTCAACAAGATGCGGCAAGCACGAGCGCAACGCCCGGCGACGCAAATCTGGCTCTGGGGCCAGGGGCGGGCGCCGCACCTGACGCCGTTTGCGCAAGTTTACGGCAAACGCGGGGCCATTATTAGCGCAGTCGATCTGGTGCGCGGCGTGGGTATCTTGCTTGGGTGGAAGCGGATCGACGTGGCCGGCGCCACGGGCTACCTGGATACCGATTATGCGGCCAAGGGACGAGCCGGCGTCGCTGCACTGCGGGATTTCGATCTGGTCTGCGTCCACGTTGAGGCGACGGATGAGGCCTCGCATGAAGGCCGCGCCGACGCCAAGGTGAATGCCTTGGAAGAAATTGACCGGCACATCGTCGGCCCTCTCCTTGAAGCGTTGCCGAAGCATGGCGACTGGCGCATGCTTGTATCACCCGACCATCGCACTCCGTTGCGCACGCGCGCTCATGCGCACGGCGCTGTTCCCTTCATCATGGCCGGCGCCGGCATCCAAGCCAAAGGGCAGCAATCCTACGACGAGGCGGTCGCCGCCGTCAGCGACCTGGCCTTCGACAAGGGGCACGAATTGATGCGGCGTTTCCTTGGATGATTCGTGGGGCAGCAAATAGTGGCAAGGCAGGTTGAAAACCTGCCCCACGTTATTGCTTGCGCGCAGCCTCGTCATGTATGATCAGAGAAGAGATGCCCACCGACGGAGTAACTCCATGAAACGTCTTATCGCGGCTCTGGCTGCTTCATTGCTCGTCGCGACCTCAGCCGCCGCAGCGGACTCGGCCGCCAAGGTGACCATTCGCTGGCACGGCCAATCCTTCTTTGAACTGGAATCGAGCAAGGGCACGCACGTTGTCTTCGATCCTCATCTGATCGACGCCTACGGACGCACAGAGGTGCCGGCGGACGTCATTCTCGTCAGCCACGAGCATAACGACCATAACCAGGTCGAGGCGGTCAAGAACTACATGAAGGTCAAAACGTTGCACGGCCTCAGGCCAAATGGCAACAGGCTGGATTGGAACCCGATCGATGAGACGTTCCGCGACATCCACATTCACTCCCTCGGCGTCTATCACGACAACGTCAAGGGGATGCAGTACGGCAAGAATACGATCTTCATTGTGGAAGTGGACGGGCTGCGCATTGTCCACCTGGGCGATCTCGGCCACCTGCTCAGCGACAAGATGGTGAAAGAGATCGGCGACGTAGATGTCCTGATGATCCCGGTGGGCGGCATCTACACCATCAACGGCTCCGAGGCGAAGAAAGTCGTGGCCCAGCTGAAACCGCGGCAATACATTTTGCCCATGCACTATGGCACCAAGGTCTTCGACGATGTCCTACCGCCGGACGAGTTCCTGGATGAGCAGAAGAATTTCAAGAAGCTGCCCACCAATACGTTGGAAATCAAAACCGACTTCAAACCGGCGGAGCCGGTCATCGTTCTTTTGGATTGGAAATAGAGAAGCATCACCTTCCCGATTGCACGATCTCGACCGCAAACTCCGCGCTATGCCGGACATCGCGATCACTATCATTCAACGCGGCGCTTTGAAGGGCAGGCAAAGCTTTGGCGGAGCCGATGATTCCCAGGGCCCGTGCCGCCGTCTCGCGCACATTGGCGCTGCGGTCGCCCGCCAGGGTTGCCGCCAGGGGGTCGATGGCGCGTTGAGACTTCATGCGGCCCAGCTGAATGGCGGCTGCGGCACGATTTCTTTCATCCGGGTCGGACAGCAGCTGAAGGTTGCGTTCCACGTCGGCCGTCGAGCTCACACTGGCTTGCGTCAGGCCGGTCGGCAGCACAGGCGGTGGCGGCGTTGACTGGGCAACAGCCGGCGGCGGAGCCGGACAGGACTGCGCCACGGGTCCGGGCTGCACATAAACCGGCGCCGGTTGCACGTAAACGGGCGCCGGAGGATAGTAGTAGACCGGGCCATACGCATAGTGCGGATACCACGGCCCCCAGGCCGGCGCATAGACGGGAAAGCCGAATCCCAGGCCAATGCCAACGCGGACTCCGGCGCACGCCGGCTGCGGCGTGGCCGACAAGCCAAGAAGAGCCAAGGCTGCCAGGGCCGTCATACGCATAATGCTCATCGTCTGATCTCCTCCTTGAGATACTGCGTGGCGCGGCGGGGATTATGCCGTCGCCGCAGCGCCGGTCAAGGGCAGCCAGCTGACGAGGCGGGCGATTTTTTCCTACAGGCCGCAGATTTCCACACCGGTTTTACTCGGATTTTTCATCGTTGGCTCCTGTACACTGGCGGCCGTTCACGCGATTGTCATAATCTGGGTGTGGGCACGTCCTGCAGACTCCGCTTCCGGCCAGGTGGATCGGCCGGGATGCAGCATGCGCCCGCGGCACATGGATGTTTCGAAAGGTGGTGACCATGAACTGAGTCGGTGACAGAGGAGTCCGCGACCGGTCCGGGGGTGAGACGGGCTGGCCGACCCTTCTGCTCAAAGGTGGACTCCGCCAGGAGCGGGCAATCTGCTCCGCCCCGGCTTCCAGATGCCCTGAGAAAAAAAGGTGATTGATTTTTGTCCGTTTGGATAAGAGAGGTCACTCGGAGACGACGGGTCCTGGGGCCGGCGCGTAAGGAACGGGAAATCCTTGCGCATGACCCTGATCAAGTGCCGACCGGCCGCCCCCGCCGGTTGGCGCTTCGAAGGGTTCCCTTCACGGGTTGAGGCGTGTTTGGCCGTGGTGTCTCAGTTTGTTGCCTTTCGCTCCGCGAAAGTACCACTACCTTTTGGGCCGTTCGCTTGACCGCTGTGCGCAACTGCTTTAAGATCAAGTAATTCTTTCGCGCGCACCCATCCGCTAGGGAGGTTATCACGATGCACCGGTTGTACCTCGGCCGGCTGGCCGTTGGCCTGCTGGCCAGCCTGGCCTTGAGTTGTCTCCCGCAACCCGGCCGCGCTGCCGACGGCGAACGCGTGAGATTTTATACCTGGGACAAGGTGGAGATTCACGGAACTTTCTATCCAGGCAGAGGCAACAAGTCGCCGTGCGTACTCATGCTGCATCCGCTGGGTGGCAGCAGCGAACAGGATGGCTGGGCCGACCTGGCCAAACAACTGCAAAAGAAGGAACTTGCGGTGCTCACGTTCGACTTTCGCGGGCATGGCGAGAGCACGGCCGTGGACCCGGAATTCTGGACCATCAATCAGGCCAGCCATTCCTTGAAGAGCTACCGGCCGGGAAAGCTGCGCGATCAGATCAGCTACAAGGACTTCACTTCTCTCTCACACTGGGCCGCGCTGGTGGATGATATTGCCGCCGCCAAATTGTTTCTCGACCGCAAGAACGACAGCGGCGAATGCAATTCCTCGCACGTCATCGTCATCGGCGCCGAAGCCGGAGCCAGCCTGGGCGCCATGTGGATCTGGTCGGAATGGCAGCGCCGCAAGGTGGCCAGCAATGTCTTCGATGTCGGCGCCGCGGCAGGCAGTCGCGTCGAAGGTCAGAATATCGCCGGCGCCGTTTACCTGAGCATCAGCCCTTCCATCGGCGCGGGCAGCCGGCAGTATGATGTGCCCGTGTCGAGCTGGTTGAAGACGCCGGTGCGCGAGAAGGTGCCGATGTATTTCCTTTATGGAGAGAAAGACACACGGGCAGCCAACTTCAGCAAGCACCTGGCCGATGGCGTGCTTCGCGCCGAGAAGGACAACAAGATGAAGCTGACAGGGAAAATGCCGATCAAGGATACCAAGCTGGCCGGCCGCGAACTCCTGGGCAAGCCCTCCTTGCCGACCGAGGACTTGATCGTGAAGTATGTGGCCACGGTGGTCGAAGCGCGACGCACCAACGATTGGGCCCGGCGCGACGCCGACAGGACCGTGCTGGTGCCGGTGCCGATCAGGAACTATTTAAACCGCTAATGCGCACATTTCCCTAACACACCAGCCCGAAGCGCCAGCGAGGCCCTCGCTGGCGCTTCGGGCTGGTGAGCCAACTTTTCAGCCGCGCGGATGGAACTTGTGGTGAATGCTTCTCAGGCGATCGCGCTCCACGTGCGTGTAAAGCTGCGTGGTACGGATGTTGGCATGGCCGAGCAATTCCTGAACGGTGCGCAGGTCGGCGCCACCGGCCAGCAGATGGGTGGCAAAGCTGTGCCGCAGCGTGTGCGGGCTGATCTTGGTGCTCAGGCCGGCGCGGCCGACATATTTCTTGATCAGAATCCAGAGCATCTCGCGCGTTAGCCGCCGCCCGCCCCGGCTGACGAAAACCCACGGCGCATCCGGCGCCGCCCGCGTCAGTTTGGGCCGCAGGTCGCCCAGATAATTGCCAAGTGCTTTCAGCGCCGGCCGGCCCAACGGCACAATCCGCTGCTTATTTCCTTTTCCCTGGCACTTGCAGAAGCCGGAGTCCAGATGCAGGTCGGCGAGCTTCAAGTTCACGACCTCCGAAGCCCGGCTGCCCGTGGCGTACAGCGTTTCGAGGAGCGCCTTGTCGCGCAGGAAGAAGCGGTCCGTGGCTTGCGGCGCGGCCAGTAATTTCTCCACGCTTTCGGGACTCAGGACTTGCGGGATCCGCTCCCAGAGCGCGGGCGAGCTCAGCAGTTCCACCGACGCAGGCGCGGCTCGTTCTTCAAGCCGCAAGAAACGATAGAACATTTTCAGGGCGACCAGATGACGGGCGGCGCTGGCCGGCGCCAGTCCCTCATCGCGGAGATGGCTCAGGTAGTGGCTCAAATCCCGAATGGATGGATGCAAGTAATCCGCCAGCCCACCGCCGGCTACCCAGAGGGCGTAACGTTCCAGATCCGCGCCATAGGCCAGGACGGTGTTGACAGCCATGCCGCGCTCGGATTGCAGGTAATGCCGGAAGGCGGAAACATCGCTCAGGAGCGCGGGAGAACTAGCGGAGCCATCGGACGGAGGAGATTTCATGCTGCCGTGGAGTCAGGGAACCGAGCGCCGGATTTGCCGCTATCATCTTCAGATCGGCTATCTCGATCAGGCTCCTTGGCCATTTTCTTGTTTCCTGCTCGATTTCCGTTTAGGCCGAGATGCATTTCCCGTTTTTTTTTGCTGTCCTGGGTGGTATGCCGGATAAAGCTTGACGTTTGCGTGTAGCCTGCCAGATTGGCAATAAGCTTTTTCGAACCCACGAGCGAAAGGAGCGTACCAGGCTGGTTTCGTCCTTATTCTCACTCTCCTTCAAGAACCGAAGCACTCTTGCCAAAGGCAGAAACGGAAAAACGGCACTGCAGTCACGGACTTCGTACTTCCCGCCGTCGACAAGCACGTACACCAGCAGGGAAGTGTCGTTGAAACGCCAAACTTCCGGGACTTTGAGTGCGGCATAGATTGCCATGCGATTCAAGGAACTGCTGGTTATGTCAGTCTCGAGGGCCAGGTCGGGCGGTGGATCGCGCCTGCCGTCAAACTGCCGTTTGCCCCGCATGGCGCGCTCATGCTGTATCCAATAACAATTGTCGGCTTCCAGTCCGCGCTCCAGTTCCTCACGCTTGAAAGTCGTAGACCGTCCTGCCTTCACCGGGATATTCAGTTCCTCGGTCAACACATCAACGAATCTGCCGAGAAGATAACTGAACCCCTCGTGACCAAGCGATAGGATCATGATTTCCAGGCTGCCTCGATCGTAGGTCAACCGAATCCGACGCCCCTCATACTCGCGGAGATACTCCTCGTACTCTGGCCAGCTCACGTTTTGTAAGACGGTGCGCTCTTCGGTTGGTAGTGTTACGGTCGCCATCTCGATATTCCCATCAGGAACCCTGGCCGTTCTCATCTTTTTTCTTCGACTTCTGCTTTTTTCCGTGCCCTTGCTCGGCTTGCCAGGCCGGCAAGATGCTCTTCCGGATCCACTCCCGGAAAGACCGAATCAGGGTAGTCTCTTCCGTCGTTTCGCTGGCGAGCAGAAACCGAAGGACATCCGCGGGCGGCAGCAGAGGAAAGGCAAGGCTTCGTTCACATAACTCATAAGCGCCGTTTTTGTTGAGCCGGTAGAAGCGCAGAGTTTTTCCATTAAAGCGCCACACTTCTGGAACCTTGAGAGCCGCGTAGATGACCATGCGATTCATAGAGCTGCGCGACATATCGATTTCCACGGCCAGGTCAGGAGGCGGATCGACTTTGAAATCGAAGATTCTCTTGCCGCGCATCCGCGCCTCATTTTGAATCCAAAAGCACTGGTCGCCCTCCAGGCCTTTCTTCTCTCGTTTCAACTTGAACGTCGCGGATTTTCCTGCATGCAGCGGAATATTCAGTTCCTCGGTCCAGGTGGCGATCAAGCGGCCAAGTATCCAGGAATACGATTCGTGGCCAAACGAGAGCGTCCTGATTTCCAGGTCCCCTTCATCGTAGGTAAGACGAATGGGGCGTCCGTCAAACTCCTTGAGAAGGTTCTCGTATCCCTGCCAGCTGACATCATCCAGGAGCAACCGCTGGCCGCCTGGGAATGCTGCCGTCGCCATTTTCTCCCTCGCGCAAGAGTGGATCGACCTGACACAGCCTTTTTCGCAATCTCATTCTAGCCTGCCGCGGGCTGCCGGTCATGTGGTACCTGGGAGCGCATTCGTGATCGGCACAAGAGGATTCCTGCCTCGTAGAGCAGACCGAGCAGCACCCACAGGAGCAGCATGCTCATGACATCGAAGGGCGGCGTGACAATACCCGCAATCACCGCCATGAGGAACCAGGCCAGCCGCCGCTTGCTTCGATAGCCGTCGACCGTAAATATCCCAACACGTTCGAGGACCAGCATGACCAGCGGCGTCTGGAACGAAAGTCCGAAGGCGAGCGGCATCCACACGGCAAAGCCGAGCCATTCCTTCAGGCGCAAATCCGGCTCGAGGTCGAGCCATTCGTTGAAACCGAGAAGTGTTTCCACGGCCTTGGGAATCACCCAGACCTGGCAAACCAGGATGCCTGCCAGCAGCAAGGCGACGCTCAAAGGAAGGTAAAGAAGAACCGGTCGCTTTTCATGCGGATAAAGACCGCCGGCCACGAACGACCACGCTTGCCAGGCAATCCACGGGCAGGCCAGCACGATACTGCAAGCCATGGCTACCTGCAGGTATACCATCATGCCTTCCATCGCGCCCATGGTCGCCAGGGTGGGACGCCGGCCTACCTGTCGCTCGGCTTCCTGGCGATAAGCCGCTTCGCGCAGCGGCTCCTCGGCGCGAATCCAGAACCGGTAGATCTGTGGCTTGCCATCCTCGGCGGTTGCGGCAATGTCCTTGCTCTGCTCTGTGTCGGGCCTGGGAAAAGCGTTCACCGCGGCCGGCGTTGCCTTTTCCGAGGCCAGCATGAATTGATCGCGCAGCAAGCCGATGCGGTAGAACGGCGTCGGCTGATTGATGTCCTCGAGAGCCGCATCTTTGTCCAGGTTGGCCAGAACCTTGTGGACGCGGCGGCGATAGAAATTGGCCAGTTCCTTTTCCACCGGTTGGGCGATCAGTCCCATGACCGGCCTGGCGGCCCCGATTCTGGTGCCTGTCGCGAAGCCGGCGAAATCGACGGCGAAGACGAGCAGCAGAGCCGCGCCAAAGCCAGCCAGGGCCAACCAAAGCCTGCGGCGCAATTCTTCCAGATGATCGCCAAACGGCATGCGCGTGTCCGCAAAGACATCCGCCGAGCGTGCGCTGCCTGAGGCCGCGCCTGTCTGGTGATCGAACGAAATGCGTGTGGCCATGTGAACCCCCTTGCGTGAACGGCGCCATGTCCGGTCGTGGGGGTTTCTGGGCCATCGAAGAGGACGGCGGAAACCAGCGTGCCTTTGCGCGTATGGTCGCAAGGCCCTTGCAGTCTAAAGCCGGGCCCGGCCATTTGCAAGCCTTCTGCAATTGGGCCCGGTCAACTAACATAAGAAGACGGTTCGAATCGTGAGTGGGGAAACCATGGACGCCAGCCGCTTGAAAAAATGCCGGCAGCAGCTCTCCAGCCGCCTGCCCTTGATCGGCGGCTGGCTGCAAACGCAGGCCGTCAAGAACCTGATCGCGGACGGCTCGGCCGAGGCCGTGCGCTTGCTCGAGGAAGCCGCCGGCGAGTCCGCAGAGGCAACGGTGCGTGACGCCGCCCTGGATTCGCTGGGCAAACTGGCGGCGGCCAAGAATGTAGCGGCGCAGGAAGCTCTGTGCCGCCTGGTGATTTATCATGACGATCCCGCCGCCAACGAGGTTGTCAGCGCACGCGGCTATGTCCCGCACAACGAAAGCCACCGAGCCGTCTTCTTTTTCCTGACCGAGCGCTGGCAGCAGTACGAAGCGCTGGATTTCGATCACCATCTTCTGCGCGAGGCGTTCGATTCGGCTGATGAGGCGTTACGGAGCCACATCGCCGCCAAGGCCCGTGAAGCGGGCCGGCTTGAATGGGTGGACATTGTCTCGGGCGGAAAGCAATGCCGCCGCCTGGCTCTAATGTCCGACGAGGACTGGCGCTCGGCGTTAAGCGTGCTCGAGGCGAAGGGCCGCTGGGAAGAGCTTTGGCGGCTGGCCCAGGAAGCGCCGCCGCGCTGGAGCGCGCAGATTCTGCCGCGCCTGAGAAAGGCCCGCTGGCGTCCGCCGGACGAGGATGCCGCCGGGTTCGACGAACTGGTAAGACTAGCCCGGAGCTGGAAGCAGGCAGACTATACCG
>Ga0207041_1154_pt1 | contig 11476 bp, 10 predicted proteins | sample Alteio_BWMinCont_73_FD_153311 | JGI IMG/M metagenome (GOLD analysis project Ga0207041, IMG submission 153311) | Enriched cells from forest soil in Barre Woods Harvard Forest LTER site, Petersham, Massachusetts, United States -... | ecosystem: Environmental > Terrestrial > Soil > Temperate forest >... | reverse complement strand
GTCCCTTGCCTGAACTGGGCAACCCAGCCGTTGAGCTCATTGGCCGTGCCAGTGCGGTGGAGGAACTGCACGTAGTAACTTCGTACAAGGTCGAAGTGGAATTCGTCGCTGTTGAAAACGTGCAGCGAAACCTGGGAGGTGTTCATCGTGCCGTTGCCGATCGCTGTGGCAAAGGCCGCGGCGCCCGGGTCGGTTGCCACGCGGTTGGGAGTGCCGAAGGCGTCCAGGTAGAGGGCATTGACGAAACCGCTGGCTGTGTTGCCGCCGCGCGTCTGGAAGTACTCCGGTGAGGCCGTGAAGGTGGCGCGGATCTGCTCGATCGGGCCGCCGGCAGCCAGGAAATTCACGAAATTGGTTGCCCCTGCCTGATCGCCCGGGCCCTCGCCGCGATGCAGGTAAAGCGGGTAAAAGCCGCGCACGAGCGTCGAATAGTATTCATGATGCGAATCGGTTTCGATGGCCAGGACCATCTGGCTGCGCGCCAGGCCGTTGTCGAGCTGCGCGGTCCAGAAGGCGAGGCCGCCCGGATCGACGGCGCGGCCGAGCAGATCCTGGTAGACTTTCCCCACATAAAACTGATTGACGTCGCTGGGGGCGGCGATGGCTGCAGAAAACTCCGAGGTGTTGCCGGCCGGGTCGGTCGCCGTCGCCGTGATGAGCTGACCAGGGGCGAACCTGGTCGCCACGGTGATGGCGAAGGAGGCGTGGCCGCTGGCGTTGGTCGTGGCGGACGCGGAGCCCAGGAAGAATTGCCCTTCCACAACGCCGTGTTGCGGATCGGCATTACTGGCATAGAAGTCGATACGGAACTTGACATTGGCCGCGGCGGGCTGGTCCAGAGTCCCCTGGATCACGGCACCCGTGCCGGTTGGCGTGATCGCGGTCAGCACGGGAAAATCCTGAAAGTTGTTGGGGTCGTTGGCGGCGCCGTGACCCTGCGAATCGTTGGGCGTTGGGCCGTCATCTTTGGGATAAGGCGAAACGTTGCTTAAATCAATGCCCGTGAGGAGAGGCGGATCGCTGCGGCCGTTCTGGAAGATCGAGTTGCCCTCGATGGTGTTGCCCGTGTTGGCCTGGCCGGACAGCGACACCGGATTGCCGAACACGGCAACGCCGGCCACGGCGTTGAAGGCGATGGTATTGCCGTCCCCGGCGCCAAGACCACCGATCAGGTTGTTGCGCACGCCCGGCTCGTTCGGCTGTGCGGAGCCGTTAGCACCGCTGCGCAGGGCGATGCCGTGAAACTTGTTGCCGACCGGGGCGGAGCCGTTCGCGCCGACGCCGACGAAGTTGCCCTGCACGAGGTTGGTTTGGCCGCCGTTATCAATCTCGATACCGTCGCTATTGCCGCCCACGACGTTGCCGCCAATGCTATTACTATTGCCGCCGGAAACTGCGATGCCGAAAGACTGGTTGCCGAGGGCAACATTGCCCGTGCTATCGACGCCGACGAAATTGTTGGCCACCGTGTTATTTACAGCCGGGTTAGGCAGCGTACCGCCTATAAGAATGCCGTCTGCTGCATTGCCGGAAATGACGTTGCGGCTCCCAGCCGCGCCGATGTTGTTGCCGGAAGCGGCAACGAAGACGCCATTGAGGGCATTAGCGAGCGCCGCCGTGCCCGCGGCGTTGGTGCCGATAAAATTGCCGCTGAGCGTATTGCCTGCCGCTACGCCATTACCTGCGGTAATCTCCACGCCGTCCGCGCCGTTCCCGGAGATCACATTATTGCTGATCAAGTTGTTGGACGTGGAGAGGCCGGTGTGGTTGCTGTTGCCGGCATCAATGAGTATGCCGTCCACCAGGTTGGCCGCCGCCGCGGTGCCGGCGGCATTCGTGCCGATGTAATTGCCGGTGATGGTGACGGGCGTTACACCGAAACCGCTGAGATTGTTGGGCCCGACCACAATGCCGTTGCCCGTGAACTGGTTGATCACCAGACCCTTCACGAGGACGTTGCCGGCCAATACCTGCGCCCCGAGCTGAATGTCCAGGCCATTGGCGGCTGTTCCCGCGTTCGAGCCGTTCAGGACAATCACCGGCGTGCCGGAGAAGCCTGGCTGCGTCGTGCCGTCAATGGCCACCGGCTTGATAATATTCGCCAGCGGCATACTCGGGGCCGAGGCGCTGCTGCCGACATTAATTTGCAAAGGGGCCGTGCCCGGGATGTTGAAGTTGATCTTATCGTTGGCGCCAAATGTGCCCGGGTTCTGCGCGGTGATGTCGGGATCGCCAAGATTGTTGCCGGCATTGATGGCGGTAATGGCCTCGCGGAGCGAGACAGAGCCGTCATTGGGCGTAATGTCATCGGCCGTCGTGGTCACGGTGATGGTCGCCGGAGCCAGCCGGCTTTCCAGCAATTCCAGTCGCGGACGAGCATGGCGTGAAACACTTCGCGTCTTCCCTTCCGGCCGTGGAGCAAACCGCATGCGCATAATGCACCCTGAAAAGATGGTTCAGAGGAATCGTCTCCGCACAGAGTCCTAACTTTTACTCTGGCGCTTGTGCGGACGCAACAGGATTTGCCGTCAGGATAATTGCAGAGAGATGCAGGGTACGTCTAATTGCTAATGCCGGTCAGATCGATGCTCGTCCCATCGTGCCAGGCGGCCGCACGGATCAAGATGTCATAGTCCGTGGAGCCCGGCAGCAGTCCCTTGCGGATGCCGCGAACCGAGCCATCGCAAAGGCAGAACTGCACGATGCCGGGATGCTGGCTGCTGAAGTGCCACCAACCGCTGTGAACGGTATCGCTCGGCACGCCGAAGGCGACCGGCATGGCGCCGGTTCCCATCCAACTCCGCGCCGGCAGGAGCGCGCCGGCCGGCGAACTGCTCTCGCCAAAGAGCAGCGTATTGCTGGTGCCGTCCGCCGCCGCCACATCACAAATGCGCACGCCCGAGCGATTGTAAAGGCAGCCGGCCAGCAGGTCGTTGCCTGCCACGCCAATCACGCCACTGTATCCGGAAACGCCAAGATAATTCGTGCGGCCCAGAGCATTGCCTGGACCGGTATTCGATAACCCCGCCCGGATCAGTTGCCAGCCCTCGGACTCGAGGCGGACGGGGTGCAGCACCAGGTCCGTACCGGCGCCGGCCGCAGAGGCATCATCGGACGGGCAGAGAAACAACTGGATTTTCGTCTCGGCTGCCGTGAAGGCGCTCGGATAAGTCCACCATCCCGGATACACGGAGCAGGTGCTGAAATAATCGGCCGGCAGATCCGCGCTGAGGCGGTCATGCGTGACGCCTTGCTCCAGATAGGGGAGCAAGTACGGCAGGACGCCCACGAACTGAAAGCGGTAATCGGGCTGGGGGTCGGCGCCGCGCTCGGGTCGCGGACCCAGGTAGCCGGGAGGCAACTTCTGGAAGGCGCAATCATAGTGCGCCGCGGCCAGTCCCAGTTGCTTGAGGTTGATGGCGCAGCCCATGCGGTTAGCGGCTTCGCGCACCTTGCCGATCGCCGGCAGCAGCAGGCCGAGAAGCAAGCCGATCACCACTAGCGCCACGAGCATTTCCAGGAGCGTGAAGGCGGACCGGTTCACCGCTTGTCGCATGACAGTCCCCCTTGCGATGGCCTGCGCGTACAGTTCCTCACAACCGTGTCCCTACCTCTATAGGCCGGTTTGCAAGCCGGAACGTTACGTTTCCAGGCGCAGCGCTGCCCCGTCTAATCCGATCTACTTCTACAGGGAAGAGAAGAGGTGTCCCCATGATCGGCGCCGGTCGAGAGCCGCCGGAAAAACTCCTCGGCAAGGCGCGCCGTGGCGATCGCCAGAGCCAGGGCGTCTTGCTGGAGTTGTACCGCAACTACCTGCATTTGCTGGCGCGCACGCAACTGGACCTGCATTTGCAAACGCGCGCCAATCCTTCCGACATGGTGCAGGAAACATTCCTGGAGGCGTACAGTCATTTCCATCAATTTCGCGGCCACACGGAAGGCGAGTTGCTCGGCTGGCTGCGCCGCATCCTGATCCACCAGATCGCGCGCCTCGTGGAAAAACAGGTGGTCGCGCAAAAGCGTACCGTGCGCCGCGAGGTCTCCCTCGAGCCCATCCGCCAGCGCCTGCACGATTCGTCGCAGACCTTCGACCGTGCCCTGGTGAGCCAGGCCAGCTCGCCCAGCATGCAGGCCCAACGCCGAGAACTAACCGCCGTGGTGGCGGACCAACTGGCGCTGCTGTCGGCCCCGCACCGCGACGTCATCATTCTGCGCAATCTGGAGGGCCTGTCCTTCGACGAGGTCGCGCAGCGCATGCAGCGCACGCCGGGCGCGGTGCGCGTGCTCTGGTTGCGGGCGCTGGAAGAACTGCGCAAACTCATCCGGCAGCAGGAACAGGAGAGCTAATAGCGCAAACAGCACGGCCATTTCTTGCCGCGTCTCAAGGCCCGCACATTTTTTACCAAAAAAACATTTTTTAATGGACTTCCGGAAGCGCCTACTGTATTCTCCAGTGCAAAGCTTGCAAAAGCTTGCCCCATAACGGATTACAGGTTATCTGATTTCCGGAGCAATCGTCGAAAATCTGAGGAGCGTTTGTCGGTGTGCCGGCGTCGTGATCTTCCGCTCTCGCCTCGTTATCTGTGCGTTAACTACCGGCCCAGGTTAAGGGAAGCGCTGTGTGTTTCTCTCGTCGAGCGTTCGCGTGGCGGTCAAATTCGGCCCGAAAGGTGGAATGCAGTTTATGCGAGTCGGTAACTCTCCTTTAGCCCCAGGTAGGTTTTGGCTGCTGCTGGCCGGGGCTTTCTTCTGCTGCTCCTGCGGGGGGGGGCGGCCCCACGCTTTATCCTGTCGAGGGGAAGATCCTTCTCAAAGGTCAACCCCTGGCCGGAGCCACCGTAACCTTTTGGCCCGCACAGGGCGATCAGGCAAAGATGACGCCGTCCACGGGCAATACGGACGAAGAAGGCAAATTCACACTGGAGACCGGCACGAGAACAGGAGCGCCGGCAGGCGATTATGTCGTCACGGTGATTCAGTCGAGGACCCTTCCGACCAAGGGCGACAAGGGGGGGATGTCGATGGCGCCGCCGGACACCGAAGACGCGCTCCACGGCGCTTACGCCAAGCGGAATAAGTCCCAGATAACGGCCACCGTAAAAACAGAATCAAACCAGCTGCCGCCGTTTGATTTGAAATAACGCTATTGTTCAATTACCGGGTCGTGCGGGCTTGCCCTGCCGGCCCAGAAATCATCATCTTTTTAAGGGAGAAGGATCATGAAACGGGTGTCCTGGAAACGCCGGCGGGCTTTCACGCTGATCGAATTGCTCGTCGTGATTGCCATCATCGCCATACTCGTCGGGCTGTTGCTGCCGGCCGTGCAGAAGGTCCGCGAGGCGGCGAACCGCATGTCCTGCCAGAACAATATGCATCAGCTTGGAATTGCCTTCCACAATTACCATGACAGCTATGGCTCGTTCCCCCCTTACGGCTTCGACTTTACGGTGGCGCCCAATCAGGCTCCTGGAACTGCTCCCATCAACCCCAACATGTATGGCGCCCAAAAACAAGGACATGCTGCCTTCACCTTGCTCCTGCCTTTCATTGAGCAGGATAATGTCCAAAATATTGCCAGAGTGGACTATTCGGTAATCGATCAGAACAATTTGCCTCCCAATTACGGTCTTTCCACTGCCGGCCAGACCGTCATTAAGACGTTGCTGTGTCCATCTGCCCCCACTCGCATTGTTGACTATGGTCCATATTTTCAACAGTTTGTGCCCGGTGGAGGAGCCATGATCCTGGGTGGCACTGACTATGCGGTAATCCGCGGCCTGAATGGCACCTTTACCGCTGCCTGTGCCCCGCTTAGCCCGTCCGGCGATAGCGGCGTGATGGGTAAATTGGGCCTAAAGGACGTTCAGAAGGGAATGATTCAGGGCAAGGTCCGCTTCGCGGATATCATCGACGGCGCGTCAAACACCATCATGCTGGCGGAGGATGCCGGCCGCCAACAGGTCTGGGCCAACGGCCAGATGGTACAGCCGAATGCCCCCGGTCAGGTCGGCTGGACGCTTAACGCCGCCTGGGCTGATTACAACACGTACATCCAGGTACGTGGCTTTAGCAACAATGGGTTAGTTCCGGACGGCGGTTGCTGCGTCGTCAACTGCAACAACGTAAACCAGATTTACGCCTTCCACAGCGGCGGCACCAATACCTTGCGTGCCGATGCATCGGTGCATTACTTGAGTGCGGGCATTTCCCCGGCCACTCTCGCTGCCCTGGTCACGCGCGCCGGCAACGAGCCGATCAAGAACGAAGATCAGTAAGGGCTTCGTATTCTTGGAGAAACGCAAGCGGCCGCTGCCTTGGACAGGCGGCGGCCGTTTTCTTTTCCTTGTCCGGCTGACTCAGCGACGCGGACGTCAATTCCCCGTCGGCCCAGCAGTTATCAGCTTTTTTTAAGGGAGAAGAATCATGCAACGGGTGTCCCGGAAACGCCGCCAGGCTTTCACGCTGATCGAATTGCTCGTCGTGATTGCCATCATTGCCGTGCTGGTCGGCCTGTTGCTGCCGGCCGTGCAAAAAGTACGCGAGGCGGCGAACCGTATGTCGTGTCAGAACAATATGCACAACCTCGGAATCGCTATTCACAATTATCATGACAGTTATGGTTCGTTCCCTCCATGGGGTTTCGACTTTACGGTAGCGCCCACCCCCAATCCTTATGGCGCCCAGAAACAGGGGCATAGCGCTCTTACCCTGGTGCTGCCCTTCATCGAACAGGACAATGTCATTAATCTTTCAGACGTTACGCATTCCGTGATCGATCCAGTTAATCTGCCGCCCGTTTATGGGACTTCCATTGCTGGCACGATCGTTGTCAAGACCTTCCTGTGCCCGTCGGCGCCAACCCGAACGATCGACTACGGTCCCTATTTCGCTTCGGTAGGCTTGCCCCTGGGCCCGATGCTCCTGGCGCCAACCGATTATGCGGTCGTACGCGGACTCCACTCGAATTTCGCGGGTCCTACTACAGGCCAATGCGCGCCACTTAGTCCAGCCGATAACGGCGATTTCGGTGTGGGCGTCATGGGCGTCAAAGGGAAAAAAGATCCTGTGAAGGGAATGATTCAGGGCAAAGTTAGATTCGCGGATATTATTGACGGTGCCTCGAACACCATCATGCTGACCGAGGATGCCGGCCGGCAGCAGGTGTGGGTCAACGGTCAGATGGTGCAGCCCAATAATCCGCCGCCACCGCTCAGCCCGGGCTGGACGCTCAACGCCGCCTGGGGCGATTACAACACGTACATTCAAGTGCGTGGCTTCAACAACGCCGGCACAGTCCAGGACGGCGGCTGCTGTGCGATCAACTGCAATAACGTGAATCAGATTTACGCATTCCACAGCGGCGGCACCAATGGGCTGCGTGGCGACGCCTCCGTGCACTTTGTGAGCGCGGGGATTTCTCCGGTCACGCTGGCTGCACTAATCACACGCGCCGGCAACGAGCCCATCATGAACGAAGATCAGTAACCGCTTCGCACCCTTGTAAACTCCAAGCGGCCGTCGCCTTGTGAACAGGCGGCGGCCGCTTTTATTCCCTGCGGCAATTCCACAGCAGCAGTCGTTCGCGAAAGAATTGCTCTCGCAATCTCGCCTGCAGCGGTTACCCTGTACTAGGGACGAGAACGGTATTCCTGAAGGAGGATGGTCCATGCCGACCTCTCAGCGAGGACGCTGGCGTCTCTTGCTCTTGTGCGTCGCCAGCGGAACCGTCCTGCCAGGCCTTGGCTGCAACCCGTCGGCGTCTCCCGCGGCCGCCACGCAAAACGGCAGCAACGCGCGCGTAACCACGCCGGCTCATGCCAGCACCGGTGCAACTCAGCAGATGGCCGTGCAACCCCGCGACCGCTCGGGCGAGGATGCCGACGTGGCCGCCATCGAAAAGCTAGATGGCCGTGTCCACAGGGAAGGCCCCGACCGCGTGGTCGTGAAGGTGGACCTGGCCCGCGGCAACATCACGGACGCCGACCTGGTTCATGTAAGACTTTTTTCCGCGCTGCAAGAACTCGACCTGCACGCGCCGCTCATCAGCGATGCAGGGCTTGAACATTTACAAGGGCTGACCAACCTGCGCGTGCTTATCCTGAATTTCACGTCGATAAGCGGCCCCGGCCTGGTTCACCTGCGCGGCCTCACGCGCCTGCAGGAACTCGATCTCGGCTCCTCGCATCTGCAGGACGGCGGTCTCGAATATCTCCGCAGCCTGACGCAATTGCAGACTCTCAACCTCAAGCTGACCGGCGTGACCGACGCTGGACTGGAGCATTTGCGGGCGCTCCCCAACCTGCTACACCTGGATGTCCGCCTGACGCACGTCACGGACATGGGCGTCAAGCGGCTCCAGCAGGCGCTGCCACACCTAAAGATCGAGTTTTGATCATCTTTGAGGAGACGGCACAACCTCCAGGCGCACTTCGGTCTTATCGAGGCGGCGCCGGAAGCGGCGTTTGCCTGTGCTGATGTTCGGTCGCGGCACGTCGGTCGGGAAATAGGCCTGGCAAGTTACCTCGATCTCGTCGACCCTGCCCGCGACCGGCTGTACGGCGATATGGACCTGGGAGCGAGGAATGATGGCCAGAGATTCGCCCTGGTAGCCGGATGCGGTCGTGAGGAGGCGCGCGGCGGCAAGCTCCAGACCGGACTCCGCCAGACAACGGCACTGGAGTTGTTCCTCGCGGCGCGCCAGCAAGCGGCGGCCGGCAATGCTCTGCCAGGCGACCAGGGACATGATCAGGAATAAAACTGCCAGAGCGACCAGCGCCATCAGCAGCGCGATGCCGCGTCGCGTGGGCGCTCTGCTGTACGAGGTGTGTCTCATCGTTGCGCACCTCCCAGAGCGGCGGCGATTTCCACAAGCGTGTGCGTGGCCGGTTTCTTGTCACGCTGCAGATGCGTTTCCGTGATCCGCATCTTCAGCAGCTGGTCGCCGCTCTTACCACGCTCGAAGGCGACATCGCCACGGCCCCTGGCCAGCATGACCGTGCGGATAGGTTTGGCCGGATCCTGAAAATCCATACGCACCAGCTGATTTGCTTCCCAAAGATACACGCGGTGCTGGCCGCCGGGCATATGCAGAATGAGACAGGCCGAACCAGCCGTATGTGTCTGCCATTGCTGAGGCGCCGCCTCCGCCTGCGCCACATCGTCGCGAAATTGATCGGCCAGCCTGGAGTAGATGGACAACCGGTCGAGCGCCGCCCGGCTGCCTCCTTCAACGCGTACAATTCCCAACAGGGTCGTGGCAAGCAGCCCGATCAGGATGCCCAAGGCCACGATCAGCACCAACATTTCCAGGAGCGAAAAGCCCCGGCGGCGCCCCCGGGCGGCTGGACCCCTGGCGCAGGTAAGTCTCATGGCTTCCCTCCTGGCCGTGCCGTACGGCGGGCGCTCAGAAGGCTGACGAACTTCACGAGGCGCGTTGGCTTGCCGTCCTGCAGCCAGCGGACCTCCACGCTGATGCGCTTGCAGAGAGGCCGCGCCGGCTCCGGGTCAATCTGAACCACCAGCTCCGCCTTTTCCAGATCCGCGGCGAGTGATTCAGGCAGACGCTGAGCATTTGCCCAGTCAGGCGTCAGCGTTTCCCAGGCGCTCGCGCGGGCTGCTTCCAGGATATTCAGGGCGGCTTCCTGGACCTGCTGGCGCCCGGAATTGCGCTGTTTCTCGACCAGGGTCAGCATGCCCAGTTCGGCCAGCAGTCCGGCAACCACCAGCAACACGCCGATGGCGACCATGGACTCCAGCACCGTGAAGGCGCGGCGGGCGTGCCCCTTTCTGCACCCGGTTCGCAGGAACGCTCTCATCGGCTCAAATTCCCTACCAGTGCCAGCAACGGCATAAAGATGGCGAAGACCACGTACCCCACCAGCAATCCCAGGGCGAGGATCGGAATGGGGAACACCGCCAGCGAGACACGCCGGACGCGCCGCAAGGTGCGCTGCGCCAGGTGCTCGGCGAGCTCCGCCAGCGCCCATGGCAAGTGGCCGGCGCGCTCCGCCGCTTTCACCAGAGGCACCATGGCGGACGGCAGCATGCCGCCGCGCTGCAGCCCGTCCGCCAGGGTCGCGCCTTGCTCAACCTGGCGGCGGGCTTTATTGAGCCTGCGCCGGGCTGCGGGAATGAAATATTCGCTGTCCGCCAGCACGCCGAGCGCCTGCGGGACCGGGCGCTCTACGGCCATGAGAAACGACAGCATTTGCAACATGCGACTGCGCACGGTGGCACGGTAACTGGGCCCGACAATGGGAAAATACCAGCGCACGCTGGCGCTGAAGAGCAAGCTAACAAAAGCTGCCAGAGCGGCCAGACACACCAGGGCCACCAGCCAGGAAGAATCGGCAATCATGGTCCCGCCGTCCAGCAGCGTCTGCGTCGGCGGCGGCAAGGGCATGTCGAAATCGGCAAAAATTCTCTGGAATTTCGGCCCAGCTTAAGCGGTCCAGAAGCTCAGCACGCCGCTGATCATGACCACCAGCAGGAGCGGATAGGCGATCCGCGGCGTGATTTCCAGCCACAGCGTGCCCAGTTCCATGCGCGCCGGGCTGCGAATCGTGCGCAGACAGTACGCCAGGCGGCCGGTCGGTTCGCCGATCACCACGGCCAGCAACGTCTCGCGCGAAGCGACGCCGGGCACGGACTCCAGGGCCACGCGCAAGGGCACACCGGCCTCCAGACGGTTGGCGATGCGCTCGACCTTGCTGTCATAACTGTGGCGGCGATGCCAGATCCAGTAGTAGCCGGGCGCCACAAAAAGCAGCAGCAAGGCAACCCAGAGCTCGCGCAGATTGCCGTGCGGCCGGTCCGACAGGTAGGCCCACAAGGCCGACGACAGGGGCACTTCGGCCTCGGTCGCCACGGTCAGCACGTGCAGGAATTCCTGCTGGCGGCCGTAACGATAGTGCTGAAAAGCGAACCACATCCAGCCGTAAACAACCGCCACGCCGAACAGCAGCGGCAAGGAAGGGAGGCCGAACGCGAAAGCGAGCGCCAGCACCCATACGCCGGTAATGCCTAACCCGGCGCCGAGAACTGCCATGATCTTGCCGAAAGTACGCATGGCTACTTGCTGAGTCCTTCCAGGAGCCGGAGCATAGGCGCTATCAGGACCAGCAGAAAGAAACCGATGAACGTGCCGACCGTGACGATGAGCAGAAACGGCGGCAGCACGCTGCGCAGCAGGGCGACGCGCATTTGCACTTGATTGCGATAAAGCTCGGCGACCTGGTGCAGGGTCTTGCCGAGCGAACCGCGCATCTCGCCGACCGCCGTCATCCACGAGACCAGCTCCGGCACCAGCTCGTGCTTGCGGATGACCTTGCCCAGGGGCATGCCCTGGTTCAGGTCTGCCACGACAGCGGGCACGGCGGCGGCCATGATGGGATCGCTCGACGCCGCACCGGCCAGCTCGAAAGCCCTGGGCAAAGGCACCTGGTAATCCACCATGATGGCCAGCAATTCCGTGAAT
>Ga0207041_1151_pt1 | contig 11551 bp, 10 predicted proteins | sample Alteio_BWMinCont_73_FD_153311 | JGI IMG/M metagenome (GOLD analysis project Ga0207041, IMG submission 153311) | Enriched cells from forest soil in Barre Woods Harvard Forest LTER site, Petersham, Massachusetts, United States -... | ecosystem: Environmental > Terrestrial > Soil > Temperate forest >... | reverse complement strand
GCTGCTGTTGCTGCTGAGGATTGCCCGGCGGTGGTTGTTGCGGCATCGAATAATCGCCCGGTTGTTGCGAGCTTGGCTGTTGCTGTGCCTGTGCCATGCCCAACAGGCAAATCGTCAAAACCAGCAAAAGGAACTTGCTCATGCCTTTTGTGCTCTTGCTTCTTGCTACTTTCATTGATGCACCTCAAATAGGGAGTTTACTTCTATCACTGCTGAAAAACCTGCTCTAATAACTCACACCTGAATTCGATGTAAGTACTCGACTCTTGCTTCCTCTGCATAAACACCGGTCATGGAAATTCCACTCATGACTAATGTTCTACTCCTTTTATTTTTTCAGGCAACCAATTCCCGCGCCATGCGTACATAAGTGTCCACGGCGTCAAGCAACTCTTTTTTCGCAATGAATTCACGGTCAGTGTGCGCCACCGTGATGCTGCCCGGGCCGAACAGTACCGGCTCACCCCAATTCGAAAGATATGGGATATCTGTTGTAAACGCAGCAACGAATGTAGGCAATCCGGGGAATGCCCGAAGTTTCACGAATGGCAACTCCAGCACATACGTTACCTCGCAGATATTTCCCACTGCAGCTTCAATCTTCCTTTTCAACTCCTCGCTCGGCCCGACCAGCCGTATCAATATCTGCGCCTTGGCATAGTCTGGAATGATGTTTGGAGCACGGCCGCCTTCGATCACGCCGATATTCATCGTGCTCGCTCCGGCTTCGGGGTCAGTCGGCAGCGGCAGTTTTCGCATTAACTCTAGCGCGGTCAACAGCTTATCGATCGCCGATTCTCCCAGCTCCGGATACGCCGAGTGCGCCATCTTGCCGCGCGCCACCAGCTCCACGCGCAACGTACCTTTGCTGGCAAGCGCGACCTTGCTTTCCGTAGGCTCGCCGTTGATCAATGCTTTGGGCTTCGGCTTCGGGGCATTCTCGTTCGCAACTTTTGCTCCCAGGCTGTCGCGCTCTTCGCCTACTACGAACAACAGCGCAAGAGGGAACTGGGGGTCATGCTCAAGCAACTGCTTTGCTGCAGCCACCATCGCGGCGATGATGCCTTTGGTGTCACACGCGCCGCGTCCGTAGATATTGTTGTCGTCCTCGCTCGATGCCGTCCACGGGGGTACTACGTCGATGTGCGTTGAGAACACGATCTGCGGAGGTTCATTCCCGCGCATCTGCGGAGTGGCATACACATTGAACCGGTTCCCGGCCACTTCCATCTTCTGCACTTTGAATCCGAGCACAACTAATCCTCGCAAAAGAAACTCGCCCACCGCGGCTTCATTGCCGCTGATGGATTCAATGTCAATGAGCTGCCGCGCGAACTTGATCGGGTCCATGCATTCAGGATAATGGATAGTTCGCAATTCGCGGCTGATAAACTCGATGAACTATGCGCGGTGAGATTAAAACCATCATGCTCCCCGGCCCCGCGGGCCGTCTCGAATCCCTGCTCAATGTTGGTGAGGAAGACGCTAAGTACGCCTCGCTCATCTGCCATCCGCATCCTCTACATGGTGGGACGATCCACAACAAAGTTGTTTACAACGCGATGAAAGCGCTGACGGCTTTCGGATTTCACGCTCTGCGCTTTAACTTCCGCGGCACAGGGCTGAGCGAAGGCGTTCACGATGAAGGACGCGGCGAGCAAGACGACGTCCGCGCCGCCATTGATTACCTTGATAAAGAGTTCCACCTGCCGATCATCTTCGCCGGGTTCAGCTTCGGCGCGTCCACCGGCCTTCGCGCCACGTGCCCAGACTCACGCGTGGTTGGCGCTATCAGTCTCGGCACGCCGGTCCTGGTAGATGGCCGCGCCTATACATACAAGTTTCTGCACAACTGCAACAAACCCAAACTCCTCCTCAGCGGAGACGCAGATCCTTACTCACCCCGCCACGAACTTGAATCCGTTTTCGCCTCCGCCGCTGACCCCAAGAAACTCGTTTTTACCCCCAACGCCGGCCATTTCTTCGAAGGACAACTCCCGGCCATGCAAGCGGAGATCACGACTTGGGTGAATGAAGTCATTTTGCAAAGTTGATAAGCTTTCTCAGTTTCTCAGTCTCTCGGTGGTGAAATCGCTTCCGTATAATTCACTTCATGTCCCGTCATGACGAAATGCGCACACACGTCCGTGCCATCTTCGACCACGCACTTGACGCCGTCCGGGTCGATCGTGCTTTCGATAAACACGTGGGCGCGTCACGTGGAGTTTTGCGGATCGGCGAGGACCTCTACAAACTTGACCAATACTCGCGCATCTTCGTTGTTGGCATCGGCAAAGCAGTACATCTCATGGCTGCTGCGCTGGCCGCACAGATCGGTCCCGTTGCTACTGGCATAGTGGTCGCGCCTCCTGTTTCATCCGGACAGGTCATGGGCCTGCGCTACTTCCATGGTGGGCATCCCGTTCCCAACGAAGAATCCATTCGATCTGCCGAAGCCATCCTCAAAGCGCTGCCCCAGCTCGATTCACAAGCGCTGGCCATCTATCTGCTCAGCGGAGGCGGTTCCGCGCTGTGTGAAACCCCACTCGACCCCAGTCTCACACTCGATGACATCATTGAGACTTATCATGTGCTCGTGCACAGCGGCGCGCCCATCGCCGAGGTCAACGCCATCCGCAAGCATCTATCCGCCGTCAAAGGGGGACGCCTCGCTGAAGCCGCTTCGCGCAACCACCCGCAGCAGGTTACCATCGCAATCAGCGATGTCCCAAGCAACGCGCTTGATGCGCTCGCATCCGGGCCGACATTGCCTGACAATTCTTTTTCAATTGATTGTTACCGGTACGCTGAGAAACATAATATGGTCAAAGATTTTCCGCCAAAAGTCCGCGAGCTGTTCGAAAATAAACTTCTTTCGGAAACTCCCAAGTACGATGACCCTGCATTCGTGAATACACGCTGGCACACCATCGCCGACAACTCAACCGCACTGGTTGCCGCAGAAGAAAAAGCACGCGAGCTGGGATTCATCGTTGCAGTAGACAATTCTTTTGACGATCAAGATTTTGCCTCAACCAGTGATTACCTCTTGGGAAAGCTCAGATCAATGCAAACGCAGCATCCCGGCAAGCCCGTTTGCCTGCTGAGCGGCGGCGAAGTCACTGTGAAAGTTCCATCAACGCACGGAGTTGGAGGACGCAATCAACATTTCGTACTTGACTGCGCCATCAAAGCCGCTAGCGAGAACATCTGCATCCTCAGCGCAGGAACAGATGGCATTGACGGAAACTCGCCCGCTGCAGGCGCGATCGCCGATGGACGGACCCTCTCTCGCTACTCTTTACTTGGCCAATCAACTTCGCTCGGCTCCGTACTTACGAAATTCGATTCGTACACTGTTTTGCAACAACTCGAAGACACGATCACCACCGGGCCAACCGGCACCAACGTCCGCGACGTGCGTGTCATGTTGGCATGGTAATGATTGAGATGATTCTTCCAACTACCAACATCCGATAACCAACAACCATTACAATCATTGTCCATCCTTTTATTTTGGAGTGGTTATGCGCATTGCATTCCTCGGCCTCGGCATCATGGGACGCCCGATGGCCGCCAAACTCGCCTCATCAGGTCATGATGTCACTGTCTGGAACCGCACAGCTGGCAAAATCGTGGAAGGTGCGCGCTCTGCAGCTACACCACGTGTTGCTGCCGAAGGTGCAGAAGTCGTATGGGTCTGCGTCTCTGACACTGCTGCCGTTGAGCAAACGTTGTTCGGCACCGACGGCGTCGAACATTCACTGAAATCCGGGATGGTCGTCGTCGATTCCAGCACTATCTCGCCCACTGCCAGCCGAAAATTCGCCGAACGTATTCGCACGCGTGGAGCTGATTTTCTGGATGCGCCTATCACTGGCTCCAAGATCGGTGCGGAAAACGGCACACTCATATTCATGGTCGGGGGCGCAGCTGAAACCATCGAGCGCGTCCGCCCGCTCTTCATGTCCATGGGGAAACAGGTCATCCATATGGGCAAGAATGGAGACGGTGAGGCTGCCAAGCTCGGCATGAACATGATGATCGTACTCATCTATGAAGGTTTCGCAGAAGCTCTCACCCTGACTACGAAACTCGGCGTAGATCAGAAAGCATTCTTCACGCTCATCCAATCCAGTATGGTGCGCAGCGGCGTGGTCGATTACAAAATGCCATTCGTGGAAAAGAATGATTTCTCGCCCAACTTCCCGCTCCGCCTCATGCATAAGGACATCCGCTTGATGATGGAAGCCGCTGCTGAAAGCGGTGTCGAGTTGCCAGCCCTCACGACTGCGAATCAGATCTATGATGAAGCTACCGCAGCAGGAATGAAAGATTTGGATTATGCAGCTACATTGCAGATAGTGAAGAAACGCGCAGGCATTAAATAAAAGTTATTTCACAATTTTGAAATAGGACCGCCAAATGGGTATGGCATCCAATAACACATCTACGCGGTAAGTTCCGGCGGGTAACGGAGTTGGGTCTATCATCCAATTACTTTGTACCGGATCGGGTGGGGAAATATTGAGTTTGCTTGGCTTTCCCTCTGCAATTTTGCTGTTGTTCACGTCGTATATCACTATATTGGCGGTTCCTTTTACCTTGGAATGAGGCATCCAATCCAAATTGACCTGGATCGATTTGTCTGCTGAGGAGAATTCATACTTGGAATTGTTAACACCCAGAGGTATACGAGTAGATTTTCCTTGATTCACACCGATGGAACCACTGATCACATTCTCATTCCAATTCAATTGAGGTGTGAATTGACCGGAATCGATCAACTGTTGCACTGTTGACGGTTTCTTTAAGTTTCTAGAAAGGGTCGTGAGCGGTATGCCTTGCAGAGAGGGTTGAAGAGTGGGTAAGTAAGTCAAGTTTGTGGGAATGTGCCATGACGTTCCTTTGGACTGTAATGTCCGGAACCCCGGCAATACGATGCCACCCAACACTGCGAACACCTCACCATATTCGTTCAACAATGGAGAGCCAGCTGAATAGTATCCAAGTTGGAAATCACACAATATGCGCGGGCCGGAAGTATTGCTTTCTTTGTTTCCAGTGACAACACCACTGACGATCGTTCGCGTGCCATCATCCGCAGTTTGCAATGAAAAACACCGATCGCCTACTTTGGCATCGTTTGCAGTCGGTAATTTCGCAATAGGGAGATTCGGTGTTTTCAGTACCGCCCAATCCTGCAAACGGTCATAATCCAGAATTTCCGTAATTTCTTGTTTGGCGCCGTCACTGTTTACGGCCCGTAATGACGTTGCACTATCGATGGATTGGAACGTTGTCACCAACTCCCCACTGTCAATGACAAAACCAGTTGCATGATCGAACACGTTTCCAGATGCGTCCAACTTTTCAATCGTGACTGTAGCGAGTGTAGCGTGTTTGTAGATGTCATTCATCTCCAACAAACGCTTCTGCAACATCAGGTTGTCTGGGCGCGTTGCTGCCACGATCTGAAAACTGACTGTACCTGAAGATTCACCATCCACACGAGTTTCTATCTGCCAAACACCGGTATCAATGGCCTCAGGCACCAGTAATGTGAAGTATCCGGCGAAACGTCTTTCCTTGGCGTCGTATTTGAATTCGTCCGTGCTTCCGATCTTGCCACCGGGCCTCAGCCAGCTTGCCTCGATGGTATGGACTCCCGGCGCGCCCTCCCATTCGAAGTACGCAATGACTTGCTTGTCTTGGGGGATATAGAACGTTGTGCGGGGATCTTCCATGATGAAACGGCCACCTTGCTCAGCCCCTTTCGTGCCCATAACGGATTTCGTCATCAGGAACTTGGAGCCCTGTGGTAGTACGCCGCCTGAATTCTTGACATCCTGTCCATAGGAACAAATGCTCATGAATAAGATCATGAGCAACAATGATTTTGTTCTACTTGTTTTCATGGGAAATCCTTTTCTGGATGCAGTATGCAAGAATTAAGGCTCACATCCCCCGATAGATCCCGCCATCCACCATGATGGTCTGCCCGGTGATGAAGCTGGCTTGGTCGCTGGCGAGCCAGACAAGAGTATCGGCGATGTCTTCGGGTTTGCCCAAACGGCGTACTGGAGTATCCATCGCCCACCGGTTGCGGATCTCGTCCTCGGTCACGCCACCTTGTTTCGCGCGTTTCTGGGCAAGTTCTTCCAGTCGTTCCGTTGCAGTGAACCCCGGAGCGACGTTGTTCACGGTGATTCCATCTTTACCGAACTCTCCCGCAAGGCTCTTGACCAGTCCCACCACCGCTGGACGGATGCAATTCGACAGCGGCAGGTCCGGCACAGGCTGGCGCACGCTGATCGACGTGATGGTCAGGATGCGTCCCCATTTGTTCTTCTGCATGAATGGGACCACTTCGCGCGCCGCAACTGCCGCACTGAGGAAGTTCAGCGCGAATGCATTCTGCCAATCTTCCATAGTGATCTCAAGGAACGGTTTCGGCGGAGGCCCGCCCGCGTTGCAGACTAGAACATCGATACGTCCGAATTTTTCCCCGGCAGCATTAACAAACTTGCGCAAGGCAGGGAAGTCAGTCACATCCAGCATTTCAGCCATCACTTCTTTCTTGCTGATCGCGGAACATTCTTTTGCTGTTTCTTGTAACAGCTTTGTGTTCCGGGCACATAGCGCCAGCCGCGCACCTTCAGTTGCAAATGCTTTCGCTGCAGAGCGACCCATACCTTGGCTCGCGCCGGTGATGAGAACAACTTTATCTTTCAACCCTGTTTCCATGATTTTCTCAATTCCCCTAGTAGGTGCATTGAATTGCGAATGTCCTTGTCTTACTTGGTAACTCTTTGATCTTCAATTGAAAAGTGAATGTGCAGGATTATAGCAATCTATTTACGGCAGCATTTGTTAACAAGCTTATAATCATCCCAGAATGCTTCGTTATAGGAGGGAACCATGTCCCGGCCAATCTCCCGCTCGTTTTCGATCATCCTTTTTTCCGCTCTTTTGTTTGTTCCTACTTTCTCTCAGCGGACGACGGTCCCGAATGGCCCACCTGCACCCCCGAATGGCACGAGTTCTTCGCAGAGTAACGGATCTTCCAACACGACCAATCCGTATGCTCTGCCGCAGGACCCACAATTCAGTCAGCACCGAAATGTCCAGGACCAGCCTTCCGATGCCGAGATCAAGTTGAAGAAAGACCACGAGAAGCAGATGAATAAAGACCGTTTCGAAGCCCTCAAGAAAGACACTGAGAAACTTCTCGCACTGGCCAATGAACTCAAGACGAACGTGGACAAATCGACTGAAGACACACTCTCGATGGATGTAATCAAGAAATCTGAAGAAATCGAAAAGCTGGCCAAGAGCGTGCGAGAGAAGATGATCGCGAATTGAATTTGCACCGGTTCTGCGAATTCCAATGTATGGATAAATGACGATGCCGGACATGTGAATGTCCGGCATCGTTGTTTGAGTGTAACGAGTGGTTACTTCTCTTCCGTGATCCTCATCCCGTAGAACGAGCGATAGACGAAGAAGAACGCTACCGCGAAGAAGATCGTAGCCAGGATGTTGCTGAACATCGCGCCTTGGTCGGCTGTGAGCTTCACAGCTAGTTCAACGGCCAGCAACCCGAAGAGCGTAGTGAACTTGATGACCGGGTTCAACGCCACAGAAGAAGTGTCTTTGAACGGGTCACCCACAGTGTCACCTACAACAGTCGCATCATGCAGCGGAGTGCCTTTCATCTTGAGCTCCACTTCCACGACCTTCTTGGCGTTGTCCCATGCTCCACCGGCGTTGGCCATGAAGATGGCTTGGTAGAGGCCAGAGATAGCGATCGACATCAAGTAGCCGATGAAGAAGAACGGCTCCACAAATGCGAATGATAGCGAGATGAAGAACACGGTCAGGAAGATGTTGAACATACCTTTCTGCGCGTACTTGGTGCAGATCTCAACTACCTTCTTGCTGTCTTCGACGGACGCTTTCTCCACGCCTTCGAGTTTGATGTTGGCTTTGATGAACTCAACGGCACGGTAAGCGCCAGTGGTCACGGCTTGAGTGGATGCTCCCGTGAACCAATAGATGACGGCTCCACCGGAGATCAGCCCGAGCACGAACGGTGCATGCATCAGGCTGAGTTTGTCGAGGTTGACGGTGAGGCTGTGCGTGAGCGCCATGATGATGGAGAAGATCATCGTGGTCGCGCCAACGACAGCTGTTCCGATGAGCACGGGTTTTGCCGTAGCTTTGAAAGTGTTGCCGGCGCCGTCATTCTCTTCCAGCATGTGTTTGCAATGCTCGAAGTTCACGTCAAAGCCGTAGTCCTTCTTGAGCTCTGCGGCGATGTTCGGCACTTGCTCGATCAGAGAGAGTTCATAGACGGATTGCGCGTTGTCCGTGACCGGACCGTAGCTGTCCACAGCGATCGTCACCGGTCCCATGCCAAGGAAGCCGAAGGCCACCAAGCCGAACGCGAAGACGAACACAGCACGCTCGTCCATGAATGCGGAGAGGCCCTGCATGCTGAAGTAATAAGAGACGCCCATCAGGCCAACGATGCTCATGCCGATGTAGAAGCAGCTGAAGTTGCCAGCGACCAATCCGCTGAGGATGTTGAGCGATGCGCCACCTTCCTTCGACGAGTTCACCACTTCCTGCACATGGCGGGAATGTACCGAGGTGAAGACCGTGACCAACTCAGGGATGATCGCGCCGGCCAGTGTTCCACAACTGATGATGCAGCCCAGCTTCCACCAGAGAGTGTCATTGCCAGCGAGTGATGGGACGATGAAGTAAGAGACCACGAACGTCAGCGCGATGGAGACGAACGAGGTCAGCCAAACCAGACTAGTGAGCGGTTTCTCGAAGTTCATCTCGTTAGCGTCGCTGTACTTGGCTTTAGCCATGGCTTCGTTCACGAAGTAGCTGAGCGCGCTGGCAACCACCATCATGATGCGCATCACGAAGATCCAGACCAGCAGTTGTACTTGCACCACTGGGTTCTTCACAGCAAGCAGGATGAATGTGATCAGCGCGACGCCAGTTACGCCGTAGGTTTCAAATCCGTCAGCGGAAGGGCCGACTGAGTCGCCAGCATTGTCACCAGTGCAATCTGCAATGACGCCGGGGTTGCGAGCGTCGTCTTCTTTGATCTTGAAGACGATCTTCATCAGGTCAGAGCCGATGTCGGCAATCTTGGTGAAGATGCCGCCAGCGATACGCAGTGCGGCTGCGCCGAGCGACTCGCCGATGGCAAAACCGATGAAGCATGGGCCGGCGTAGTCACCGGGCACAAAGAGCAGGATGAAGAGCATGATCATCAACTCCACTGAGATCAGCAGCATGCCGATGCTCATGCCCGCGCGCAGCGGAATGGAGTAGATGGGATAGGGTTTGCCACGCAGACCGGCGAAGGCCGTGCGCGAGTTGGCGAACGTATTAACGCGGATGCCGAACCACGCCACGCCGTAGCTGCCCGCGATGCCAACCAAGCTGAAGAGCAGGATGAGTGGCAGTGTCATCACAACGGAGTGGCCTGGGATCGGGTTCAGGAAGCCGTAGTAGGCCACGATCACCAGCGCGATGAACACCCAGAGCACCATGATGAACTTACCCTGCGTGACCAGATAGGTCTTGCATGTCTCATAGATGAGCTCGCTGATGTCACGCATGCTCTTGTGCACAGGCAGGTTCTTGAGCTGGCTGTAGATGAGCAGGCCGAATCCCATTCCGAGCGCACAGATGACCATGCCGAAGATGAGAAGAGATGAGCCGCTGCGTCCGCCAAGGAAGGTGGCAAGTGTGGTGTCGCCCAGGTCGGGGAGTTTCAGGTCGGCTTCGCCGGCATACGCAGCCGGAGCGCACAGCGTCTGCATCAAGAGTGCCGCTGCGATCATGGCGAATGCGCGCAGGCCGCGCGTTGCGTGTTTCATGATGATACGGATAGTAGGCGCCGAGACGGTACTTGGCACGGAACTTGACATGTAACTTGACATGCGATGAGGCTCCTCCCACGATGGGGTGTGTATGGTTTGTGTGCTTGGGGTCGGGCTTCTCTGGCCCTCAGTACGTATCTGGTTCCGCGCTTCCACGCCAAAAGACGTTGGGTAGGATTTGATGTTTGGCCGCGTCAGGTACGCCGGGCATTATAGCCGCTCTTGGCAGCTTCCGCCCATGCAGTCATTATAGCGAGTGCTGCAAATAAGGGTCAATCATGTTGTGCTGACAGAGGGATTCTGCAGCTCCGCCAGCATCTCAGACACCCACTTGCCGAAGTAGTTTGCCGCCAGACCAGGTGCAATGGAGATGATGCCCTGATAGATCGCGGGACGGAATGGATTCGGCTTTCCAATGTATGCCATCCATGTGACAGCTTGTTGCATGACCAAGTTGTGGTTGTCCCATAACAGAAGCCGGACCACGATGCCTGCCATGAGCATGGCACTGACTGTCACTGCCCAGCGCCATGGACGCACCGGGCAAAACAGGCCGAGTACCAGCCCGATTATGATGATCCAACGAGCGGGGAAGCCGGGTTCTTGCATGCGGTCTTCCAGCACGATGGCCACCAGTCCAGCCAGAATTGCGATGGCCCATGCTCGACTCTCACTGATCTGATGTAACTTCATAGTCTGTTGGCCTTGCTCCAATAGCTTAGCTCAGAAGCCCATGATGTTGTAGCCGCAGTCCACATAGATGACCTCGCCGGTGATGGCGGTGGAGAGGTCGCTGGCAAGATAGAGCGCGGCCGAACCTACCTCTTCGACTTCCACGTTACGCTTAAGTGGAGCGCGATCAGCGTGGGCTTTGAGCATGTCGCTGAGTCCGCTGATGCCGCGAGCGGCCAGTGTCTTGATTGGACCGGCGCTGATGGCGTTCACACGGACCTTGTGCTTGCCTACATCTGCTGCGAGGTAGCGGACGGTTGCTTCCAGCGCGGCCTTGGCCACACCCATCACGTTGTACTTGGGCACGACCTTCTCGGCCCCGTAGTAGCTGAGCGTGATGATGCTGCCGCCGTCCGTCATCAAGGGAAGCGCGGCGCGCGAGACGGCGAGCAGGGAGTACACGCTCACATCATGCGCGACCATGAAGCCGGCGCGCGTGGTGTTGATGAAGTCACCTTTGAGATCCTCGGCGGGTGCGAAGGCCACGCTGTGCACCAGAGTGTGCAGCTTGCCGTAGCGCTCCTTAAGCTTGTCAAAGAGCTTCTCGATCTCGAGGTCGCTGGAGACGTCGCACTGGAAGGCCTCGGCGCCGGGGAGCGCGGCGATGAGGTCGAGCGCTTCCTCTTCAAGCCGCTGGTTCTGGTAGGTGATCACCAGCTTGGCTCCGGCCTGCTGCAGCTTCTGCGCAATGGCCCAGGCGATGCTGCGCTTGTTGGCGACACCGAAGACGACGGCGGTACGTCCTGTGAGATCGATCATGGTTGGCTCCGGTTGAGATTATAAAGGCAGGGAGCCATCAACCGTCAGCCATCAGAAAAGATGAGGTATCGTGTCATCTACCGTCGGTTTTTCAAAATTATCATTGGGTTATCGGTATTGAAAAAAATCAAAGATAATGAGCGCAACTG
>Ga0207041_1148_pt1 | contig 11858 bp, 7 predicted proteins | sample Alteio_BWMinCont_73_FD_153311 | JGI IMG/M metagenome (GOLD analysis project Ga0207041, IMG submission 153311) | Enriched cells from forest soil in Barre Woods Harvard Forest LTER site, Petersham, Massachusetts, United States -... | ecosystem: Environmental > Terrestrial > Soil > Temperate forest >... | reverse complement strand
GCAATGAAATACGGCGCAGTTAACTGTTATTTTTTTAATGAAATGTTGAATGACTGAATCCGTTTTTAGGTTAAAACCCGGCAGGCGCCTGTTTTTTTTCATGATTGCATGGATGGCCAGTTTAAGTTCATGTAAGCAAAAAGTCGGCGAACCGCAAATTTTCCAGCTGCTCGATTCCACTCAAACCAATATCAATTTTAAAAATAGCTTAAGCGACAGCGACAATCCGGGCATTTTTAACTACCTGTACTTTTATAATGGGGGAGGAGTGGCCATAGGCGATATAAACAACGACGGTCTGCCCGACATATTTTTCACCTCTAATAAAAAAGGCGGCAACAAATTGTACCTGAACAAAGGAAACTACCAGTTTGAAGATATCACTGAAAAAGCAGGCGTGGCAGGTGATGCGGATTGGTGCACCGGTGTTACCATGGCCGATGTAAATAACGACGGCTATTTGGATATTTATGTTTGCTGCGTCTCGGGCAAGCTTGGTTTCAAAGGGCATAACATGTTGTATATCAATAACCATGACGGCACCTTTACCGAGGAATCCGCAAAATATGGCCTCGACTTCGCAGGGTTTTCAACACAGGCGGCTTTCTTCGACTATAACCACGATGGTAAGCTCGATTGCTTTTTGCTAAATCAATCTCATCACACTGTTGATACCTATGGCGATACTTCGCTGAGAAGAAAGATCAACAAACAGGCTGGCAGCAAACTATTCCTGAACGACAACGGCCATTTTGTGGACGTTACGCTGAAGGCTGGAATTTACAGCAGCGCACTCGGATATGGCCTCGGTATAGCCATTGGTGACCTGAACAATGACGGCTGGGATGATATTTACGAGGGCAATGATTTTCATGAGAACGACTATTATTACATCAACAACCACGACGGGACGTTCACTGAATCGGGCGCTAAACATTTTAACCATTACAGCCGCTTTAGCATGGGTAATGACATTGCCGATTTTAACAACGACGGGCAACTGGATGTCGTCACGGCGGACATGCTTCCGGATGATGAAGCCTTGCTAAAAACATATATCGGCGATGAGTCATACGACCAGTATAAAGTGAAAATTTTGGACGGCGGTTTTCAGTACCAGTACTCGCGCAATTGCCTGCAAAAAAACCTGGGTGATGGGGAAGCCTTCAGCGATGTGGGTTTGATGGACGGTGTTGCCGCGACCGATTGGAGTTGGAGCCCTTTGCTGGCAGATTATGATAACGATGGCATAAAGGATCTTTTTGTAGCGAACGGCATAAAACGGCGACCCACCGATATGGATTTTATTAGCTTTATTTCGAATATATCGGTGCAGGGCAGCCTGCAAAGCGGGCATGGAATGGACAACCTGGCCATCAACCAAATGCCCTCCGGCGTATCGCATAACTACATTTTTAAAGGCACGAAAAGCGAAAAATTTATAGATAAGAGCGCCGCCTGGGGTTTCAGGGATACGATGCTATCGAATGGTGCGGCTTATGCTGATCTGAATAACGACGGTAACCTGGACCTGGTGACCAATAACCTGAACCATACGGCCTGTATCTACAAAAATGTATCAAAAGGAAGCCATTACCTTAGCCTGAAATTTAACGGAACCCGGGATAACCGCTTTGGAATAGGGGCAAAAGCCTATGTTTTTAGCGGTAAACAAATGCAGTACGAAGAGTTAATGCTGACAAGGGGCTTCCAGTCGTCGGTCGAGCCGAAGCTCCATTTTGGCCTGGGTAGCAGTACTTTGATAGACAGTTTACTGGTGATATGGCCGGACCAAACGTACCAGGTGATGCACAAGCTGCAGGGTGATCAACTCCTCACCATAGACCAGAAAAATGCCAATGGTCATTTTGTTCATAACCAGTTCTTCCCGACCGTTAAGCCTGTTTTTAAAGACATCACAAGTGATATTCATTTAAACTGGAAGCATAAAGAGGATGATTTTGTTGATTTTAACCAGCAGCCGCTCATCCCCCACATGCTTTCAGAAGAAGGTCCGCGCATCGCTGTTGCCGATGTAAACCATGAGGGTTGGACGACTTTTATATTTGCGGAGCCAAAGGGCAGCCCGGCGCATTGTTTATCCAAACGCCTGACGGTAAATTTAAAGAGTCCGTTCAACCTGATTTTGTTGCCGATGCAGTCTCCGAAGATGTAGATGCTGTTTTTTTAGACGCTAATCACGATGGCTACCCCGATCTTTACGTGGTAAGCGGCGGAAATGAACTACCCAATGGCACACCCCAACTGGCTGACCGGTTATACCTGAATGACGGAAAGGGAAATTTTAAACGATCTGACGCCATTCCATCTATTAAATTAAATAAAGCTGCTGTAGCAGTTGCCGACGTAAACCACGACGGTTACCCCGATATTTTTGTGGCCGGTTCGCCCGACGCACTAAAGTTTGGCGATATTCCTGAATCGTACCTATTAATGAACGATGGCCATGGTCACTACCAGAAAACGCAAATACCGGATGAGCTCAAGTATGCCGGTATGATCCGCTCTGCTGCCTTTGCCGACCTGGACGGCAACGGCTGGCCGGACCTGGTGGTTGCGGGCGAATGGATGCCGGTAAAAGTTTTCATGAACAAAAAGGGAAAATTTGTTGAATTGAAGCAGCCGGAAATGGAAAAACAGCCCGGCTGGTGGCAACGAATAGTGCTCGCCGACGTCAATGGTGATGGTAAAATTGATATTATAGCCGGTAACTACGGCTGGAATTCGAAACTAAGGCCAACGCCGGAAGATCCGGTTAAACTTTATTTAACCGACATAGATAAAAACGGTATGGTCGATCCGTTGCTAACGCACAGTGTAGATGGTAAGGAATACACCTTTTTAGGCAAAGGCGATATAGAAAAGCAAGTACCCATGTTAAAAAAGAAATACCTGTATTACCATGACTACGCCGGAAAGACCGTTGACCAGATATTTGGCGATTCCTTAAAAGGCAGCGCTCAATTAAAAGTTACCTCTTTCACTTCCGGGGTTTTCTATAACAAGGGAAATGGAAATTTTGAATTTAAAGCATTCCCGTCAGAGGCGCAAATGGCTCCGCTTTTTGGATTTGCAAGTATCCCCGGTAAACTGAATTACCTGCTCGCAGGCGGCAATTTTTCCGGTGTATTACCCTTTGAGGGCCGGTATGATGCTGACTTTGGCGACTTGATGTATGTGGATAAAAACGGGGATTTTAAATGGGCTTCACCGGTATCGTCAGGCTTTTTGCTGAGGGGGGAAGTGCGGGACATTAAGGCGATTAAGACAGCAGCAGGCGTTATTTATGCCGTTGCGATCAACAATAATGCGATCAAATTTTTTAAGATAAATAATTAAATATGAATAAATTATACGCAGCAGTATTATCTGCAGGCTTATTTTTTACGACCGCGGTACATGCCCAGGACGAGTGGATAATAAAGGCTGATAAGATCGACCCGGCAAATTACTATGGCATAACCGTAGCCAATGGTATGATCGGCATTGTTTCGTCGCCGGAGCCGTTCAAAGTAAAAAATGTGGTGCTTGCAGGCGCCTATGACCTATACGGCAGGGGCCGGGTGAGCAACTTTTTGAACAGTTTTAATTTGCTGAACATGTCTCTCCAAATAAACGGACACGGCGTTGAAAACGGTAATATCCAGCATTTTAAGCAGGAACTGGACATGCAGCATGCAGCTTTCACCGCCACTTTTGATTATGGTGATGAGGCGTCGGTAAAATATACCTATTATTCGTTGCGGCAGCTTCCGTTTACAGTTTTGATGGACATTTCCATCACTGCAAAAAAGAAGATCACCATTACATCGTCCAGCGTAATGCAGGCTCCTGACGCGCTGCGCGATGTGCAGAATTATTTTAACGAAGTTGAAGGCAAACATGGCAGGATCAGTTTGCTAACCTCAACGGCCAAAAGTCCTACCGGCAAGCTGCAGCTTTGCGCCTCGACCACTTTTTTGTTTGACGAACCCGACGGCAAGGAACCGCGCCTGCTGCACCAGTTGGAAGATAACAATGCGCATTGGATGCAATTTAGCAAGGACATACCCGCCGGAACGACTTACCGTTACAGCGTTGTTGGCTCATCAATCACCTCAGCACATGATGCTGATCCGCTGAACCAGGTGGAGCGTTTAACCATGTTCGCCAAACTGGAAGGCCGCGACCGACTGATCAAATACCACGAAGCCGCCTGGGCCGAGCTTTGGAAAAGCGATATAAAAATTGACGGCGACGCGCAGGCGCAACAGGACGTTCACAGTATGCTATATCATTTATATTCATTTTCGAGAGCTGGTACAGCGTACTCTCCGTCACCCATGGGGCTTTCCGGTTTAGGTTATAACGGCCATGTTTTTTGGGATGCCGACCTGTGGATGTTCCCGGGGATGCTGGTTTTGCACCCCGAGATTGCAAAATCCATGGTCGAATACCGTTTTCAGCGACTGGCTGCCGCAAAACAAAATGCTTTCGAACACGGCTATAAAGGCGCGATGTTCCCCTGGGAAAGTGCGGATATCGGCGTGGAGGAAACGCCGGTTTGGGCGCTGAGCGGTCCTTTTGAACACCATATTACAGCTGATGTAGCGCTCGCCGCCTGGCAATACTATTGTGTAACGCAGGACAAACAATGGCTGATGGAAAAAAGGGTGGCCGATTTTGCAGGCAACGGCCGATTTTTGGGCCAGCCGCGTGGAACGTAATCGGCCGGGACAATATGATATAAAAGACGTGGTAGCTGCCGATGAGTGGGCCGAAAATGTGGATAACAACGCCTTTACCAATGCAGCCGCAATTGCCAACCTGCGTAATGCGACAACCGCTGCCAAAGTATTGGGCCTCAGCCCGGATCCCGATTGGCAATTGGTTGAGCAAAATATCCCTATCCTCAAGTTCCCCGACGGAGTAACCAAAGAGTTTGCAACCTATAAGGGCGAAGGGATAAAACAGGCCGATGTGAATTTGCTCGGATACCCATTGAACGTTATTACCGACCAGGCGCAGGTAAAAAAGGACCTGGAATATTATGAAACACGCATCCCGAACGAAGGGACACCGGCCATGACCGAGGGCATATTTGCCTTACTTTATGCAAGACTGGGTAACGGCGAAAAAGCTTATCACTTTTTTAAAGATGGCTATGAACCCAACCTGAACCCGCCGTTCCGGGTAATTGCCGAAACAAAGGGCGGCACGAATCCTTATTTTGCTACGGGTGCAGGCGGTCTTGTACAAAGCTTGCTGATGGGTTTTGGTGGTTTGGACATCACTCCGCAAGGAGTCATACAAATAAAAAGTACCCTGCCTTCAAAGTGGCATTCAATAACTATAACCGGCGTTGGCCCCGATAAAAAAACTTATACTGTTAAATGATTTTCATACAATTCATAAAAAAAATGAAACCGATAATTTTAATTTTTGCTGTTGCAGCCATACTTTTTTCATCTTGCAAAAAACCCGATTATGACAAAGTATTTAATGACTCCGGTTTGTACAGCCGCACCGTTTTTGAGTTGAATACCGTTGTGATGGGGAATAATTTTTCTCCGCCTGTCGCTTCCCGCAATTATGCTTATGCATCTATCGCGGGCTACGAGGTGATTGTAGCCGGTTATCCTCAAAAGTATAAATCACTGGTTGGCCAGCTCAATGGCTTTACGTTTGTGGCCAAACCGATGGCAACCGGGGATATTGATTATCAGTACGCTGCGCTGATAGCTTTTTGTAAAGTTGGCGAGGCTGTTACCTTTCCCGAAGGCAGTTTAAAATACTATACCGATAGTTTACACCAAATGGCACTGGCGCATGGAATGTCGAAAGAAATGCTGGGGAATTCTGAAGATTTTGCGCAATTGGTAGCCAAATCAGTGATGGCCTGGAGCAAAGGCGACCACTACCTGCAAACCCGCAGCGCCTCCAAGTTTGCTGTAAAAGATTCCGCCGGCCGTTGGATACCTACTCCGCCGGGATACTTTGAAGCCGTTGAGCCGCACTGGGGTGAAATAAGGACCATGGTGATGCATGACGCAAAAGAGTATACTGTTGTGCCTCCGCCGGCATTCAATGTAACCGATAAAAATAGCCAATATTACAAAGAGGTAATGCTGAGTAAAAACGTTGTAGATAGCTTAACGGCGGAGCAAACGCACATTGCTGATTTTTGGGATGACAACCCCCAAAAAATGAATGTACAGGGGCACCTGATGTTCGTCACCAAAAAGTTTTCGCCGCCGGGGCATTGGATGAGTGTGGTTGGGATCGGAGCCGAAAAAGTGCATGCTGATTTTGCCACTACCGTTTGCGCCTATGCCAAAACATCTATCGCCTTGTTTGATGGCTTTATCGAATCATGGGCGGCCAAATTCAAGTACAAGACCGTAAGGCCCGAAACGGTGATCGATAAATATTTTGACAAGGATTGGCGACCGCACCTGCAAACGCCGCCGTTCCCGGAATATACCTGTGGCCACTGCACCATATCAGCTGCAGCGGCCGAAGCACTAACTAGTGTTTTGGGCGACCATGTCGCTTTTACCGATACAACCGAGCTTCAATTCGGGATAAAAAGTTTATCCTATAAATCATTCAGGGATGCGGCCAACGAAACGGCAATGTCGAGATTTTATGGCGGGATACATTTCCATAATTCCTGTATAGTATCCCGCGGCTTCGGGCAGATTATTGGTGACTCCGTGGTTAAGAAACTGGTAATGAAAAGATAAGAAAAGTTTTACTGCATTACTGAAACGCTAGTTCCAGGATCGTTTTGCCGCAACAAAAGGAGACTGATCACTTAAGTATTTGAATTTCGGCGGTTTCATTGTCTTCCTGGCCCATATAATTTCCGATAACCTGCTTAGAAACTGCTTGTTAATTATCCGGAAATCATTTTGAGGCAAAAAAAAGTTATATAATTTGATTTGGTTCGTTTTGTAATATGTTAGTTATCAGCAGTATATAATTCTAAATAGCTGAATCCTGTTAAATTTTTATTATATAATATTTCCGGAGGGTTTATGCGCAGATACGCCTGTTTAATATGTAGCTATATTTATGTATCTCAAATACTTTTTATACTGAGATTGAGTACAATAATTGGTTTGACAGGGTAGCCTTCCGAGGGCTACCTTTTTTATTTTCAGGGATTGCTTTAATCCCAATGCCTGCTTTACCCGGAATCTTCCGTGATTTGAACGCATACCGAAGCGTTATTGACGATCATCACTATTTTTCCTGACTGGTGTCATAGTAGCAACAGCGTTTACGCCCGAGATTTGACTATTAAAAATAGCCCCCATTTTACATTGTTTATGTTATAATGAAAAAAAAAACAATCATCGTAATAAATGATAATACAACTGCTGCTGAGCACGCCGCCCTGTTGGCTTTAAAACTTGCTCAAAAAGCAGGGGCCGGTATTGTTTTGGCGAATGAGATAACGGTTACTGTGGGGCAAAGTGTCGTAGTGCATCAAAGCGGGGTTAAGGAAGATGGAATGAGCTTTGGTGAAGAAACGCACAACAGTTTATTAGAGCTTCTTCAATCACACAACGGCTTATCGGGACAGGTTAAAATTGATATCAGCGAGATTGACATATCTGAGTTCGTTGTCGAAGACCTGTCAAGGTTCATCATAAAAAACAACATCTGGATGATCGTTAAGGGAACAAATTCGTTTCGCGATCAAACAGACGGCCTGCATATCAATATCCAATACGTGCTTAATAAAGTGATGTGTCCACTGTTACTTGTTCCGGTGAATTTCAGCATAAAGGATTTTGAGCATATTGCCTACATCGCCGATTTAAGGTATTGCCGCCTGCCCGTGCTGCGGTATCTCGCGGAATTTGCCGCTTCATACCAGGCCAATTTGTATATCGACCACTTGTCGGCCAAAGGGCTGCCTCATATGGACGAAAAATACGCGCTCAACTTTTTTAATAATGAATTCAAAAATAAGGTGAGTTATGAGAAGCTGTTTTTTAATAATATCCGGGAAAGGAATATCAATAAAGCCGTCGACGTGATGATCAACGGGATGCATATCGATATGCTGGCGTTTGTTAATCATCGTTTTCATTTTGAGCAAATATTGGGCAGGATGATACCCGATAACTTACCCGACCACATTACCATTCCCTTGCTGATATTTCCCTATTGATCGTAAATTGTTTTCAAATTTTGCTAAAATCCCGTATGGACGAAAGTAAGACCCACAACTCAGCACTAATAAAGGACATCATCATCGGCATGTCAGATGGCCTAACGGTACCATTTGCTTTAACCGCCGGCTTGAGCGGCGCATTGCACACAAACCAGCTGATCATCGTATCAGGCATGGCCGAGATCGCAGCGGGTTGCATTTCGATGGGGTTGGGCGGTTTTTTAGCAGGGGAAAGTGAGGTAGATCATTACAATACTGCTTTAAAAAGGGAATATCATGAAATTGAAACTGTACCGCATTTGGAACTGAAGGAAGTTCAAGATGCCCTCGTTTCAGTGGGCGTGGATACTGCATTAAGCAAAACGGTAGCTTTACAAATAAGCCAAAACAAGGACAACTGGGCGAACTTTATGATGCAGATGGAACTGAAGCTGGAGAAACCTCCAACTAACAGGGCGCGTGCGAGTGCTGTTGCCATTGCACTTTCCTATTTGGTTGGTGGCTTTATACCGTTATTTCCATACATAATCACCAACAATAATCAATCGGGCCTTTACCTCTCCTGTACGGTAACTATTTTCGCCTTAATTGTATTCGGCTATCTTAAAAGTAAATTTACAGGGCAGAACCTAGTCACCGGCACCTTTAAAGTAGCCTCTATTGGCATAATAGCAGCCACTGCAGCCTTTCTGCTGGCCAAAGCCGTGAGTTAAACTGAAACAATTTTCCGGTAAACAATAATTTTCTATCTTTAAGCCAATCCCTTATTAAAGTCGCATTACATCTTGGAACCTCAAAACGACAATCAACTGGATCACTTCTGGCACCTGAGCAGCGAGGATGTGATCAAGAAATTATCATGCGGCCAAAATGGCCTAGATGATGCTGAAGCCACCTCAAGGCTTAAAACATATGGCCCGAATACCCTGAAGGCCAACACCCGCACCAACGCCCTTATTTTATTCCTGTCGCAATTTAAAAGCCCCGTTACCATATTGCTCATTGTAGCAGCAGGGCTTTCAGTTGGCGTGAAAGATATTACTGATGCAGTGATCATCTTCATTATCGTGATCATTAGCGGTGCGCTGGGCTTCTTCCAGGAACGTGGTGCTGCCAATGCCGTGAATGAATTGCTGAAAATGGTGCAGTTACACTGCACGGTTTGGCGGGATAATGCTAAAAAGGACATACCGGTTGAAAATGTGGTTCCCGGTGATATGGTATTCCTCAGTGCGGGCGATATTATCCCGGGCGACAGCCTTATATTGGAGTCACAGGAATTGTTTATTGACGAGGCCGCATTTACAGGGGAGACATACCCGGTTGAAAAAAGCGCCGGTATCCTGGAAGCGGATATACCTATTTCCAAACGGACAAACTCCGTTTTTATGGGTGCACATGTGATCAGCGGGAAGGCAAAAGCGCTGGTTGTTAAAACCGGCAAACAGACAGAATTCGGCAAGATTTCCACGTCGCTGCTTGCGCGCACACCCGAGACTGACTTTGAAAGAGGCATACGCCGGTTCGGCTACATGCTGATGGAGGTCACGCTGCTCCTGGTGATCATCATATTTGCGATAAATGTATTACAGCACAAACCGCCGCTTGATTCATTCCTGTTTTCACTCGCCCTGGCAGTCGGGCTCACGCCTCAATTGCTGCCGGCCATTATCAGCGTAAATCTTTCTACCGGCGCCAAGCGCATGGCTGCAAAAAAAGTTATTGTCAAACGCTTGTCGTCCATTGAAAACTTTGGGAGTATGAACATTTTGTGCTCCGACAAAACCGGCACAATAACCGAAGGGAAGGTGACACTAAAGGATACGATTGATATCGACGGCAAACACAGCGACAAGATCATGAACTATGCATGGCTCAATGCATCCATGCAGCAGGGTTTTCATAACCCCATTGACGATGCGATCGTTTCAAGCTGCAAGGGACCGTCGGCCACTTATAAAGTGCAGGCAGAGATACCTTATGACTTTATCCGCAAAAGGCTGACCATTCAACTGAAGAACGACAAGGAAAGTATCGTGATAACCAAAGGCGCCGTAAACAGCATGCTCGATATTTGCGATAGGGCCGAAACCGCTGATGGGATGGTTGTTAGCATGGCTGAAAAAAAGGAACAGATATTAAAGCAATACCAGGACTCGAGCAATGCCGGCTACCGTACTTTGGGAGTTGCATACAAAGCAGGGGATGCCGGCCACAACTTTGTTAAGGACGATGAAAAAGGAATGATCTTCCTGGGATTCGTCACCTTATTTGATCCGCCCAAACCACAGGTGATGGAGACGGTTAAAAAGCTGAACAGCCTGGGTGTGCAACTGATCATCATCACCGGTGATAATGCGCTGGTGGCCAAAAGCCTCGCCCTGCAGGTAGGGATAGAGGAACCAAAGATATTAACTGGCCAGCAGTTACATGACATGAGTAACACGGCATTGGTTCACCGGGCGGCATTGACAGATATTTTTGCTGAGGTTGAGCCAAATCAAAAAGAGCGCATAATTAACGTGCTAAAAAAAGCAGGCAATGTGGTTGGTTTTATGGGGGATGGTATAAACGACGCGCCGGCGCTCCACACAGCGGATGTCGGCATTTCGGTGAACACCGCTGTCGATGTGGCGAAAGAGGCCGCCGATATCGTTTTGCTCGCCCAGGACCTGGATGTGTTATACGAAGGTATTATTGAGGGCCGCAAAACCTTCACCAACACCATGAAATATATCTTTATGGCCACCAGCGCCAACTTTGGCAATATGTTCAGCATGGCGGGGGCGTCGCTGTTCTTAACTTTCCTGCCGTTATTGCCAAAACAGATACTGCTCACCAACCTGCTTACCGATTTCCCTGAAATGGCTATTGCCACCGACAGAGTCGATGCCATCAATATCCAAACCCCACAAAAGTGGGATATTGGGTTTATTCGCCGGTTTATGATAATTTTTGGCTTGCTCAGTTCGGTTTTTGATTATATGACCTTCGGTGTACTGTTATTCGTTATACATGCAACGCCACAAGTTTTTCAAACCGGCTGGTTTGTCGAGTCGGTGATATCGGCGATATTGATCGTGTTGGTGGTGCGTACCAGGCTTTCTTTCCTCAAAAGTTTACCAGGGAAATATTTGTCCATCGCAACGGCCCTGGTATTTTTATTTGTATTGGTGGTGCCAATCACGCCGATCGCTGCGTGGTTCGGGTTTGTAAAGCTGCCTTTAAAGTTTTATGGATTGATGGTGCTGGTGATCAGCGCCTACCTGTTTTCCGCAGAGTTTGCTAAGCGATTGTTTTATAAAAATGCCTGGGGCAAAATCACCAGGACGATGGCCACGCGATAGGCGTTAATTTGTTAACGGATCAATCGTGAACTGTCACCATGAATTCGTTGATGGCTTCGAGATACTGGCAGCCGGGTTTGTTTTCCCCTTTCATTTTTCCCGCAATGCTGTTTATGATCTGCTGGATTTTCTTTTCGGCACCGATAACGGGGCATTTGTTGGGGTCGCCCTTTAATTCCGAAAAATGCTGCACGTACAAATAGCTCAAAGTTGCTTTTATCGCATTTAAAGCCGGAGCATTTTTACGCATCTGGCACCAGTCGATAAAACCTGCAATGCTTTCATTGATGATATTTTTTGCTTTGGGGATCTCCATCTTCCGT
>Ga0207041_1147_pt1 | contig 11868 bp, 10 predicted proteins | sample Alteio_BWMinCont_73_FD_153311 | JGI IMG/M metagenome (GOLD analysis project Ga0207041, IMG submission 153311) | Enriched cells from forest soil in Barre Woods Harvard Forest LTER site, Petersham, Massachusetts, United States -... | ecosystem: Environmental > Terrestrial > Soil > Temperate forest >... | reverse complement strand
TCCTTTAAGTGTAATGTTCTTTTTAGGCGTTTATTGGCAGATCGGTAACCCCGGCATATTTTAAACCAAAACCTTAAATAGCTATGCCCTGAATATTGTTTGGCAAACGTAACATTATCGGAAAAACCACATTGCGGCGCATATTTATAATCCGGTAAGTCCATCTGTTCTATTAGAAATACAAAAGTAGAATATATTTACCAGCGATGGGTGATTGTCAGGTACTATTGTATTTTCAATAATATAGGACTTGGATTCTTTATATTTGTATCGAAGTGTTAACAGCCTGATGAAACTAAAAAAAATAATCAATTTTTTCTTCCCTTCCAGTTCAACCTGGGTGTTCTGGTTATGCATGGGCCTGCTTTTTAAAGGTGTTCTGTTTTTTATTGAAATCCATGATCATTCTGTAGATAGTGTTTACCAAATACCAGGTTTTATTGGTGGTACCTGGGGTGATACTAAATCGTATTTATTCCCAATAGAAAATCTATTAAATGGGCAGGGATATAGCCCTGATAATCGTCTTCCTGGGTACGGTATTGTTTATTTGCCACTTGCATACCTGCTTACAAAAGGCGTTGCATGTAATATGCTTATTTTTTTGCAGTTTCTAATGTCCTCAGTTTCAGTATATGCCTTGGCTTTAAGCACAAGGAATATTTTTAAGAATAACAATATCTTTTATATTGCATTTTATCTTTATGCAATAAGCAGTTTTTCTAATTGCTATGATTCTATTCTACTTACCGAAAGTTTTGCAACATCATTTCTTGTGTTTTCGGTTTACTATCTAAGCCAATATTTAATAAAAGATAATAGGAAGTATGTTTTATTGTCAGGTTTTTTCTTAGCGTGGGTGATATTTTTAAGGCCTGTTTATGTGCCCTTGTTGGCAATTTTCTTTGCTTTTATTTTCCTGAATATTAAAAAATGGACAATGGTTTTTTTAGTATTGCTTCCGTTTTTTCTTATTGATGGAGCCTGGACTATCAGGAATTTTTCATTGTACAAAAAAGTAATTCCGTTTACAAAATCATTGCATTATTTTGGTGAAAATAGTTACTATCCTTATGTACTTACATTTTGTAGCGCATGGGGCGGTTATCGTTCTGGAGGGCAAACATGGTTATTGCCTGAATTGTCGAAAGATGATTTCAATCCCAATATTCCTGATGATATATATACTTCAAAATTTAACTTTGATAGCTTAAGAGTAGTAAGGGGACTTATAAAAAAAGTAACAGTTGATTCGGCTTCTGTGCCGGTAGCACAGCAGAATATATATACAGAGCAAATTAAACAAAAACTAACCTTGTACACTCAGTCTATTAAAAAAGAAAAGCCATTTCTCTATTATATTAAGGCCCCATTAGGCTTATTGAGTGCTGAGCTCACTATTAACTATTATAGCATTGTTTTCTTAAATAATTATACAATAGTCTGGAGCAGGATATTTTATTACTTTACTTTAATAGCAAGCCTTGTAGGATCATTGCTAATACTGAAGAACTTTGTGAAATTAAAGAATGCCTTTCTCTTTGTGATAATACCGGTATATACAATTCTTATTCATGGCCTTATTTTAAGGGTGGGGGAAAATAGATATATAGTGCCTTCCTACCCATTTATTGTGGTATGTGCTGCTTATTCTATATATTGTTTGTATGTAAGGTTGTCTTCTAAAAAGCAGGTCAATGAGTAATAGGTACGCATTTGTAATTCAGGCTCGTAGTGGTTCGACAAGGCTACATAATAAAATTCTTTTGCCTTTTTATAATAATAAAACAATACTCGACTTGCAATTGGAAAGTATAAGAAAGAGTTTTCCGGATGCGTCAATTATTATAGCTACTACTGTAAACAAGGCAGATGATATTATTGTAGATAAATACGTAAATTGGGATAGGGTTAATGTTTTCAGGGGTGACGAGAACAATGTGTTAAAGCGGTTTATAGATGCGGCAAAGGCATTTGGTGTGGAAAATATTGTCCGTATTTGCTCTGATAATCCTTTTTTGTCAATGAGTTACTGTGCCGTTATGATTGATGAGTATTTTAAAACATATCCTGACTATATTTCCTATAATTTCTTCAATGGAACGCCAGCTATAAGGTCTCACAGTGGTTTGTTCGCAGAAATGGTTGGCCTAAAAGCACTTGAGAAGGCGATTCAAGACACATCAGAGCCTTTGTTTATGGAGCATGTTACTAATTATATATATAACCACCCCGGTGACTTTAAGCTTGAGTTTATTCAGGTACCTGAATTTATTGATAATTATATAGACAAACTTCGGCTTACTATTGACACACAGGTGGATTTTATAAGCCTTCAAAAGCTGTATCTTGAAGTATTAAATAAATATGGATCTAAATTTACAGTGGAACAACTTATGGCTGAGATAGAAAGTAATATAGAATTAGTTAAATCAATGTCAGAGCAGATAAGGCAATATGCAAAATAATAATTCAATATACGTTATAGGCGAAGTAGGGCAGAATCACAATGGTTCTATAGATATTGCCAGGAAGATAATTGACATGGTTGCTGCTGAAATTTCTGAGCCGTTATTCAATATTTCTATTCCAAAAATGAATGCGGTGAAGTTTACACGCCGCGATTTGAATGAGGAACTATCGCGCTCTCAAATGAAGAAGGCATATGATTCTCCTCATTCATTCGGGAAAACCTACGGTGAGCATAGGGCATTTTTAGAGTTGAATGATGAGCAGCACTTTGAGTTGTATAAGTACTCCAAATCGTTAGGGTTCGATTTTGTTGAAACACTTTGTGCTATTGGTTGCCTTTCAATGTTAAAGCTATTTAAGCCCGATAAGCTAAAAGTTGCAAGTCGCGATTTAACTAATTTGCCATTGCTTGACGCCCTGGCAGAAACTAAAATACCAATTATACTCTCTACCGGTATGGCCGGCAAAAAAGAACTTGATGAAGCGCTTGAAGTTGTTAACAAGCATCATAATAATATAACCATTCTGCATTGTGTTTCTCAGTATCCAACACACCCACAAAATGTAAATTTGAATAGTATTACCTACCTGAAGGAATCGTATCCTCGGTATACTGTTGGATATTCGGATCATACTATTGGTATTGCTGCCCCGGTTGCTGCTGTGGCTATGGGTGCCAGGGTCATTGAAAAACATGTAACGCTCGACCGTAATATGAAGGGGACCGATCAGGCCGGTTCATTAGGGCCTGATGGAATAAAGAGAATGATGCGGGATATCCGTTTATTGGAAATGTCATTCGGTAAGAAAGAAATATTTATTGATCCCACGGTTGAATCTTCCAGAACAAAACTTGAAAGATCAATAGCTTCCAAAAGATTGATTAAGAAAGGTGAAATAATTAAGATTGAAGATGTACACATGCTATCTCCGGGCGATGGCTTTAAATGGTCAGATAGAAATAGCGTTATAGGTCACAAGGCATTGAAAGATATAATGCCAGATGAAGTGATTTACAAGGTTGATATTGAGGTTTGAGTATGAAGTGGTTGTATATATTGCTTTTTGCCGGGTTGGTTGTCTTTCGTTTTGCCTATCTTGATCAGGATGCGCCCGTATATCAGCTTGCTAATGTATGCCAGGAAGATGAGCCCTATTATAGCCAGGGTGCCATATTGAAATTATGTGCTAATGAAGGAAGAGCAGTTAGGGGCTTCGAAAAAACAAAAGGCGAGGTTTTTGATATATACAACAGTGAAGCCACTTATCTATCCCTCAAATTATTCGGTAATAATTATTGGGGCTTACGAATTCCCGATGTAATAGCCTCCATTCTGTTCATATTACTTATGTATTCTATATTTAAAGTTATAAAAGCAGACAGCGAGTTCATCGCTTTGTTTCTTACTATGCTTTTTGCCAATTTTTATCTTTTCGTTTTTTCGCGCTATAATAATCCCCAAATTTTTTCGGTGCTGATAATTACGCTGGCTTTGTGGGTATTAATTAAGTACGGGTACCAGAAACCGGCGCCTCTAATTGTGTTAGGTTTTATAAGTACTTACGCTGTACTCTTTATTTATCCCATGAATTTCTTTCTTCTAGCAGGAATTGGGATATTCATCCTTATTAAAACTATCCAACAAAAAAGGATATCATTAACAATGTTTTTTGCTGTTGGTGTTTTGTTTTGTTTTCTGGTTTTATTGGCTAGCCTTCATTTTATAGGGCGCAACCTACATGATATGTTTATTGCACTAATTGCCAGTGGTACCGGCGAAAGTGGTGTTTTGATCAAGACAAATAATTTAATGTCTATTTGGGGTAATATTTACAGGAGTATAGTCGCTATAATTGGCACTGCGTATTTTAGATTCCAGCTTCTATTGTTGCTAGGTGTTTTAATTGCCATTCCAATACTTTTTATGAAAGCCAGAGATAAGAATGATAGAGAGTGTGATATTTCGCTTTTAATGTTAATACTTATGGCTACCCAATTCATTCAAAATTATTTCGCATTTAACTATCCCTTTAAAAAATTGCTCGTTGACATACCAATAGCCACTATATCCATTTTTCTTGTTACGGGCTATTTCAAAAGGCCACATACGGGTAGTTTAAAACAAATAGCTATGACAATCTGTGTTATGATTTCTTTAGCGGTGTGTTTATTTAATTTTAAAATAAATAAGTCTTCTACATACTGGGGATATATTGGGTCGGGCTGTTATACATCTACACCCGGTTGGTTCGATGTTATTAACATTGTTACATGTGTCGCTATTGCTTTGATAGTATTATATCATGTTTGGAGTATTAATGTTTATAATCAACAATTTGTTCGAATTGTATTTATGCTTTCAATACTTGCTAACTTTATACTTACTTGTGAAGTTTTTATTGCAGATCGTAAATACCAGATTAGAGATTGTTTAGCAGATCTTAAGCCTTTATTGAATAACAAAGTTGTTGTTGGAGGCTTTCCCTTTGCTTACCAGTTTTATAATGGATGCAAGCCCGCTCTGCATGGTTATAACGTTAATTATATTGATCAACCTCAAAAAACTGTACTTGATTCAATGCTTGTAAATAAACAAGCGGATTATTTAATTGACAAGGTCATACCTGGAGCTATGGTGTATCATAAAGATTACCCTAGCCTTACTTTGGTTAAAGTGTATAACTTTGAGTGTTATAGTTACTATGTGTACAAAAACAGTCTCGAATAATATTTATTGTTAAAATATGCTACCTAAACTTGTATTAACCGATGTGGATGGGGTACTTACCGATGGAGGTATGTATTATGACCAGAAAGATAATGAATGGAAGAAGTTTAATACCGCTGATAGTTTTGGGGTAATGCTGTGTAATACTATGGGGATTGAGGTGGTTTTTATAACCGGCGAGGATACTAAAATTGTTGAACGCAGAGCAAAGAAATTGAAAATAAAGCATCTTATCCAGGGCTCGCGTAATAAATTATCTGATGCTCAAAAACTTTGCAAAAAGCTGAAATTGAAGTTAACCGAACTAGCGTACATCGGTGATGATTACATCGACCTGAATCTATTACAAAAAGTAGGGTTTTCTGGTACACCTGCCAATGCCCCGGGTTATATAAAAGATAAAGTAGACTTTGTGACTAAAAAATCTGGTGGTGAGGGAGCTTTCAGAGAGTTTATTGAGGAAATATTTAGGCGCGAAGGAATTCTTGATTCCACTATTCAAAAAATACTGGCTGAAAAATATAGCGTAAAATAGAAGACTATTTCAGAGCAGTATGGTGCATTTTAAAACATGGATATTGTTCGTTCGTACCATAATAAGCTTTGCCTTGTCACCTAAAGGCTTTTCTAAATATTCCCTGGCCGGTAAAAAGTTGTTTTCACTGACTTTCAGATACCCTGATAAAAGCAAACATAGTTTTGGCTTCTTTTTGAAAAAGTATTTAGAAGCCTTATCTTGTAAGCGAATAGCGATTGATGATACTTGCCATGTATACAAACAAGGTGATGTTTTTTTCTATGATAATGATTCATCGATTAATAATGAAAAGGCAAGAAAGGGGCATATTGAATATTTCTTAAAGAAACCTGTTAATGGTAGCATATGGAAGGATAAACTGCTTTGCTACTTCAGTTGGGGCGATAAGTTTTTACAGCTAGTGTTTGAAACGTTGCTTTTTATATTCCTGCTTCCGTTAACCCTGTTTGTTGAATATGAAGGTTCATTGGGTATGATTTTTATTGAATATATAGAATTAGTAAATCTGATTAAGGTTGTGAAAAAAGAAAAGGTCAAGACTTTGTATTATTATTCCATTTACGAGAAAGATTCAAATATTTCTTCAATTGCCTTGCAAAATGAAGGGGTGAAGGTTAATAAAATAACATCGCTTACCCCGCTAAGGTTTTGGAATGGCATTATTGTCGCCGCTGATAAACTAATATTATGTGACATGAATCAGTTGGATGAAATTGAAGAGTTAAAGAATACTGTTCAAGTAAATCAGGTTGAGGTTTGGGGGCCTGAAACTATTAGTGTTTCGGCAGGTCATTACACAAATAAAGCCCAATATAATACTAACAAAGATGTAATAGGCTTCTATTCTACGGCTTCATATATCAGGGCTATGCAAGGCGAGGTGGACCATGAATTCAGTATGAGGAATGAAGGGTTGGTTAAAGCTTATTTGGCCGAGTATTTAAATCGAAACCCATCTAAAAAGCTTATTGTTTTTCCGCATCCTCGCGAAAAACGAAAGGAAAACCAAAGTTTAGTGGAAGATCACTACAATTTATATTTTAAGGGGCTTAACTACACTTTATTCGAAAGCGAGCTGCCATCTTCATTATGCTTTGATGCTGCTGACCTCGGTGTAGCAATGTATTCAAGCGTTATGTATGAGCGCCTTTATTTTGGGTTTAAATGTCTTATGATGCCTGGTGAAGAGGGTTTAGAACTGCCGGGCGAGGCTTTGAGCTATATTTGTGCTAAGAGTAAAGAAGAGTTATTTGCTAAGATGGATATGTTTTCCAATTATACGGTATTAGAATACTTTGAAAAAACTGGATTGAAACAATCTCCATTCATGGTTGAATTATTGAGTAACCAATAGATAGATGAGTATTGTAATTGTAAATTATGGCTTAGGTAACCTGGCGGCAATTAAAAATATGCTGCGTAAGCTGGGTCATGATTCGGTTATAAGTTCTGATGTTGATGTTATAGCAGGTGCAGGTAAAGTAATCATTCCGGGAGTAGGTGCATTTGGCAAAGGTATGGAGAACATTAAAAGCATGAACTTGTTGGATGTGCTGAACAAGAAGGCGTTGAACGAGAAGGTACCTGTACTGGGTATTTGCCTGGGTATGCAGCTTTTAACCTCGCATAGTGAGGAAGGCAATGTAAATGGGTTAAACTGGATACCATTACAAACTAAGAAATTTGTGTTTTCACCAGAACAAAAACTCACTATCCCTCACATGGGATGGACTGACGTTGAGTACAAGCCAAATCATTGGTTGTTTAAAGACTATACTGAACAGCCAAGGTTTTATTTTGCACATTCGTATTATGTAGAATATAATCCAGCTTATTCAGTTGCCGAAGCGGTATACGGATTCAAGTTTGCTTGCGCAATTGAACATGAAAATATTGTTGGTGTGCAATTCCATCCTGAAAAAAGCCACAGGTTTGGCTTAACCCTTCTCAATAACTTTGCCACGAAATAGCGATGAGGAGAGTGCGTATAATACCGGTATTGCTTATAAAAGGCAATGGATTATATAAGACCATTGGCTTTAAAAAGCCTAACTATATTGGCGACCCGATTAACGCCGTTAAAATATTTAACGATAAAGGTGTTGACGAAATAGTAATACTTGATATTGATGCTACTATTGAAAAACGCGGACCTAATTTTGCCCTGATAGAAGATATTGCCAGCGAATGTTTTATGCCTATGGCATATGGTGGCGGAATAAGTAATATGGATCAGGCTCGTGCCGTTTTTAATTTGGGTGTCGAAAAGGTGGTTATTAATTCTGCATTTGAAAATAGTGCTGAGCTTGTTGCCCAAATTGCTGAAGAGTACGGTAGTCAAAGTGCGGTAGTATCAATAGATTATAAAAAGAGCTTATTGGGCAGCACTTCGGTTTTTACGGTCGGGGCTACTCATAAAACCAATTCTAACCCTGTAGATTATGCCTTGCAGGCGGTTAAAGCGGGAGCAGGGGAGTTGTTTATTACATCTATAGATAAAGATGGCACCCGTAAAGGATATGATCTACCAATGCTTGCTAAAATAACCTCGTCGGTAAATGTGCCTGTTATTGCTTGTGGAGGTGCCGATGGCATGGAAGACTTTTATGACGCTATTACTAAGTCTGGCGTATCGGCGGTTGCAGCGGGTAGTATGTTTATGTATAAAGGCGATATTGATTCGATTTTGATAAATTACCCTTCGCAGGAAGAGATAAATAAGTTGTATGCCCGATTATAAGGAGAATAAAGAGATGAAGGTTTGTGTGCGTTGCATTATGGATAATGTAAACGACCCTGACTTGGTATTTGATGAAAGGGGCATTTGTAACCATTGCTTAAACTACGAGCGTGAAGTTGCTCAACTGAATTTTCTTAATTCAAAGGGGCAAAATGTAGATTCTGTTTTGACAAGAATTAAAGAAAGTAGTAAAGGTAAAAAGTATGATGCGGTGCTAGGAGTAAGTGGTGGTGTAGATAGTACTTACCTGGCCTATCTGGCAAAAAAAATGGGCTTGAAACTGCTATTGGTGCATTGCGATAATGGCTGGAACTCGGAATTATCGGTTAAGAATATTGAAGGGATCATTCAGCATACCGGATTCGACCTGCATACAATAGTTCTTGATTGGGAAGAATTTAAAGATATTCAACTTTCGTTCTTTAAAGCAGGTGTGGTAGATATTGAATTGCCATACGATTATGCTTTAGTAGCATCCATCTACAAGGTTGCAGAAAAGCACGGAATAAGTAGCTTGTTGAGCGGCCATAACCTGGTTACCGAAGGGACGTACATGCCTAAAAGCTGGAGGCATGATAAGTTAGATATTATTAATATAAAGGCTATTCATAAGCTGTTTGGTAAGCGTAAAATGAAGACTTTCCCTCACTTCTCAACTTGGAGGATGTCCTATTATTCCCTGACTAAAAAGTTTGAAAATATTCGATTGCTTAACTATGTTAAGTACGATAAAAAAGAAGCGAAGGATATAATTACAAAAGAAATGGGCTGGCACGATTATGGAGGCAAGCACTACGAATCGGTATTTACCCGCTTTTATCAAGGCTATATTTTACCAGAAAAATTCCATATTGATAAAAGACAGTTTCATTATTCAGTACTTATTTGTTCTGGGCAAATAAGCCGAGAAGAGGCGTTGGAAGAAATGAAGAAACCTACTTATCTTAATCAGCAAATGCTGAAAGAGGACACTGAGTATGTGAAAAAGAAATTGGGTTTTACCGATGAAACATTTGCCCAGTATATATCGGCACCCATTCACAAACACACCGATTACCCCAATATGGAGGTTTATTGGAAGCAATACTACAGGGTTATAAAGATGCTAGTGCCATTTAAGTTTATTCTCCGGGCAATATTTGAGCGTAAATAAAAATGGGAAAATCAGTACTTATAGTTTCCTATACTTTTCCTCCTTCTACCAATGTGGGAGGAAGGCGCTGGTCTAAAATGGTGCGTCACCTTGCTAATGCTGGGAATAAAGTCCATGTGTTAACAGCAACACCTAATGAAGAAGGAGAATTCAGTACATCCGTTAAAGATGGAATAACCATACACCGTATTAATGGTGGTTACCCGGAAATACTTACGAATTATAAGATCTCAAGCTTTGTTCAGAAAGTAAAGTATGCATTAACGGTTAGGTATTTAAACCTTACCAATAAAGGGAATATTTACGACAAGTCAGTTTGCTGGAAGGATGCTTTACAAGCTAAGATACTGGAGATAACCAGGCGAGAAAATATAAAGAATGTAATTGTTTCAGCCCCACCGTTTCAGCAAATGCATTATGTGGCTGAACTGAAAGATAAGCATCCTGAATTGAATATTATTCTTGATTTTAGGGACCCGTGGGCCGAACACGCTGATTTTTCAAAATTCTATAGCCTGTCAGATGAACGAATGCGGTACCAACTACAAGTTGAAAAAAATGCTTTAGATAAAGTCGACACTGTTATTTCAATTTCGCAAGGCATTACCGAGGGACTTAAAAAAGTATTAGGTAAAGCAAGTGATAAGTTTGTTACCATAACCAATGGTGTTGATTCGTCTGATTATAACTTTTTGAAGAATCTCCCTGTTTCAAGCGATGATAAGTTTCGGATAGTTTATTATGGCTCACTATACCCGCGAACTGAAGATAACCTTGAAGCTTTAGTTGGTTTTATTAATAGGAATACGGAAGTTCTTAAAAAAACAAATGTGCAGTTTGAGTTTTGTGGGCATGTAAATGATAGTGGATTGACTATTTTGCAGAAGGCTGAGCCAGGATTCATAGTGTATCATGGCGTAAAGCCATATAAAGAGGCCTTACAGATACTTAATGGGGCATCAATGGGACTCATTATAATTGCAAAGGACCATGAGGATATACAGTTTAATACCAAGCTTATGGAATGTATGGCGCTTCATAAAAGGATATTCTTAATTGGCCCTGATGGTAAGGTGGGTAGGTTCCTTGAAGAGAACGAAATTGGGGTTAGGTTATCAAATGAAACCATTGGTGATATGCTGAGCTGGATAACAGACAAGAATAAGCTCAACTCACTTTCTTATGAAAATTTTGACCTCTCTCTTTTTGAATATAGTAACTTAGCAAAGCAGGTTGAGGCGCTACTTAAATAACAGCCCTGTTGTAAGGAATGGAAGTAATAACAAGAAATGAAATAGTAAGTCATTCTGATTTTGATGAGAATGTATTACCCTATTTCCTGTCCAAAGGTTACGAGGCTTTTATAAAGAAGTCTGATAATTACCTGTTGTTTTATTCTAAAACATTAAATACGCTAATGCCGGTGCGTAAGTACGCCGTAAAATCATTCGCACTCTTACAAGTCATATACCCACCAATTAGTGTTTCAGGCGCAAGGCTTTCAGCAAAAGATGAAAAGCAATTTTTAAATGAATTCACTTCTCTCGTTAAAAAGAAGAAACTAGGAATAAGAGTGGTACAGTCATATAGTTATGCCGTTTTTAAGGCTGTGCCTACAGGCTCTATTTCTTGCCCCTTTGGTACCTATGTTGTAAATATGGCAAAGCATACTGAAGAAGAGTTATTCTTAGGTATTGACCCTAAAGGTCGTAATAAAATACGGAATGCCCAAAAGAATGGAGTGGAACTGAAATGGGGCGTTAAGCACGTCGCTGATTTTTACAAGCTATATAGGGATACAATGGAGCGTTCTAAAATGTATTACGATCCTGAAGAGCACTTTTTAGAAATGGCAAAGCAATTGGGCGGTAATAATGTATTGTGCGGTGTGTCTTATGTAAGCGGTAAACCGCAAGCTGGTTTGTTCACTCCGTACACCACTTATTCTGGCTACTATTTACACGGAGCAATGGCTGCTAAAATGGATAATCCCGGAGCTATGGATTATTTACAATGGGAAGCTATACGAATTTTGAAAACTAAGGGTGTTAAGCAATACGATTTTGTTGGGGCCAGGCTTAGTAATGTTGCCGGCACTAAATTAGAAGGTATACAGAATTTCAAGAAGAAATTTGGTGGTGAACTTTTGCATGGCAATTTGTGGAAGATGGATATGGACACAATGCAGTGCAGAATATTTGACGGGCTTTTAAAAGTTAATCGTACTTTAAAGCGT
>Ga0207041_1146_pt1 | contig 11931 bp, 12 predicted proteins | sample Alteio_BWMinCont_73_FD_153311 | JGI IMG/M metagenome (GOLD analysis project Ga0207041, IMG submission 153311) | Enriched cells from forest soil in Barre Woods Harvard Forest LTER site, Petersham, Massachusetts, United States -... | ecosystem: Environmental > Terrestrial > Soil > Temperate forest >... | reverse complement strand
AGGATCGTTAAGCTTTGCGTCAGAGGTTAGAGCCTTTGCGATGGCCGGTATAACGGATGAAAGCGATCCAAACTGGCCCATCAGGTTTTTAGCCTTCGGTCATTTACCCGAGCCGTATACCACGCTCAAAAATGTTCGAAGCCTAGCCAAGGGTCACTATTTAATTTGGGAACACAATACCGGAAAATTCAGTATAGCCCGTTATTACAAAGAACCCGAAAAAAAATACATAACCGATATTCAGCTCGCCTATGAATCTATTCGGGAGTCGCTGCAGGCAGCGGTGAAACGGCAACTCATATCCGACGCGCCAATCGGCGTGTTTTTAAGCGGCGGCATTGATTCAAGCCTGGTTTCTTTATTGGCCAACGCTCAGAAGAAACAGAAACTCAAAACGATTTCCATTTTTTTCAACGAAAAAGACTATGACGAAAGGGCCTTCCAAAGTGCTATCTTAAAAAAGATCAGCGGCGAGAAGCACGCACACCTGGTTCAGCAGCAGGATTTTGAAGATTCGTTCCCGCGTATAATAAGTGATATGGATATGCCGACAACTGACGGCATAAACACCTGGTTTATTAGCAAATATGCGCACGAAGATGGCTTGAAAGCAGTTTTGAGCGGTGTTGGCGCCGACGAACTTTTTGGGGGCTATCCTTCATTTAACCGGATCAGATACATCGAATATCTGCGGAGGTCCCCATCCCCATTGTTCTTTGCCGCGAATTACTTTAAGACCGACCGCTACCGGAAAATATCTTTCCTTGCCCATAACCATTACCTCGCCGACTACCTGCTGCTGAGGGGGCTTTTTGTGCCGGGCGACATTGCAAAAATATTAAATACGGATACAAGCGAGGTTGGCAAAGTGCTGTTTAGCGATAAAACGATTACCGGTTTGGGCGCATATAACGAGGAGCAGGCCGCCTGGTTTGAGACGAACCTGTATATGCAAAATCAACTGCTCAGGGATACCGATGTAATGAGCATGAGCCACGGCCTTGAAGTGCGCGTGCCATTTTTAGATGAAGACTTTCAGCAGTTAGCCGCTAATATTGCCCCGGAGATCAGGTTCAATAAAAATCAGCCAAAAAAAATACTCATCGATAGCTTCAGCAAAATTTTGCCCGAAGCGGTGTGGAACAGGCCTAAAATGGGCTTCACGTTCCCGTTCCAGGAATGGATGTGCAATCATTCGGAAATAAGTAATGAACGTTTATACAAGGGCAAGTTTGCACAAAATTCAGTTATGAAGTTTAAATCAGGTCAAATGCACTGGTCGAAAGTGTTTGCGCTCTACCAGGTACAATTATATGTCTAAAAGAATAATATTATTTACCTTACAAACATTCAGCACAACGGGCGGCATTCAAAAAATGACGCGCACCCTGGCTCATTCGCTAAACCAGCTGGCTGAGCGTAATAAGTGGAGTTTTAATTTATGGTCGCTTTACGACTCCAACGAACACCTGATGCCGCAGTATCTGCCGGCTGAAAACTTCAAAGGATTTGACCACAACCTGCGCAAATTTATTATTCAAACCATATTCGCTAAAAAACCGGACATCATAATTCTCAGTCATATTAACCTCGCAGTTATCGGCTTGTTAGTAAAAACGATCCACCCCAAATGCAAGATTTGGCTTATCGGTCACGGTATTGAAGTTTGGCGGCCATTATCCAAGCCCAAAAAGAAACTGCTGAAGTACTGCGACAAGGTGATCTGTGTAAGCCATTTTACCAGGGAACAAATGATCAGTCGGCACCATACCGACCCGGAAAAGTGCAAGGTTTTAAATAATGCGGTCGACCCATTTATGAAACTGCCTGCAACATTTGCCAAACCCGAACACTTATTAAATCGCTATTGGCTTACAAATGAGAACCAGGTGATCTTTACATTAACTCGCCTGGCGTCAACCGAACAGTACAAAGGGCATGACCAGGTGATAAAAGTGATCAGCAAGTTAAAGGAAAAGTTTCCGAACATACGGTATGTGCTGGCCGGCCAGTATGATCATAGGGAGGAGATCAGGATACAAAAGCTGATATCAGAATATAAAGTGGATAAAGAAGTGATCCTGCCCGGCTTTATTAATGAGAATGAACTGTCGGATTATTTTCTGCTGGCCGACCTGTTTGTGCTGCCCAGCAAAAAGGAAGGATTTGGGATCGTGTTTATCGAGGCACTGGCCTGCGGCCTGCCTGTGATCTGCGGTAACGTCGACGGCAGCGTCGATGCCATACGCGATGGTGAACTGGGCAGGGCCATAAACCCGGACGGCCTGGCCGACCTGGAAAAAGCTTTGTCGGATTATTTAAGCACGCCAATGCCCGAAAGCAAACGGCACGATCTGCAGAACCAATGTCTGCTTCATTTTAACGAGACGGATTACATGAAAAATTTAGAAAAATTGATCCTGGATGAGCGAGACTGAAGAAGAGAACTGGGATATCGTCATATCACCTAAAAATAAGCTGTTCGACCTGAAGCTTCGGGATGTATGGCATTACCGCGACCTGCTGGGTCTGCTGGTTCGCCGCGATTTTGTTGCATTTTATAAACAGACAATACTTGGCCCGGTTTGGTTTTTTGTGCAGCCGGTTATTACCATTATAACATACACGATTGTGTTTGGTAATTTGGCCAACATTCCCGTTGATGGCTTGCCAAAGCCCTTATTTTACCTGGCAGGCACCATCATATGGAATTATTTCTCCGATTGTTTAACCAAAACTTCAACGGTTTTTAAAGACAATGCGGCTATGCTTGGTAAAGTTTATTTCCCGCGGCTTATTATGCCGCTAAGCATCGTCCTTTCAAACCTCGTAAAATTTGCAGTACAATTGGTGTTGTTCATATTTCTTTTTGTTCTATACTATTTAAAAGGAGAGGTATCGCTTCCAAACACATTTATATTATTTTTTCCACTGCTGGTGATCCTGATCGCAGCGCAGGGGCTGGGTTTAGGGATGATCATATCCGCAGTTACTACCAAGTACCGCGACCTCACGTTTATTGTATCCTTTGGGGTGCCTTTGCTTATGTATACCACAACGGTTATCTATCCGCTGTCTGTAGTCCTTCAAAAATACCATAATTATAGCTGGCTTATAAAACTTAACCCGGTTACGGCAGTAATTGAGACCTTTAGGTACGGCTTTTTAAGCAAGGGAAGTTTCACCTGGGACCTGCTTGGTTATTGTGTTTTAATAACGGCGGTAATACTGGTTGTTGGCACGATAATATTTAACCGGGTTGAGAAAAATTTTGTTGATACGATATAATGGCTAAGGTAATAAAGGTCGAAAATTTGGCCAAGGCGTATCAGTTGGGCAATTTTGGCACGGGCACCATCTCGCGCGATCTTGAACGCTTTTGGGCCCGTATCCGCGGCAAAGAAGATCCATTTTTAAAAATCGGGGAGGTAAATGACCGCACAAAAAAAGGGGAAAGCGATATCGTCTGGAGCCTAAGAAACATAAATTTTAGCGTGGAACAGGGTGATGCAATTGGCATTATCGGCAGGAACGGAGCAGGCAAAAGCACCTTACTTAAGGTTTTGAGCAGGGTAACCTCGCCCACTACCGGTTCGGTAAAAATTAAGGGAAGGGTGGCCAGTTTGCTTGAAGTGGGCACCGGCTTTCACCCTGAGTTGAGCGGTAAAGAAAACATCTATCTGAATGGCGCAATATTGGGGATGCGCCGGGCCGAAATTAAACGGAAGTTTGATGAAGTAGTTGATTTTGCCGGCGTTGAACGGTACATAGATACCCCGGTTAAAAGATATTCGTCAGGTATGTACGTACGCCTTGCGTTTGCGGTTGCAGCGCACCTGGAAGCGGAGATATTGGTTGTGGATGAGGTATTGGCAGTAGGCGATGCAGAGTTTCAAAAAAAATGCCTGGGAAAAATGGGTGATGTAAGCAAAGGGGAAGGCAAAACAGTGTTGTTTGTGAGCCACAACATGGGCAGCATCAGGCAATTATGTAATAAAGGCATATTGTTGAGCAATGGTGAAATAGCTTTTAATGGGGGCACAGAAACAGCCATTAAAACCTATATGAGTAATTCTGTGGTAAACGGATCCGCTATATCTACTATGGGCACATTAAAGGATATCATAAAGATTAGCAATATATCCGTTAACAATAACCCATTGGATATTGCAATTATGCCACAGGATGAAGTGGAAATTTGTGTAGAATACGAGTGTTTTAAAGACTTACCGGCATTTAGGGTTTCCTTCGTACTGTTTAAAGAAGGCATAAGGGTTTTAACCGTTCAGGATCTGCGGGAAACGAAGCCGATAAAACCCGGCCGCTATAAATCAAAAATAAAAATTCAAAATTATTTTCTCAGACCCGGGGCTTACACTATATCTGTGGGCGGCCACAATACCAATCACAGCAATTATTCAATTGGAACTGTTGAGTGGTTTTTTGCGCCCGACATCAGCTCGTTTGAAGTACTGGAGGATTGGAGCGTCGACTATGATTTTAATAATCTCGGAATAGTAAATCTGCCGAATGCAATTGGCGAACGAAAATTGATAGGTTAGGCGATGCATGAAAAAGAAAATTAAAAATTTTCTCTTAAAACTAATCCCATCAGGTGTTTCCAATCTTATATTTTATAATCACCCGCAGTATAAAAAATTCAACAATGGATTTATCTCTTTTTCGCAGGAAGGAGAAGATATGGTTTTGAGAAGAATGTACGGATATAAGCAGGATGGGGTATATGTAGACATCGGAGCACATCATCCAAGCATATTTTCAAACACCAATTATTTTTATCAGGCCGGCTGGAATGGTATTAATATAGATGCACTGCCAGGAAATAAGATGCATTTTGATGCTGAAAGGCCGAGAGATATCAACCTTGAATTGTTAGTGTCGGAAAATGAAGGGTTAACGGAATTTTATTTATTTGAACCGTCGTTAATGAATACGATGTCGCCGCAGCAGGCAAAAGAGAACGAGAAATTTGACTGGTGCAAGCCAAAAGGAACTGTTATGGTTCCATCAATGCCGCTAGGTAAACTGCTGGATAAATATCTTTCGCCCGGTGCCAAAATAAACTTTATGTCAATCGATGTAGAAGGAGCGGAAATGACGGTGCTCAGGTCAAACAATTGGGAAAAATATATTCCGGATGTTTTACTCGTAGAAATATTAAATACAAGGATAGAGGATATATTAAAGACGGACGTCCACCGGTTTTTAACAGAAAAACATTATGTTTTTTATGCCAAAACCGGCAATACTGTGATTTATAAAAAGGAAGGTTTTTTTGAATTTTAAAAACCTGGAATCCATTTTAATGAAGATATTCATACTAAGAACTCCCGCGTTATTGCAGCCTGAAAAACAAATTCACCGGTACCCTGCTCACAATAAAGATTATGGCATTGAACAGGATTTTAACATTTGGCTAAAAACTCAAAAACATATTGTTACAAATGACCCATCGGAAGCCGATTGGCATTACCTGCCGGTTTACTTTACCCGTTGGCACATCAATCATCATTTCGCAGCGGATAACGAGGGCCTGGATCAATTGCAGCATGAGGTTGACAAAGTACTTATCGATGATAAAAAAAACCTTTACTATCAGCCAGTTTGATGGCGGTACGCTGATTGACACGGCTAAGGCGGCGGTGTTTACCGCGGGCCGTACAATTAATAAAGGAATTGATGTCCCCATCTTGTGCAGCACGCACCGCAAGCCCCCTGTCGCGATAAAAAAAAAATACATTGCTTCCTTTAACGGTTCATTTGCTACACATCCGATTCGTGTTGAAATGCGCGAAAGATTTGAAAACCACCCGGATATTTTAATAGGAGGAACGCTTCCGACCCGCTTTTACAAAAGGTGGTTCTGGGCCAAAAATTATAACCTCGTTATGATGGCGTCTTATATTGCACTGTGCCCACGCGGAACTAACTGCACCTCATTTCGTTTTTTTGAGGCCATGCAATTTGGGGTGGCCCCGTGCCTGATAGGCGACCAGGACGTGCGCCCGTTTAAGAAATTTATTCCCTGGGATGAAATGAGCTATTACGTTTCGTCGGTTAACGAGCTGGAAATCCTGCTCATGAATTTAGATAAAAAGGAAGCCGTTGAAAAAGGCAAAAAAGCATTCAGCTATTGGAAAAATGAATTGTATTACCAAAAATGGTGTAAATACGTAATAAAAGAATTGGAAGATAACGGAGGCGCCTGAAATGGCTCACATTTCTTTTTTCATACCTGCATACAATTGCGCGAAAACCATCGCCGAATCGGTGGATTCAATTATGGAGACAAATTTCGCTCCCGGCGATGAACTGGTAATTGTAAATGACTTCTCAAACGACAATACATCCGGGGTATTAAAAACGTTGAAAGAGAAATACCCGGTAATTATTATTATTGATCATAAAAGAAACAAGGGCGGAGCAGCGGCGAGGAATACCGCCGTGGAGAATTCAAAGCACGGGTTATTGTTTTGCTTGGATGCCGACAATGTGTTGGAGAAAAACAGCATCCTGCCCTTAACGAATTTCATGCTCGCCGAGGGAGCCAGCATAGCTTGTTTTAATGAACTAAGATATTTCTCTGATTCCATCTCAGCAATCGAAGAATCATGGTTTTTTGAGCCGGGGGTGGTTACTATTGAAAACGTGTTAAGCGGGAAGCTTTCGCCTGGCGCCAGCGGCAATTACCTGTTCACGAAAAATAGCTGGCTAAAAGTTAACGGCTATACAGAAGATATGGGTGCTCTTGACACGTGGTCGTTCGGGTTTAAACAACTAATGGAAAAATGCAAAATGGTGGTGATGCCCGGCAGTTATTACTTTCATCGCCGGGGGCACGATTCCTACTACATGAGGGATGCATGGAAAAAAAGAAAATCCGTTTCTTTAAGGCTGATAAAGCTGATCATTAACTATATCGATAGGATAAACCCCGAGGATGTTGATTATATCTTTTCAAAAAAGGGAAGATATTCCTGGTTCGATGATCTGTCAAAAAGGCCTATCCGGCTGATTGATGGAGTGGTTAGTGATGCGGTTTGGGAAGAACACGAACTAAAAAAGGGCCTCATCGGTTCCGCTGTCCAAAAGGCAGCGTATTACAAAACAAGGTTAGCACAAAAATTACGGGGCAGCCAATAAATGCCGGGTCCAATTACTTTTCTTCGAAAATTCAAAAGGTTCATCAGGGGTGAACAAGCCTGGAATAAAAAATACGCCCGCTATAAAGAGCAACTGGAATATTTTAAAAGCCGGCTGCCCGCGGGAACCAATATTACCGAATACGCCTGCCTGGATGACAACACCTACGTTACGGCCATCGAGCCGCATTACACCTATCACCCGGCCTGGGCGGCAAGGGTAATAGCGCAGATCAAACCGGCGAAGCATATCGATATTTCATCTATCACCAGTTTTGGCACGGTGCTTTCGGCATTTATTCCGGTGGAGTTTTACGACTACCGGCCCGCAAATATTCGCCTGAGCGGTTACACACCCGGCAGGGCTGATTTAACGGATCTTCACTTTGGGACAGACTCGATCGAAAGCCTTTCATGCATGCACACGGTTGAGCACATCGGCCTTGGCCGCTACGGTGACCCGCTGGATATTGAAGGCGATGTAAAAGCCATTAAGGAATTGCAGCGGGTGGTTAAAAAAGACGGCAATCTGCTGTTTGTTGTGCCTGTTGGTGATGCCCGTATAGAATTTAATGCGCACAGGGTGTATGCCTACGAGACAATTATTCATCATTTTGACGAAATGGAGCTGGTGGAATTCGCGCTTATCCCCGACGATTTTGAAAATACCGGCTACCTGGTTAATCCCCCGATGGAAATCATCAGCAAACAGCATTGGGGCTGCGGCTGCTTTTGGTTTACAAAAAAATGATAGCGGTTACTTTAGAAGGCCGGTTAGGCAATCAGCTTTTTCAATACGCATTTATTTATGCTGCAGCACGCAGGCTTAAGACTTCATTTTACCTTGATAAAAGCGTCGACAAGTTTTTACTGCCGCAATATTTTGAAGTACAAACTGATTTTGCAGCCGGGCTGGATAACACAATATTCTCTATAAAAGGCTATAAAAATATTTTTATAGTTCACGGCAAAAAAGCCTTTTACAATTTTATAAACAAGCTGATATTTAAGAACAACATTATTATTATAGAGAACGAAACGCCGGTCGGCGAAGCGCTCAAGCTGTTAAGAAACAATCACCTGTACAAAGGTTTTTTCTATTCGGAAAGTTATTTCAGGGATTTTACGGAGGAGATCAGGTCCCTCTATACTTTAAAAAAAAAACATGTTGCAGCTTTTGAATCTATCAAAAAACAATTTGATAGTTCAAAAAAAAAGGCCGTTGTCCACGTCAGGAGGAGCGACTACGTTGGGCTGGATATCGCGTTGCCTGTTTCCTATTATAAGAAGGCAATTGAAATTATTGATAACCCCGACATCGAATACATCTTCATTTCAGATGACCCCGCTTTTGTCGAAAGCGAATTTTGCTACATCACAAATAAATACGTTTCAAAAAACAATGAGATTGTCGACCTCCAATTACTGATTAACGCCGATATCTGCATTTTATCCAGCAGTTCATTTAGTTGGTGGGGCGCCTGGTTAAACAATAATAAAAACAAACAACTGTTTGCCGCCACATATTGGCTTGGTTTTAAAGAGAGAATAGAGTTTCCTGCCGGGGTGGCTGATTATATTAATATTAATTGGATTGAAATATGAAATCTTTTCTGCGAAAAGCTATTTATAAAACGTTAACAACCCTCATGGATAGGGAGAAATTAATGTTTTTGCTGAGCGATAACGTAGATCATGTATTGTTAGGTTTTAAACGGGCGAATTACCTTTATGACATTGGCTGGACCAATTCAATAGCTACCGGGAACGTTGTTGATGCAGCCAATAATCCGCTGCCATGGGTTACCTATCCCTTTATACAATTTATTGGTGAGCGCCTAAATAATACCCTGGATGTTTTTGAATTCGGAAGCGGGAATTCAACCTTGTATTACGCCGGAAAAGTTGGCACAGTCACCAGCGTTGAGCATGACAAATTTTGGTATGATAAAATAAAAAGTTCGATGCCATCGAATGTAAATTTGTTCTACTGCGAATTGAATGACGGTGGCGATTATATTAATTATGCGGTAACAACCAAAAAGCTGTACGACATTATTATTGTTGATGGTATGGAGCGGGTTGACTGCTGCATCAACAACGTTGACGCACTTAGCCCATCCGGCATTGTTATCATTGATGACACGGAGCGGGTGGAATACGCTAAGGCCACAGATTTCCTGAAAGAAAAAGGCTTTAAGCGGCTTGATTTTTGGGGTACAGCCCCGACCGTTTACTATTTCAGATGCACGACAATATTTTACCGGGATAATAACTGCCTGGGGATATAAGACAATAAGCGCCCCTGGCCATTTAATTCATGCTTAACACCCCTATATTATTACTGATATTTAATCGCCCGGAATATACTGCAGTCGTATTCGAAAAAATCAGGCAGCAAAAGCCTTCGAAATTATATATAGCGGCTGACGGGCCCCGTAAAGATAAAGACGGTGAAAATGAATTGTGCGATTTAACCAAAAGAAGTGTCATTGAAAAAATCGATTGGGATTGCCAGGTACAAACGTTATTCAGAGAAGAAAATTTAGGTTGTGGCAAGGCGGTGAGCGGAGCTATCACCTGGTTTTTTAGCCACGAAGAAGAAGGGATCATTTTAGAGGATGACTGTGTGCCGAATGAGAGTTTCTTTTTCTTTTGTGCTGCATTATTGGAACATTACAGAAATAATTTGAAGATCATGCATATTTCGGGTACCAATTTGAATGATAATATAATACGCGATAACACAACTTATCACTTTTCGAAATACGCCCTCAGCTGGGGATGGGCCACATGGAAACGGGCATGGAATGGTTATAACTTCGAATTAAAAGACACCAAATTCTATAATAAACAGATCGAAACAGCTTTCAGAGACCCTTTTGAACGCAGATTCTGGAAAACTGTCCTGAAATCTGTAAATAATATTGATACATGGGATTATCAATGGATGTTTGCCATTTGGAGAGCTAATGGCTTATGTGTTAACACGAACTATAATTTTGTGTTAAATATTGGATTTGGTGAAAGTGCTACCCATACAACTTATACAAACCCGTATATTGATTTAAAAACAGAAGCAATAACAAGTATTATACACCCTAAGAAAATTGAAAGAAGTAAAAAAGGAGAAGTGGCGTTTCTGAACAAAGGCTATAATTTGAAAAGAAGCGGTTACTTAAGATATTTTTTGTTTCGGGGTGGTAACTTAATTCATAAAACAAAGAGCCTGTTTAAAATTTAATCAATAGTAACCTTATAGATGTTAAAAAGATGATTTTGCACGCCAAAATTGAATTTTTAACCACATTACCTCAAAAGCATTAAAAGAAAACTGATATGTTAAAAAAGGTTGCACGCAGTATAATTAATAAGTTAGGTTACGATTTAGTAAAGAAGCGGAAGAAGCCTGACGGACTTCCTGCGGATTTTGAGAAGGCGACTATTGATACTTACAACATGGTAAAAGAATATACCATGACTTCGGCGGAGCGTGTTGCTTCATTATGTAATGCGGTAAGGTATTTAGTAAAAAATAATATAGGGGGGGACATTGTGGAATGCGGAGTTTGGCGCGGTGGTAGTACCATGGCAGCTATTGATACCTTAATAAAAGTTGGCGATACAGCAAGGGAAGTTTATTTATACGACACATTTGAAGGAATGTCTGAGCCATCTGAATTGGATAAAGAATCATTTACCGGGACTTCGGCCGCTGCATTATTAGAGCAATATCCGGACATTAAATGTATTTCGACTTTGGAAGATGTACAAAACAATGTTGGCAACTTAAAATACCCGGCGGAATTAATACATTATGTAAAAGGTAAAGTTGAGGAAACAATACCTGGCACTATCCCGGCAAAAATTGCCCTGCTAAGGTTAGATACTGACTGGTTCGAATCTACAGCCCACGAATTGGAACACCTATATCCGTTATTAGTACCGGGCGGCGTAATTATCATTGATGATTACGGGCATTGGGAGGGTGCGAGAAAGGCGGTTGACGAGTATATTGCCGGCAATAAATTGCCCTTATTACTTAACAGGATTGACTATACCGGCCGGATTGGGATAAAATATTAAACAGGAATGAGGATCTCAATGTGCAATTCGACAACGAGGGCTTATAAAAGCAAATGATGAGTAAACTGCCCTACCTGAATTTAGGCTGTGGGTCACATTTTCATCCGAGCTGGACAAATGTCGATTTTTCGAAAACAGGCGAAGGCGTTATAGCTCAAAATTTACTTCAGGGTGTTCCATTTGAAGATAACAGCTTTGAGGCAGTATATCACTCTCATGTTTTGGAACACTTTCCAAAAGATAAAGCGGGAGAATTCATTAACGAATGCTACCGTGTGTTGAAACCCGGCGGTATAATCCGAATTGCAGTACCTGATTTGGAGCAAATTGTAAAAAATTATAGCCGGTTATTTGAGCTGGGTAAAGCCGATCCTGAAAATGCGGAAATACGAGCGGATTACGATTGGATCATGACCGAAATGTATGACCAAACCGTGCGGAACGCAAGCGGCGGCGAAATGGTAAAGTATCTTGCCAAAGAAAAGGTAGATAATGAGGAATTTGTTTACAGCAGGCTTGGATACGAGGCGAGAATGATTAGAAAAGGGATAACGGATTTGTCTGCCAGCCGGCCCTCCAAAGTATCCCTGCTAAGAAAAACATACCGTACAGTAAGGAATGCAATTTCTCCCCGAAATTATAAAACGCATTTTCTTAAACTGCTCTTTCATCAGGAATATAA
>Ga0207041_1055_pt1 | contig 11985 bp, 9 predicted proteins | sample Alteio_BWMinCont_73_FD_153311 | JGI IMG/M metagenome (GOLD analysis project Ga0207041, IMG submission 153311) | Enriched cells from forest soil in Barre Woods Harvard Forest LTER site, Petersham, Massachusetts, United States -... | ecosystem: Environmental > Terrestrial > Soil > Temperate forest >... | reverse complement strand
GCATGAGTGATTAGTTTAGATTTCGCCGGCGCGAAAACCAGACAGGCTGAAGCCTGCCCACTAAAAGCCCCCACCAGTCACCAATCACCAGTCACGAGTCACGTGTTTTACGGCACGCGTCGGATGCGCGCGCCTACCGCGGAAAGTTTTTCCTCGATGCGTTCGTAGCCGCGGTCAATGTGATATACCCGGTCCACGATGGTTTCGCCTTTCGCGACCAGTGCGGCTAATACCAAGGAGGCGCTGGCGCGAAGATCGGAAGCGATAACGCCCGTGCCGGAAAGTGTTGTAGGGCCATGGACAACCGCGCGGCGGCCTTCGATGGAAATGTTGGCGCCCATGCGGATCATTTCGCTGGCATGCAGGAAGCGGTTCTCGAAAATGGTTTCGGTTACGACGGAAGTTCCCACGGCCTGCGTGGCCAGGGCCATGAACTGCGCCTGCATGTCGGTGGCGAAGCCGGGATACTCTTCAGTGCGCACGTCGGCGGCAATCAGTTTTCTCGCGCCGCGAACGGTCAAGGTGCCGGGAGAGGTTTCGCGAATCTCCACGCCCGTCTCGCGCAGCTTGGCGATGACGGAACTCAAATGTTCCGGTTCGCAGTAGGTGATCTCCAGCGATCCGTTGGTAATGGCCCCCGCTACGAGGAAAGTTCCTGCTTCAATGCGGTCCGGGATGATGCGGTGAGAAGCGCCGTACAGTTTCTCCTTGCCTTGTACGCGAATGGTGGAAGTTCCCGCGCCTTCAATGTCCGCGCCCATCTTAATCAAGAGGTCAGCCAGGTCCGTAATTTCCGGTTCCCGCGCCGCGTTTTCGATTAGCGTTTCACCCTGGGCCAGCACGGCGGCCATCAGGATGTTCTCGGTTCCGGTGACCGTAATTTTGTCGAAGAAAACATTTCCTCCGGGCAGGCGGCCTCCTCCCGGAACCTTCGCCTCCACGTAACCGTGGGAGGTGCCGATTTCCGCGCCCATTTGTTCCAGGGCTTTCAAGTGCAGGTCCACCGGGCGGGCGCCGATCGCGCAGCCTCCGGGCAACGAAACGCGCGCGGCGCCTGTACGCGCGATGAGCGGGCCGAGCGTAAGAATTGAAGCGCGCATCGTGCGCACCAGTTCGTAGGGAGCTTCCGCGCCGTTGATTTCTTCGGCTTTGATGTTCATGGCCGTAGGAGGGAGTTCGGGCGTTTCGACGATGGCGCCCATGTGCGCGAGCAGGCGGCCCATGGTGATGATGTCCCTCACGCGTGGAACATTCGTCAACTCGACGCGTTCTCTGGTGAGCAGCGCCGCGGCCATCGCTGGGAGCGCCGCGTTCTTCGCGCCGCTGATGTGCACGGTTCCTTCGAGTGGTCTTCCGCCTTCAATCAGAAGTTTATCCATGTGTCCGGTCTTTGCCTTTTGAACTTCGTTTTGTATGGGTGAGAGCGTTGTAGACATTTCCGTTGTTAGCGCGCAGCAGGCGTTTCGCCTCCTCGGCGCTTGCTCCTGTCTTTAGAATAATGAGCGCAGCGTCCATACTGTGTCCGGATTGACGCAAGGCGCGTGTCGCATTCGCCACGGTGGCTCCGGAAGCTTCCATTAAGATCCGCAGCCCGCGGGCCTGTAACTTGCGATTGGTCAGAGCCACGCCAATCATCCAGTTGTCATAAACGCGGCCCAATCGAATCATCACGGCGGTAGAGAGCATGTTCAAGACCATTTTTTGAGCGCTGCCGGCTTTCATTCGCGTGGATCCGGTGATCGCTTCCGGCCCGGTTGGCGTGACGATGCTGATCTTTGCAAGTCGCGTGATCGGCGTGCGCGGATTCGACGTGATCCCCGCAGTTGCGGCTCCTGCGCGATTCGCGAATTCGAGCGCACCCAACACATATGGCGTTGAACCGCTTGCGGTGACCCCGACCACGACATCCTTGCTGCTGACGCCGTGCGCGGCAAGGTCGCGAGCGCCTTGCGCCCGATCGTCTTCCGCACCCTCCACCGCGTGCGTTAGTGCGCGGCTCCCTCCCGCAATCACACCTTGCACCATGCCGGGCGATGTGCCAAAGGTCGGCGGCAACTCCGCCGCGTCGAGCACGGCAAGCCTGCCGCTGGTTCCCGCGCCCACGTAAAAAAGACGTCCGCCAGATTCGAGCGCACGAACAATTGTTTCCACAGCGCGTGAAATTGCGGGCAGCGCTGCGGCGACGGCTTTTGTCACGATTGCATCTTCGCGATGAATCGCGTGAATAATTTCCCGCGCGGACTTCCCGCCGATTCCGCGTGTACGCGGATTTCGCTGCTCGGTTGCTTTCGGCGCTTTTCTGATCATGCTCTGCTCGTCGGTCAGCCGTGCCGATCTATTTCTTGAATCGCAAAAAATGGAGACAAAAGTCGCAGCACTATCTTCGCATGTGCGCAAGGCAATTCGGTGCGGGGAATCCGTGGGCAATCGCCTATTTGGCAAGGGGCATCAGTAGGACAGGCTTAAGCCTGTCTGGTTTAAATTTTCATCGCCGGTCGCCAAAACCAGACAGGCTGAAGCCTGTCCTACTGGTCCGTGCTACCGATCTGCGGGGGCCAGGCCCAGAGCCTCGATCACGGCGTCATGCACTGCCGGGCGTGCGGCGGCAATCTTGTCATTGTCACGAGTGGGATAAACGCGATTGGTAAGTAGAATTACAAACAATTGGCGGTCCGGATCAATCCAGATCGAGGTTCCTGTGAAGCCGAGATGACCGTAGCTGTGCGCGGAAAAGTAGCGGCCGCTTGAGGAATTTGGCGTCGGTGTCATCCAGCCGAGCGTGCGTGTTCCCGCCGCCAGGGGCTGCGGGGCGAGGAATTGCGAAATCGTTGCGCGGGTGATCAAACGCTGGTGCGCGTAGAGCCCGCCATTGAGAAGCATCTGGCAGAACGCCGCGAGATCGGAAGCGGTTGTAAACATTCCGGCGTGTCCGGCGACGCCGCCCATGGCAAATGCGTTTTCATCGTGCACTTCGCCTTGCAGGAGCCGCTTGCGGAATGTCGCGTCGTTTTCTGTGGGCGCGATGCCGGCCGCGAGGGATTTCGCGGGATTAAATGTGGTCGCGGTCATGCCCAGGGGCGCGAAAATTCGTTCGCGGGCCAGTTGGTCAATCGTTTTCCCAGTGGCGCGCTCGAGAATTTCGCCGAGCAAAATAAATCCCAGGTCGGAATAAACGGTTTTCGCGCCCGGCACGTATTCGAGAGTTTGCTTGCAAATGGCGGCCACGATTTCGCGTTTGGAATGCAGCGTCAGAAAATAATCTTCGTGCGCGGGAAGTCCCGAAGAATGCGTCAGCAAGTTACGAATGGTCACCGTCTTGCGCCAATCGGGATTCGGTCCTGAATTCCACTCAGGGATATAGCGCGCGACGGGCAAGTCGAGAGCGATGCGGCCTGCTTCTACTTGCATGGCAACCAGGGTTGCGGTAACGATGGGTTTGGTCAGGGAAGCCGCGTCATACATTGTTTCCGTTGTTATCGCCGGGGATTTCGCGTCGTATGTCTGACGACCGAATTCGTGGACGATCAATTCATTGCGGTAGCCGACCGCCAGCACACCACCGGGAAATGCGTGATCGGCGACGGCGCGCACAAGGACATCATAGGCGGGTTGCAATTTGTTTTCGGTTTTCTCGTCGGCTTCACGCAACTCCATCGGGTTCGCGTCCAAATCAAGCCCAGCGCCCAGCGCAGCGACTCCGGGAATATTGACCGGCAAGCGCCCCGCCACGCCCACCTGGCCAAATAAAGCGCGTCCCACGGCGCGTTGCGCCACGTCCACCGTGCTGAACGCCGCGAGCCATGTCTTTGCGGCAGGGAAGCGCTGCGCCAAATAGGGACTGCCAAAGCAGGCGACCACGACGGGCTTTCCAGCGGCGAGCAGGCGATCCACCACGGCTGCTTGGTCGTCGGGAAGGCCGATGCTGCCTTTGCGATCCGCGACGCGAACAAAAATTGCCGCGATGGCGACATCGTAGGTATCGGGCGATGGGAGCTTAACCATGTCCGCACGCACAAATCGCGTGTCCATGCGCACTGAAGCGAGCGAATCCAGTCTCCAACGGATTTCATTTTCCAGATTTCCGGCGGGGTAAGGATCGTTGTCTCCGGAAACCGCGACGAGCAAAATGCGAGAGGCCTTGGTGGGATCCAGCGGCAGAATATGCTGGTCATCGCGAAGCAGCGTAACGCCGCGATCGGCGATGTCTTGCGCGGCGCGATCGAATTCCGGACGGTCGAAATTTTTCGCGAGCGCATCCAGGTCCACGAGTTTCGATTTGTTCAGGCCAAGCTTGGCTTTGGCGGTTAGAACGCGCGTCACGGCTTCATCCAGACGCGCCATCGGAATGCGACCGGAGGCAACGGCGTCGCGCACCGCTTCCAGCGCCGCATCCAGCACAGGCGGCACAAGCAGAACATCGGCGCCGGCCAAAATCGAGCGCACGGCAACCTCGCCGGGAGGATAGCGCACGGTTACGCCGCCCATGTCCAGTGCATCGGTCACCACCAAGCCCTTGAATCCCATTTCCCCGCGGAGCAAGTCGGTCGAAATTTTGGGAGACATCGTGGCCGGCAGATCGAGATTGGGTTCCAGCGCGGGCACGGCTAGGTGCCCGGTCATGATGGTGCTCGCTCCGGCGGCGATGGCCGCGCGAAAGGGTGCGAGCTCCACGCGGTCCAGGTGTGCGCGGTCGTTGGTCACGGTTGGCAGATCGAGATGCGAATCCGTGTTGGTATCGCCGTGGCCAGGGAAATGCTTTGCGGTAGCCAAGCCGCCATTTTCCTCGACGCCGCGCACAAACGCTGCAACAAATTCGGATACTCGCGCCGGATCTTCGCCAAACGAACGCGTGTTGATGATGGGATTTTCCGGATTGCTGTTGACGTCCGCGTCGGGCGCAAAAATCCAGGGCACGCCGACCGCTTTTCCTTCCAGTGCCGTAATTTTCCCCATGGTGTAGGCATCTTCGGGGCGTCCCGTGGCGGCGATGGCCATGGCATGGGGGAATGATGAACCTTCCTCGACGCGCATGGAAGTGCCGCGCTCAAAATCCGCGGCCACCAGGAGTGGAACCTTGGCGTGGCTTTGCAGCGTGTTGACCAGCACCGCCGTGGGATACACTTGACTGCGTTCGATGCCGAGCGGCGAGCCCTGCGTCTGAATCGCGAACGACCCAATATGTTTTTCTTCGACATCGCGCAACAGGTCTTTGTACTCCGGGCTTTCGGTGGACATAAAAGAGCCGTAGGCCCACACGGCGAAGACTTGCCCGATCTTTTCGTCGAGTGACATTTTCTTGAGAGTTTGCGTGACCCAGCGTTCGGCTTCGGCGGAAAGTTTTGCCGGCGTGGGCGCAGCAGTTGTGCGCGGAGATTTTTGTGTGCGGCTCGTAGGGGCCATGGTGAAGAGAGCGAGCAGCAGGATCCAGCGATTCAATTTTCGCATCGCGCGGATTCTCAATGTGTTGCCTGCATGCTGCAATTATTTATAGCATCGGCACAGTGCCATGACAAACCCGATTGCATCCACTGATGAACACAGATAAACACTGATAAAATCCGATAAAAGCAGGGCCCGTTGGAACCACGGATAAACACGGATAAAAACTGATTAAAGGCGGATAACGGCCGATCTTAAGACAGAATGGCGATTGGTCCGGCGAGGATTTTAATTGGCGAAACTTCGAGATGATATGCGTTCTGCTGAAACTTCAAATCCGCGGGTCCGTAAATCTTTAAGATCCTTCTTGCTTTTATCAGTGTTTATCTGTGTCCATCTGTGGATTCCATCTCCGTGCGCAGCGGCAGCCCAGGCCGCTCCCGGCGCGAATACGCTCACCGGGATTGACGTTCTGGAGGCGCAGGATTTTGCGCTTTTGAAAGGGAAGCGCATCGGATTGATTACGAATCAAACCGGGATTGACCGCCAGGGACGCAGCACGATTGATTTGCTGGCTCATGCCCCGGGCGTGAAGCTGGTGGCGCTGTTCAGTCCCGAGCACGGGATTCGCGGTGTGCTGGATGAGCGCGTTTTTTCCGCAACGGATGCGGCGACTGGCCTACCAATTTACAGTCTTTATGGCGATACAAACCGTCCGACCGACGCGATGCTCGCGGGGCTCGATGCGCTGGTATTCGATGTTCAGGATGCCGGCGTGCGTTTTTACACCTACATCACCACGATGGGATATGCAATGGAAGCGGCCGCAGCTCATCACCTGGTCTTTTACATGCTGGATCGGCCCGACCCACTGGGCGGAGAACTTGTGGAAGGTCCCATGCTCGACCGGGAGCGCACGAATTTCGTCGGCTATTTTCCCATGCCAGTTCGAATGGGAATGACGCTCGGGGAAATGGCCAAGATGTTTAATGTGGAAAAAAAGATTGGCTGCGTCCTGCACGTCATTCGAATGCAGAATTGGCGACGGCGCGAATGGTTTGATCAGACCGGGCTGCCCTGGGTAAATCCATCTCCTAATCTACGCTCCAGCGCCGCTGGAATCCTGTATCCCGGCCTGGAAATCCTGCAAGCTGGTGGGATATCAGTCGGGCGCGGAACGGAGAAACCTTTCGAACATTTGGGCGCGCCCTGGATTCGCGGCGAGGAGTTCACCGCAGAATTGAATCGCCGGGCCATACCGGGCGTGCAGTTTGAAGCGGACCAATTCACGCCGGACTCGGGCCTCTACCAAGGAGAACTGTGCCAGGGGGCGCGAGTCGTGGTGACAGATCGCGTGGCGCTGCATTCCATGCAGATGGGCGTGGAAATTGCCGCGGCGCTGACAAAATTGTATCCCGACAAATTCGACGTGGCGAAAATGATTGCTCTGGTGGGGAATGCGGCAACCATCGAACGACTCTCCAGCGGTGAATCGCCGGCTGTGATCGTCGCTGGGTGGGACAAGAGCCTTGCGGCCTTCCGCACGGCTCGCGCAAAATTTCTGCTCTATCCATGAGCAGGAAGCGCGAAGCCGGAGGCGAAGCACCCGCGTCCATGATAGATTCATCTCCATGAAAATTTGTTCGTTGCTGCCATCCGCGACCGAAATTCTGTTTGCGCTCGGGCTGGGTGACCAAGTGGTTGGCGTCAGCCATGAGTGCGATTTCCCGCCAGAGGCTCGAAGCAGGCACGTCCTGATTAAATCCCGCATTTCACATACCGAGAGTCCCGCTGCGATTGACCGCCAGGTGCGTGAATTTCTCGCTCGCGGCGAAAGCCTGTATAGCGTGGATCTGGAAGCGATGCGCGCCATCGAGCCGGATCTGATCGTCACGCAGGATCTTTGCCATGTGTGCGCGGCCACGCCGGACGATCTCGCTTCCGCGCTGTCGCGTCTGACCCGCCCGCCGCAGGTAGTGACGCTCAATCCTCATTCGCTCGCCGATGTCTGTGCGGACATTCGACTGGTGGGGCGCGCCACGGGAAGTTTCGACCGGGCCGAAGCTGTGATTGCCAATTTCGAAAAAGTTTTGGCGCGAGTCCAGCCCGTGGCGGCGGGGACCGCTCGAACGCGTGTTCTTTGTCTGGAATGGCTTGACCCGCTATACGTGGCGGGGCATTGGGTGCCGGAGATGGTCGAGCGCGCAGGCGGCACCGATGTGGCGGGGCAGGCGGGAAAACCGTCGTTCCGCATTACCTGGGAAGCCGTGGTGGAAGCGCAGCCCGAGGTGATCGTGATCATGCCCTGCGGCTATTCTCTTCAAGATGCTGAAAAAGAGTTTGGTGCGATGTCCTTGCCGCGCGAGTGGCACGATTTGCCGGCCGTGCGCACTGGCCGCGTGTTTATCGTGGAAGCGTCAGGATATTTTTCCAGGCCAGGTCCGCGCCTCGCCGATGGCCTTTTGATTCTGGCGGACGCAATTCGCGCTGAATCGCAGACGCCGCACACTCCACAGGGTTCGGAACCGATCCTCCGCATTCAAACTGGAGCAGTATCACTTGGGCCGCCCGCATAGCTCGCGATCGCTCCCGCGACAAACGTAATGGCCGTTCCGGCGGGGACATACCAGGTCCACAAAAGCGGCGTGCGAAAGTGAATGTAGAGGATTCCCACCAGCCCGACAAACATTCCGATGAGGACACCGGAAGCCGTCGCCTGCCGCAGCAAGAATGCGAGCAGAAAAAGACCGAGCAAAATGCCGAAAGTGATGGAGGCGATGGTCAAACCCGCTTCGAGCATCGGGCCCCACTTCAGCGTGCCGAGCAACGCAAGCACAGTCCCCCAACCCAGCGTTACCCACCGCGAAAGGCGCAGAAAACGGCCCGGAACGTTTCCCGTTTTCGTCTCTTCTTTTCCAGATGGTTTCCCTTCCCGCTTCAGGGCAAGCAAGTAGAGCCCACTCCCGCGCAATTCTTGAAAATCCACCACGCTCGATGCAGCCAGTGAGTTGAGTGAGCCGCTGGCATTGGACATGGCAATGGCCAGAATGGCGGCAATCATCAAGCCGCGCATCCCGGAAGGCAACGCGCTGACAATGAAATCAGGAAACACAGAGTCGTAACTCAGTCCCGAATGGATGGCGGGCGCTCCGTGCCACGCGTACAGCATGGTGCCGAGAACCAAAAACAATGCGAACTGAAAAAGAATAATTCCACCGCTGGCCATGAGCGCAATCTTGCTTTCGCGTTCCGATTTCGCGGCGAGCAAACGCTGGACGATGGTTTGATCGGTGCCGTGACTCGCCATGGTCAAAAATGTGCCACCAACCATGCCCGACCAAAAAGTGTAGGTCTTGGCCGGATTCGTAAAGCTGAAAGAGAAATCGAAAATCCTGAACTTGTTTGTCGCGGCGGCAGCGTGCGCCACGGTGGACCATCCGCCTGGAATTGCATGGAGCAGGAAGAAAAACGCGGCGATCGAGCAGGAAAAATAAAGCAGGAACTGTATGACGTCCGTCCAAATCACGGCTTTCATCCCGCCCTCGAAAGTGTATGCGAGCACCAGCGTTACCATCAACAAAATGGACATGCGCTGCCCGGTTCCCAACGCAGCCTGCACCACAATACCGATCGCGGCGATGCGCACACCTTCAGCCAAAGCCCGGGTCACCAGAAATGTGCTGGCCGCTGCAGCCTTTACCCTTGCGCCAAAACGCTTTTCCATCAACTGGTAGGCTGTATAATATTCTCCTCGGAAGTAGCTGGGCAGAAAGATCAAGACAATCGCCACGCGACCCACGAGGTACCCGAGCACGAGTTGAAGAAACGTCAGATTTCCCGCGAAGGCCAGCGCGGGAGTGCCAACAATGGTGAGCGTCGAGGTTTCCGTGGCGACGATGGAAAATGCCAGCGCCCACCAGGGCGCCGTTCGCCCTCCGAGAAAATAATCGCGCACGGTCGTCTGCCCCTTGCGGAGGGCAATGCCAAACAGGGTGATTCCAGCCAAATAAATGGCGATAACGACGAGGTCCAAAGGGGTCAGGCGCATAGCTTGGGCGAGGCGATGATATTGAGGCGTCCGCTCGGCGTCAAGCGCGCTTGAAGCGAACGCGCGATAATTAAAATAGAGAGGAAACATGGCGTATTGGTTGGGAATTGACGGTGGCGGCACGAAAACGGATTGTGTCGTCCTCAACGATGGGGGAGCGATTGTTGGCGAAGGGCATGGCGGTCCCGCCAATGTCATGCGTGCTGGCTACGATGCCGCCTTTCATTCAATTGGCGAAGCTGCCGCGGAAGCCCTTGCAGCCGCGCAACTGCGGCCGGGCGATGTGACGGGTGTGTGCGCGGGATTGGCAGGAGCCGGCCAGCGCAGCGTCGTCCGTCGCGTAACGGTTTTCTTGATGCATGAATTTCCGCGCGCGGTGGCGCAAGTCACTACGGACATGGAAATTGCGCTGGAGGCAGCGGTGGGATCCGGTCCGGGAGTGGTGCTCATTGCCGGCACGGGCTCGGCGGCGTTCGGGCGCAATGCCGCCGGTGATACAGCGCGTGCCGGTGGCTACGGCCCGTGGATTGGAGACGAAGGCAGCGCGTATGAAATTGGCCGCCACGCGGTCGCCGCAGTGGCGCGGACGCGCGACCTAGACGCTCCGGTAACGTTGCTGGCGGAAATGATCCCCGCCGTGCTGCATTGCCCTGACTGGGACGACTTGCTGCAGCGAATTTCGAAAAACCCGGATGACGTTTTCCCCAAGTTATTTTCGGCCGTGGCGGATGCGGCGAATTCCGACGACAGCACGGCACTGGAAATCCTGTTTACCTCGGCGATCGGGCTGGGGCAACTCGCCATGAGCGTGGTGCGCCGCTTGGGACTTAAGGATCAGGAATTTCCGCTGGTGAAGTGCGGCGGCGTTTTCGGACGGAGCCGAAAATTCGACGAGCTTTTGGATTCGGTGCTCGTGAGCGGCGCAACGCGCGCGAAAATTTCAATACAGACAATTTCTCCGGCCGTCGGCGCGGCATACATTGCCGCGCGGCTCGCCGAATCGTCTTTGCAAACTAAGATCAATGGCGACTGAAGATAGCACCAGCACGCAGGCCGCACTAACTGCCACACAAGAGGAAATTCCCGGTTTGCTGTTGTCGGGCAGTGAAGAGGTACTGCGCGCGCTGCTCGAAAATTCCGCATTGGATGAGACCCACGTCTGCCTGTTGCTGGAGCGCAAGGATATCTCCACTGCCCTCGTCGAGGAAATTGCCAGGCGAAAACAGTGGCGGGGAATTTACCGTGTTCGGCGCGCCCTGGCGGCGCATCCGCGCGCGCCACGGCTGGTGGCATTGCGCGCCTTGCGGGATTTGCACTTGATGGATTTGGTGCGAATCACCCTGCTGCCTACTTCCTCCGGAGAAATCAAGCGCCTGGCCGAGGAGCGCATTCTCTCGCAGTTGCAGCAATTGCCGTTGGGGCAAAGGCTGATGCTGGCCCGCCGAGGCTCGGCCCGGGTCGCGGCCGGGTTGATCCTGCAAGGGCCGGAGCAAGTGGCACGGATTGCACTTAGCAATCCTTATCTCACCGAAGCGCAACTCCTGAAAACACTGTCCAAGGATTCGCTGGCGGCCGAAATAGTAGCCTGCGTCGCGCACCATGATAAGTGGCGCCGGCTGGTGAATGTTCGCGTAGTGTTGTTGCGCCATCGGCATGTGCTGGAGGAGCAGGCCGCCGAACTCGTCTCCGACCTGCCGCGCCGCGACATTGAGGATTTGCTTGGTCTTTCGCGGCTTTCGGAACCGGTACGCGCGCAACTTCAGCAGGAACTTTCGCGCAGGGATGCCCCGAAATAATTACTTTAGGATGAGCGGTTGCCCAAAATGACAGATCCGCGAATCGAAACTTGACACTCTGCCGCGCCGCACTTAGCATCCTGCGGGGGATTAAAGAATGGTCACGGAACCCTTAGTGGACTCGCCTGAACGAATCGAACGCCGCTATGCGCAGCGCAGGAAATTTATTGGAAAGATCGAGATCGAATGGGGATCCGCCACGTTGGTGGGAACAGTCCAGAACATCGGCCCGCAGGGATTATTCATTGATTTGAACCCGGAGCTATGGCTGGGTGCTACTTTTCTTGCGCGCCTCATCCTTCAACCGGTGCTATTGCTGAATTGCAAAGTAAAGAGGGTGGACCCGGGAAAGGGAATTGGCGTAACGTTCGATGTTCCGGAACAAAGAGGAAAAGTGCAGCTCGAAGCGCTCCTGGCGGCATTACCTTCGCTATGACACGGTGCCTGGATTGCGGATCGGAACGCGATTCCGATCAATGCGGCTTTTGCGGATTGACGTCCGACGCAGCCGAGTTGGTGGTGCGGCGGCGGTTGGTGCGCAGAACCGCGATTTTCCTGGTGGGCATCATTGTGTTTGTCGCGGCCGGTCAAGTATTTCCCGCACTGGAATTAGACTCTATTTTGATTTTTGGCGGCCTTGTTTTTTTTCTATCGCTGGCGCTCGGCTACTGGCTTGATTTCCGCGCGCGAAAGCATCAGGAAATCGAAGCCATGAAGCGGATTTATTTTGGAATGATTCCGGTGCCGTGGATCTTCGCGGGA
>Ga0207041_1145_pt1 | contig 12024 bp, 13 predicted proteins | sample Alteio_BWMinCont_73_FD_153311 | JGI IMG/M metagenome (GOLD analysis project Ga0207041, IMG submission 153311) | Enriched cells from forest soil in Barre Woods Harvard Forest LTER site, Petersham, Massachusetts, United States -... | ecosystem: Environmental > Terrestrial > Soil > Temperate forest >... | reverse complement strand
CTGCCGGACTTGCGAATTGTCCTGGGCGGTCCGGAAATTACACCGGACAATGCCTGGGTGCTGGAGACGGCCGATTACGACTTTGCCGTCATCGGTGAGGGAGAGCAGACGTTCGCTCAATTGTTGCTCGGACTGCTTGATGATTATGTGCCGCCGGTCGCCATCGCAGGATTGTACGTGCCCCCTTCGGGGACAGGGAGCCGCTATGACCCCGCGCGCCGGCCCGCCTTTCGTACGCCGCTCCCGGATCTCAACCAGCTCGGTTCGCCTTATCTGGCCGGCATTCTTGACGCGGCCGAGGAGGAGATGCTGCTCCTGGAGACGACCCGCGGCTGCGTGTTCAAATGCAAGTTCTGCTACTACCCCAAGAGTTACGACCAGCAATATTACCTGTCGAAGGAGAACATCCTTGCCAACCTCCGCCACGCCGTGGACTGCGGCGCGCGCGAAGTTTTCCTGCTTGACCCCACGTTGAATCAACGCAAGGACTTTGCCGATCTCCTGCGCATTCTGGCGCAGGGCAATCCCGGCCGGCAATTCACGTACTTCGGCGAACTGCGCGGCGAGGGCGTGACCGAGGACACGGCCAGGCTCCTGCGCGATGCTAATTTCACCGAGGTAGAAGTTGGCCTGCAGTCCATTGACGCTGAGGCGCAGACCAGGATGGACCGCAAGAACAACTTGAAAGCGTTCGAGCGCGGGGTCCGCGCGCTGATGGCCCAGGACATTGGCGTCAAGGTCGATCTGATCGTCGGTTTGCCGGGGGACACGGCCGACTCGGTCCGTCGCGGCATGCGCTACCTCAAGGACAACGGCCTGTACAACGATGTGCAGGTCTTCAATTTGAGTATTCTGCCGGGCACCGCATTTCGGCAGGAGGCGGGTGAGTTGGGGTTGAAATTCCAGCCCAGGCCGCCGTACTACGTCCTGCAAACGCCGACGCTCGGTCGGGAAGAGATCTACGGATTGATGCGAGAGGCGCAAGTTCTTTTTGACATCGAGTTCGACGCCCCGCCGCCTCCGGTGCTTGACTTTGCGCCGGAAGGATCGGTTTGCCAGGTATGGCGTGTCGACATGGATCATGCGCCAAGGCCACAGTGTCCTCCGCCTGCTCGATGGGCACAAGCATTCACGATCTGGCTGAAGTCAGCTGACTTCCAGGGTTCGTGCGATCAAGCCGTCGCTTGTATTCGCCACGTGCTTGACGCGAACCCATTCACGACACTGCACGTGGTGCTTGACCTGTGCGCGGCGACGACGGCTCAACGTTGCCAAAATGCATTGCGGCCGGAGGTTGTCCAGGCGCTTGCGGCCACCTGTCTGGAGTCAACCAGTTATCTTGATCGCTACTATGCGATGCAGCCCGGCCGGCCGAATGGGGCCAAACGCCTAATTGCCGTCTTGCCGGCGTCATTGCGTGCCAGGCTCGACGAAGGCTGGCTTGAGCAGATCGGCACAATTGCCACGGTCGTCTGGCAGCGGAGTAGGCAAGATCCCGTGCCTGAGACGGAAGTAGCGCCGGACGAATACGCCTGGATATCTTGAGGCGGTCAGCGCAGCGCGGGATAGAACGCCGTCAAACGGTCCGGGTGAATCCCCGCGGCGGCGAGCGTTGTCAGCGTCCAGTTTCTCAGCGTCTGGCGAATCAGCCCTTCACGCTGCCAGCGCCGGGGGGAGACAAAGATCCGTCGTCTGGCGACGGCAATGCGCCCGAGCCGCCGGAGCTGCTTGCTTAAGAAGAGATCTTCCATGAAAGCCAATGGCGGGAAACCGCCCACTTTCTGGAATCGCTCGCGACGAATGAACAGTCCTTGATCGCCGTAGGCCAGCCCGGTAAAGCGGACCCGAGCCGTCGCACAGGCTGCAATGCTGCGAAAGAGCCAGCCGCGAGCACGTACTCTCATGGAAAAACAGCCTGCAATAATGGTTCTCCGGTCGAGAAGCCGTTCGGCTTCCTCCAGAGCGCCGTTTTCCAGGAGACAGTCCGCATGCATAAACAACAGCGTCTCGCCGGTCGCACGCGCGGCCCCCAGGTTCATCTGCAGAGCGCGGCCGCGCGGTCCCTGGAGAAAGACATCCGCCTTGCTGGCTTGACGAGACGTGGCGTCGCTGCTGCCGCCGTCCACCACGATGATCTCGTGCGGCCGCAGTTGACGCACACTCTCCAGCGTCTGCGCCAGGCAGCTTTCTTCATTGAGAGTCGGTATGATGATCGAAACGCCCAACGGGGAATTCTCCAGGTGTGGCAGGAAGAGAAGTAGCATGTCCGAACCCTGGTATCAAGACGGCCTGCGTTTCCGTTGCACGCGCTGCGGCCATTGCTGCACGGGAGAGCCGGGCAACGTCTGGGTCAACACAGAAGAAATTGAAGCGATTGCCGAGTTTCGCGGCGAGACGGCTCCTGAGGTGATCGCGCTCTACACTCGCTCAGTTTCGCGCGGACGCAGCTTGCGCGAGAAAGCCAATGGCGATTGCGTCTTTTATGACCGCCGCGAAGGTTGCACGATTTATGCGGTGCGGCCGCGGCAATGCCGGACCTGGCCTTTCTGGGAAAGCAATGTCCGTACGGCCGCAGCGTGGCAGCAAACCTGCAAGGTTTGCCCTGGCTCCGGCCAGGGTGACTTGATCCCTGCCGAAGAAATTACCAGGCGCTTGAACGTGATTCGACTTTAGAACCATGAGCGAAGAACTGCGGCGAAAAGTCCTGGATCTGTACAAGGAGGTGGACGCCGAAGTCGCCGCCGCGGGGCCTGTCTGCATTGCCAGTGGCCGATGCTGCCGTTTCAAGGAGTACGGCCATGTGTTGTTTGTAAGTAATCTGGAAGCTGAGGTGCTCCTTGCCGACGCGCCCGCTTACAATTCGCCAGCCACCGCCGATTTTTGCCCATTCCAAAGGAAAAACCTCTGCACCGCCCGTGAACCCCGGCCGCTCGGCTGTCGCGTGTATTATTGCGACCCTGCCTATCAGGAAACGGGCCAGCGGATTACGGAAAAATATCTAAACAGGCTGAAGACGCTTGCCGAGGAGACGGGCACGGAATGGTGCTATGCACCGCTCCATCGGTTCCTGAATCATCCGGAACAAGCTCGCTGCGAACCCTCGGGCTCGCCGCCCCAATGAATCAGCGTATTAGGAGATCCGCTCATGCTCTGGCTTCGTGCTTTAACTGTCCTCGTACTCTTCTGTGCAGCCGCTCGCTCCGACGATTGGCCCCAATGGCTGGGGCCCCATCGCGACGCCTCATCGCCGGAAAAAATCACTCCGTGGACAGAGCCGCCCAAGGTTCTATGGAGATTTCCTCTCGAGGAAGGGCATAGCTCTCCAGTCGTTGCAGGCGGCAAGGTGTTTGTGCTCGCGAAGGTGAAGGACAAGGACGAGGAAGAAGTGGTTGCACTGGAAGCCGATTCCGGCCGCGAGCTATGGCGTACGCCCTATCCGCGTGCGCCCTTCACCAGTCTCTTTGGCAACGGCCCGCGCGCCACGCCGGCCGTGGTCGGCGGACACGTTTATGCCTTCGGGGTTACGGGAGTCCTCACGTGCCTGGAAGCCAACACCGGCCGCAAGGTATGGCAGGTGGACACCCTTAAACAATTCCAGGCGCCCAATCTCAAGTTTGGCATGTCATGCTCCCCCCTCGTGGACGACCAGCGCGTTTACGTCAACGTCGGCGGGAAAGGCGCCTCTGTGGTGGCCTTCGATCGCAATGACGGCAAAGTGTTGTGGAAGGCACTCGACGATCGAGCCAGCTACTCTTCGCCAATCTTCTATGGCGACGGAAAGGATCGGCAGGTCGTGTTCTTCACCGAGGAAGGTTTAGTCGGCCTGGAGCCAAAGGATGGCCGGCTTTTGTGGCGTTTCCCCTTCAAGGATTTGCTCAGTGAAAGCTCGACCACGCCGGTCCGCGCCGGCAAGCTTTTGTTGGGCAGCTCGGTTACCGTGGGCAGCGTCGGCTTGCGCCTGGAGAACAAGGATGAAGGTACGACAGCAGTGGCGGCGTGGAAAAACCCCGCCCTGACCTGTTATTTCTCCACGCCCGTGCCGGTAGGATCTGACCAGGTCTACATGGTAACCGGCACGATTATCCCGCCCCCACGCGCCACGCTGAATTGCATCGAAACCAGCACCGGCAAGGTGCTCTGGCGCAAAGAAAAAATCAGCAAGTACCACGCTTCGCTGCTGCGCACCGGAGACGATAAACTCCTCATGCTGGAAGAGGCCGGCAGCCTGGTGCTGCTCGATCCGAATCCCAAGGAGTACAAGGAACTGGCTCGTTCCAAGGTGTGCGGCGAAACCTGGGCGCACCCGGCGCTGGCGGATGGACGATTGTATGTGCGGGATGCGAAGGAAGTGATTTGTTTGCAGCTTTTCAGCCCCGGTAGGGGCGGCAGTCGATAGCCAGGGGTGTCAACCCCTGGACAGAGCGAGGCAAATATCGGGAGCCCCGGCAGGGGCGGCAGTGCATTCGCCCTCGAAACGATCAACCGAACAGGTGACCGATGCCTCAATCCTTCGCGTCGCTTCGCTACCACATTATCTTTAGCACCAAACACCGAATGCCTTTGATTACCGCCGATCTGCAATCGCGGCTTTACGAGTATCTCGGTGGAATCTTGCGAAACGAAAACGGCATTCTACTCTCTGCTGGTGGCATGCCGGATCATGTCCATCTCTTGGTTGGCTTGGGAAGAGAAATGGCTGTGGCCGAAGCGGTACGTTTGTTAAAGGCTAATTCGTCGAAATGGATTCATGAAACGTTCCCTGGCCATGCCGCGTTCGGCTGGCAAGCTGGTTATGGCGCATTCACGGTGAGCTATTCCAATTGTCCGCAGGTGACAGCATATATCAACGGCCAGGCGGAACACCATCGAACCCAAACGTTTCAGGAAGAGTTCATCACGTTTTTGAAGCGACATGAGATTGAGTACGATGAGCGTTATTTGTGGGATTAACCACGGGTGACGCCACTGTCGCCCCTACCGGGGCTGAGGGAATAGGTCCGCCTCACTTCCAGGGGTTGACACCCCTGGCTATCGACTACCGCCCCTAACGGGGCTGAGAATCGGGTCGGACTAACCGCGTCAATTCAATTCTCGCCCCAATGGTTCCGCCAGTCGCTTTAGCGAATCCAGCAACCGCTCAAATGCCGCGAAGGTCAATGACTGCGCGCCATCCGACATCGCGTGGTCCGGGTCGGGATGCACCTCGATCAGGAGACCGTCGGCACCGCCGGCCAGGGATGCCAGCGCCATGGCCGGGACGTAGTCGCGGCGGCCGGTGCCGTGACTGGGGTCCACGAGGATCGGCAAATGCGAGACATGCTTCGCCGGGGGAATGACGGATAAATCGAGGGTGTTGCGGCTGTGGTCGGAGAAGGTGCGTACGCCGCGTTCGCACAGGACGACGTTGTAGTTGCCGCCGGCCATGACGTACTCGGCGGCCATGAGCCATTCTTCCAATGTTGCCGACATGCCTCGTTTGAGCAGCACCGGTTTGCCGGCGTGGGAGACGCGCCGCAGGAGGCTGAAATTCTGCATGTTGCGGGTGCCGATCTGGATGATGTCGGCCACTTCCTCCACCGCGTCGGCGTTGTCAGTGTCCATGAGCTCCGTGACGATGCCGATGCCCGTCCTGTTGCGAACACGGGCGAGGATCTCCAGGCCTTCGAGGCCCATCCCTTGGAACGCGTACGGGCTGGTTCGCGGCTTAAATGCGCCGGCGCGCATCAGACGGACGCCATGCTTCAAGAGAAACTCGGCGCTGCGCAGGATTAGATCCTCGTTCTCCACGGAACAGGGCCCGGCGATCAGCGTGAACGTGCCTGGGCCGATCACGGTTTGCGCGGTTCGTACATGGGTATCGGCCGGATGCATTTCCCGGCTGGCAAGCTTGTAGGGCTTGGTGACGCGAATAAGCTCCATCACGCCCGGCAAGACTTCCAGCGTCCGCGAATCCACAGCGCCGACATTTCCCGTGATGCCGATGGCGGTCCGCGTCGCCCCTGGCATGGGGTGCGGCGTGAGGTTCATTTGCCGGATTGCTTCCACCACCTGCTCGATTTGCTCGGAGGTGGCGTGGCTCTGCATGACAACGAGCATAAGACCTCGAAATCGCGATGACCGAACTGGGACAGGCTCATTGTACAGCGGATAGCGGAATTCGAGCAATCAGGCGTGCCGGGCAGGCTGAGCGAGCGCCAGGTCTGGAGTCGTCCGAAGGATCGCCCTGCCGAGATCGTGGATGGCGGCAGGCGCCCACACGAGGCCGAAGGGCAAGAGCGGCGCGTAAAGCAGGCCCCAATAGTCGTTAAAGGGCAGTCCAACAATGGCGAACGCTAAGAGGTAGGCGGCGACAGTGACGGTGATGCGTCCGGCTGTCTTCCCACGCCAGCCGATGAGACCCAGAAGCGCCAGCGGCAAATAAATCGCGCTCACCCAGCCGGGCAACGAGAACAGAAACGCGTTCATCCTGCACGTTCGCAAGATGAAAAACAGCCCACCAAACTGAACCCAACTCGTAGGCAACCGGTCGGCCGGGGTGATCTGTTTGCCGACCTGCATGGCATGATAGACAAGAAAAAGGGCATAGAGGCCAAATCCAGCCAGCCAAAGGACGATCTCCTTGCGGCGCTGCTCCCGCCAGGCAAACGCCGCGGCAATCACGCAATAGGGGATGGACAACTCTCGCAAGAAAAGCGCCGCCAGTCCCCCGGCCACGCCCAACGGCCAGTATCCCAGGGCATAAGCGCAAACCGAAAAGCCGATCAGGACGCCGGCCCACAACTCCTGGGAGAGAAAGGCATCGCCGTCCACGCACCACTCGAATACGCCAAGCAGCAACAGCACCGCGGCCACCGCGCGCCAAGCCTTGCCGTCGCGCTGCATGACGTTATAGGCAAGGAGCAAGGTGACCAAGGCGAGCCCGCACAGGAGCACCTGGCCCCAGGTGGGATTGGGCAGACTGCCGAGCAGCCAGGCATAGGCCGGCGGCCGCCAGTTAAAGAGCGATCCCGTGGGATAACCATTGGTGCGAAGTTCCTCGCCGGCGGCGGCATAATAGTCTTCGCCGGCATGGACGCGCGTGATGATGTTGCGATACGCCTGAAGATCGCGGCCGCCTTGCTGGAGGATAGCGGCTCGGCGTTCGCCTACAAGAGACGCCGTCAGGCAGGCGCACGTGACTAGCAGGCAAACGCCGGTGACAGCGAGGGCCGGCCGGCTGCTCAGATCTGCATACCGGGTGGTGTGGTTGCCTTCTTGCATGGATTATTGCAAAGTTTAGGTCACGGATCGCAAGGAGGCAAAGCTCGCTTAGCAGCCTTTGATTTGAATGGCGGGATTTTGCTGGCAGACGCGCAAGCTGCCTTGGAGTAGAATCCTAGCATGAGGCTTAGGAAGCCGGTAACACTGGGAGTTCTGCTATCGATATTCGCAATAGCCGCCTACTTGGCCATAAATCAAGGGCGGCCGTCTATCTCGTTAGATCCAACGAATCCGTGTGAGCGCGCCAAGAAAGTGCTTGAGGAAGGAACGATTTCGATCCTGAAAGATGCAGACAAGGTCGAGGTCTTTCGCATCGACGGCAGGTCGGACGGAGAAAGAACCAACGAACCTGGTAACCGCATCCACGGATACCTCGTGAAGCACAAAGGGAAAGATCAGGGGCGAGAATTTGCTCAAGACTTGGCTGGGATACTCTTTCATGAACGAACATATTCGAATGGTTACGCGGCATGCTTTTTCCCCGGAATTGTCTTCCGACCTTGGGCCGGCGAAAAATCGGTCACGGTAGTCTTATGCCTTGAATGCGATCAGTTGCTCGTGAACTTCAGCCGGACCATCTCATTTTATAACTCGCCTTTGCGCGCGAATCTTGTCAGATTAGCCAAGCAAGCGTTTCCAGAAGATCCAGAGATCCAGGAGCTGCGAGGCCCCTGATAGGTTTCTGGCAATGATCGACATGAGATGTTATCATACTGCGACGTAGCTGGCAGTGGCGAGGTTAGCGATGGGACAGAGCAGCAGCACCGCCGAAGTGGAAAGGGAGCCGGCCGCCTTGCCTGTTTCAGTTGGGCCTTCGAAAGCCGGGGGCCCGCTGCAACGTTTCTGGCAATGGCAATTCGCCGGGCCTCTTTACCGGGTCGACCAGGAGTGCAGACAATTCCTGGCCTCGGACGCTTCGCGGCGCGCCGATCGTAAGGTCGTCATCGTGCTGGTTACGGTAGCAGTCTGCCTTACCATCCAGCGCTATGCCCCCCTGGGTGTCTGGGTTTCCGGCGCCGTCCGCTTGGCCGGAAGCCTGGGAGCGGCGGAAACGCTGCTCCCCTTAAGCGAGCGGCTGGTGCACTTCGCCTACACACCCCTCGGCCGGCTTTTCTACTGGAGCCTGGCTTGCATTTTGACTTACTACGCGATTCCTGCGCTGGTGATTCATTTTCTGCTGCGCGAACGGCTGCGTGATTACGGCCTCAAGCTGCAAGGCGCCTTTGCCGGCTTTTGGATATACGCAATCATGTTGGCCGTCATGCTACCGTTGGTCTACCTCGTGTCCGCCGACGATCATTTTCAGATGACCTATCCTTTTTATCCGCTGGGGCACAGCGAGCCGCTGTGGCCGAATTTCTGGCGCTGGGAGGTGATGTACGCGTTTCAGTTCTTCACGCTGGAATTCTTCTTTCGCGGCTTCATTGTGCACGGCACCAGGCATCGCTTTGGGTTGTACGCGGTCTTTGTCATGATGGTGCCTTACTGCATGATTCATTTCCAGAAACCGGTGCAGGAGGCCTTCGCTTCCATTCTCGCGGGCATCGTCCTTGGCTTCATGAGCCTGAAGACCCGCTCGATCTGGATGGGTGCGGTGCTGCACGTAAGCGTGGCTCTGTCGATGGACTTCGCGTCGCTCTGGCGTAAAGGATATTTTTCGTAAGTGGTTTCTCGCAGAGTGCGCGGAGAGCGCAGAGAGAAGACAGAGAAGGCAAAGACAATGAAACTCCTGTGCTTGCCGCTGCTGCTCGTAGCTTTGCCTTTCTCCGCGTTCTCTGTGTGCTCTGCGAGAGACGGGGCGAAAGATTGGCCGAAGCGGCGCGAGCAGATCCTGGCCAACATGCAACTCGTTATGGGACCAAAACCCGATTCGTCTGCCAGAGTAGCGCTGGACGTGCAGATCGGGGAAGAAGTACAAATGCCCCGCTACCTCCGCAAGAAACTGACCTTTGCCGCGGAGAAGAACGATCGTGTGCCCGCGTATCTCCTCGTTCCTCTGGGGTACACCGGGCGGATGCCGGCTGTGCTATGCTTGCACCAGACCACGCGCATCGGCAAAGGCGAGCCCGCGGGCCTTGGCGAGCGCGACAATATGCGCTACGCCGTCCACCTCGCGGAACGAGGCTATGTCACGCTTGCTCCCGATTACCCGAGTTTTGGCGACTACGCCTATGACTTTGCGCACAGCAAGTTTCAAAGCGGTAGCATGAAGGCCGTCTGGAACAACATGCGCGCCATCGATCTGCTTCAAGCCCTGCCGGAGGTGGACCCCGAAAGGATTGGCTGCATCGGCCATTCGCTTGGTGGTCACAACACGATGTTCACGGCAGCCTTCGACACGCGCATCAAGGCCGCCGTATCCAACTGCGGCTTTACGAGCTTTGCCAAATACTATGGCGGCAACCTGAAAGGATGGACCAGTGCTCGCTACATGCCGCGCATTGCAGCCGTCTATGATCTAAAGCCGGAGAAGATGCCGTTCGATTTCACCGAAGTCGTGGCGGCAATCGCGCCGCGGGCTTTTCTCGCCAGCGCGCCGATTCATGACGACAACTTCGAGGTCAGCGGCGTTAAGGACTGCATCGCCGCCGCGAAGCCGGTCTACGAATTGCTCGGCGCTGGCGACCGGCTCGCCGCCAACTATCCTGACTGCAAACACGACTTTCCGCCGGAGGTCCGCAAGGTCGCCTATGAGTGGCTGGATCGCTGGCTGAAGTGAGACGGGCATGGATTTCGACGAGCCAGAAGACATTTTTGACAAGCTTGCTGCTCTCGGCGAACCAAAGGCCGAGTTCATGGTCGGCAGCAGGGTGCTGGTGCGCAACTTGGTCCTGGCCCCCTTGCTCGTGCTGGCCGGGCTCGGCATTGAATTCCTGGTGTTCCGCTTTATCGGCCACAGCTTCGAGCTCATCATGCTCGGCATGGGGCTGGTGCTGACGGGGGTAATGCTCGTCGTCCGCGCCTATCGCAACCGCGGCCTTCGCGTGCTGGTCTTTGCCGAGGGACTCGTGCGCGTGCGCGGCGAGGAAGGCCAGGCCATGTTCTGGGATGAGGTAGACGTACTCTGGCGAAAGAAGACGGAAGGCCACTGGGAGGTAATCTGGAAGGGCTCGCTCAGCTACATCGTTCAGGGGGCCGACCGCAAAGCGCTCAAATTTGACGACGCGATTCCCCGGCTCGCCGAGCTGGGCCGAATCATGCAAAGGGAAACGTTTGCCCATCTTTGGCAGAGATACTTCGAGGCCTACGAGAAAGGCGCCACCCTGGATTTCGGCAAAATCCGCCTCAGCCAGCGCGGCATCAGCACCGACACCGGCAAGCTGGCCTGGGGGGATGTTCAGGAAGTCAAGTTCGACGAGAACCAGGTCACCGTCTCGAAAAAGGGCAAGTGGGGCAGCTGGTTCCAGTCCAAGGTCTCCGAGATCCCCAACTATCACGTCTGCAAGGCAGTCATCGAACGGGCCCTGGCGACGCGCGGAACTCAGGAAGTCCGAAGATAATTTGCGTGCGCGGTTTTTGCGGCACAAGCCTGAAACGCACGTTTTGCACTTGCGCTCCAGGCTTGTGTTCTTACCCTTATTGGCTGTTCTCGACGAGGAGCTGGATTTCGGTCAGGTAGTTGCGAGGGTTGCCCTTGAAGATCATGCCCGGGCCTTTCAGGTACACTTCACGCGTCGGCACGATCACGTGGTAACCTTTGTCCTTGACGTAGGTAAGAATCCTTGCGTACGAGCGCCCGAGCTGCTCGTAGGGACCCTTGTGCAACAAGGAAACGCAGCGCCCGCCCGGCAGTTCCCGCACGGCAATGCCGTCCGTTGCACTCCCCTTGCGGATGGGCATGCAGGCCTCGAAATCGGCGTCGTCCTCCTTGTACTCCGTATCGTAGTGAAGCAGGAAGCACTTGCCGCAAATGTGGCGACCGAAGCGTTTGCCGATTTGTGCGAAGCCCTTGCCGCAGTCCGCGTAACGTCCCTTCATACGCATGCCCGCCACTGTGGGCTGTCCGATTTGCAAGCCATCCGCACCCTGGTAGAGCAACACGCGAGTGAATTCGATGCGGCTGCCAGGCTCCTGGTCCCGGAAGTCGACCAGCACGGTATCTCCCTCGCTCACGCGATATTGCCGCGAACCATCTTCAAAGACTGCGTACATCGCTGACTCCACGCAATTCCTGGCGTCGTTGTGAAAAAGGGAATTTAGCAGGTTGAGCCGGGATTGACCAGGGGATTTATGATCTGCCGCAATTGCTGTACGTCAGAACAGAGGGACGCGGCTGCTCGGGAAATGTCCCAGACAATCTCTACTCTCCGTCCGCGCCCTGAAGTATAATTTTCTGCCGGGCTTGAGGATTGTCCGCGGGCGGGTCTTTTCATAGCAGGCCATGTTCCGCTCGATCCTTTCATAGTCCAAAAACGCTTTTTGGTGGCTTTTACCTTGCTCCTACGAAAGGAGGACGAATGCCCTTGCGAATGCGTGTCCATGACAAAGAACCGATAGGAATGGCGCTCCGCCGCTTCAAGAAGTTGATTGAACGCAGCGGAATGCAAAAGGAGCTTCGCGCTCGCCAACATTATGAAAAGCCATGTGAAGAACGCCGTCGCTCCGAGTTACGCAAGCAGAAGCAAGCCCGTCGAGCCCAGGGGCAGATTTAGAATGGGCTTGGGCAAATCCGCATGAGGAAAAAAGGGGCAGAAACGCGGCTCCTTTTTTCCTTTTTTCTTTTTCCCCATTTCTTGCCAAAATCCGCTTGACTCTCCCCTTGCG
>Ga0207041_1141_pt1 | contig 12099 bp, 9 predicted proteins | sample Alteio_BWMinCont_73_FD_153311 | JGI IMG/M metagenome (GOLD analysis project Ga0207041, IMG submission 153311) | Enriched cells from forest soil in Barre Woods Harvard Forest LTER site, Petersham, Massachusetts, United States -... | ecosystem: Environmental > Terrestrial > Soil > Temperate forest >... | reverse complement strand
ATCGGAATAGAGGCGCGTGTTACCGACGCTGCGCGAGGGCTTGAGCAAGCCTTCGCGCTCGTAGAGACGCAGGGTCTGCTGGTGGATACCGTACATCTCGGCGACCGCGCCTATCGTGTACGAACCGGGTTTTCTTTTCCTGACCATAAGCGCTTTACCGCGGTGCAATTAGATCTTCTTCCACATCTCCGCACGCGGGTCTTCGGGATTCAGCTTCGCCAGTTCGCGCAGCAACTCTTTGCTCTTCTCATCGCGAATATGCGGGACGACGATCATGGTCTCGACGATCTGGTCGCCGCGCTGGCCTTCGTGCTTGGCGCTGGTCACACCTTTTTCGCGCAAGCGGAGTTTCTGTCCGGACTGTGTGCCGGGCGGGATCTTGAGCTGCGCACGTCCGTCGATGGTGGGGACTTCGATTTTGGCGCCGAGCGCGGCTTCGATCGGAGTGATGGGAACGGTGACGGAGATGTCGTCTCCATCACGATGGAAGATGTCATGCGCACCGGTTTTCACCGTGATGTAGAGATCGCCAGCGGCGCCGCCGTGTGAGCCGGCGTTGCCTTTGCCAGCGATGCGGATGCGCTGCCCATCGCGCGTGCCGGCTTTGATGCGGACCTCGAGAGGCTCACTCTTCACCAGAACGCCTTCGCCGTTGCAGTTGCGGCAGACCTGCTGCTCTTTGCCGGTGCCGTGGCAGACGGGGCAGGGGACCTTGAACTTCATGTTGGCGGCGTTCTGCGTGACGTTGCCGGTGCCGTGGCAGTTGCTGCAAACTGTGGCGGTGCCGATGGTGCCGACCCCGCTGCACTGCGGGCATGTGGCCTGGCGGTTGATGGTGATGCGCATGACCGCGCCTTTGATGGCCTGCCAGAATCCCACGTTCACGGTGTATTCGAGGTCTTCGCCTTCCTGTGGGCCGGAGTCTTCATCGCGTGCGCCGCCGCGCGAGAAGATGTTGCTGAAGATGTCTTTGAAGGATGAAGTGCCACGGCGGGAAGTGTCTGCGTCAGAGAAATCGAAGCCGCCGAAGTCAAAGGGATGTCCGGTGGTCTGGCCGGGGCGACCGGCGCCGAATCCGCCGGGATAGCTACCGGATTGGCCGGGGCCGTAGCCTCCGCGAGCGTAGGCTTCTGCTGCGGCAGGGTCAATGTTGTCAGAGTAGTAGCCGAGCTGGTCATAGATCTTGCGCTTCTTGGGATCGGTGAGAACGTCATTGGCCTCACTGATCTGCTTGAACTTTTCCTCGGCGGATTTGTTGTTGGGGTTTACGTCCGGATGGTATTTGCGCGCGAGCTTACGGAACGCTTTGCGGATCTCATCCGCATTGGCGTTCTTCTTGACGCCGAGTAGCCCGTAGTAGTCTTTGGTCTGGGTGGACATGGTTAAGTTTTCAATCTCCGTTGTATCAGCGGCCACGAAAAATAAGCTACTGCGGTATACAACAGCGGGTTTAGAATCATAGAAATTAAAAATATTGGAGCATCCAGCGAATCAGGAAAAGCAGTTTGCCCCATATAAAATAAAAATAATAAGAATGAAGGCCAAAGCAAAATAATGATTGTGAAACCAACCATGGTAAATACATTCTCAGTTGTAGAAGACTTCAAACAAATCAATATCAGACCAGCAATGGCAAGATTGCGAATACCCCAGTCACGGAAAAATCGAACAAACTTAGAACGATCTGTAATTCGGCTTTGAATGAATGAGGATATAAATGAACTCATAGGTTTGACCAACGACACTCCTTGAAATCAGTTTATCCACAATCAATTCGTAATGGACGTAGCTTTAATTATTTCTTTGTATCGGAGACTGGTTGTACCTTCGTTGCCTGCCATGAGATGACCTGCCACTTGCCGTCGCGGAGAGTGAAGACGCCGGAGTTGCGGTAAGAGTTATCGGGCGCGCCAACGGTGTGCTGAACGAGGCGGAAGTTGAGCACGGCGATGTCTCCATATTGGCGGATGGTGACGTCCTCAGCGCTGAAGGTCTCTTTTGGCCCATCGGACTTCTTGCCATCTTTCTTCGCGGCGGCGTCCTTAGCTTCGCTCTCTTTCATGCTCTTCACAATGTCAGCCTTGGTCTTGACCGAGCCGCTGTTGCCGACGTAGATAAGATCATCCGCCCAGAAGCGCTCGTGCATCGCAGCGGAATCGACATTGCTCAGGAATTCGGTGAGCAGGGCAGCGACCTCGGTTTTGGCGTCATGGGCCGCAGATTTCGCAGATGACGCAAATTTTGTGGATTGAGCAGAGGCGCCGGAAGCGGCCAGTGCGCTGGCGAGAAGGATCATAGCGACGGCCTGGGGGATCTTCGTGTGTCTAGGAGCTTTCATTCGTGGACTCCTTTAAATCTGTGTCGTCCCTACGGGACTCGAACGTTTTACTAACTGATACCCAGCATTCCGTACGTCTTCGGCGTACTTCATGCTGGGCTACTTTCGGTGCTCCCTTCGGGAGCCTTGAATTTCATCTCTTCGGGAGCTTTGAATTGCGTCCCTTCGGGAGCCTTGAGTCGCGTCCCTTTGGGAAGCTAAGGCATTTGCAGCTATTCACTTTACAGCCGTTTAATTTGCAACTGTTTACTTCTTCTCTTTCACTTCCACTCTTTCACGTCCACATACTCAACAGTGATCACTTGCTATCTTTTTGCTTTGCCATTGGCGGAACAGGTGTGGCCTGCCATGCGATGACCTGCCAGCGTCCGTTGTGGAAGAGGAATGTGCCGGTGTTGCGGTAGAAGCTGGTGGAGACGGTGCCGTGGTCGTCGGAGTCCATCACCAGACGGAAGGCGACGATGGCAATGTTGTTCTCCGGATACATGTGCACGATGACGTCTTCAGCGCGGAACATCACGATAGGGTCATGCTCCTTGGGCGGCACCAGGCTCTTCATGATGGAATATTTGGTCTGCATGCCGCTGGAGGAGCCGGTATAGACCACATCGTCAGCAAAGAAGCGGTCATAGAGTTTCACGTCTGGCTGCTGCGCTCCGGCGAGGAACTCATTGAGCAGCTTGCGCACATCAGCTTCAGCGGTTGCGCCGGGCTTGGATTGGTCTGCAGATACCGGTTTTGCTTGCGCCCCGGCGTTGCTGGCGGCAAGAGCGCTGGCGAGCAGGATCATGGCAACGGCTTGGGGGATGCGAGATTGCTTGGGGGGTTTCATTTGGTGTCTCCTGAAAATCTCTGTCGTCCCTACGGGACTCTGAAATTGAAAATGACTGATACCCAACATTCCGCAACGCTTCGCGTTGCTTCATGCTGGGCTACTTTCGGTGCTCCCTCCGGGAGCCAAAACGACAACCCTTCGGGAGCAAGAGCATATTGAACAGATCCTTCATCTGCTTTGCAGATTCAGGATGACAGCGGCTGGCCCTGAGGCCCGCCAAACGCTGTCACTTCTTTTCTTCCACGTCCACGTATTCGGCGTCGATGACTCCGCCGTCTTTCTTGGCTTCGTCTTTCGGGGCTTCACCATTCGGAGGAGGTCCGCCGGCGGCAGCGCCGGTGGCTCCTTGCGGAGCGCTGGCCTTGTACATCATCTCGGCCAGTTTGTGCGAGGCGGCCTCGAGTTTCTTGAAAACCTCATTCATGGATTCAGCGCTGGCGTCGTTGTTCTCCAAAACCTTCTTGGCTTCGGCGAGCGCTTCTTCCACGTTGGTACGTTCCGCGCCGCTGACTTTGTCGCCGAATTCCTTGAGGTTCTTCTCGATGCCGTAGGTCATGGAATCGAGCTTGTTGCGGGCCTCGATCTGCTCGCGCTTGGCCTGGTCCTCAGTGGCGTGGGCCTCGGCTTCTTTGGCCATGCGGTCAATCTCTTCTTTGCTCAAACCGCTGGAAGAGGTGATGGTGATCTTCTGGTCTTTCTGTGTGGCCATGTCTTTCGCGGTGACGTTGAGGATGCCGTTGGCGTCAATGTCGAATGTGACCTCGATCTGCGGCACGCCTCGGGGCGCGGAGGGCAATCCGGTGAGATGGAACTTGCCCAGCGTGCGGTTGTCACGCGCGAGTGGACGCTCGCCCTGAAGAACGTGAACCTCGACCGAGCTTTGGTTATCGGCGGCTGTCGAAAAAATCTCAGATTTTTTCGTCGGGATGGTCGTGTTGCGCTGGATCATCTGCGTTGAGACCCCGCCGAGCGTCTCAATGCTGAGCGTGAGTGGAGTGACGTCGAGCAGCAGAAGATCTTTCACTTCACCGCCGAGCACACCTGCCTGAACAGCCGCGCCGATGGCGACGACTTCATCCGGGTTCACACCCTTGTGCGGTTCCTTGCCGAAGAGGTCTTTCACGAGCTGCTGGATACGCGGCATGCGCGTCATTCCGCCGACGAGCACGACTTCATCGATCTTGGATTTATCGACACCGGCGTCTTTGAGCGCCTGTTCGCAAGGGCCGATGGAGCGGATGATGATGTCTTCAACCAGCTGCTCGAGCTTTGCGCGGGTCAACGACTTTACGAGGTGCTTGGGGCCGTTGGCGTCCGCAGTGATGAAGGGAAGATTGATCTCGGTCTGCGGCGTGGTCGAAAGTTCGATCTTCGCTTTCTCAGCTGCGTCACGCAGGCGCTGCAAGGCCATTTCGTTGCCTTTGGCGCGGAGATCGAGCCCTTCTTCTTTCTTGAACTCTTCCACGAGCCAGTCAACGATGCGCTGGTCGATGTTGTCTCCGCCGAGGTGGGTGTCACCGTTGGTGGATTTCACCTCGATCACGCCTTCGCCGACTTCGAGGATGGAAATGTCAAAGGTTCCGCCGCCGAAGTCATAGACGGCGATGGTCTCGTCTTTCTTCTTGTCGAGTCCGTAGGCGAGCGCGGCAGCGGTAGGCTCGTTGACGATGCGTTTGACGTCGAGTCCAGCGATCTTGCCGGCGTCTTTGGTGGCCTGGCGCTGGGCATCGTTGAAGTACGCAGGCACGGTGATGACGGCTTCGGTCACAGTAGAGCCGAGATGGTCCTCAGCGGCCTTCTTCAACTTCTGCAAAATGAGCGCGGAGATCTCCTGCGGAGTGTGTTCTTTGCCCTGCGCGATCACGCCGACGTGGTCTCCGGATTGGATGACCTTATAGGGCACCATCTTGGCTTCTTCGCTGACTTCGTTGTAGCGGCGTCCCATGAAGCGCTTGATGGAGTAAACGGTGTTCTCGGGATTGGTGATGGCCTGGCGCTTGGCGACCTGGCCGACGAGGCGCTCACCGGATTTGGTGAAGCCGACGACGGAGGGAGTGGTACGTCCGCCCTCTTCGTTGGCGATGACTTTAGGCTCGCCACCTTCCATAACAGCAACGACGGAGTTTGTGGTTCCGAGGTCGATTCCTATGATTTTTCCCATGGTAGTGCTCCTGTAGTGTTGTATAAGTGCTTAATTATCAAATGCTTAACGGCATCGACATCCACTATTATGCAACTTGAGTGAGTTATTGTCAAGTTTTAGATGTGTGCGGGGATGGAGAGGGTGCAAAAGGATTTGATATAAGTAATGTGGTATGAGCGTGGTTCCCACTACCAACGGGCAGGCTGAGGTTTCGGCGGAGAGGCGCGCACAGGATCCGCCAAAGTGGGTGCGCTGGGCACCTGCCATTCTGCTGGCTCTGGTCATTCTTTGTTATACGCGGGCAGTGCAATTCGAGTTCGTGTATGACGATCTGATCGTGGTGCTGAAGAACCCGAATTTGGAACATTGGTCGAGCATACCGACGTACTTCACCACGCATGTTTATGGACAATTCAACACTGCAAATGTGCACAGCAATATCTATCGCCCTGTGTTTCTGTTGTGGTTCTTTCTGAACTACCAGCTATTCCACACTTCACCGATGGGATGGCACTTCACAAACCTGCTGGTGTATCTGGTTTCAGTTTGGATGATGTATCGCGTGAGCTTGCGGTTGATGCCATCACAGATGTGCGCGTTGGCGTCGAGTGCGATGTGGGCGGTGCATCCGTTGCATGTGGAGTCAGTTGCGTGGGTGTGCGGAGTGACCGACCCAATGCTCTCTGTGCCGCTGTTCGGCGCGATGCTGTGCCACTTCAATTATCGCCGCGGCGATGGAGGGAAGTGGCTTGGGTTCGCGGCGGTGTTGTTCGCAGTGGCGACGTTCACGAAAGAGACGTCCATTATTCTGCCGCCGTTGCTGCTGCTCTATGACTGGTTCTTTGTGCGCAAGGAAACTGGGGGATGGACTGCGGCCGGGCGACGGTTGCTTCCGACGTTTTTTCTATATTGCGGAATCGAGTTGTTCTATCTGTTCTGCCGGTATTGCGCGCTCGGAGCGATCAGCGAACCGATCTCAAAGCTCGAGCCGCAGACGATCTTACTGACGATCCCGTCGGTGCTGAGTTTTTACTTCGGGAAGATGTTCTGGCCGGTGGACCTCAGCCTGTTCTATGACTTTTTCTATGTTGTGACTCCGGTTTGGGATTTGTTCTGGGCTCCGTTGTTGGCGCTGGTTGTTGGATTTATTTTGAGCGCGGCTTGGGTGATGAGATCTCGCGACCGGGGATTGCTCGTGCTCGCGTTCGCGATGCTCGTTCTGCCGATACTTCCAGTGTTGAATTTTCAGGGGTTCCAGTGGAGAGATCTGGCACATGACAGATACCTGTATCTTCCGACAGTTGGCTTTGCATGGATCATTACGTTGATAATTTGGCGGGTGATCAACTGGGTTGAAAATCTAAAGACATCGCAGGTGCCGAATCTAAGATCGCAAACTTGTTTTGCAATAACCACTGGTGTGATTGTTCTTGCGCTGGCCACGGCGACTTACGCGCAGGTTCCTGTATGGCGGAACCAACGGTCGTTGTATGAAAATGCAGCGCATCGGTCACCGAACAACCTACAAGCTGTGACAGGGCTCGCGAATGAGTTGGCCAAGGTCAATGACTGGGACAATGCGCTTCCGCTTTATCAGCGCGCAATGGTGCAAGCTCCGCAAGATTGGATGGCGCACTTCACGGTGGGGTCGATATTGGTAGGCAAGGGGGGATTTGCAGAAGCGGAAACCGTGTTGCTTCAGGCGATTGAGATCGATCAGGGACGCGACGCGCGCGAATTCATTTTGCTCGGGGATGCGCAAACCGGGCAGAAAAAATTCTCTGATGCGGAAACAAGTTTTCAACGAGCTGCGCAGATCGAGCCGCAATCGGCCGGGATCCGAGTGAAGTTGGGCGATGCATTGCTTGCACAAGGGAAGAAGAGTGATGCGATCACGGCTTTTCGAGACGCATTAGTGGTGAACCCCAACTACCAGCCGGCGAAAGACGCGCTGGCTGCGGCGGAGAAATCGCGTTAAGGGTGTGATTCTTCTTGTGTAGCAGTGCAGATTTGTTATGATGCAATCCGTTTTGCAATTCACGTAAATTCTTTGAACGGAGGACATTTTGATGGAGCAAGCACCGCGCGAAGAGTCGCGCACAGCTGCATCAGCATTAACGTCTACCACTTCTTCTGAAATTCCCGCCAATGTCGTGCCTCTGCGCAGGCAACTCTCTCTCTTTCCCCTCATTACAGCAACCTTCTTCATGGTCAGCGGCGGGCCGTATGGGCTGGAAGAACTGATCCAGAAGTCCGGCTTCCGCGATTCGCTGCTCATACTTTTCTTCGTTCCTTTTCTTTGGAGCCTGCCCACGGCGCTCATGCTGGGGGAGCTCTCGGCGGCGATCCCTGCCGAGGGAGGGTTCTATGTTTGGGTGACGCGCGCGCTCGGTCCGTTCTGGGGATTTCAAGAGGCGTGGCTTTCACTGGCAGCGAGCGTCTTCGATATGGCGATCTATCCGACGCTGTTTGTTTTATATCTGTCGCGGATTTGGCCGTGGGCGGGGAAGGAACATCACGGCATCTTCATAGGCGCGGCGATGATCGCGGTATGTGCATTGTGGAATTTATGCGGCGCGAAGGTGGTTGGCGATTCGAGTTTATGGATGACGATATTGTTGCTTGCTCCGTTCGGAGCATTGGCGGTGTGGTCGATTGTGCGTGGACAGTTGCCGGAAGTTGGTGCTGTGCCGGCGGCGGCTGCGACAAATGCGCCAGCGGATGTGATGGGCGGAGTGCTGATTGCGATGTGGAATTACATGGGTTGGGACAACGCCAGCACCATCGCAGGCGAAGTGGAGGAGCCGCAGCGGACGTATCCGCGGGCGATGTTGGGAGCGGTGCTGCTGGTGGCCGCATCGTATGTGATCACGGTTGCGTGCGTGGCGAGGACCGGCATCGACGCTTCGCAGTGGGAGACGGGTGCGTGGGTCGAGGCGGCGAGCGCGATCGCGGCTCCGTGGCTGGGCTGGTGCATCGTGGTGGGTGGAATGTTGTGCGGCCTCGGAATGTTCAACGCGCTGGTGCTCAGCTACTCGCGACTGCCAGCGGTGCTGGCAGAAGATGGATTTTTACCACGGGTTTTTGCGAAACGGTTGGAATCGAATGGCGCTCCGTGGGTCGCAGTCATTGCGCTGTCGATTCTCTGGACGGCGTCGCTCGGACTGAGCTTTGAGCGATTGGTCATGATCGATGTGCTGGTCTATGGCGCGAGCCTGGTGCTGGAGTTCATTGCACTGGCGGTGTTGCGACACAAGGAGCCGGAACTGGTGCGTCCGTTTCGCGTGCCGGGAGGGGCGGTGGGAGCATGGCTGCTGGGCGTGGCGCCGGCAGCGCTCATCATTATCGCGTTTGTTCGCAATCGGACAGAGATGATGGACCTAGGCAAGTTCGGTCAGGTGACGTCGCTGAATATTGGACTGATCATCATGGCGACGGGAGTGGTGTATTACGCGGCCAGTAAACTCTGGCGCAAGCGGTCCGCCGTATAATCTCGGCAGGGAAGTCTTCTATGGGTTCGATCATTATTGCCGGTGTCATCGGATTTGTACTGGGCGCGGCCATTGCGTGGGCGGTTGCTCTGTCGCGCAAATCAGCGCCGGTCGTGGGAGACGGCGGAGCGGCGGTGCTGCGTGACGAACTGAATGCTTCTAAATCAGATAATCAGCGGTTGCAAAGCGCACTCATGCTGGCACAATCGAATGCATCTTCGGCAGAAGCGTCTCGAGTTGCAGCTGAGAAAAATCTTGAAGAACAGAGGGCACTGCTCGATCTTGCCGATAAGAGAATGCGGGAGGCTTTTGACAGTGCCGCCAACTCCGCCCTCAGGACGAGTAATTCTCAATTTTTGCAGATGGCGGAGCAGAATTTCAAGACATTGCGTGAGCAGGCATCCGGTGACCTTGAAGCGCGTAAGCAATCTGTGGAACAGTTGGTTTCACCGATCCGAGAATCACTGGAGAAACTCAACAAAGAGACACAAGAACTGGAAAAGAAACGTGCGGAAGAATCAGGCAAGATCGGCAGGGAACTTGAGCAGTTATCTCTGACCCACAAAGAACTGCAATCGGCGACGATTAATTTATTGCACGCACTTAAATCACCCAAAATAAGGGGACGATGGGGCGAGTTGGCGCTGAAAAATCTTGTGGAGATGGCAGGTATGTCCTCACATTGTGATTTCACAGAGCAAACAACATTGCAAGGGGCTGAAAACAAAATGCGTCCTGACATGATCGTTCGTCTTCCGGGTGGACGACATGTGCCAGTCGATTCCAAAGTACCGCTCGAAGCGTTCATGAATGCTATGGAAGCGGTGGATGATATACAACGCGCAGCGCAGATCAAACTGCACGCCGCACATACTCGCAACCACGTTAAGGCGCTGTCGGAAAAATCATATATGGATTACGTGGAAGATGCTGAATTCGTTGTGATGTTCATTCCGAACGATACATTCCTTGCCGTAGCTGCCGAAGAAGATACAGGACTGATCCAGTTCGGCATTGAACGCAAAGTTCTTATCGCAACCCCGTCAACTCTTATTGCTTTACTAAAGGCGATATCATATGGCTGGCGACAAGCCATCTTTACTGAAAATGCCAAACAGGTGCAGTCGCTTTCAGTGGAATTGGTGGAGCGAATTGTCACGTTCTCAAATTATTTCACCGAAGTCGGTGGGAAACTGACAGGAGCTGTTGACGCTTACAACAAAGCCATCAAATCATGGGATGGCCGTCTGATCCCACATACTGAAAAATTGAAAGAACTGGGTGCTGGCGCTACCAAAGAGATGCCAGACTTGGAACCAATTAACAATTTACCTTTGTTGTTGAGGGAGAAAACTCAGAAACAATGAACGAACAAAACAATAAGCAGACCTTTTGGGCCTGCTTTTGATTTTGGCTGACGGTTTACTTCAGCTTGCTGACGCGTTTGCTCAAACGGCTCTTGTAGCGGGCGGCGGTGTTGCGGTGCAGAACGCCCTTGCTGCTGGCTTTGTCGAGCACGGAGATGGTGCCGCTGAGGGCCTCCTGGGCGGCTTTCTTGTCACCGGTGGAGATGGAGTCACGCAGTTTGCGCAGGTTGGTGCGCAGGCGGCTGCTGCTGGCGCGGTTGACGGCGGTCTTCTTGGTGGTCTGGCGTGCGCGCTTCAATGCTGAAAAATGATTGGCCATGGTTGCTGGTGTGTCCTCTGGTGTGTGTGATCCCGCAGAACGGGTTGCGTTCGCCGCAGGCGGGCTTCACGCTGTAGTTCAATTCTACGGGAGTGGTGGATAGTGGTCAAACAGCATGAACAATTAGGATTGTCTCAATTTGACTTGATGTCCCAAATCTTTCCAATTATGAATAGTACCAATGCATAAATCAGAGCATTCGTAATAGCAAATATAAGAACAACCATAATCTGAGCTGACGGTGTGGCTTTCTCTGTTGCCATTAACATTATGGACGTAGGTGCAAGAATCACATATATCTTTTCCAAATTGTATCCAAGGTGATGGGAGTTTGAATAATAGGAAAATCCAGATAAGACAAGCGCGATGCAGAATCCAAGACCCGCACCGAAAATCCCGAATTTCTTCGCCTTACTCATTCCATTTCCTTAGTTTGGCATCAGCACAAAAATTTCTAGTCTCGTAACATGATCGACGAATCCGAAGTTATAGCTCATGAAATGAAGTGTACACAACTTTCATTTGACTTCCGCCACGCATCTGTCTTACTCTTTGCTTAATGAGTACACTTGCACCTCTCATGGTGCATCCAATTCCCGCCAGCATTGTCCCAAGAAGCGAAGATGAACCAGTGCTGTCTGTAGTCTTGGCGCACGCGTGTACCCATGCGTCAGTCTCAGGCTTCTCCTCATGCATCCAAGGAGCTGAATGAAAAAGAAGATCGCCATCACGCCCCAGATCGAGTCGCTCTTCGGAGCGCGCGACGAGAACCTGCGCCTGCTCGAGGACGGCCTCGCCGTGAGCATCGACCTGCGCTCGGACGGCATTGAGATCTCTGGCGCGCAGGAAGGTGTTGCGCGTGCCGAGCAGGTGTTTGCCGATTACGAACACCTGCGGCGCTCGGGGTTCGCGTTCCAGAACGGCGACCTGGGCAGCATGCTGCGCGTGGTGGCCGCTGACCGCGCAGTGACGTTGCGCGGATTGGCGGAGCAAGGTAAGCAGCGCGCGACGGGAGTGAAGCGCGTGGTGCAACCGAAGACTCCGAACCAGAGGATCTATCTCGACCTGATCGAGCAGAATGACATGGTCTTTGGCATCGGTCCGGCGGGCACAGGGAAAACATATCTGGCCGTGGCGATGGCGATATCCGCGCTGAATTCGCGCAAGGTGAGTAGGATCGTGCTGGCGCGTCCGGCGGTGGAAGCGGGCGAGCGGCTGGGATTTCTGCCGGGGACGATGCAGGACAAGGTGGACCCGTATCTGCGTCCTCTATATGACGCGCTGTATGACCTGATGGAGCCGCAGAAGGTTGATACGTTCCTGGAGAAGAACATCATTGAGATCGCTCCGCTGGCCTTCATGCGCGGACGCACGCTGAATGACGCGTTCATCATCCTTGACGAAGCGCAGAACACCACGCCGGAACAGATGAAGATGTTTGTGACCCGCATGGGCAACAACGCCAAAGCCGTGATCACTGGCGACGTGACGCAGATCGACCTGCCGAACCACAGCAAGAGCGGGTTGATCCACGCGGTGAATGTGCTGGAAGGCGTGAAGGGGCTCTCATTCCATTACTTCCATGAAGTCGATGTGGTGCGGCACG
>Ga0207041_1140_pt1 | contig 12198 bp, 11 predicted proteins | sample Alteio_BWMinCont_73_FD_153311 | JGI IMG/M metagenome (GOLD analysis project Ga0207041, IMG submission 153311) | Enriched cells from forest soil in Barre Woods Harvard Forest LTER site, Petersham, Massachusetts, United States -... | ecosystem: Environmental > Terrestrial > Soil > Temperate forest >... | reverse complement strand
CCACTAAAATCACCTACGCAATATGAAACTTTTTACAATTTCTTTTCTTAAATCACAAATTCCCCTGCCGGGCTGCGATGCGCCGATAGACAACCGTTTTCGCCGGGCCGCATTTTCAGCCAAGGGGGCAATCGGGATGCGCATTAACCTGCTCATCATCCTGCTGCTGGCTGTATGCCTGCAGGCCAGCGCCGCGGCTAATTTTGTAACCGGCAAAGTTGTTGATGCCGATACCAAAGAGCCTATGGTGAGCGCTACGGTCACCATTAAGGGAACCGACAAAAATACAACAACGGGCCTCGACGGCACATTCAAAATTGACGTATCGGGCGTTGATAACCCCGTGCTGTTGATCACTTTTGTTGGCTACGTGATCAAAGAAGTGCCGGTATCGGGCATGAGCAATGTGGGCGTTATTGCCCTGAAATTCAGCGCCACCGGGATGAGTGAAGTGGTTGTAAACGGCGACGTCGCCATAGACAGGAAGACGCCCGTTGCCGTTACCACCATCGGAACGCAGTATATCCAGGAGCATATCGGCGCCCAGGATATTCCCGGCCTGCTCACCAACGTGCCGGGAGTAATGGTTACCCAGCAGGGCGGCGGCTACGGCGACTCGCGTATCAGCATCCGTGGATTTTCAAGTTCCGACGGAAACGTTGCCTTTACCATCAACGGTATACCTGTAAATGACCCGGAGAGCGGCGTGCTTTACTGGTCGGACTTTTCGGGAATTACCGATGTAGCCAGTTCCATACAGGTGCAGCGTGGCCTGGGTGCATCCAAGATCATTATCCCATCCTTTGGCGGCACCGTAAATATCACTACACGCAGTACCGATATACAGCAGGGAGGTTATGTTGCCGAAACCATTGGCAGCGACGGTTTTAACAAAACCGGGGTATTGGTGTCAACCGGCTTAAACTCAAATGGCTGGGCGGCCACCTTCCAGGGCAGCAGGGTAATGGGCGATGGGTTTGCCGACGGATTGAATTTTTTAGGATACAATTACTTTTTTAATCTGTCAAAACAATTAGGGCCCGACCAGGTCTTATCACTTAACCTGATCGGCGCCAGCCAAACCCATGGTCAAAGAGCAACCGGGACTATTGCTGAGTATCAGCAGGCCCCGCAGGGCATCAGGTGGAATTACTACCTGGGTGTTGAAAAACACCTCTTTTGTTGGTTAAAAAAATCATCCGTTAAGAAAGTCAGTTTGTCGGCTGATTGCTTGAAGTTTGGATCTTTTACCAAAATTTTATAAAAAAATATTCTCCAGAACATTAAACCTTTTCAAAACGCGTTAGTTTATATACATAGTAAAATTAACTCTTATGAAAAAAATCTTGACTATCATTAGTTGTGCCGTGTTATTCGCTTTATCTTCCTGCACTAAACAGTACGTTACCCCCGGCACTACCAATCAAACTTTTTACGCTGACGTGGCTACTACCGACTGGACGCTTTATACCGATAACAGCGGCAACAAGTCATACACAGCGCCTATCAACATAAGTGCGCTTGATCCGAATTTTGCGCAGATCGGCGGTATCATCGTTGCCATTTCGTACGATGGCGGCAGCACCTACGAGCAATTGCCCGAAGTTTACGACAACCTTTCGTTTAGTTATACTTATAACGCCGGGAATGTTAGCCTTTACGCGCAGTCGGCGGATGGCACAACCGCTATTCAGCCAACGATGGCAATTAAAGTGAAGATCATTTTGGTGGATTCGAACGGGTAGACTAATCGATGTGATTACACTTAAAGGCAGAGTCGTCTAATATAGAAGGCTCTGCCTTTTTTTGAAAAGATGAAATGGGACAAGGCTTCGAACCCGGGAAATTGTTATAATGGAGACCCTGAATTGTTCGCGCTTAGTTCGCCTCATAGTCTGCCGGCAGCAACTCCGCCATTCGGCTGTTACCCCAATGCCCTTCAAAAATAACGCTTGACGGATCAATAAAGATGCCGTTCGTATCAAAAATAGCATCGGGCTTTTCAAAAATAACCGTAGTGGTGATGTAATCGTTCAGGAAATCGGGAACAGTTTGTCCATTTTTTAGCATTTGATCAACCGGCGTGGCGTTCATTTCCTTGCTGTACATAACATACAGGCAGTCCGGAAAGCTTAAGGCAAAAAGACCCTTCGAGTCGGTCTGCTTCACCATGTCGGCTACCAACAAGGGTTTGGTATATAAAGTTTCGGTATATTTTTTTCCGCCGAGGTAATAGTCAGGGTTTATTTTGCGCACCAGCCGCAGTACCTTAAACCCCTGCGCATAAATATCGTTGCTCAACAGCGAACGTAGGAAATGCATGCTCGAACCCTTATATGCAACAACACGGTTCTTTTGCCAGTCGCGCTCCTGGTGTTTTGTGCCTTTCAGCTCTTCAAATAATGCCGAACCTTCAAAATAAATCATTCTTTCTTTTTCATCGTTTGAAAAGCTGGTTAGCAGGTATTTTATTTTATAACCCAGGGCCATATTTTCAATTTCGATAAAATCGGATGAGGTTGCGGTAAGCACCCTGGTGGATTTGTCGTAATCAATGTCGATCACATCAGGGTTAAGTATTTTACATTGAACAGTATAGCGTGACGACCCGAAAAACAAGCGCCTGAATAGTTCATATAGCCTGGCTTTCTCCGCATCGGGAATGATCTTTACCTCGCGCAGTGTGATCGCTTTTGCAGCAATCCCGATATCAGGCAAACGTACATCGCCGGTGACCATGACCGTGGTGTGATAGGTTTCGTAGCCCACACTGGAAATCACCAGATCATATTGACCAGACTTTACGTTGGTTAATGAAAAGGAACCGTTGTCGGCTGTTCGCGCGCCAACAAGCGTATTATTTAAAAATACGCTTGCAGAGGCTACCGGGCTTTTGTCCACATTGTTTAATACCCGGCCCGATAAGGTGAATTGGCCGAAGCAAATCAATGGTAATAAAAACAACAAAATGAAATGCAGCTTTAGCATAGCTAAAGTTAAACTAAATATTTAGTTTAATAAAATTGATCATAAACACTTATCTTTCTGTCCTTGTGTCTTTTCCGACTTTCCGGACTTTTCGGACTTCGGACTTACTTCTCCATTTGCTCAATAACCGCCTGCGTCACCCCGGTAAATGAGAAACCACCATCGTGGAACAGGTTCTGCATGGTAACCATTTTAGTCAGGTCGGAGAATAAAGAAATACAATAGTCGGCGCACTGGTCGGCTGAAGCGTTGCCCAGGGGGCTCATTTTTTCAGCGTAGCTGATAAAACCCTCAAACCCTTTTACGCCCGACCCGGCGGTAGTGCGGGTAGGGGACTGTGATACAGTATTAATGCGCACATGTTTTTTAGTGCCATAATAATAGCCAAAACTGCGGGCGATGCTTTCAAGGTAGGCTTTGTTATCTGCCATATCGTTATAATCGGGGAATACGCGCTGGGCAGCAATATAAGTTAGCGCCACAACTGATCCCCATTCATTAATGGCGTCCATCTTCATGGCTGTGGCAAGTACGCGGTGAAGGCTTAATGCCGATATGTCAAGGCCTTTATGGGTGAAATCATAATTATTATCGGGGTAGGGGATGCCTTTGCGCACATTCACGCTCATGCCGATGGAGTGCAGGATAAAATCCACGCCGCTGTTAAAATGTTCCTGTGTTTTGGTAAACAGGTTCACAAGGTCGTCGTTATTGGTAACGTCAGCGCCAACAATCGGGGCGTTACACTCTTCCGCCAGTTTATTCAACTCACCCATACGCAGGGCGATAGGTGCATTGGATAAAATGATCTCTGCGCCTTCCTGTACGGCATGCTGCGCCACTTTCCACGCGATAGACTGCTCGTTAAGAGCGCCAAAAATGATCCCTTTTTTACCTTTTAATAAGTTATAAGCCATGTTGAGGTTGATTTATAGTGAGGCAAAGTTATAAAATAAGTTTGCAGTTTGCAGCGGGCCGGTTGGCTTCAATCATTTTCGTAAGTGATCAATACCGCCAGGTCATTGTTTCCCACCGGTTTTAAGCTATGGTGGCTGCCGGGCATTGTGAGAATAGCATCGCCTGTGCTGACGGGTATGAGTTTGCCGTTCATCGTTAATTCGCCGCTACCGCTCATGATGTAATATATTTCCTGTTTTTCCTGCAGGTGATAACCGATGGCCGAACCTGGGTGCAGTATCCTTTTACGAAATACCATTTTTGCGTCTTTTACCTTATCAAAAAACGGAAAGGCCGTTGTTTTGCCGCCCCCATCATGTGGGCCGGGCTGGTCAACGGCGATGGATTTTTCACGATCGATGTAATAGCCTGGTCCAGCTTGCCTGGAAACGAACCCGAGCAGGAAAAATAACGCGCAAGTTAAAGCCAGGAGAATTAAAGCTCTGTTGTTGATTTTCATATTTGCGGTTTAAGGCGGAAAGATTTGACAACTTTCAAAAAGTTGTCAAATCTGCCGTGTTTATTAAAATGTCACAGGCTGAGCAACTCCCTTGCATTCTGCAGGGCACTGTCGCCAGGCTTTTCTCCGCTCAGCATTTTCGCGATTTCCAACACCCGCTCATCTTTGTTCAACTGCCTGATGCGCGTTTTAGTGGCCGCCCCTTCATCATCCTTATACACAAAATAATGGCTTTGCCCTTTGCTGGCTATTTGGGGTAAGTGGGTAATGGTGATCACTTGTAAATTGGCCGCCAGTTTTTCCATCACCTGCCCAACTTTATTGGCTACCTCGCCGGATACCCCGGCGTCTATTTCATCAAAAATTATGGTTGGTAAAGCCGTGTTTTTGGCGATAAGCGATTTGATAGCCAGCATCAGCCTCGAAAGCTCGCCACCTGACGCAACTTTGCTCATTTCGGCCAAAGAATGACCTTTATTTGCCGAAAAAAGGAATTTCATGCTGTCGAAGCCGTTGATACCAAGCAGGCTTTCATGTTCCGACTTTAGGTTGATCTTGAAACCGGCGGATTCCATCCCCATTTCGGACAAACTCATCAAAACCAGCCTTTCTATGTCAAAGATGACGGTTTTGCGGTTTGTGGAAAGGGTACCCGCCAGCAGTTCTAACTCTTTTTTATCAGCATCCAGCTGTTTCCGCAGCTTTTCAATGGCTTCATCCCCAAAAACGGCCTGCTGTATCTTCCCGGAGAGTTCATCCTGCAATTGCAACAGTTCGGCATTGCTGTTTACCCGGTGCTTTTTTTGCAGGTTGTATAAAGTGCTCAGCCGGTTATTTACTGCTGCTGCCCGCGCCTCATTGGTATGCGTTTGTTGTTCGATAATTTCAATTTCAGCAGCTATATCTTTTAGTTCGATCACCGTGCTGTTCAGCCGCTGGTAAAGTTCGGCGATCTGTGGGTTAAACCTTTCAAGCGACGAAAGCTGGTGGCCTGCCTCGCGCAACTGGATGATGGCCGACGTTTCCCCATCCTGCATAAGGAAAAAGGCGCCCAGCAGGTTGCGCTTTATTTCCTCGGCATTGCTCAGCGTATATAGTTCCTGTTCCAGCGTCTCCTGTTCATGCGCCGCCAGACCAGCTTTTTCCAGCTCATCAAACTGGAACTGGTAATAATCCAGGTCGGCTTTGGCTTTATCGCTTTCCTGGATCAATCGATCCAGCCTTGCATTTTCCTTTTTATATGCCCTGAATTTGGTTCGATAGTCAGTTAATAGTTCATTATGGCCAGCAACCGCATCTGCCACCAAAAGCTGAAATTCCGGATCATTTATCTCCAGGGTAGCGTGCTGCGAATGGATATCGATCAGCTTTTCGCCTAGTTCCTTCATCAAATTCAGGTTTACCGGCGTGTCGTTCACAAAAGCCCTCGATTTGCCGTCGATCGATATTTCCCGCCGTAAAACTGTTTCCGCTTCATAGTCCAGGTCGTTATCTTCGAAAAACTGTTTCAGGTGAAAATCGCCGACGCTGAATGTCCCCTCGATCACACATTTTTTTTGCTGATTAAAAAAATAACGGCTCTCGGCCCGCTGGCCGAGGATGAGCGACAGCGCCCCCAATATAATAGATTTGCCTGCCCCGGTTTCGCCTGTAAGTATATTCAACCCGCAGCCGAAGCTGATCTCCAGGTTATCAATCAATGCATAATTACTAATACTGAGCTTTTGAAGCATAAAAAATTACCCTCTTTTGAAGGTTACTAAATTATGTTTTTTAATTGATTAGGTGAGCGGTGAATTGCGGGCTGTCAGTAAAATAACAGCGATGTAGGGTTCGCTATTCAATTGAGCTTTGTATGCGTTTTACAGGCCCGGATAACCTGTTTGATGGCGTTAATTACTGTTTCAGGATCTTCCAGGTGAATATTATGACCGCTGTTATTGTCAATAATATGTTTGCTGTTGGTTGATAAATGGGTAAGATCATCCTGTAACTTTATGCGTTCGTTTTCCAACTCAACTGAATCGGGCATGCCTGAATAGCCCCCGTTTCCTCTTGAAATTACGATCAGCGGGATATCACCCAACAAATATTCGGCTTTCCCTTTATTTTTATACATGTCGGCAACATCTTCCGGCGACCAGGTCATTTCGTTATTGCTTGCCTTTTTGTATACCGGCTGCGATTGCGCCCATACCTGTAGTTTCTGAATATTAATCGGCAGCTTGTTTAGTGGCGGCTCAATCGCGGTATCTAACACAACGGGTTTCTTTGCCACCGAGTCGGGGTCGGTGATTTTATTAGTTATATTTTGCGGATTTGGTGCCTGCTCGCCTTTTGCCCAGTCTCTTATGCGCATGCCTTTGTTATTAACGATAACTTTTGAATCTTCATTCAGCGCATCCACCAAAACAAGGCCAACAACTTCTTTTCTATAAAATCTTGCAAAGGACCTGACAAGGAAACCGCCGTAAGATTGACCAACCAGAATATAAGGCCCCTTTATACCGGCATTGTGTAATGCGGTATGAAGCTCATAAGCTATTTGCCTGCCCGTTCTTGGCAACGGGCCCGCCTCGCTCCACGCGTAACCTGCCCGGTCATATGAAACCGTCATGGTGGTCTTTGATATTTCCGGTTGAACCAAATCCCATATAAATGAAAAGTCGCCGCTGCCGTTTTCAAATATCACCACCGGTTTTCCCGTGCCCGTCACATCGATATGCAGCAAATGCCCGCCTGCGTCAACTAATTTGCCTGTGGGGTGATCGCTGGGGATGGCTTGGCAGTGGCCGCTAAAGACTGTGCCGCCAATAAGTAAGAAGCACGTGAATTGAATCCTTGCTAATTTTGCGATTACAGAAAAAAGGTCTTTTAAAATCATGTTTGCGCGTTACTTACAATCGGGAACTAACATAGAATGTTTGCCCTTAAGATGTAATAATATTGAATAAGGTTGCATGTGAATTTTAAATTGACCTGCGCTGGTAATAAAAGCTATTGAAAAATAGATATAAAAAAAACGGCCTTTCATCGAAAAGCCGTTTTTTTTACAATGTGCTGTTGTATTAATTTTGATCGTCGGGGTTTTCGGGTTTCTCGGGCTTCTCAGGTTTTTCGGCTTTCTCGGCCTTTTCTGCTTTCTCAGCCTTTTCGGCCTTTTCCGGTTTTTCGCTATCGTCGTTAAAGTTGAAATTATAGTTGAAGTTCATGTTTTGCAGCAGCTTCATATAATTCTTGTATTCGGCGCTGTTTACAAAAGAAGTTAATCTTTTTACTGCTGCATTTAACTCTTCCTGGGCCTTTTTAACGTCCGGCGAATTTTGGTAGGCCGCTATTTTGGCGCTCAGTTTTTCAATTTCCCGCTGCTTTTCGGTCATATCCGGGCTTGCATAAGCTTTGCTCACACTGTCGCCCAGTTCCTGCATACGTTTGCTTTGTTCAAGGAATTCGGGGCTGCCGTAACGTTTGCCCATTTCCTCGCCCATATGTTTTAACCTTTCAGTTTTTTCCTTTATAGCAGGGGGCAGTTTACTTTCCAGTTCGGCCTGGTATTTTACATAGTTTTCATCTTTTTCGTCGCGATCATCGTAATAGTTTTTGTCAGCCGGGATGCCGTATTTTTTCCTCATTTCGGTATCAAGCCTTTTAAATTCAGCGCTGCTGAAGTAGGCGCCTATATCTTTGCCCATGTCGCCCATTTTTTCGGATAATTCACGCTCCTTGTCGGTTTGCCCCCAGGTTTTCGAAAATCCATCACCCATTTTTTCCAATTCTTCCTGCTGCTTTTTTACTTCGGGGCGATCATAATATGCCTCCATGCCCTGGCTCAGCTTCTCGATGTCTTCTTCCATCTTCTTAAACTCCGGAGCGCTAAAATAGTCGTTCACAACGTTGGAGTACTTTTCGACCGCAGCGCTCAAATCTGCCATCTTTTGGTCGTTTTCTGCTTCGGTAGCGGCCGATGGCGACTTATGAACAGCCGTATGGTGCGCCTTTTTGGGGGCGACCGCCGGCTTTCCTTTATGCGCGGTATCTGCCAGGATGGCGCTGATAACAGGGCTAATGTTTTTTACGGAGATTTTTCCTTCGGCAACCTCCGGTTTCAGCAGGGCCATACAGCCGATGCCAATGGTTAATATAAGCGTGGCCAGCAATGCCGGGCGCAGGCTTGGTACTTGTTTTTTAGTTTTCATGATTCGTTCAATTCTGTTTAGTAAATGGTACTTTTTGCCCGTGGCGGCCAGCGCTAGCTTCCAGTCGTTTTGGCGGTTTTGCTCAAGCTTCAGTAATGCTTTCGCATAGATAATAGGGTCTGCGGTGGCCTTTACAACCAGGTCGTCGCAGCAGTTTTCGCGTTCTTCGTTTATTATTCGATTAATTAATAGTGTACAAGGGTTAAAAAACAGCAGTATCGAGATGATCTGCTGGATCATGTTGACCAAATAATCATTGCGTTTAATATGTGCCAGTTCGTGAAGCAAAATCGCTTCGATCTCTTCAGCCGAAAGGTAATTAGTAACGGTAAAGGGTAGCAGGATAACCGGCTTTAAATAACCCACCATGCAGGGCACATCAACCAACTTACTCAAACCTGTTTTTACATTTTGTGCGATATCGAGCACGCCTCTCAGCTTATTCACCTGGTATTGCAAAGCTATGTCGATGCTCATGGTCCGTTTGATCAGGTTCACCTTTTTTCGCGCCACCAGCAACTTTGCCGAATTAAATAGCAAGCCAACAACGTACGCCGCTGCTATGTATGGCAGGTATGCCTCGATATCATAATAGTAACGGATGCTTTGATCATTAAATTGGCGGATACCGGCGGGCAGGTTGACTAATGCAGGCAGATTGCTTAGCTTCACTTGTGTTAGGGCAAGCCAATTGAATACATTTATCTCGGTAATCAAGGTGTACACAAACCATCCCGTGATGGCCAGCAAGCTGGTGAGTGCCAGGTGATATTTTACCGCCGCCGAAAGATTATTGCCAAAGCTCAACACTATCCGCAGCAAAAAATAAATAAGCAGCGCCTGCCACAACGAGTGGATAATAGTGATACCCAATACCTGGCTGATGTTGTATATGATGCTGGTCATAACCTCTTTATTTTAGTCCATGGACCATGGTCGATAGTCCATAGCAAATTATCTTTTGTTTCCATGTAGCTATGGACTATGGTCCATCAACTATGGACTTTTTACTTCAACGTATCCTTCTTAGCGGGTTTATAAATATCAACGCCGCCGGTTGAATCTTTTAAAATCCATTTTTGATCCTTCCAGGCTTTGCCATCAAATTGTTTTCTCATCAATTCACCCTGCTTTTTCAATTGCTCCATTTGGGCCTTCCACTCAGGACTGTCAAACTTTTTGCGCATTTCCTCGCCTTGTTTGCGGATGTTTTCCATTTGGTCTTTCCATGCCTTGCTCTCAAATTTCTTGCGCATTTCCTCGCCCTGCTTGCGCATGTTTTCCATCTTCGCTTTCCATTCTGGGCTGTCGAACTGTTTGCGCATTTCTTCGCCTTGCTTCTTAATGTTTTCCATTTGGGCCTTCCATTCGGGGCTGTCGAATTTTTTGCGCATTTCTTCGCCTTGTTTGCGCATCGCCAGCATTTCATTTTTCCACCCGGAGCTATCAAACTTTTTGCGTATTTCTTCGCCTTGTTTCCGCATGGCCTCCATTTGAGCTTTCCATTCAGGGCTTTCAAATTTCTTTCGCATTTCCTCGCCTTGTTTGCGCATCAGTTCCATCTGGTTTCGCCATTCGGGGCTGTTAAACTTTTTGCGCATTTCTTCACCCTGTTTGCGAATAGCCGCCATCTGGCTTTTCCATTCGGGGCTGTGGAAATAGCCAGTTGTGTCATCCGAATAATCGTACACGTCAGCGTCGTGTGATTTTTTTACTATACTATGTTTTTTTGTTAGCGTTTTGGTTTTGGCCAACTTCTTTTTATGTTTTGTTGTATCATTGGTATTCAGGTATTCAGTTGTATCAGGCATTGTTACCGTCGATAAATGATACGCGTTAGTGCTTTTCGGTGATTTGTCGGCTTTTAATTTGCCGTATACCGGGTTAAACCAGGCAATGCTGCAAAGGCCGCCTGCAAGTAACAGCGCAGCGATAAAAAAGTGTCGCATATTGCCTATCTGATTTTGTGTTTTCATGATCCTTTCAATTCTTTTTAATAAATAAAACTTTTTGCCGGTAACAGCCAGCGCCAGCTGAAAATCACGCACCCTTGCCGCTTCAAGCTTTAATAATGCCTGTGCGTAGATGAGGGGTTTACCTGTTTTTTCAACGACGAGGTCGTCGCAGCTATTTTCCCTTTCCTGGCTGATGATGCGGTTGATCAGCCGGCTGAACGGGTTAAAGAAAAGCATCACCGATACTACCTGCTGCACCAGGTTCGCCAGGTAATCATTCCTTTTAATATGCGCTAATTCATGTAATAAAATAGATTCTACTTCACAGGCCGATAAATGGGTCGACAACGATACAGGCAGCAGGATAAGCGGTTTAAAATAACCGGTCATACAGGGTACATCGATCAGGTTGCTGAATTTGAGGAGAATGGGCCTGGTGATGTTCAGCTTTTTTGAAAATTTATTGATAAACTGCTGCATTTGTTCGGCACAGATCACCGATCTTTTTATCCTGATGATCTTGTTCCATTCCCAGCCAAGCTTCAACAAGTTGCCAAACAGGCCGGCAAAATATATGGCGCATATATAAGGCATATAAACTGCAAAGCGGCTGTAATAGTCGGGACTGAAAACTCCGTTGCCATGCAAGTTAAAACCGGGCAATACCGCGCCCAGGTTACCCGGCTTTAAAACGGCCCAATTGCGCGCGCCAGCTTCGTTTACGAGGCTATAAATAAACAAAGCGGAAACTGCCAGCATTGCAAAAATAGCCAGGTAATATTTTTTAACTGACGACAACGAAGGTGCGGCCGCAAATAAGATGCGTAAAATTAGATAAACCAGCATCCCCTGCCACAGCGACTGGATAATGCTGATGCCTAAAACCTGGCTGATGTTATATAATGTGGTTTCCATTTTTAGTTCATAGTTAATGGTTCATAGTTCATAGCCGAACCGTTTTTTTACCTAATGTCTTGCAGCTTCTTTCGGACTTCCGGACTTTACTGACTTTCGGACTATTCTCTACCCTCAAATTTCTCCAAATAACTCTTTATCGCTTCGATCTCGTCTTTCGATGCACGATGGTGCCCCAACGCCTGTATCACCAGTTCGGATGTCGATCCTTTAAATACCGTAGATATAATTTTATCCAGTGCGGTCTGCTGTGCCTGTTCGCGCGATACCAGGGCTTTGTATAAGTGTGTTTTGGCAGCGGTATCCCGTTCAACCATTCCTTTTTCATGCATGATCTGCATCAGCTTTAAAGTAGTAGTGTAGCCGGCGTCCTTGTTTTTAGCCAGTTCTTCGTGTACGTCGCGAACGGTGCACTGGCCTTTCTTCCACATCACCTGCAGTATCTCCAGTTCGCTTTCTGTTGGTTTCATTTCCATGTTTCTTTAGTTATACGAATTTCTTCGTACAAATATGTACGATAAGTTTCGTATTTGCAAATATATTTTTAATTTTTTGACACGATTTAACGGATTTTAACAATTAACGTGATCGTTTTGATGAAAAGACGCGTGCAAGTGGGGGATTGTTACAGTAGAATTTCAGATTTTCGATTTCAGATTTTGAGCCAACTTAGAGGAGTGCCGTTTGTTCGCCTATGAGCTAAAGCGATAATGTGAAATCGAATTAA
>Ga0207041_1139_pt1 | contig 12345 bp, 13 predicted proteins | sample Alteio_BWMinCont_73_FD_153311 | JGI IMG/M metagenome (GOLD analysis project Ga0207041, IMG submission 153311) | Enriched cells from forest soil in Barre Woods Harvard Forest LTER site, Petersham, Massachusetts, United States -... | ecosystem: Environmental > Terrestrial > Soil > Temperate forest >... | reverse complement strand
ATTGAATGCATACACCGAAATTGGTAACAAGCAAGGTATAGCCGCTACTAAGGATAATATTGGCGGCTTGTATTTAGACCAGAAAGATTACGTCAATGCCTAATGCTTTAAGGGCATAATCAAGTGCTTTATCATGGTCGCCTTGTATGCCGTAAATATTACCAACGTTGCCTATGTTAATGGCTATACTATTCTTATCATTCAATTCTGAATCAACCTTTAGCGCTTTGAAATAATAATCTAAAGCCAGCTTGTAATTCTTTTCGTCGACATAAATATTGCCTATGTTACCATTTACAGTTGCTATACTGCGCTTGTCAGCATTATCCTCATCCATTTGCAGTGCCTTAAAATTGTAATCGAGCGCTTTTACATAATCACCCTCAAACTCGTATGCATTGCCAATATCGCCGGTAACCAGGGCAACAATCTTTTTATCGCCAAGGTCTTGTGCGGTTTTTAATTCAGCTTGGTAATACTCTAAGGCTTTGGCAAAGTTGCCCATATCAGAATACACATTACCTATTTTACCATTGAACTTAATAATGTGTGCCTTGTCGCCAATACTCACAGCAACTTTAATAGCATTATTATAGCTCTCAATAGCCTTATCGAAATTGCTGGTTAGCTGATAGGTGTAGCCAATGTAATTATAGGCTGCCATTTGCCCTTTGGCATAATGCAGTTGATCTGATAAGGTCAGCATTTGCTGGGCCAACTTCATTACCGAATCTGTCTTTCCGGCATCGGCACAGTTAGCAGCTAAAGCAGCCATATCGTTTACACGGATGGTGTCTTGCTTATCGGTACTTAATTTATGTAAAAGCGAATCGGCCGGTGAAGCCTGACCAAAAGTCGTGAAGAATAAAAAACAAAAAACAACAATGGATAATTGACAATGGACAATTGACAATTTAAAATTCAATATATCCCGAAACAATTTGGAACTCCAATAATTGTCCATTTTCAACTGTCCATTTTCAATTCTATTCTGTGAATATACAATTATGCTGTTGAATGCCATAAACCGGGTACAGGCTCAATGCCTTATTTCCTGCAAATTGACCATAAATACTCATACAAACAGACCCAATTGAGCAAACACCTTAAACGAGTTAGTAAACGGCGTAAAAACAATGGTAAATGGTGCGTGGCAAATCGTGAATTTTGAAGAACCAGTCAGGTTCGCTTACCACTTACAATTTACCACTTGCTATTCCGGAAAGCCCTTACCATCGTTAATTAGTTTCACAAGGCTATTCTTCAGGTGGCCTGTCCAGCCGGGTTTGCAGCTTTCATAGCATTCGCTTTCAGGGGTTAGTCCTTTATGCACAAAATCGATTTGTGTTTTATCACCCTTCTCGGCGAGTGTATAAATAACTTCGGTGCCGTTCCACTCCTTTTTATCTTTTATCCAATCTAAATTGCAATCGGTTACCAACCAAACTACTTTCTTTTCGGGAATAAGTTCAGATATTTTAAATTCTACAAAGGTGTCTCCAAAATGCACCGAGAACTCATCATTTAGTTTGGCAGCTTTGCCTTTCATTTTTTTTGCCCACCATTGGTCAACATGGTTAATGCTTTTCATAGCGTCCTTTGCAGTAGCCTTTACGGTAAGGCTTAAACTGAAATCATTTTTTGTTTTCATTTTTTGCTTTTTGATCTAATAAGTTTTCTAATTTTTTAAGTTTTGTTTCCCAGAATTTATCGAAGAAGTTTATCCAGCCTTGCAGCTCTTTAAAGCCCTCCTGGTTTAAAATACAATAACGTTCACGGCCAATATCTTCAATAGATATAAAACCAGCACCATATAGTATTTTAATATGCTTCGATACTGCGGGTCGGCTCATTTCAAAATTTTCGGCCAGTGAGTTAATCGTATAGCTGTTCTTGGTTAGCAGGTTCAGTATCTGCCTGCGGTTAACATCGGCTATGGCCTGAAAGGCATCGGCGCGCATAGGTGTCATACAGTAGCAGTTTTAAGGAATGTATCGATCTTGGCAATATTCTGTTTCCAGCCTGCATCCATAACCGAGAATATTTGAAGCATAGCTTCATCGGTTGCAAAACCTTTATGTTCGAGCAATAACTCTGTACCATTGTTCTTAGCAACCAGGGTCCACTCTACAGTCGAATCGAGTGTTAGTTTGCCCGGCTCCGGCCCACCCTTCCAGGTATACACAAGCCTTTTGTTAGGTACAAGTTCAAGTACCTTGCAGTAAATTATTCCATCGAAGTTAAAAGCAGGCATTGGCTTAATAACGAATTTAAAATCGTGCCCTATTTCAGCCTTAAAATCGCTGGGCATTAACCATTGCGCCATCAGCTCGGGTTGGGTTAAATATTCCCAAACGGCTTCAGGCTTGTGAGCATAAAAAAATGTGTGTTTAATTGTCTTTGTCATGATGTGTAATTATTAGGTTGTATTTATTTAGTTAAAAGCTTTTCAATTTTATTGGCGTGGTTAACCCAGCCTGCATTCATTCCTTCGTAAAGTAAATTGTTGTTATCAGTAAATCCTTCATGCAGTAAATGCAGTTCAGTGCCATTGTCCTTTGGGGTTAGTGTCCAGGTTACTTTGGTGTCCACGGTTATAGTACCCGGCTCAGGGCCCGCTTTCCAACTATACACCAGTTTTTTATACGGAATAACTTCCAGCACCTCGCAATAGTTGTGCCCGTCGTGGTTCATTTCCGGTTTTGGTTTCGATATCATTTCGAACGTATGCCCCACCACAGGTTTAATATTACCGGGCATAAGCCATTGTGCAAGCAGCTCGGGCTTGGTTAAATAATCCCACATTACTTCGGGTTTGTACTTGTAGTAGAATGTGTGTTGAATATTCCTTGTCATGTTATGTAACTTTTAGGTTACGCAAATATATGTAACTTTTAAGTTACGTTTTACGAAACAGGCCAATTATTTTTATTGGCTATTGATTTTCAGTGAATTAATTTTGCCCTATTAACCCCAAGTAAATAGTAACGACACGTGAGGTGAAGAGAAACGATGGCAGGAATGGACACATAGTTGCATAGAACTGTGCCAATGGCAAAGCCCTCATGAGTTCAAAAGCTAATTAAAAAGGCACGAATAAAACCACATGAACTAATGGATTAAATGCTTCGACAAGCTCAGCATGACAAAAAGCCAACCACTAGCCTTTATTTTTTACCTTTGCCCCGTATATGTACGCGCTCCTAAAAAAAGAAATATCGGTTTTCCTAAGCTCGCTTATCGGGTACATAGTAATATGTGTCTTTTTAATAAGTATAGGGCTCATACTGTGGGTACTTCCGCTCGACTTTATGGACTCCAATATATTAGAAGGTGGCTATGCCGGTATCGATCCTTTGTTCGTATTAGCACCCTGGTTGTTCCTGTTCCTTATTCCGGCAGTAACCATGCGTTCGTTTGCCGAAGAAAAACGTTCGGGCACTATGGAGTTACTCCTTACCCGCCCCATTAGCGATATGCAGATAGTGCTGGCCAAGTTCTTTGCTTGTGTAATACTGGTATTGCTTGCTTTACTCCCTACATTGGTTTATTATTACTCAGTATATAAGTTAGGTTACCCACCGGGTAATATAGATTCGGGCCGTACGTGGGGCTCATACTTCGGACTCTTGTTTTTATCGGGCGGCTTTGTATCTATAGGTGTATTTGCATCGGCTATTACAGGCAACCAGGTTATATCGTTTATTGTAGCCGTTATACTTTGCTTTTTCTGTTATACAGGTTTTGGTTATGTGGGCACTTCGGTATCCTCGGGTGTGCTGGGTAACTTTATATCGCAATTAGGCATAAGTGCGCACTACTCGTCTATGAGTCGTGGTGTGATAGATACGCGGGATGTATTGTATTTTGTAAGCATATCTACCGTGTTTTTATTAATGAGTAGGGTATCAATCGAAAGCAGGAAATGGTAGAACAAAGCGCACATACCAACCCGCCAAAGCAACCCCGCCGCAACAAGCAGCGCGACCTTACCCGCCTTGCACTTAGCATTGTGCTTATAGTACTTTGTAATTATGTAGGCTCGTTCCTTTTTAAACGCTTCGACCTTACCTCTGAAAAACGTTATACCCTTTCGCCTGAATCGAAAGCAATTGCAAAGAACATAAAGACCCTTGCCTTTTTTAAGGTGTATCTGAATGGTAAGCTACCTGCCGGTTTCATTCGCCTGCGCGATGAGATGAAAGAGATGCTCGATGAGTTTAACGCATATTCGGGTGGTAAGGTGCAGTACGAATTTATTGACCCAACAACCCTTGGGGAGAAGAAAGCCGTGTTCCGCCAGTTATACGAAAATGGATTATCGCCATTTAACTTACAGGTAAAAGATAACAGCGGTGGCAACAGCGAACAGATTATTTGGCCGGGTGCAGTGCTTAGCTATGCAGGGCGAGATATACCTATTAACGTTTTGCAAACACAAATTGATGCTGACCCTGAAACGCAGCTGAACAATTCAATCGAAGCGCTGGAATACAATATTGATAATGCTTTCCATAAAATAGATTTAAAGATACGCCCTATAGTTGCCTTTATACAAGGCCATGGCGAACCAGATTCATTACACTTAGCCGGTGCTATTAATGCGCTGTCGGAATATTATGATGTACGCTTATTACCCATCAATCATCTGTTAAAAGGGCTCGACCTGTGCAAGGCCATTATTATAGCCAAGCCGCTAAAAGCTATCGACGATAAGGACTGCTATATTATTGACCAGTTTATTATGCGCGGCGGTAAAGTAATGTGGCTGATAGACCCGATGTATGCACCTATGGATAGCTTATCGCGCAACGGTATTACCATTTCGTTTAAGAACGACATTAACATCGACGATATGTTGTTCCGTTATGGTGTTAGGTTGAACAGCAATTTAGTGTTAGACCTACAATCATCTGCAATTCCATTAAACAGTGCATTCCCGGGCCAGTCACCGAAGATAGAACTCTACCCTTGGTTATACGAACCATTGGTATCGCCTCCGCTTAATAGCAACAACCCAATAGTAAAGAACCTGAACCTGGTGGAGTTTAAATATGCCAGCACTATTGATACCATACAACAACAAGGCATTAAAAAGACCATATTGCTTACTACATCAAAAAGCAGCCGTTTGCTTAATGCACCTGCACGCATTAGTTTTGACCTTGTGCGCATGAAACCCGACCCGCAACAATACGACCAGGGCTTTCAACCATTAGCTGTTTTGCTTGAAGGCAATTTTGTATCTGCATTTAAAGACCGTGTTAACCTTAGCCCTGATACATTAAAGATGCTTGGTTATAAAGACCACAGTGTACCTAATGCTATGATAGTAGTATCTGACGGCGATGTGGTAATAAACGATGTGGAGCAAGGCAAGAACGAGGCTTACCCGCTTGGGTACGATCGCTATACCTACAAAGTAACCCAACAAATTTACGGCAATAAAGATTTTATTGTAAACGGTATGAACTACCTCTGTGGCGATAGTGCATTATTAAACGTGCGCACCAAGCAACTGAAGCTTCGTCTACTCGACCGCGAAAAGGCCCACAAGTATAAAACCCAATGGCAGGTCATTAACATGGCTGTGCCTATTGGTATTATTATTCTGCTTGGCATTGTGTTGGCTTATGTGCGTAAGCGTAAATACGCGAGCTAGTCGTAAGTCTATAGTCATCAGTCGTTAGTTATACTGCTCGTCATTGCGAGGAACGAAGCAACCCCGAAGGGCTCATGAACACCTTTGAAAAACTAAACAGAAATTGTGAATAATCTTACCAAACAAAAATTAAAACATTTAGGGGGGGATTAGGCACAATACTATACAACTATGTGTCAAGTCCTATCATCATTTCTCATCACCTCACGTGCCGTTATTTTTGTGCAATGGTAGTTTGCGTTAGGGATTATTCGTACTCGATTATTCTTTACTGAACTCATGCAGGCTTCGCCAGTGCAGCGTATAGCCCGACCCGACCGCGTGTCGCTGAAGCTTTAGCGGTGGCGCAGGAACGAGGGGAACGCCCAAATAGTAATTACTAAATGCCCCTTTATTAAAACTTAAAGCTAACACCAAGGGCTGCATTTGAATAGCCATAACCTAATTCTAACCATAGTCCAACACGGTTAGTTAAATAATACCGTGCACCAATGTATAAGCTGAAAGCCATATAACTGTTATAGTTATCTACATAATAATTATAATGCGGGTTACCGGGATCATTATAGTAAGGGTCATTGCTGGTTTCATGATAACTAATATCGTAATAGGCAAGCATTATACCAATGTAAGGATCGAACCGTGGAGCGGCAGGAACATTAAGGTGATATGCGCTGCGTACGCCAAGTACATAGTAGCTCCAGTTTTGGTTGTAGTCATAGCCCGAATGAAAATCGGTGTAATCATTTGATATTCCTTTGTAGGAAAACAAAGCTCCCAGACTTATTGTACCCGGGCCAACATTGCCAAATGTGCCATTATCATACGATAGAACTAAGTTTGGTGTTGATGTATATCCGCCACCATAATAGGTGTATTCACCACCTACTCCAACACCAATACTAATAACATTAGTCCCTTTTCCAAAGGCAACGTCGTCGGATGATTGGGTGGATGCTTGCCCGAAAACTGCGGGAGATGCGCTAAGTAACAAAGCGGTACATAGTATTGAAAGTAATTTTTTTGTCTTCATAAGATTGTTTTAGAGGTGAGCAAATTATTATTGTGCAAGATGCCCTTATTAATGGCACTGATTATCATAAAATTTCTGTTTTGACTTACATAATTCACAGGTACCCTAAACAAGGGCTATAAAATGCTGAAATTTATAATTAAAATATTAGGCCATAAGTACTGCCTGAAATTCATATTATACTTATTTTTGGCAGCCTATTGATAGAATGAACAAACTATTACTAATTACGCACCAAACCTATAAAAACAGTTAACCTATGAAGGCACAAGTAAGTATTATTATGGGCAGCACATCTGATATGCCGGTTATGCAGGAAGCCGCAAAAATCTTAGACCAGTTTAAAATACCATTTGAAATTAATGCACTATCGGCTCATAGAGTGCCCGAACAGGTTATGGAATTTGCAAAAAATGCACACGGCCGCGGAATAAAAGTAATAATTGCAGGTGCAGGCGGTGCAGCGCATTTACCAGGTGTTGTAGCTGCTCTATCGCCAACCCCGGTAATTGGTGTGCCTTGTCGTTCAAACATCTCGTTAGATGGTTGGGATTCCCTTCTTTCTATTGTTCAAATGCCTCCGGGTATACCAGTTGCAACCGTTGGTGTTGATGGAGGACAAAATGCCGGAATACTTGCCGTGCAAATGCTTGCCGTTGGCAATGATGAACTGTTAAAGGAAATACTTGCATTTAAAGAAAACCTGAAGCTGAAAATTTTGAAGGCTAACGAAGAATTAAAAGAGCATAAGTTTAAATTCCGCGTATAGGCTAACCTGACGCATCCGTTTAATATAGAACAATCATTGTTTTTATACTCTCGCATCCCGATAACCGTCGGGATGCGGCTTTTTAGGTAAGTACCGTCGGGTTAGAAATCAATGAAACTTCGTCCCCTTCTTCATCATATCCAAGATCAGCTTCATTCGCTTTAGCCTTGTTTCCTCTGTCTTTGCTGTTTGCAGCTTAAAGCCAATGCTAAACAGATTGGTTTTATTCAGGGTTTTGAAGAACGCTTCAGCCTTTTTGTTTTTGCTAAGCTCTTTCAAAAAATCTTCGGGTATCGTCATTTTACTTGCTGAGGAATATGCTTTTTGCCATCGGCCATCCGCTTTAGCTTCCTCTACTACCTTAACTCCGGCAGGCTTCATCTTCCCTGCTTTGGTAAGTCGCTCAATATGTTCCGTATTTACCATCGACCATATACTCTTTGCTCTCCGCGGAGTAAATTTTTGAAGATAGGATTGCGCATCATTACTCTTCTTTTGTCCATCTATCCATCCGTAACAAAGGGCTACATCAAGCGCTTCTGCATAAGTGACCGTCTTACTCCCGCTATCCTTTTTAAATATTTTAAGCCAAAGGCCATTAGAATTTGCGTGATTTTTTATTAGCCATAATTCCCATTCCTTATCAGAGGTAAAACCAAGTATCGGTATTTCAGTTTTATTTGGCATGAATTATTTATTCACATTTACGCTACACTCGCGAGAGGGTGGGGTTATTTATTAATGAGTAGCTTGCCATTGGCAAGCTCAGTACCACTATTAGATACCATTTTGTAAAAATAAACACCGCTTGGCTGTTCACTCATATCAATTGAGAACGCTGAATGCACGTTGAATATTTTTTTTGAATATATCTTTTGCCCGAATGTATTGTAAACCGAAAGTTCACTATTCATTATATACTGCACATCGTTAATTGTAAAATTGAATACACCTGTACTAGGGTTGGGGTATGCTATAGCATTAAATGGTTTTATAATTTGATTTATGCCAACTGTAGTATCAAGTTTAACATTAAAGCATGTACTATCTATACAGCCAAAGGAGTCGGTAGCTGTAATGCAATAAATACCCGGGCATAAGTTTCCAATAGAATCAATTGTTGATCCTCCGGTCCAATAATAACTATATGGTGGAGTACCGCCATGGCCGTTAACCAAAATACTGCCATTGCAACTGCTAAGTTGAGTATCTAATACATAATGAGGTATTATAAAAAACAGAGAAGGTTGAGTAATAGTGGCAAAGGTATCTGCTTTGCATCCGTTTGAATCGGTTACAATTACCGTGTATGTTCCTGCTGCTAACTTATTGGCCATTGAATTTACTCCACCATAGGGGGTCCATGAGTAGGTATAGGGGGCTGTTCCGCCATTAATATTTGCAATGGCAGTTCCGCTACTATCACCATGGCATAATATGTTTGAAGTATTAATAGATGTCTCAAGTGTACCACTGTCTTTAATGTTGAAATTTTCATATTTAGTGCAGCCTAGGGAGTCCGTAATGGTGCAGGTATAATACCCTATAGCTAACCCGCTTGCCATTGAACCACTACCCCCGCCGGGTATCCAGCTATATATATAAGGAGGTATACCGCCTGACACACTTACGCTGGCAACTCCGTTATTAACCTTGCAGGCAGACAAGACAGTAGAATTGTTTATTGATATAGGAGGAGGAGGTTGGATTTTAATAGAATCAACAAGTTGGTAATTGTTCCTGTCTGTGGCAGTTACAGTATACATTCCGGCGGGCAGTCCCTTAATGGTATCAGCCACAATATTATTGGGCGCCCAGGTATAAGTATAAGGTGGGTTACCGAATGATACAACCATGCTGGCTGCTCCTGTACTATCGCCATAACATTTAATGGGAGTAACCTTATAAACAGTGTCTTTAGGCAGTTTGTAATTAAAAACCGCTCCCCAGCCAATGCTACCAGCATTTACTGACGTTCCGTAAATAGTATTTCCGGAAAGAACAATTGAAGTATTAGTAAAAAAAGCACTAGGCAAATCCAGTAATGCGTTATATCCCTTCCCACTGGTATCAATAGAAAAAATAGCGTTCACTGCTTGCCCATATAATGTGCTGCCGGAAAGCACTAGAGAACCGATCGGACCATATTCATCTCCATCCGCAGTTGTAATGCTATATATGTTTTTATAATTTCCGCCTGCCGTGTCCATTGAAAATACATACCCCGCATTATAAGTTCCACCTGCAGTTGATACACCATACATTTTGCTGCCCGATACAACTAATGAATTGATTCCTGCCAGTCTGCCATTTAAGGAATCATAATCATACAGATCTTTATAATTATTACCATTGGCATCAATAGAAAATATACTTCCATACCCCATCGTTCCGCCGGAGCCTGAGATGCCATAAAACTTTCCGCCCACTTGTGTCAACCCTCCCAATTGTGAACCGTATCCACCAGCGGGGAAAGTATGAATCGTTTTATACCCTGTTCCATTGGTATCAATAGAAAAAATGGTTCCGCTATACACAGCAGGATATTGATATTGCCCTAGCATTCCAAACAAATGTCCATTTGATAACGTCATAAAATTACCGGGTTGAGTAGAGCTGTTAAAATCATACATATCTTTATAACCTACGCCATTAGTATCAATAGAAAAGATACTGCCATACTTATATTTTCCACCCTGCCCGGTCATCCCATATAATTTATAGCCAATAAGAGTCAAGGTGGTAGTAGAATACCCGCCATTTGTATCATTAAAATCGAGTATTTTCTTATAGTGACCTCCATCGGTATGAACGGAGAATATGCAACCATATCCATATGCTCCGCCTTCCCACGTAGTACTATACAATACATTATTAGATAGAGCAACGCCAGCCTCAGGGGTTTCACCATTAACGCCCCAAAAGCCATATAAAACAGGGTACTGGGCTTTAGCTGCTGGTCCGGCAAACAGTAAAAGAATTAATAAAAAGTGGTTTTTCATATTCTTAAAATTAGTTTTAAGTAAGTGGGTTGATATTCTTTACTAAATATACTCCATTTTCAGTAACCAAAGTTAGCCTGTAGGATTAAGGTCTTTCATATCGACTCATATCCAGGCCCTTTTGTTTTTGCAACCCCGTTAAAAAAGCCTAAACAATAAGTATAAATCGTGAACTACTTCAAAAACCTCAAATAAACCACCGCAAAAACCACTACAATTCCAATATTAGCGAACAGTCGTTCCCGGAAATGATCTTTGAAGAAAAGAAAATCAACTGCGACTACACAGGCTACCATTACAATAACGAAAACGATATATACCCACAAAGAATATTTGCGCATGTCAACTTTAAATATGTTTTTACCAGCACCACTACAAACCTACGACTTTCGTGTAGAACTTCACACAAAGGTCTTTGCGTTAGGCCCGCCCGGATGACCCGGTCGGACGGGGATAGAAGCGGAAAGCCCGGAGTGAAGCGAGGACTTGCAGCGGATAGCCCGACCCCTTGCGTAGCTTGGGGGAACGCCCAAATAATAATTGAAATACTACTTATTAGCTTCTACTAAACCACGGTTCTCAAGCATAGGCTCAATATTGGCATCGCGACCCATAAAGTTATGGTACATATCTTTCAGGTCCTCAGTATTAGCACGTGACAATACCATATCGCGGAAACGCTGACCGTTATCACGGGTAAGGCCTCCATGTTCTTTAAACCATGCAAACGCATCGTCATCCAGCATTTCGGTCCACAGGTAGGCATAGTAACCTGCAGCATACCCATTGGCCCATATATGTAAAAAATAACTGGTACGGTAACGTGTAGGCACCTGTGGTAAATCGAGGTGGGTGTTGCGTAAAGCTTCGGCTTCAAATTTGTCTACATCCTGTATAGGGCTATTTGCCGATAGTTTATGCCATTGCATATCAAGGTCTGCTGCGGCAAGTATTTCAGTCAGGTTATAACCCTGGTTAAAGGTGGCAGCTTTCTTTATTTTATCTACCAGCTCTTGCGGCATAGGTTCGCCTGTTTTGTAATTTTTGGCATAGTTCTTAAATATATCAGGGTACGATGCCCAATGCTCATTGAACTGTGATGGGAACTCAACAAAATCTCGTGCGGTAGATGTACCCGAAATGCTTGGGTAGTTTACATTCGAGAACATACCATGCAACCCATGCCCGAATTCGTGGAACATGGTAGTTACATCACTAAAGCTTATAAGCGCAGGCTGTCCATCTGCAGGCTTGGTAAAATTGCAAATGTTATATACCACCGGTTTTGTACCCAGTAATTTCGATTGACCAACCATGTTGTCCATCCATGCTCCGCCATTTTTATTGTCGCGCTTAAAATAATCGCAATAGAAAAGGGCCATCGAACTACCATCTTTATCTATCACTTCAAAAACCCGTACATCTTTGTTATATACCGGCAGGTCCTTGCGTTCTTTAAACGTAATGCCGTAAAGCTGGGTGGCAGCATAAAACACACCATTCTTTAATACACTGTCCAATTCAAAATAAGGTTTCACCTGGTTTTCATCTAAATCATATTTAGCCTTGCGTACTTGTTCGGCATAAAAGTTCCAATCCCATGGTTCTAATTTAAAACCACCCTTTTGCGCATCAATTACTTTCTGTATATCGGCTGCTTCTACTTTTGCTTTAGCTGTTGCTGCAGGTATCAGCTGGTTAAGGAACTGTTCTACAGCGCCCTCATTTTTCGCCATCTGGTTCACCAATGTCCATGCTGCAAAGTTAGGATAGCCCAATAGCTTGGCTTTTTGTGCACGTATCAATGCAATGCGCGATATAGTAGCGCGGGTATCATTCGAATCATTTCTTTCTGCACGGCTCCACGATGCTTCAAAAA
>Ga0207041_1138_pt1 | contig 12370 bp, 8 predicted proteins | sample Alteio_BWMinCont_73_FD_153311 | JGI IMG/M metagenome (GOLD analysis project Ga0207041, IMG submission 153311) | Enriched cells from forest soil in Barre Woods Harvard Forest LTER site, Petersham, Massachusetts, United States -... | ecosystem: Environmental > Terrestrial > Soil > Temperate forest >... | reverse complement strand
TATCTTCCGCAAAAACAGGAGAAAATTCCACTAAGGTTTTTTGAATCGATGCTAAGAACTGATATTCTAATTGTTGTTCAACCTTGCCATCTTTATTAGATATTATTTCTTCCTTTATTTTTGACCACAGTTTATAGATTCTAGGTACCACTTCAGCAATAGTTTCTTTTACAGAAATGTTAGAAGCCTGAATGTCTTTTTCTTTTTTTGCTATCTCCGCCTTAAGATCGTTAACTTTTTTATCATAACTTTTTTTCTCTTTTGGTTTAATCTGGTCTTTTTTTTCTTCTAAATCCGATAGTTTTTCCACCAATTCACTTATTTTGAGCTTCAAACTTACATTTTTTTCAATCACACTCAATTTACTTAGTATCTTTTCAAGGACTTCAACAAAATCAAAAGCAATTGTCGGATGATTTCCTAATACCCTAATAAGTAACTTTTCAAAAATTCCTAGAAACATTGCTTCAGTGGGATCATTATTATCGGAAGCAGGTGATACTAGCTTGATTAAGCTAAATAATTTTTTTACTAAGGTTTCAGTATGACCAGCTTTTGCCGCCGCTTTCATCACTCCCATAATAGGAGATAATACGAGTGACCCCGGAATAAGACTTAATGTTGCTTTAATATCTTCAGCGCCTTCAAAGTCTTCTTCAATAGCATTAATGATATCTCCATTTACTTTTTCTATAACCCAGGATAAAAAAAGTGCATCAAAATCTTTTGGTTTTTCTTTTTCACCGGGAAGTAATCCCTGCACTATGAAAGGAACGGAGATACTTCCATCTTTAGGCCACAATTCCTTCATGTCTAAAACAAATAACCCAATATCAATTTTACCTGCTGCATCTGTCTGATCCATTATTCTTCTGACAGGAAATAAAAATTCATTCATAAATTTCTGAGAGCTTTCAAATATTCCTGTATTAGGTTTATGAGGAGCTTTTAGATATGTTAAAAGTAATTCAGATAAATCATTAATGGCATTTGGATAATTATCGAGGAGAGATAAGGGATTATCCAAAAAGTTAATAAATTCTTCTTTACTTATAAAGGATATAGAACGCGCTGAAGAAGAACTAGAAGATGATGAAGCTTTGGATTCCTCTTCAACTTCTAATTCCGTTATTCTATTTTCTTGAACAGGAATAGATGAAGTTGATTGATAAGTTTCCTCTTCATCATCTTCAATTACAAGTTGTTTAGGCATGTATGTCGAAACTTGAATATCTTCTTCAACTATTTCAGGTACAACTTCTTCTGTAACTGCTATTTTTTCACTTTCAGGATTAAAAAATTGATTTATTTGATTAAGATCATTTGAATTAATTAATACATGTAATTTATCCATCTCTTTCTGAGTTTGTAAATTTTCACGTAGAATTTTAGCCAACTCTAAAGGGAGTTCTTTTAATCCATTGTGAATTTCAATGAGTTGCTTATCCAGTAAATGCATTTTTTGTTCAATTTTATCAAATTTAGCCTCCAATTCGAAGGCAGGTTTTATTCCCTTATCAATTTCCTTTAAGAGCTTTTTAAATTCCTTTTTCAATGACTCTATTTTGGGTAATTTAACTTTAGTTTCTGAAGTTGATGGGGTTATTTGTTTTGAAGAGGAAGACTCAATTATTTTTGCATCTTTTGGTTTTTTAGAGAGGGTATTTTTAAATGATGTCCATACACCTCTTGCCTTTTTTTTACTTCCTTTTGTAATGGATGAAACAGAAGAAGAAATTTTTGTAACTTTACCTTTCTTCAATTTTTTTAAAGATTCTATTTGGCTTTTCAATTCCGCTCTTTCTTCACGTAAATGATTTAATCGAGCAATAGCGTCGTCATATGTTTTTTTAGCATCTGAATATACAGGTAAGATATTGTACTTTGCATCCCTGATCTTTTCTTGATTCTCCATGCCAGTACTTAATTTTTCGGATAAGAGGTTACCTTTTTGTTTATTTCGCTCTAGTTTTTGTTCTAATTCTTGTTTGAGACTAATTAAAGGTTTTTTGGAATTATATAAGGATAACTTAGTATCAAGATCATCTTTAAGATTTGAATATTCCTGAATTAAAGTATTGACTTGAGCTTTTTTTGGTTCATAATAATGAATATTCGGATTATTAAAATCAACCTCATCTAATTCAAGAAGTCTATTAAAGAATGTGTCTAGTTGGTCTAGGGCATGAGTAACTTCTTGATGGCTTCTAGCTAACTCATGAACGTCATTTTCTTCAGGAAAATCCATTTGTTGCTTAAAAGTTTCAAACTCTTCCGCTTTTGCAATAAATTCTTGTTTCTTATCTAAAACTTCTTTTTTAGCATTATAGAGTTCTACTTTTGGCGATAAATTAGCTAATAAGGCATCGGATCCATCTGCAATTCTGTTCCATTTCGTACGTTGATGATTATAATCAATTTTATCAGTACTAGAAATAATTTGTTGATTTAATGGGGGTGGTAACGCTTCATTCATCTCTAAAGAATCATAAATAAGGTTAAAAGCATCTTTAACTTCAATAAAACTTTGTCGTAATAATTGATCTACATTATTTTCTGCACCCTCTGCCCGGATTGTTGCTCGAAGATCACCATATTGTGGAAGGTTTTGAAAATTATTTCTTTTTTCTTGGATTCTTGTACGTGAAGCATTATAGGCAGTGTTACTCGTTTGAGATTTTAATTCATTCTCTATACCCTTTGCTTGATTCTTTGCGAGTTGAATCATATTTTTTAAGCCATAATATTCTTTTTTTGTGTGGCTAATTCTTTCTTTCGTTACAGCTTTCAATAAACGTTTTCTTGCAGAAGACAGTTTGCCTACCTTTTCTTCATAGCGATCATACTTATGTTCAATAAGTTCATCTAACTGGTCTAAAATATTAATACGATCTGCAACATCTTGAAAGCTATCACAAGGTTCCATATGAGAAATACGATCTTTTAATTCCTGAAAAACACCATCTAAATGCTTCCCCCGCGGACGACGTTCGACTTCTGTACAACCAGTACTGTCTCCATTCCAATTAATATAGCCATTAGTTAATCCATCTTTCCATTGAGCTAATGATGTATTATTCATGATAATTACCTTTTAATTACCAAGTTATTATAAATGGAAATTAATAAGATTATCAACAATAATAAATTTTTTAATTTGTTAATTAATTGTTAAGATTTTTGACTAAATAAAATTATGGATTTATCTCTTAAGAATTGTCGTAATGACATAAGTAACGCCTGCAATAAGGGCAATACTTGCCCCTCCCGGCCAATCAAAATGAAACGCTGCCGCCATTCCTATAAAACAAAATAGGGCGTTTAATAAGACTGCAAAAATCATCAATCTAGAAAGACTTGTCGTAAATAGATTCGCAATCGCTGGAGGGATAGTTAACATAGTCATCACCAAAATAATCCCCACGACCTGAAACAAAAGCACTATCGTGACTGCAATTAACACTAATAATAGTAAATACAATTGATGGACCGGTACTCCTTGCAAGTACGCCTGATCTTCGTCAAAGCAAATCACTAAAAAGCGTTTATGCAAGCATAAGACCGTCGCTAAAATAACGACGTCTAGTCCAAATAACAACATTAAATCATCGGGAGAGACCCATAAGATGTTTCCAATCAAAAAATTGGCTAACTCCACATTATATCCAGGAGTCTGCGAAATAAACAGGACGCCTACAGCCATGCCCAAAGACCATAAAGCGGAAATTACAGAATCTTCACGCTGCCTATAATTCAAATGAATCCAACCAATCAACAAGGCTGACAAAATCCCTGCACCTAAGGCTCCATATAAAGGAGAAATCCAGGCAATTCCTTGGGAACGTTCTAGCCATAAAGCCAGGCCAATCCCTCCTAAAATCGCATGAGACAAGCTTCCACTGATAAATACGATACGTTTAACGACGACATAAGAACCAATAATACCACTTACCACTGAGGCTGCAAGACCTGCGACTAGCGCTAATAACAGAATAGGATTTGTCCATAATGCTGTAATAAATTCGGTCATTGTTTATCCTTGCCTGAAAGATCAATTAAAGGCAGATGATAAAGACCGACTGCAAAATGTTCACATACTTCTTGGGGTTTTAACGGTGTCACCCTTCCTTGCACACAGAGGACCTGGTCAACTTGCTCAATAGCGGCACGTAAATCATGCGTGACCATCATTATTGTCATTTCTTGGCGTAATTGCTGTAATAAAGCATAAATATCTGCTTCTGCTTGTGAATCGACATGAGCGGTGGGCTCATCTAAGAGTAAAATTTTAGGTTTAGAGGCTAATGCCCGTGCAATGAGGGCACGTTGCGCTTGTCCTCCGGACAAATTTCCAAAAGCACGATCTGAAAGATCTTGTAAACCGACTGTACGTAATGCTTCTAAGGCAATAGTCTTATCTTCTTCATGAAATCTTCCATACCATTTAAGATGCGAAAGTCTTCCTGATAAGACAAGCTCTAATACGGAAATAGGAAACTGTCGGTCAAAACGTAGAGCTTGCGGAACATAAGCGATTTCAGTGAGGCATTGCTGAGGAGACGATCCAAAGACTTCAATAGTTCCTGAATTGGGTTGTAACAACCCCATGATTAACTTAAGGAGTGTTGTTTTTCCTCCGCCATTGGGTCCAATAATTGCGACAAATTGTTTGGGCATGACGGAAAACGAAACATCCGATAACACCGGAGTATCTCTATAGGCAAAATTAACATCCTTTAATGTAACCACTGAGGTCATGGAGAATAAGACTCCGCAAATTGCTTTCCAATATAACGCATGGCAGAAAAATAATCTTTAGCATAAGGATCTAATACGACAATTTTAATGTTTAACTGCTTTGCAATCAGACGCGCCCCTTTATCCGAATACTGTTTTTGTGTAAACAGCTTGGTAACTTTTAAACATTGGGCTTTTTCTAATATATTGGTCAGTTGTCGTGGAGTCGGATCTCGGCCTTCCGTTTCAATGGATAATTGAGTAAGTCCATAATCGCGAGCTAGGTAAGCATAAGCTGGGTGGGCTACCATCACTACGCGTGTTTTGAGAGGCTCTAATATAGCACTCAGTTCGTGATCAAGATCGGTTAATTCCTGTAACAATCCATTTAAATTATTCTCAAATAAAGAAGCTTTTTCAGGATATAATTCTGCTAAGATTTTAGTGATTGTTTGTGCTTGAATTTTTGCTTCTTTTGGACTTAACCAATAATGAGGGTCATTACTTGCATGATGAGCACATGCACAGGCAACATCTTTGATGAGATTTACATCTTGTCGCATATCAATCAAACGCATTTGGGGATTTTGCATGAGAAGTGCCTTAGCTGCACGTGGCTCAAATGTCTCTCCCAGTTGAAACCAAGCATCAGACTGAGATAACCCCAACATTTGTCTTGGCGATGGTTCATATGTGTGGGAACTCGCACCTTCAGGAACAACTAAAACCGCTTTTACTTGATCACCCGCAATACGCTCGACAAATCCCTGATGCGGAGCAACAGTGACTAACACTTGATTATAGGGAGCAGCCCCTAAAAAAGAACTCAACAATAAAAATACAAAAATAAAATATTTCATGAATTAACTAAATTTATTAAATAAAACAAAACCTTCAAAACACAGCTCGATTAGAACAAAAAATAACATGATTCCTAATGTCCATCTTCCTCCAGGAAGTTGATAGGGAGCTTTTAAATTCAACTGATAACGTCCTTTCCAGGTCATTAAGATTGGCAGTAGGCCTAGTAGGATCGCACAACCAATGCCTCCGGCATGTTCTAAGGCAATCAGAAACACATGCGGATAACCATGAGCAATCAACAAAGGCGGAACAAAAATTGCCAAACATAAAAGGGTACAACCCCAACGATCTTTAGGGATCTGTAATCCGTCTGCCAAAAAGTCGAGTAAGCCTAAAGTCACACCGAAAAACGAGGTCACTAATGCAAAAAAAGCAAAAAATTGGCCTGCAGCATAAATATAAGGGGCATCTAGCACATTTTTTAGAGGCTGTACAGCATTTGATCCTTGTTTTAATGCCTCATGTAGACTCCCTTCACCAAAGGCAGGAACGATTCCTAATATGAGCCATTGCCAAATGATATAAGTCACCAAAGGAATAAAGCTACCGACGACGATGGCAATACGTGTACGACGATAGTCTTGATGCATGTAAGTCACGAGAGTCGGAATAATTCCTTGATAAGCAAAGGCCGCAAAGGCAATTGGAAAAGCAGCAGGTAAGTAATTCCAATTTTGATACGCAAGTAATTTTGAATCGACATAAGGGGCGCCTAAACAAACAAACAGGACATAAAATAAGGCGAGTCCACACATCAAAAAAATATTTAATCTTCCGACCACCCACGGACCAGCATAGACAAAAGGAGCAAATAATCCGACGAAAACCAAAGAACCCGCCCAAACAGGAAGCCAGCCTTGAAAGAGTTCGACGAAAAGGCCTCCCCCGCCGGCTACATAGGCTAAAGTGAGGCTATAAAAAAGGAATATGTAGACGCACCAAGCAACAACTTTACCCGGGATTCCCAAAGTTTTTTCTGCCATGCTTACAATATTGGATTCTTGATGCATCCAATCTGAAATTTCAAGAAAAAGGAGCCCTGTTCCAGCCATAAAAAGCCAGCAAAGAAAATAGAGAAGGAGTGAAGGCAAAAAGCCTGCTAAACTAGTTAGAACAGGAAGCGCGAGCATCCCGCCACCGATTGTTGTACCGGCAACAAGAAGGATACCACCAAAAGTTGAAGCTTTTCTCGACATAAATGTGACCAATAAATCAGGCTAGAATAACAGATGATTGTGTTTTTTGATATAATTTTAAGCCCGAGGGGTAACAAAATTTTAACACAAAGGAGAACACAAGAAACACAAAGAGAGTAGGAAGAGACTCGTCATCCCTTAACTTTTTTAGTAAGGGATGACGAGTCTCTTCCTACTCTCTTTGTGTTTCTTGTGTTCTTCTTTGTGTTAAAATTTCTACGACACTGTGTCTTTGTTTCTTGTGTTCTTCTTTGTGTTAAAATTTTGTTAGAAAATTAGAAAATACAAAATAAACAATACAATAAGCAACAACGGAATGAGCATAAAGGGCGGCCAACGATACACAATATCTCGTGTTGGCTTGGGGGTATACTCCACAGAAGGTGTCGCAGGAGGCTCTATAGATGGTTTCACCTTCGGTCTACTCGAAAACTTCGGATTTCCTTTCCAACCGGGTGTCCTCTTATGACTCATTCTTTACTCCACAGTTACCGATTTTGCCAGATTCCGCGGCTGATCTATGTCCGCTCCCCTCTCAATAGCAATATAATAAGCCAATAATTGTGTCACAACCGTGACGGGAACTGTGGCTAACTCATCAATAGTATCCGGAATCGTAATCACATCATTAGCGATTTTTTCAAGTCCCCTATCAGATTCCTTAATAATAGCTATAATCTTCCCGTCTCGGGCCGCTACTTCTCTTAAATTACTTTCCAACTTATCCAGAGTATCTGAATTTGCCCCTAAGGCAACAGTAGGACAGTCTGCATTAATCAACGCAATCGGCCCATGCTTCATTTCCCCGGCCGCATATCCATTCGCATTGATGTAAGAAATTTCTTTTAATTTTAATGCGCCTTCCAGACTGGATGGATACATATATCTGCGGCCAATAAAAAAGAAATTTTCATAATGTGCATACTTTTTCGCTATTTTTTCAATTTCTGGGGCTTTATCTAAAACTGCTTGAACAACATCTGGTAATGCTTTTAATGCATTCAAAAATTCCTGGCCTTCATATTTATTCATATGTCGCATTCTAGCCATCATCAACGAAAATAGAGCTAATACAATCACTTGACTGGTATAGGCTTTAGTCGAACAGACTCCGATTTCCGGTCCAGCCCTTAAATAAAGCGTTGAATCGGCTTCACGTGTTAATGTGGATCCATATACGTTACAGATTGCGAGTACTTTGGCACCTTTTGCTTTTACTTCTTTGACAGCGGCAATCGTGTCAGCAGTTTCACCGGACTGACTGATAGCAATGACTAAAGTATCGGGAGGGACAATCGGATTTTTATAACGAAATTCGGAAGAGATATCTGTATAAGTTAAAATTCTTGCTTGATCTTCTAATAAACTTGCTCCAATAAGCCCCGAATGCAAAGAAGTTCCACACGCCAAAATTAATATGCGTTGGACAGATAACAGTGAGTTAACATCTAAATTGAGTTCTTCAAAGGTTGCTGTACCATATTCTTCAAGAAAACGTGACAATAATGCCTGACGAATCACCCGTGGCTGTTCAAAGATTTCTTTAAGTGTATAGTGCTCGTAATCCCCTTTAGAAATTTCTTGAATCTCTTCAGTCAATTGATGCGTTTCTTTATCGATTTCTCCCATTAAGTCAAAAATCTGAAGGGAATCCGATTTAATCACAGCTATTTCAGAGTTCGCTAAAAAAACTACTTCTCGTGTATGTGCAGCAAAAGCATTCGAGTCAGACGAAACAAAAGCTTCGCCATGGCCAATTCCGATGACAAGGGGCGACTCATGAGCAATGGCAAAAATTTGACCCGGATAATCTTTATGAATAATTGCTAAGGCAAAAGCACCTTTTAGCAAAGGAATAGCTTCGCGTAAAGTAGCTAAAAAATCCCCTTGATACATGACGCCTAAAAGCTGAGCGATCACCTCGGTATCTGTTTCTGAAACGAAATGAATCCCTTGTTTTTCAAGGGAAATCCTTAGTGAATCATGATTTTCAATAATCCCATTATGAACAAGGGCCAACGTACGACCTTGATCAAGATGAGGATGGGCATTCACCACACTTGGCTTACCGTGAGTTGCCCAACGTGTCTGAGCAATCGCTAAATCAAGTTCTATTTTTTCTTCATGAACCAATTTTTCCAGGGCTGCAATTTTTCCCACTTCTTTACACGAAACAATTTCACCGGTATGTAATCCTGCTATTCCAGCCGAGTCATAGCCACGATATTCCAGCTTCTTAAGCCCTTTTAGAACGGTTTCGACGGAGTTTCTTTTACCAGTATATCCAAAAATGCCACACATATTCTTTTAAACTCCGATTTCATTTTTTGCCGCATCGGCTATTTCATGAGCCATCTCGTGAACAAGCTGATGATTATCCCCTTCCACTAAACAGCGTAATAAATTTTCAGTTCCTGAATACCGCACCAGGACTCTCCCTTTTCCGGCAAGGCGTTTTTCAACCTCTGCGATTGTTTTCTGTAACTTTTTTAAAGATTCTAATTCTGGTTTAGATGCGACTTTTAAATTAATACAAGCCTGTGGATACAAAGTAAAAGAAGAGGCTAATTCGGATAATGTTTTTCCTCGCTCAATCATAATTTTCAACACCTGCAAGGCCGAAACAAGACCATCACCTGTGGTATTATGATCTAAAAAGATTAAATGCCCACTCTGCTCGCCACCCAGCCACGAGTCCGTTTTTAGCATTTCTTGGATGACATTCCGATCCCCTACAGCCGCTCTAAATACTTCGACTCCATTCTTTTTCAAATGGTTAACAATCCCTTCATTAGTCATCACTGTCCCAACAACACGATTATTGCGTAAAAGTCCCTTTTTAATGAGGTCACTCGCACAGATAGCCATAATCACATCGCCATCAATCAATTTTCCATTCTCATCAACCAAAAGAACACGATCCGCATCCCCATCTAAAGCAATCCCGACATGAGCTTGATGTTCTAAAACAGCTTTTTGTATGCCGGCTGGATGTAAAGAGCCACACCCGTCATTAATGTTCAACCCGTTAGGCTGATTCCCAAAAACAGTTACATCGGCATCTAATTCGCGAAAAACTAAAGGTGCCACCCTATACCCAGCTCCATTGGCACAATCTAAAACAATTTTTAAGTCTTTTAACGATTTTCCTCGTGGAAACGTTGCTTTAATAAACTCTATATAGCGGCCATCGGCATCATGAACTTTGGTATTTTTTCCGATATCGCAGTCGGCAGGCAAACTATCTGTAAAATCATTATTATCAACAAGACGCTCCATTTCAGTTTCCCATTCATCGGAAAGCTTAAACCCTTCAGAAGAAAAAAACTTGATCCCATTATCAAAATAGGGGTTATGTGAAGCAGAAATGACAATGCCAGCGTCTGCACGGTAAGCACGCGTGATAAAAGCGATCCCCGGCGTAGGAAAGGGCCCAACCATAAGAGTATCAATACCCATGGAGCATAATCCTGAAATCAAGGCATTTTCGAACATATAGCAAGAGAGCCTCGTATCTTTGCCTATAACAACCCGGTGTTTTCCATGGTGACGCCGAAAAATTTTACCCGCAGCGCGCCCTAAAGCCAGGGCAAGTTCAACAGTCATGGGTTTCTGGTTGGCGCGGCCGCGAACGCCGTCTGTCCCAAAAATTTTAGGGGGCTGATTCATTTAAACTCTATTTTAACGAATTGATTGAGTAAGCATTAGCTGAATTTTAACACAAAGACGAACACAAGGAACAAAGATTCAAAGGGATATCTTTGTGCCTTTGTTCCTTGTGTTCGTCTTTGTGTTAAAATTTCTCAGTTCTTATGATTTAAGGTTAACTGATTGAAACCAAGACGGGCAAGGAAATTCCTCTATTGACTTCAGCTTTTGTTTTGAATACAATTTTTACCGTATAAGACAAAGGAGTGAATATCCCAGTGCTGCCTAAAGTTTACCATCCTTCCGAGCATGGGATCCCTCTCGACTTAATAGACCCTGATGCTTTAACAGTCATTCGTCGTCTTCAACAAGCTGGTTTTACTGCCTACTTAGTCGGGGGCGGAGTCCGTGACCTTTCTGCTGGGATTACTCCTAAAGATTTTGATGTTTCCACGTCTGCTAAACCCGAACAAATTAAGGGCCTTTTTCAACGTCAATGTCTCTTAATCGGTCGTCGGTTTCGATTGGCCCATATTCGTTATGGGAACAAGATTATCGAGGTTTCGACTTTTCGATGTGGAGAGAACGAAGATGATTTGATTGTTCATGATAATGAATGGGGTTCTGAAGAAGAAGACGTTCTACGTCGCGATTTTACCATTAATGGCCTTTTTTATGACCCATCCAACGAAACCGTGATTGATTACGTCGGCGGATTTGAAGATATCAAAAAAGGAATATTAAGAGTGATTGGGGATCCATGCATGCGATTTAGGCAAGATCCTGTCCGTATGATTCGTTTATTAAAGTTCCGGGCACGCCTAGATTTTAACATCTCGGAAGAAGCTTTAGAGGCGATGAAGTTATGCCAAAAAGAAATCATTAAAAGCTCGTCTGCCCGCATACTAGAAGAAATTTTACGCATGCTTGAATCAGGGGCTTCCGCTCCTTTTTTCCACCTGATGACGGAATCTGGGATGTTACGCCTATTATTTCCTGGTCTAACTAACTTTTTACAGAGCCCTCAGGGCATGAAATCCTATCGTTTTTTAGTCGTTGCCGATCAAATTAATCAATCAAATCCAAAACGTCCTTTATCCCGTCCTGTGTTAACTGCTTGCCTTCTTTTCCCGATTTTAGAACAAGAACTCAAAACGCAATATTTAGATCATGAAAGAATCCCGCATATTAACGACGTTTTAGAACTATCCTCAGCTGTGATTCATCATACCATGATTGATTCTTTCTCTCATTTCCCAAGAAGAATCAGTACAAGCATGCATTTTATTCTCTCGACACAATATCGCTTAACACCCTTTAGTGGAAAACGCCATCATCGACCACGCCTAACACGTAATAAAGAATTTGAACTTGCTTTACAATTATTTAAAATCCGTGCCCTCATTGATTCCGAGTTGATGGAATCTTATATGTCCTGGAAAAACTATTGGCGTCATGAAGAACGTCAAGGAGATCGCAGAGCCCATCACCCTCGTAAACGCAATGAAGAACAACAGGAGAACTCATGCCCGTCACCTATACCGTCATAATTCCTTTAAAAAATGAAGAAGAAAGCATTGGTGATTTGATTCAAGAACTTGCATCTGTCATGCATGGGTTAAAAGCCCCCTGGGAAGTGATTTGCGTGGAGGATGGATCAACAGATAAAACTTTTGAGGTATTAACTCGGCTTCAAAAAAACAAACCTGAATTAAAAATCCTTCAATTCGATCGTAATTATGGGCAATCCAGTGCTTTTGATGCAGGATTTCGTGCAGCTCAAGGCGAATGGGTGATCACTCTCGACGGCGACGGACAAAATGACCCTGCTGACATCCCAAAATTAATTCAAGCTTCCCTTGATTATGACTTAGTTTGCGGACAACGCGTTAATCGTAAAGATCCATGGCATAAAAAAATCACTT
>Ga0207041_1137_pt1 | contig 12668 bp, 12 predicted proteins | sample Alteio_BWMinCont_73_FD_153311 | JGI IMG/M metagenome (GOLD analysis project Ga0207041, IMG submission 153311) | Enriched cells from forest soil in Barre Woods Harvard Forest LTER site, Petersham, Massachusetts, United States -... | ecosystem: Environmental > Terrestrial > Soil > Temperate forest >... | reverse complement strand
TCGAATAAGATAAGTGTAAGCTCTACCGAGTCAACTCAAGTACGGTATTATGTATGGACTGCAGCGCTCGAAGTAATAAAAAGAGCTCCTGTTTTTGGTGTTGGTATTGGTAATGAGTCACCGGTATTAGTCAATGAATACCTGAAAGATGGCTATACCGGGGCAGCAAAAGAAAACCTGAATGCCCACGACCAATATATTCAAACAACAGTATCTACAGGTATTGTAGGTTTGTTGCTTCTTATAGCAGGGTTTCTTTTCCCTTTTATTAAAGCCGTTAAAGAACGAAGATTTGTATATGGCACTTTTTTAGTAATAGTAGCTTTAAACCTTCTGGTAGAAGCTATGTTCGAGTTGCAAAGTGGCACTATATTCTTTGGGCTGTTCAATTCGTTGCTTATGTTTAATTTCGTGATATAAAATAGTAATATGATTAGTTTTTCTCCTCCGCGTATAGATGATAAAATAGTGGATGCTGTTGCTGAAGTGTTGCGTTCAGGTTGGATAACAACAGGACCCAAGACCAAATTATTTGAAAAGAAGATAGCGGAGTATTGCAGTGTTGGTTCTGTGCTTTGCCTTAATTCGGCAACTGCCGGGCTTGAACTGGCCTTGCGTTGGTATGGAGTGGGCCCTGGTGATGAAGTTATTTTACCTGCATATACCTATGCGGCTACAGCTAATGTGGTAATGCATTGTGGCGCTATACCTGTATTAGCTGATGTAAATAAAGATGATTTTAATATTTCGCTGGCAGAGATTGAAAAGAAGATAACTGCTAAAACCAAGGTTATAATGCCTGTTGATTTTGGTGGATTGCCATGTGACTATGACGCTATAATGAAGCTTGTACAAGCTGCTAAAGCAAAATTTGTTGCAAGTAACGAAATTCAAAAATCTTTAGGGCGGGTACTTGTATTATCTGATGCGGCGCATTCATTTGGTGCGACCTATAAAGGCAAACGTTCAGGAGTATTGACCGACATATCCGTATTCTCTTTTCATGCGGTAAAGAATTTGACCACAGCTGAAGGTGGAGCAATGGCGTTTAATTTGCTTGCACCTTTTAGTAATGATGAGATTTACAAAAGCCTTTGTGTAAAATCATTGCACGGACAGAATAAAGATGCTTTGGCAAAGACCCAAAAAGGCAATTGGAAGTATGACATTATAGAGCCAGGCTATAAATGCAACATGACCGATATAATGGCGGTTATTGGCATGATTGAGCTTGACCGCTATGATAACGATACCTTAAAACGCCGTAAGGCAATTGTCGAGACATACCACAAAGCGCTTGCTAAATATGATTGGGCCATATTACCTGTGTTTAAAGATGTTGATAGAGAATCATCGTATCACTTGTTTCCGTTGCGTATTAAAGGCATTGATGAGGTGAAACGGGATGCTATCATTCAAAAGATATTTGATAAAGATGTATCGGTGAACGTGCATTTCATCCCATTGCCTATGCTCAGTTTTTATAAAAACTTAGGCTACAACATAAAGGACTACCCAATTGCATACGATAACTATTCTCGCGAAATATCTTTGCCTATTTTCTATGACTTGACAGACACGCAGATTCAAACAGTTATTGATGCAGTAGTTAAATCAGTACTTGAAGTAATTTAATGCTAAAACGCCTGTTTGATATACTAGCTTCGCTTATAGGTATTGTAATACTGTCTCCATTTTTATTTCTTATTTCAATTTTAGTTCTTCTCGATTCTCGTGGCGGAATATTCTATAAGCAGGTTAGGGTAGGTGAAGGCATGAAAGAATTTAAGCTCTTTAAGTTCCGCACTATGTATAGTAATTCAGATAAAAAAGGATTGCTTACAGTGGGTATGAAAGATAACCGCATTACCAAGATTGGTTATTACTTGCGCAAGTATAAATTGGACGAACTGCCACAATTGCTAAATGTATTGATAGGAGATATGAGCATAGTAGGCCCGCGCCCTGAGGTACCTAAGTACGTTGCTATGTATACTAATGAGCAGAAGAAAGTATTGAACATAAAGCCCGGTATCACCGATTATGCCTCAATTGAATATGCTAACGAAAACGAGATATTGGCAAAGGCATCTAATCCGGAAGAAGAATACATTAATACTATAATGCCAGCTAAGCTTAAGCTTAACCTGAAGTATATTTCTGAGATGGGTTTGGGGACTGATATCGGAATAATATTCCGAACAATAGGAAAGATATTCTAAAGAACGTTTTGTCCTAATACTCCTTTAACTATTATATACCCTCCTACAGTAATAAGTGCAATACCAAAAAAAATGCTCTTATATACTTTGGCTCTATTGTTTTTCATTAGTGCCCAGTTCTTGTAGTCGTCGTATATTATGTACGCGCCGAAAGATATTGCACCGAGACCTAAAACTAAGAGCTTGTAATTCATAATGCAAACTTACAGTTTTGCTTTTAGGTGCTGCACTTAAGCTCAATAACGGTAATTTCAGGTAACATGCCCACACGGCCCGGAAAACCTAAATGGCCAAGTCCGCGGTTAACATACAGATGTTGTTTAAGGTGGGTGTAAAGTCCACTCCAACGTTCGTAGCGCCATTGTACAGGGCTCCATTGCCAATCGCCAATACGTATACCAAACTGCATGCCATGTGTATGGCCTGCAAGTGTAAGTTGTATGTTGGTCTTCTCTGCTACTTCAATATCCCAGTGCGACGGATCGTGCGATAACAATATGCGGAAGGGTATATGCTCAGTGCCTTTAACAGCTAGCGGTAATTGTCCGTATTGCGCAAAAGGTGGTGCACCCCAATTCTCAACACCAATTATAGCAATCTGCTGGCCATCCTTTTCAATCACTCTGTTTTCGTTCAATAACATATCGAAGCCTGCACTTTGTTCTAATGCTACCAATGTATTCAGGTTCGCTTCTTTGGCTTCTTTGCTTTCCCATTTTACATAATCCCCATAATCGTGGTTGCCTAAAATCGAAAACCTACCCAATGGGGCTTTAAGTTTCTGAAAGATATGTTCAAAGCCTTTAAATTCTTCAGCAACATTATTCACCATATCGCCGGTAAAAAATATCATATCGGGCTTAAGGTTATTTATCATATCTACAGCCTTTTCTATCTGATCCTTATGTCCGTAAAAACTGCCAATGTGCATATCTGATATTTGCACAATACGTAGACCATTAAATGCCTTAGGCAGACTATCAAATGCTATCGTTTCATTAACTACTTTAAAATCGAACCGACCAATCAATATGCCTCGCACAATAAATATAAATAAGGTAAAAGCGAATATGGTTCCTGCTATAAGTAGCCAGTCCATGCCTAGGCGTAAATGGCTACTATGGATAAATAAATGATTCAGACCAACATAAACACTTTGTATAATAATATAAAGCAGCACAAAAACAGAAAAGAACATCTTGGGTAAAATATCCGTCATAATTATACCTGCTCCCTGAAAGCCATAATAGGTGCGGCGTACATTTAGTCTTTTGGCAAACGAACCCATTACCAAAAATAAAACCACTGCAATTGCAACTACTTCAGTTATGTAAAATGCTTTAAAATAGGTCAGCAAAGTAAAATGTCCCGAATCGGCGAGCAAATGGCTCCAACCAAAATATGCTGCACTTTCAATGAAAATGAGAAAGAGAGGGACTATCAAAAACGTTATAGGTGACCTTCGGCGCATAAAAAACGTTATATTTGCAAGATTTTACAAAACTATGAAAAACACATTCCCCATGAGAACTATAAGTATAGTCGTTTTAGCCGGTATATTACTCTTTGCAGGCTGTAAAAACGATGATAAAGAAAAAATAAAGGACTTAAGCTACCAGGATTCTGTATTAAGCATTAAGAATCATACACAGGATTCATCTATAATGGCTTATGTTAAGTCGTATAACGATATACAAGATAACCTTGATTCGATAAAGGCAAAAGCTAAAATACTTTCGGAAGCTAATACCGGCGAAGGACTTAGCCAAAAGGATCAGATCATATCAGACATGCGTGCTATTGGTGAGCTAATGATGAAGAACAAGAAAGAACTTGCTCGTCTGCAATGGAAACTTAAAAAGGTGAATGGTAACAATGCTGAGCTTCAAAAGATGGTAGCTCGCTTAAATGAAGAGATTACCGCTAAGGATGCAGAAATTGCTTCATTACAAAGCCAGTTAGCTGAATCGAATGCTTCATTGAAGGATGTTATTAATAAGTTTAACGATAGCATGAAGGTTATTAGCCAGCAAAAGGATGAGATCAATGACATGACGACCGAAATGAATACCATTTACTATGCTATTGGTACTGCCAAGGAGCTTAAGAAGAACGGTATCATTAAGAAAGAAGGTGCTGTTGTTGGCCTTGGAGGAGCGGAACAGTTGAAAAAAGATTTCAACACTGCATACTTCACAAAAGCTAACGGAAGCTCATTACATAGCCTGCAACTTTACAGTAAATTTGTACAGATGGTTACTTTGCACCCTAGTGGTTCATATACTATTGGAGGAAGCGATAAAGCTGATTCATTAGTTATTACAGACCCTAAGGCATTTTGGAGCCAATCGAAGTACTTAGTTATAATTGTTAAACAACACTAAGCCTCAGAGTAAAGCCGGCTTATGGTAAAAAAACATATTTACCCCATAGTACTTGCAATATCGGCTGTTAGCATAGTCTATACATTTATAGGCAGCACCAGTAGCCAGGGGAAACCGGAGACTCATAATATACGACCACTTCAGCCTAAGGCCATTGCTATACCAATGCCTAAGCTCAAAGACTCAACTGTATTAAATACTGTTGAACAATACGAATCTTATAAAATAGATTCATTTTTTCATGTTCTCTCAAAGAGGTCTAAATTCAATGGTAATGTATTAGTTGCGCATAACGGTAAAGTGCTTTACAAAGGCTCTTTCGGTGTGTCGAACTATAAAACCAAAGACCAATTAAGCGATTCTTCTGAATTTCAATTAGGCTCAGTTTCAAAGCAGTTTACTGCTGTAGCTATAATGATGCTTAAAGAACAGGGCAAGCTTGATTATAACGATACTATTCAAAAATTTTATCCTGAGTTTCCTTATAAAGGCATTACCGTTGGTATGTTATTGTCTCATCGTTCGGGCCTGCCAAACTATATGTATTTGTGTGGCAATGTTTGTACCGATCAAAAAACTCCAATGGATAACCAACAGGTTGTTCAAATGCTGATCGCTAAACATCCGCCTAAATATTTTCCGCCTAACCGCAAGTTTGACTATAGCAATACTAATTATTGTGTGCTTGCTGCTATAGCCGAAAAGGTGAGTGGTGTTTCGTTTGCCGAGTTTTTACGTTACAAAATATTTTCACCATTGGGTATGAATCATACACACATCTTCGATAAGACTGATACTGTTATACCTAATTGCGTTACCGGGTACAACGCTAACTATCGTGCAGCAGGTATCGACTTTTTAGATGGCGTTACTGGAGATAAGGGCATATATTCTACTACTGATGATGTGTTGAAATGGGATCAGGCGTTGTACACTGATAAGCTCTTAAAGCAATCTACGTTGAAAGAAGCATTCTCCGGGCACAGCCGCTGGGTTAATCAACATAACTATGGTTATGGCTGGAGGATGGTTATTTTCGACCACGATACACTCATATACCACGATGGATGGTGGCATGGTTTTAATGCCGCATTTATGCGCGATATAAAAGGCAAGAATACCATTATAGTATTGAGCAACCACGTTAACTGGTGTATTAACCAAAGCCGCGACTTGCTTACTATGTTGCGCGAAGAGTTGCCGGTAGAAGAAAACAACAGCAATGAAGCTGCTGTCTCTACCAAGTCGACAAGAAACTAATTTACTGGGATACTTTCAGCTTACTGTATTTGTCAATATCAGTAGGGTCTATTGCGCTTAGTAACGTATAAACCGCAGTCTTTTCATCGGTTGTGGCCTCCGAGAATATATTGGCAATTTCGGTAGACTTAGCATTAAAGAACAACGCTATATTGAAGTTAGCCGGCTTGTCGTTATACACTTCTTGCACAAGATTAAGTGCTTCCATTATTTGTGCCCTTCCTTTTTCAGGAGAAGTGTACATAACATCGAGCCCCATGCGGTGATATTGATACATAGCTCTTCTGAGCGGAGCGAAATAAGTTTCATCGAGTAAGTTTGTAATAAGTGCATACCTGGTTTGATCTCCATCTAAAGGGCTCCAGCCTTTTTCTCCAGAGTTCTGCGCGTTGCTTACAATAGTTTGCGCATTAAGTAAGTACTTGGTGCCACCGTTCAATGAAAAGGAATCATAATCGTCGCCAATGATAATATAAGCATAGTAGGAGAGTAGCGAAGTTAGGTTATCGGTATAGGCGTTGATATTGAAAATGATAGGCTGGTTCAGGTTATATACAATATGAACGAAGTTATCCTGATAATTGAACATAGCAGAATTATACGATGACTTGTAAATAGGCCTGCGCGCCTGTATCTGTAACGTAGCATTAAAATCGCCCGGTGCATTTTCAGCCGTCATGTTAAAGTAAAGGGTGCAATCTATCTTCTCCTGATTACCAAAATTGTCAGAGGTAAACTTGGTATTGTTCATGAACTGTGTTATCGCTCCTTTAAGGTTGGTAAACAATAACTGCGCCGCCGCATCCTGTATTTGAGGCGAAACAATATCAACTGTGCAGTTCAATTCCTGTGCCGTACTTAGTGCAGGCGATAGGACGAATATAAGTGCAATATGAAAAATTACTTTTTTAAACACAATGCAATATAATTAACAATATCATTAGCTACTTCGGTCTTAGGCTTTAACTCGAAATTAAGGGTTTTATTATGCTTATCTATAATAGTAACCTTATTTGTATCGCCACCGGGGCCAGCTCCTTTATCACGTGCAGAGTTAAGCACAATAGCATCGAGGTTCTTTCTTTTTAATTTGCCTTTTGCGTTTTGTACTTCATCATTAGTCTCTAAAGCAAAACCGATTAGCAGTTGCCCTTTCTTTTTATTCTTACCAAGCTCAGTTAATATATCGGGTGTGTGGCCAAGTTTAAGTGTTAGGCCTTCATCGGTCTTTTTAATCTTGGTGGTTGATTTTTTAAGTGGCGTGAAATCAGCCACAGCTGCCGACATTACTGTAATATCAGCTTTAGGAAATTCTTTTATACAAGCATCGTGCATTTGCTTTGCACTGGTTATGCTGATTTGCTTTATAGCCGGGTTAACGTCTGAAATATGTATTGGGCCATGCACAAGGGTAACGGAAGCACCACGTTTAACAAGTTCTTCAGCAATAGCAACACCCATTTTGCCTGATGAAAAGTTACCAATAAATCTAACAGGATCAATGGCCTCATAAGTAGGGCCGGCAGTAACCAATGCCTTTTTACCGGCAAGGCTTAGCTTTTGCTTATCGTTTTTTTTTTGAAGGAACGCTATAATGTGTTCCGGTTCGGCCATTCTGCCTTCTCCATGCAGGCCGCTGGCTAATTCGCCATCTTCGGCAGGGATAATAATATTCTTAAATGAACGCAGCTTATCTAAATTAGCTTTGGTAGAAGGATGTACATACATCTCTCTATCCATAGCAGGAGCAATATAAATAGGGCACGAAGCCGATAAATAAGTTGCCAGTAAAAGATTATCGCAAAAGCCATTGGCCATTTTAGCAATGGTATTGGCAGATGCCGGAGCTATTATGATCATATCGGCCCAGTTAGCTAATTCCACATGGTTGTTCCATGTACCATCAGTCGAACTGAATTCGCAATAAACGGGATGCTTTGACAGCGTAGAAAAGGTGAGGGGCGCAACAAAATCCTTAGCAGCAGGTGTCATTGCAACTATAACCTGTGCACCGGCTTTAACAAGTAATCGGGTTAGTACAGCAGCTTTATAGGCAGCAATACTTCCGGTAACTCCCAGTACAATTTTCTTACCCTGTAACACAGCAGGTTGCCCTTAAGGGCTATAGATTAAAGAGTTTTTTCTTGAGTATCCTCAGCCTTGCGGTAATATACTTTACCGTCAATAAACTCCTGAGTTGCAATAGAAGCAGGTTTTGGAAGACGCTCGTACATCTTAGATATTTCTATCTGTTCAACGTTTTCGTAAACTTCTTCTAAGGTATCGGTCTTCGAAGAAAACTCTTCAAGTTTTCCATCGAGTTCTTCTTTCATTTCAGCACTTATCTGGTTAGCTCTTTTGCCAATAATAGTAATGGTTTCATAAATATTACCGGTAGCAGATTCCAGTTTCCTTACGTCTCTGGTTATGGTCGATGCTGGCGCTGTGCTTTTTTTGAAGTCCATGTTGTTTGGTATTAAGATTTTGATAAGTTTTTCTGTTGTCCCTGTGCGTTGTTATAATAACCCTCAGCTTGTTTTAAGAAGTCGCTCTTTGGGTATGAGTCTACAAATTTAAGATAATCTTCGATAACTTTCTGTAAACGGGCACTTTTTTGCCATTCTACACTGTTATTAGCGAACAAATAGTCGCATTTTTCAACCAAAAACAAAGCTTCTTCGTCATATTTGCTATTTGGGTAGGCTTTTATGTAATTGGTCAAAGCGTAGCTTGCTGAGTGATAGTTTTCGGTAATATAGTATCCTCTGGCTATTTCAAAGTACTTCTTTTCCAGCTTATCGCGTAATAAATCTATGTATTTGTTGCATTCTTTGATCTTGTCGCTGGCAGGGTAATCGTCTACAAAGGTTTGAAAAGCTTCAATAGCCTTTTTAGTATCAGTTTGGTCAAGGCTATAGGTTGGTGATAACAAGTATTCGCAGAAAGCCTTCATGAATTCACACTCTTCGGCACGTTTGGTATGTGGGTAGGTGTGGAAGTAGGTGTTAAAATAATACCCTGCCATTACGTAGTCGCCAACGTAATAGTTGCTGTAAGCGTAGTAATACGAAATATCTTCAGCCTTTTCGGTACCGCGGTAAATACTTAATAATTGTTCGAATAATTGGAGTGCCTTAACATAGTCAGCAGACTTATAATACCTAAGTGCAGCATCGTATTTAGCTTGTGCATCACCGCTCTTTTGTAGTTGGTTGAACTCGCCTCCGCAAGATGCCAGAAACATGCCTGCTATAACCGCTACTACTGTAATTATGTGTTTGAAATGCCTGATCATGCTTTTTTAAGACGTGCAAAGGTAGTAAATTTATTTACCCCTTCTGCGATTATATTTTATGCTCTTGGTGAACAATAACGACGATTGGATAAAGATAGTATTGAAGAGTCTGATAAGGAGGAATAAAAAAGACTAAAATACTTTAGAAGCAAGTGATAATAAGGCCTTTGAAATAAACAACCCATTGTACTCTATGTATTCCTTATTCAGTTCGAATTTGGTTTTATAGTCATCATCCTCATCAAGGTACATACTTATGGAGGCTCCTTTTTTACTCAGTCCTTCCTTATCGCATATCAATAAAATGTGTTTGCCTTTAAACTGTTCACTTATCTTTTTAATGTTGCCTATCTCCGATGGGGCAATAAATAATATGCTGCAAGGAGTAGCTTCATCCAGGTTTTTAATAATGGTTACGGTTATGTTCTTTCCGTCAACATGTTTTCCGGCCATTACTTTGCGTAATTCATCGGTTAGTGGTGTTGTACCATATACGCCAATTATAAAATCGGGCGACTTATCATTGACCGGCCAGCTAATGTATTGCGTGAAATTGTAAATATATAACGAGGCCATTTTAGGGTTCAGTGTTTGAGCCCTTGTAGTTAAAGAGATGAGCAGTATTGCCGCCGCTATATATATGCCGAGTACTCTTCTCATTTCTTAAAGTTTAAGCTGTAAGAAATCCTCAACTCATATTCCCTCGACATGCTTGGTAGCGGAGCATGGCTGCCATTATAAGGTTGTATAAATACATAATCGGCGTTAAATATATTGTAGCAACCAATACCTGCCCGTAACCTCCCAACCTTATACTGAATAAAAATATTTGCAAGCGTAGTAGGTGAAAAATCTTTTACATAAGCTCCATTAACGCCATATACATAACCGTAACGATTGCCAAACCATGAAACAGTTGGAGTAATACTTAAAGCGGGCATGGCATTATAACTAATAGATAAATTTACTTTGTTGGCTGCAAAGCCAAGTGTCATATTGCTGTTGTCTGGTACCTGGTAAGTGGGTACAACTGTTTTGCCGGCAGTTGTGTAATACGCATAGTTTACATCAACATATCCCCACGTATCTTTTATCTTATAATCGAATTCTGCACCGCGTGTGCCCTGTTGCGGGAAGTTATAATACCCTTCGTAATTACCTGAACTGTTTTTTGATGTATCAACATAGTACACAATTGGGTTTTTAGTGGTTATATCGAAAACATTGACCGTGCAGAACATATTCGATGATATTTCTTTACCTACTTCTAATTCTATAACAGTAGTATATTCTGGTTTTATAGTACCATTAAGGCTTAGGTCTATATTCTCTATACCAGGTGCACGGAACGAATTGCTGTAAAGCAGTTTGAAATTCCATGTGTTGATTTTTCGCATTATACCAAGCCGTGGAACAAACGAAGAACCGTATGCAGAATTGTTATCGTACCTTGCACCAAGCATAAGGCTGGCTATATGGTAGCGGAACAGTACCTGTGCATAACCGGCAGCATTGCTATAACCAAAATTATTTTTCCCATTACTGAATAGTTGTGTGTCCATTCCACCCAATGTGGCATAGTTGTAATAAAACTCAGTGCCGGCAACAATGTTTATTTTCTTTGTGATATCATATAGCACGGTAAGGCTGCCACGGTACTGCTGTGCCGTTTTATCGTAAATGGTATATGATGAATCGGCAGGATTTACTGTGCCGTTAAAATTCCATGGTTTTTGGTTTTTGTAATTCAGTAATGGCGTCAGGGTAATTTTATCATTCAGCTTCCAATCGTATTTCAATTCAGCATATTCCGAAATAAAGTTGTTTGGATAGGCCTGTGTAGTAATAGGGCCATAGTTATCGCGGGTTGTAGTTTGGTAGTTATCATAAATACCCTGGAAGCTAAGCCCCTTATAGTGTAGGCCAACATTAAAGTTTGTAGGATCAAGGTTTGCATTGTTTATCATCGAATAGCTATTCCCCGAAAGGTCAGTATAAGTATTATCGCTTCGGTTAGCCTGGCCAATAAACCCCGCAATGCTATAACTGAAGTCTTTTGTTTTATCTCCAATAGAAATGTTTAAATCCCGGTAGCCTAATGCTCTGGCACTTTCTCCATAGCTGCCCGTTGTTGATACTCCTTGAAGATCTTCTCCGTCTTTCGTTATAATGCTTATTACACCATATTCAGCAAAACCACCATATATAGCAGAGCCTGGCCCACGTATGATCTCAATTCGTTTTATCTGGCTTACGTCAAAATGATTACCAAATTGAAGCGACGAATACAATAGTTCGTTCATTTCCTGTCCGTCGAGAAGTAATAGCACTTTTCCTTCTTCGGCCCAGTTGCCACGCATACCAATACTTACGTTGCCCTGAACATCCACGGCAAAATCAATTCCCGGCACAAGGCGCAATACATCTATCAGGTCACGGGCACCCGATTTTTCAATTTCTTCCTGGGTTATAAGAGTAACAACACTAGGCGATTTACGTTGCGATAAGGACTTTTTAGAAGCTACACCCAATTGTGAATTGATTAGCTTTTCCATTTCGCTCGAAACACCCGACTCTTTTATCTTCATCAGTTGTTCCAAGGTCATGTTCGAAATTGCAGCAGAATCAAGGACTATGGAGCTGGAATCCTGCTGAGCAGAAACATGTAATGCCGCCCCTAAGAAGAGGATAACAATAGATGCTTTTATATACCGAACAAAATAGGGTAAATGATGCTTCATTAACGCATGGGTAGGCTGACGAAAATACTCAAAATATTAATTGCCGTATTATTTAAGTGTTTACTATAGTATCTATTTGTTTATGTATCGATTAGATACTATATTTGTTCTTTGTTATATAGTATTCTATGCGCAAAATAACACTACTGTTTTTATTAGTAATTGGGTTGTATTGCACTTCAGCTTTCGGGCAAGATGTGCACTTCTCTCAATTCTATGAATCACCATTAACATTAAACCCTGCACTGTGCGGCGTGTTTAACGGAGATATAATGGCCGAAGTTAATTACCGTAGCCAATGGGCGAGTGTTATGGGTAGCGGTGCCGGTTTTAATACAATGGCCGCTACAGTTGAGTTGCACAACATAGCCAAAAAATGGAGTAAGGGCTATCTATCACCCGGTCTTTCATTTTATAACGATAAATCGGGCGATGCAAGCATTGGTATAACTGAAATAAACCTGACCATAGCCAGTGGTGTATATTTAAGCGAGAAAAGCTCATTGGCTGGTGGCATACAAGCAGGCTGGTCGCAACATAGTATTAATCTTTCCGGCCTTAGTTGGGATAACCAATATATAAATGGCACTTACGATGCCAACGCCCCAACCGGCGAAACATCAATGGGTAATAGTTTTTCGTATGTCGATTTTTCGGCAGGCTTAGCATATACCTACGGTGTGGGGCAAACCAATATGACATCGAACGATCAGTTCAAAGCCAATTTTGGTGCTGCGGTGTTTCATGTAAACGAACCTAATATGTC
>Ga0207041_1136_pt1 | contig 12886 bp, 10 predicted proteins | sample Alteio_BWMinCont_73_FD_153311 | JGI IMG/M metagenome (GOLD analysis project Ga0207041, IMG submission 153311) | Enriched cells from forest soil in Barre Woods Harvard Forest LTER site, Petersham, Massachusetts, United States -... | ecosystem: Environmental > Terrestrial > Soil > Temperate forest >... | reverse complement strand
TACTCAATGATCTGTGGAAGTACAACACGGCGACAGGACAATGGACTTGGGTCAGCGGTTCCAAGACTTTTGGCCAGGCTGGTAACTACGGAACAAAAACGGTGCCCCTCGGGACCAATGTTCCCGGTGCGCGTGAGACCGCCATGTGCTGGTTCGACCCCTCAGGAAATTTCTGGCTCTTTGGTGGATTCACAAATGACTCCCTGGGTAATCCAGCGGCTTTGAACGATATGTGGGAATTCACTGGCGGCCAGTGGATTTGGCAGAGCGGCGCCAACGTAGTTAACCAGGCAGGCACCTATGGGACGCAAGGCGTTGCGGCTGCCACAAACGTTCCGGGTGGAAGGTGGAGTGCCGCGTCATGGACAGACGCGATCGGTAATCTCTGGCTATTTGGCGGCCAAGGATACGACTCGAGCGGTAACGGCTCACTGGCCGATCTGTGGACGTATACTGGCGGCCAATGGGTGTGGGTCAAGGGCCCTGGCTCCGTCAGCCAAGCAGGTAATTATGGACTTCCACCCGGCCATATCATTTACCCCCATGTCGTCAATTACCCGGGTTCTCGCATCGCTCCTGGTTACTGGATAGATAACAACAATGAATTCTGGATTTTCGGCGGAGAAGGCGAGGATGCCAGCGGTGGAAACGGCAATGGGCTCCTCAACGACTTGTGGAGGTATCTGCCCTATCCGCACTATCCGTCCACAAACTAACCGTAGCGGCAGAAATCCGTTAATGGATTTTGAATTGCCGAATGCCGTACCCTTCGAAAAATAAAACGGGGTACGGCATTTGTTTTTCCTCCCATTTTTTCAAAAACCGGGGACTCCACAGTTCTTCAAAGCGTTGGCTTTCAGGCATATCCGGCTGGAAAAAATATTGTCCAGAATTTTGACGTTATATAATGCCGCCGTTCTATGAGTTGTAAACGATGCTCAGAGTGCATGGATGGAACGGAATTTGTAACTTCATGGGGCGCAATACTGGATGATTCTATATCCGCACATTTTCTCAATTTTGCGCGGTTCATAATCCTTACGGAGGATATTGCTCATGAAAAAGGAAGCGCCATCTTCTCCGCCAAACATGTAAAGATCCCCCGTGCTCGGTAGAGTCCACGTTACAGCTCCGGTGCGGGCTTCCGGACTGCCGGGCGTACCTGGCGGAACTGGGTTCGTCCAGATGTTGTTGTAGCTCCCAAAGTAATTTTGTGTGCCGGTGTACTCCCACATATCGTCCAGTTCCGTGATGGGGGGCGTGAAACCGGGAGGATAGGTAAAACCGAATCCACCGAACAGCCAGAGATTGCCACTTAGATCGGTCCAGGTCGCTGGATATTTGCGACCTCCGGGGGAATCGGTATCAAAAGCGGGTGGAGGTGGAGGCGGAGCAGAGAACGTACCCTTTTGATCGGCTGCATTTGCACCGTCCATCCACGACCAGTCATTGTGTCCGCCGTCAACAACGACACTCGTGACGGCTGCTGTGGCGGTGCCTTGGAATCCCCAGATGACGACCCCTATCCCTGGCTGCGTACTGGGTCCTACCAACATACTGACGTCGTACGTGCTGCCGTCCGCGATGGGGGTGTTAAACGTGAAAGTCCCATTGCCTTGAACCGTTAAGTTGTCGCCAAGGTTATTCTGCAGGACCATGCCGGCCGTGGTGCCCACCACGCCTACAGTCGTGCCCCCAATGCTGTAGAAAATGGCTGGGCATTTGACTTGAATGTTTGAAACATTCGCGGTGGCGGAGCCAGTACCGCCAGTTACCGTGCAAGTCTGATTGGGCCCCGAAGGCTGCGTAAGAATGGTGATATTATAGGTACTCCCGGAGATAACCAGGCTAGGCATTGTAAATGTCCCATTGGCGTTAATCAAAAGGTTGTCGCCACCGTTGTTCTGCAACACTACTCCCGATCCGCTTTTGGACAGCCCGCTCACCGTTCCACCGACAGACAGAGTTCCGGTAGAGCAAGTAATCTGAATGTTGCCGACGTTTGCCGCGGCTGTGCCTGTGCCATTGGTCACCGTGCATGTTTGGGTCGGTGATTTCGGTTGTGTACTGATCGTCACGTTATAGGCAGTACTGATGGGGATGGCTGTTTTGAAGGTGAATGGGTTGCTCGTTAAAACAGGTAGGGCATCACCACCGTTGTTCAGCAATACAAGGCCTGTACCCAGCAGTCCAACAACATTACCCCCTATGGACGCGGTCCCTGTAGAGCACGTAATCAGAACATTGCTAACATTGGCTGTGGCTGTGCCGGCACCGCTGGCTACCGTACAGGTCTGCACGGGGCTAGTTGGCGGGGTGAAGATTGAAACAGAATAGGGTTTGCTACTTGCAATGGATATCGCAAATGTAAACGAGCCGTTTGCTGTGACCGTCAGGTTGTCCTTCGCATTGTCCTGAAGTACGAGGCCGGTGCTGCCGCTGACCAGGCCAGTGACCGTCCCGCTGATAGTGTAGGGACCATTCGCACCTCCTCCTCCACCCAATCCCCCGCCTGAACCCGAGCCCGTGCTGCCAACGCGGCAACCCGCGAGAAGCGTCGCGGCGATCACTAAAGTTGAATAAAATAAAGGCTTTATGAATGATTTCATGGCGATTTGCAGCTCCTTTAGTGCTCCGCTTCCTGCGGATTCCTGGTTCCCGCAATACGACTCAATTTCAATCGGTCCGCGCAATGCCGGAGAGGGCTTCCTTAATGCTGCTTTTTAGGCGTTTTTTCGGCCCGACTGTTTCAAGGGCCCATATTCCCAATTGAACCAGTTCTAGTACTTTTACATGTTAGAATTGGTACTATTCGGGATCAACCAGAACCGTGTGGGGGTGTGTTTACATTACTACTACGTGGTTCGTTATCCAGTTCCCGGAGCTGATGTCCCTCGCGTGACAGATTTGGAGAACGGTCTGAGATTTCACGTATGAGCTTGATTCGGACATATGTAGCGCTCACCTTCAGGTGGGCATGGGCCCGACTCCAAAATGCCCGCCTAAATGCGGACCCTACAAAATCTGGTTGCGCAGCCTCTACACGGGTTAGTAATAAATCGCTGACATCCGCGCGGTTCCGCGCTATCTACGCTTGGCAGGGACGGGCGCTGCTGGTAGATTCGTACCCGGGTGCGGGCTCTACTTGGAGCCCGCCTTAATTAAAGTTCGGGATGTCGCCAAGGCGACGACCCGCCCAGAAAAAATATTGGCATTGCAGGCAAGGGACTGCCGGAAAACCGCATGGCTGACGCAATTCGAATCGAAGCGACAAAACCTGCTCCTGACCGCATCCTGATTGTGGAGGATGAAGAAAACGCGCGCATCGGCTATGAAGCTTTATTGCGCCGGTGGGGCTTTGAGGTTCTTGGTGTGGGCAGCGCGGAAGACGCGTTGGCGCGCTTTTCTGAATTTGCGCCCGCGGCCTTGATCGCTGATGTGGAATTGCCGGGAATGAATGGGTTGGACCTGCTGGCGCGCCTGGGCGAAGATTTGAAAAATGTTCCGGCAATTATTATTACCGGCAAAGGCAGTGAAGAGCGAATTATTGCCGCGATCGAAGCGGGAGCGTTCTGGTACATCGAGAAGCCGCTGAAGGGCGCGGTGTTACGAACTTTGCTGGACCGTGCGCTGGGCCGGGTGCGCGATCAGCGTCAGGTTGCGGCCCTCACACGGCAGTTGCGCGAGACGGGAAGACTTGGCGATTTGGTTGGCGAGTCGAAAGTTATGCAGGACATTATGCGCGTGGTCGAGCAAGTCGCGCCGTCCTCGGCATCGGTGTTGATCACGGGGGAGACCGGATCGGGCAAGGAAATTCTGGCGCGCACGATTCATCGCCTTTCCCCGCGCGCCGAACGCCCATTCATTGCCATCAATTGCTCCGCAATTCCCGAATCGCTGATGGAAAGCGAAATTTTCGGGCACGAGCGCGGCGCCTTTACCGGCGCGGCCGAGAGGCGGATCGGCTGCTTCGAGCTGGCCGACGGCGGCACGCTGCTGCTGGACGAAATCGGCGAGATGCCGGCGCAAACACAGGCCAAACTTCTGCGCGTGCTTGAAGATCACAAAGTGCGGCGCCTGGGCAGCAAAGTGGAAACGCCCGTAGATGTCCGCGTGCTTGCGGCCACCAACAAAGAGCCCGAACAGGCCGTTACCAAGGGCGAGCTTCGACAGGATCTTTATTTTCGCCTGAATGTATTTCACATCAACTTGCCGCCGCTGCGCGATCGCAAGGATGACATTCCTCTGCTCGTGGAACATGTTTTACGAGACATCAATGCGAAGCATGGGCGACAAGTCCGGGGCGTAAACCCCGAAGTGATTGAAATGTTCATGAATTATTCCTGGCCGGGAAATGTGCGCGAACTTCGCAACGTTTTGGAGCGCGCCGCGATCATGGCCAATCGCGATTTGATTGGACGCGCGAACTTGCCTGCGGAGTTCGGCCATGCTCCCGCGGCGTCGGCGTCCGATCTTACCGCGCTGCGCTTCCCCATCGGCACCACGGTGGAAGCGGTGGAGCGCGAACTGATCGTGCAAACTCTGGCTTCGACAAGCAACAAGACGCGCGCTGCGGAACTGCTGGGGATCAGCCTAAAGACATTGCACAACAAATTGAAGGAATACGAGGCTGCGAAAGCCCCAGAGCACTGACGCGCAGGGCGATCCATGCATCTTCAGTTAAAAACCAAAATTACTCTGGTCTTCGCACTGCTGGTGCTGGCGGTAGTAGGGGTGAATTCCGCCTTGTATGTCATGACTTTGACCCGCCAGGTGATTCGCCAGGCTGATGATCGCGCGCAACTCGTCACGCGGCATGTTTTTTTTCAAATACAGAACGCGCTGTCCGATTCCGCGAGAGAAGGGAAATCACCGGATTCGGAAAGCTCCGAAGATATGCGCGCCTATGTGCAGACCTCTCTAGATGATAGCGATTCCCTGAAATCTTCGATTGATGCGGAAGTTGGCTATTCTCCACTGATCTACGAAGTTTCCATTTCGGACACGGATGGAAACGTCTTGATTTCCAGCGATGCTTCGCTGCCGGGCAAACCATCTCCCGCCAGGACGGATCTCCGGCAACTGGTTAGAAGTGGTTTTTCCGGGCAGCTCCGCGCCCTGTTTGGTCCGCCGCGCGCCTATGAAGTTTCCTATCCCTTCAAGCTGGGACCGCCGGGCAATCAAGTTCCCTTTGGTGTGATCCGCGCCGCCGTACAAACCGGGCTGTTGCGCAGCGACATCATGCCGGCGCTGCGCTCAGCAGGTGTGATCGCTCTGGCCTCGGTTTTAGTTTCGGGATTGCTGGCCGGTATTGTCAGCGGCGTGGCGCTGGCGCCCATAAAACGCATTACGGCACAACTGGACCGGATATCGAAAGGCGAGTTCGATCAAAAGCCGCTGGAACGTGGGGACGAATTCGGTCAAGTCAGCACCAAGATCAGCCAGATCGGAATGCAATTGCGCGGAGTCCGCGAAATTTTCAGTACCTTGCGCGAAAACCTCGATCAGGTTCTTGGCGGACTCGATGATGGGCTGCTGCTGTTTTCTCTCGATGGCCGCGCCGTGATGGTAAGCCCCGCCGTGGAGCGATTTTTGTCCACGCCCTCGGACAAACTTCTGGGGCGGCGCGCCGAAGATATTTTTCCGCCTGACCATCCGGTGCGGGAAGCGATCAAGCTCGTTGGCGGAGATTTCGAGCCAGTGGCTTCCGCCGAAGTGATTCTGGCGGGCCCGGATTTGCCGCCGCGGCGCGTGGGCTTAAGCGTGGAAGTGATTAGTGAAGGTAAGACGCGCATGGGTGCGCTGGTAAAATTCACGGACCTGGAATCCCGCGAGCGGATCAGCACGCAATTGCAGGTTTCCGAGCGTATGGCCCAACTGGGTAGAATCACTGCGGGCGTGGCACACGAGGTCAAGAATCCGCTGAATTCCATGCGCCTTTGGCTGGAAAACCTGAAGGAGACCTTGCCCCCGGGCGACGATATGCCACATCAGGCCGTGCGCGTTTTGGATAGCGAGATTGACCGCCTGGATAATGTTGTGAAACGTTTCCTCGATTTCACTCGTCCACCAGAAATGCATCAGGAGGAATCCGCCCTCAAGGATTTGCTGGAGGAGGTGCTCGCCGTCGAAAAACCGCGGTTGGACAAGGCGAACATAAAATTGATGACGCGATTTGCCGAAGTGCCCCCGGTGCTGGTGGATAAGCAACTCTTGAAACAAGCGCTCCTCAATCTTTTTGTCAATGCCATGGAGGCCATGCCGGGGGGCGGACTGCTCACGGCGACGCTGACCCGCCGCGGGGACCTGGCGGAAATCCGAATCACGGACACTGGCCGTGGGATCACTCCCGAAAACAGGCAACGCGTATTTCAACTTTTCTTCACCACGCGTCCCGGGGGCAGCGGCATCGGACTGGCTAGTACTTTCCGAACAGTGCAATTGCTCAATGGCTCGATCGATTTTGATTCGGAAGTGGGACGCGGCACGATGTTTCGGATTGAACTGCCTTTGGCCAGGCAACTGGAGCCCGCCCTTTCCCGCTCACGCGAGGAGCGTGCGCCCGTAGGGCGAAACACATAATGCGAAAACCTGAATATCTCGTGCTGTTGTGCGCCATCGCCATGGGAACTGCAGGGTGCGCGAGCAAGCATATCGTGCGCGCCGCTCCGCCGTCCGTCAGCACTCCGCCGCCGGACATCACCGAGCCGATGCCGCCGCCGGCCACCCCCGAGCCGCCGGCCACCGTGGAGGTGCCGCCTCCCGATCCTACGCCGCCGGTGCCACCGATGCTTCCCGCGAAACATCCCGTGCCCCCGCGCCCACGCACGCCCACGCCAGATGCTCCGGCTCCCAAGCCCGCCGCGCCGCAGATTTCGCCGGAGCTTTCGCCCAAGGATCTGGCGGCGGTGAAGAACAATACAACTGGAAATATCACCCAGGCAGAACAGAATATGCAGCAAGCCAGCGGGAAACAACTCAATGCCGCACAGAAAGATCTGACCGAAAAGATTAGCGCCTTTCTTGCCCAGGCGCATGAAGCCATTCTCGCGGATGACTGGGTTCGCGCGCAGAATCTGGCGGAAAAGGCGCGCGTGCTTTCCGCGGAGCTGGTGAAATCGTTTTAGGCCGGTCTTCCCGCAGATACGACCGTTCTTGGTAGAAGTAAAGTGTTTTTGGTGGCACAGGCTTCAGCCTGTGCGGTTTAGATTTCGCACGTGCTGAATTCAAACCGCAAAGGCTTCAGCCCGCGCCACTCTCCCTCCCCACGTTTTTGCTGATAAGATATTTCCGTGAGCACGTACGATATCCTGATTGTAGGCGGCGGCGTCATTGGGAGCTCCATCGCATTCGAGTTAGCGCAGCAAAATCTGCGCGTCGCCGTGCTGGACCGGCAGGAATTCATGCGCGAATCTTCCTGGGCGGCGGCGGGTATGCTCTCTCCCGCGCCAGATTGTCCCGCTGCGATTCCCCTAGTGCCCTTGGGACGCGCCAGTCTTTCCCTCTATCCCCGGTTTGTGGCTGCCATCGAAGAAGCATCTTCTATGCGGACCGGATACCGCGCGGACGGCGCAATCGAAACCTTGTGTCACGGCGATGCCGAGCGCGAGTTGAGCACTCTCGTGGCGCTGCATCACGGCCTGGGACTGGCTTGCGAACCTTTGTCAATTGATGACGCTCTGGAAATGGAGCCTGCGCTTGGGCGTGACGTTCGCGCCGCGGCATTGCTTCCGGATGAGGCTACCGTAAACACGCGCCGGTTCACCGCGGCTCTACTTGCGGCCGCGGAAAATGCGGGCGCAACGCTGCTTCCCGGTGTGGAAGCGATTGCGTTGGTCCGCGATGGAAATCGTTGCACCGGCGTAAAGACTTCCGTGGGCAAAACGTTCTCGGCGGCTCAGGTTGTTTTTGCAGCGGGCTGCTGGGCCAGCCGGATTCCTGAAATTGCGCCCTACGCGCCCACCATTCCAGTGCGCGGACAAATGGCCGCATTGGTTCACGCGGGCAAACCGATCCGCCGTGTAGTGCGATCCGAGCGGGGCTACATTGTGCCGCGGGATGGCGGAAATCCACAGATGCTCGTGGTTGGCAGCACGTTGGAAGAGGCAGGTTATGAGAAGGGCGTGACCTCCGGCGGGCTGGAAAAAATATTTTCAGGCGTAAACGAACTGGTTCCCGAACTGGCGCGCGCGGAAATCGTCGAGACCTGGTGCGGCTTGCGTCCCGGCACGCCGGATCAATTGCCGGCCCTAGGACCCACGGATATTAATGGATTAGTAATAGCAACAGGACATTACCGAAACGGTATCTTGCTCGCTCCCATCACGGCAAAGTTAATCGCGGAATGGATTACCGAGCGCAGAACTTCCTTGAGCTGGGAAGAGTTTAGCCCGCTGCGATTCTCGGGATAAAAAGCCCGTCCTACTTCTTCCCACTTAAAACGGAGATCGGCTGCGTGTGGGCTCGCGGTTTGGCGGACCTGGCATTGCCGAGGAGCGCCCTGGGTCCGTGAAATTAACCCGGCTTGCGTCGAGGTAGACCGTCCGGTCGAGGATCACGTCCACGGTGGTGCCGCGCGGCAGCTCCAGTTCCGGGCCGCGTGTGAGCAGCACGGTTGCAAGGCCCAGCGCCGCTCCGGCGCCCGCGCCGATGGCCGCGCCCGCGCCGCTTTGTGCGGCAATGGCCCCGATGGCAGCCCCCGCCCCAGTTGATTTCACGACGGTTCCCACGTCGCCGGCTTTATCGGTGTCACCGTGAATTTTGCCTTCAGTGTCAGTGCCCTCATTGCCCCCTGTGCCGGCGTTGGTGGGAATAGCGTTAAAATTCACGGTGTAGCCGTTCGGCAGAATCATGGTATTCAGCCGCAGGCGAATTTCACCGGTCCCTTTGATCTTGCCGGGACGCTTCGCTTCGGTGACCTCACCTTGCACGTAAGAACCCGCCGGGATCAGAATGCGATCGTTGATGACGATGGGAAAAAGAGTTTCGAGATAGACAGGATCGCCCGGCTTGGCGTTATGCGTGGTAATCGCGTTGTGCAGGATGAGGGGCAATCGCGTGCCTGTAGGAACAACCAATGTCTCGGGCCGCGTTTTTGTTGCGGAATCTGCAGTGGAAGAATTTTCACTGGAATGCGCGGCGGGCTGTTGCGCGTTCAGTAATCCGCTGCCAGCCAGAAACACTGCCAGAGTCATGATGGACCGGGTCATTTTCATGGTTTGCCCTCCCAGTCAATATCGATGCGTCTTCGTCCATCGGGGATGCCGCCAGTATACGCCTTCCCAGCGCCCCCGCAATTTTTGCACAGCCGCTAAATGCTTTTGTGGCCGGAATTTCCACTGCGGTTGACGGATTCCATTTTCCTGTCTACAGTAAAGAAACTGGGTCGTGAGGCCATAGAGAGTTTATGGCTTACCGCGACCTTTTTTTTGGCTCCCCCTCGGCTGGGAGGTCGTACAATCGGCAGTACATCAGACTCTGACTCTGATTATCCTGGTTCGAGTCCAGGCCTCCCAGCCAAACTAAAAACAATGGACTTAAAGTTGTCCGGCTACGGTCGGGCTACAGAAAATAGACCTTCTCCCGTTTGGACAGTGGTCAAAGAACTCGGATACGATGAGAGAGGTAAGCCGGGTGTCCGTGGCAAACTCAAAGCCCTAAAGTGAGGTTTACAGAATCGAAAGAGTGCTCATTGCGGCATTGAAATGCCTCTGAAGTATTCGGAGCTTGACCGCAAGATTGCCGCGGATGGCTACATTGAGCAATTCTCTTTTCATAACCAACATACAGTTCAATTTTATTCAAAATCTTTCGGCGTTTTCTTTTGGGGAGTTTCGATGAAGACGGCTGCGCCTGCTGTATGTGTGCCGACTGCTGTGCTGGCAGAGAAAAAGGCGATACCTATTACCGGAGGAACCGGGGTCAATACTACTTCCGTGGGCGCGGGAAGGTTCTTTTCCAACTCGCATAATAACGGCTCAATTTCCTCCATCATCGTAACAACTGCCCAGTCTTTTGCGTCAATTCGTTTTTCGGTGCAATGTTGGAGGTACTGAGAAATCCGACCGTCGCCCTGATCGTCGCTGGGTTCATATTTCGCCCACAAGACCTTGCCGCCCGTATGCATTTCGTTCAGCTTCGCTGGTGCAGGCAAACCTACCAAGTTCCAGATAGTCGTCACGTGAAGGTTGTCGTTCCGGCGTGGGTTTTTGTTTCCAAGAAATTCAATGAGATTTCTGTAGTGCAGCAGGAATGCTTCCAGGTACACCCAGGCATCCCGTTCCGTGAGTTTCTCCTCGGCCAATCGGCTGATTGTGTGACGTAGCATATAAATTTCATAGCTGATTGTGTCAGTATGGTTCAGCTTCGGAGGCCTGGAGAAAGTTAGAGTCATTGTTCTCACCCACTAAAGGTTTACGGCTAATCCGCTCCAACACGAAAGTAAAGCGGGGATATTAAGGCCGCGCCAAAAAAAAGAGCCATCCCGTAAAGTCCGTCTCCGTGAATCTGGCTGTATGGACTCCGTATTACGCCATTTCAGCTTGAGGATTGAAACGTCAGTCTACCATTACAGCATATAAACACAAAGATAAATAATTAGAGTCCGGTTATCAGTGGTAGAATCCCCCACGGAAAACTCAATTGGATGCTTGTCAGGAAGCGGTCAAGAAGTCTCTTGGAAAGAAGAAGCCGACGAATGGCTGGCCGAAGTAGGAGAAAGTAAAATGAAGAAAACGGGCTTCTTGTTCGTGGCAGTCCTAATGTCGGTTGTGGTATGGGCGCAAGCCGATCTAACACCCAAATGGTTACAACCTGGCGCTCCCCAAAACGGCATCATATGCTGCCGACTTCCAGACAGTCCAATCCCGACATTGCAACAATGCAGGGCTAACTTTTCTGCGTGGGATGTTCCTCTTCGGATAAATACAAACGCCATCGCCGAAAGCACCCTGCCATTTAATGAGTTAGAGGGTAGAGCGGCAACCATGAGTGTCTGTTCGATAGTGGCGCTTGAACATAAACTGTACACTACTCCAGACGGTATCTATCGTAGCGAAATGGACAAATACACTGGCTTGGAAAATTTGTATGAGGCTAGCAAGCATATCCGGATACAGGATTACATGCTGCGCCATGGAGAATACGAACAATTTATCGCCGAGGACGCAGCGGGCAAGCGCTGAAGTATGCCTTAATGTATGTAGAAAAGAGACACAATGCAAACTCTCAATGACAGACGTCAGCTCGCAAAAGTGTATGAAGATGGGAAGGTTGATCTCCATTTTGCTGTGGATTCAAATTTTTCGCACAACAAATATTTTGAAAAATTGAAAGCGCAGCTTGACCTACAAACACTCCTTCCGCCCACAATCACGAACGGCATTGAGAATCATCACGTATTTCCTTCCAAGCCAAAGGAGGAAATCGTTAAAGTGCTCAAAAGTGTCGGCTTTGAGGTTAAGGCATTTGATCTTGTTTATTTGACACGAACGGGCTGGCAATTCCAGAAGACAAAGATGGGTGAACCAGATCACAGTGAGTTTTATCCAGGGATAAAATTCTATTCGTCCACAGATGAAGCCCAGGAAGATCTCCAGAACACCAAAACTAACAATCCAGATTTCATCTGGAAGTTAGCCGGACCTCACGGGAAAAACTTTCCCCATAATGTGGGTTCCTACTCCATATTTGGCTATCGCAATTTCGAACTTTCTTGTCTTCCAATAGAGTAATTTCAAACAAAAGAGCCGCCCGTTAAGGGCGGCTCATGATGAAACTGACTGTAAAACCTCTGTATTGCTCCCCACTAATTTAGACAGTCAGGGCCTCGTTTTTTAGTACAGTTACAAAACTCAAAAACGCCTCATGCGGAGTTCGATTTCCGACTCCGTGATGAGGCCGGTCGTGATTGTACTCCTGGATCCAACGGGCGATGCCGTGCCGCGCTTCTTCGAAGCTCCGATATTCCGCCGTCCAGACTTCCTCTTCTTTCAGACTGCGATGGAACCGTTCGATGTAGCTGTTGCCTTCCGGATGATGATACGCCGTGCGCCGATGAGTGATGCCTAGCCGGTGGAGTGTTTCGATAAACCGCGACGAAGTGAACTGCGTTCCGTTGTCGGTCGTCAGCGTCACGCGGGCCGTGCGACTGCCCTCGGGCAGTCGCACGAGCACCGCCTGCTCGACCGCTGCCAGTGCGTCTTCGGTACGGCAGCGATGCGAGAGATTCCAGCCCACGATTTCCCGCGTGCAGCAGTCGATCACACACACCAGATAGGCCCAGCCCACGGCTGGCCCCGCCCAGATTTTGGTCATGTCCGTCTGCCAGATTTGATTCGGCTCGGCGGCTTCCACGCGGCCCCACTCTTTCTTGCGTCGCGCCCGCAGACGACGCGAGCACACCAACAACCCTCGTTCGCGCATCACCCGCAGCACGCGCTTGCGATTCACGCGAAGACCTTCTTTCCTCTGTAGCCACCAAGCCACGCGTCGGTAGCCATAGGCCAGCTTCTCTCCGCACGCCACCACAATCTGTTCATCGTAGCGGCGGTCGGCACGGCTGCCTCGTGGTTTGTTCCGGTAGTACAAACTTGACCGGCTGATCGCCAATGTGGTGGCCACCAAGGTCGCCGTGCGTCCCTGTGCCACCAACTCTCGCGCCTGGGAGTGAACTTCACCGCAGCTCACTCCCCCACGACGTTTTTTAGTATTTCGATCTCCAGTGACTTCCGCCCCAGCGTTCGTTCCAGTTGCCGGATGCGGCGGTCCTTCTCGGTTTCGGCCGCGGCAGCGCTTCTCCCCCCAAGCGCTGCCTTGGCTCCCTGCTCGGCCTCGTCCTTCCAGCGATAGAACAGATTCGGAGCGATCTGGTAACGCCGACACGTCT
>Ga0207041_1135_pt1 | contig 12887 bp, 7 predicted proteins | sample Alteio_BWMinCont_73_FD_153311 | JGI IMG/M metagenome (GOLD analysis project Ga0207041, IMG submission 153311) | Enriched cells from forest soil in Barre Woods Harvard Forest LTER site, Petersham, Massachusetts, United States -... | ecosystem: Environmental > Terrestrial > Soil > Temperate forest >... | reverse complement strand
AGATATTCGTTGATGGCGGCCGTGTACGCGGAAGAAATCGCGCTGGCCTGTGGGTCGTAGTCGGCTTCTTCAGAGAGGCGGTTCAGGTCCGGGCCGGTGAAGCGCGTATCGAGCCGGCCGGCGGTCATGCCCTCGGGATCGCGCAGCATCTTGGTGAACGCTCCGCCCTGGATGCGCAGGTCAGCTTTGAGAATGTAATCGACAGGCAGCCCGGTGAAGGAGTTGAGCTTGGTCGCGACCTCGCGCATCTTGGCTTCCGGAAGTTCGGAGCCGGCCATGAGTGCGGCGGCGTAGTCGCCAGTGGCGAACTGTTCGGCATCTTTAAGGAAGGCGTCAATCGACGCCGGCTGCGATGGCAGCTTGCGGTGGTAATACGCCGACGCCGCATACGTGGGCAGCGCGAGGATGTACGGCTGGTCGATGCTGGGGTTGCCGCGCGGGCCGTCCACGGAATTATCGAAGTTGAGGATGGCCGAGAGCAGCACGATGCCGTTGAGGTCCACGCCCTGCAGCATTGCGCTCAGCACCGCGGCGCGCGGTGTGCCATAGGATTCGCCGAAGAGGTATTTCGGCGAATTCCAGCGGTCGTATTTGGTGAGGAACTTGCGGATGAAGCGTGCAAAGGCGTGCGCATCCTGGTCAACACCCCAGAAAGCTTTTTCTTTGTCCTTGCCCGCGATGCGGCTGAAGCCGGCGCCCGGCATATCGATGAACACAAGGTCGGAAACATCAAGGAGGCAGTAGGGATTATCAACGATGGAGTAAGGCGCGGCGGCCTTGTGCTCGCCATCAGGCGTGACCACGCGCCGCGGCCCGAAGGAACCCATGTGCAGCCACATGGTGCTGGAGCCGGGTCCTCCGTTGAAGATGAACATCACCGGACGCGTGCCGGCAGCCGAACCCTTGCGGAAGTATGCGGTGTAGAACATGCGCGCCCGCGCTGGAGCTTCTTCGGGCTTGGCGGGATCGGTAGGGTTGAGGACGACGTCAGGGAGGAGCTGTCCGTCACTGGCGATCTGCGTGTCGAACGTGTCTGTGCCACCTACGACGATGACGCCGGCGACGGCGCGATACTCGATCTTCTGTCCGCCGATAGTGACTGAGTTTTCCGTGGTGGAATCCGCTGGTGAGGTGCGCCGCGGCGGCTCCTGCGCCTTCTCAATCTTGAGCTCAGTCTTAGTCTCTGCCTTGGCAGTGTCAGCCTGCGCCCACGCTGCGGTGACTGCGAAGCCGAAACAAAAAGCACCGATCAGTATGCTCACTAATGCCTTACGCATGTGTATCCCCCGGGAAGTATGGATCTTTGATGATGACGAAAGATGATGCCGAAAATCGAGTGAGTATAGCATGTGGCCGAGTGCCTTTCCCGGTCTTAAGAAGGGGAAAACGAGTTCAACAGCTGGGCGGGAGAGCGGATGAGTGTATCCGGACATTCATATTGAAATAAAGCTTGACATAGGATGGGGTCGGGGTGTATTTTGAACATGTTCAAAATATTGGATATGGAAAGCGTTCTATGAAAATCGTCATTCCGGGCGGGTCTGGTCAGGTCGGGACGATACTCGCCCGTGCGTTCCTAAAGGACGGTCACGAAGTAGTTGTTTTGAACCGGCATCAGAGTTCTCAACCATGGAGGACCGTTCTTTGGGATGGCGTGACCCTCGGCGACTGGGCAAAGGAGCTGGATGGATGCGACGTTGTGATCAACCTTGCAGGCCGCAGCGTCAATTGCCGGTATAACGCAGCAAATCGAAAAGAGATACTCGATTCCCGGGTCAAGTCGACCCAAGTTGTTGGGCAGGCCAGTGCGTTGGCTGAACGCCAGCCACGAGTTTGGTTGCAGATGAGCACGGCGACAATCTATGCGCACCGTTACGATGCTCCGAATGATGAGATGACAGGGTTGATCGGCGGGACTGAACCCGATGTGCCTGAGACATGGCGGTTCAGCATCGATGTCGCGCAGGCTTGGGAGCGGACTTTCCATGAAGCTCAAGTGGACCGCACACGGAAAATTGCGCTGCGAACTGCCATGGTCATGAGCCCGGATGCGGGCGGCGTCTTCGATACTTTATTGAAACTGGTGAAAATGGGATTGGGCGGGAAAGCCGGAGACGGGCGACAGTTCGTCTCCTGGATCCACCATGAAGATTTTGTGCGAGCGATTGTTTGGTTGATCGAGCATGAAGATGTTTCTGGAGCGGTGAATCTGGCCGCGCCTAATCCCTTGCCCAATGCTGAGTTCATGCGAGAGCTAAGAAAAGCAAGCGGCGTTCCGTTCGGCCTTCCTGCCACGAAATGGATGCTCGAACTCGGCGCCATCTTCATGCAGACGGAGACAGAACTGATCTTGAAAAACCGACGGGTGGTACCCGGCAGGATGCTGGAACAAGGTTTTTTATTCCGGTTTCCGTTTTGGAGAAATGCAGTTGAGGATATTCTCGATCATCGAAACAAACAGGTAATTAACAGCGCGAATCTGAAGGAGACAGTATGAATACGTGGGGATTGTTTTTGTTATGGTCCGGGGTCCTGGTATCGATTGTTTGGGTGATTATGATGCTATCTAAATCACTCAAAGAACTTGCTGTTCCTGCAATCATTCAAGGCACCTTATCAATGCGGCGTGGTCAATACTCAGGTTGTGTGTGCCTACTGTCAGCAATATTCTGGAATGTTGTACGAATCATGTCCCATCGATTTTTCGTGATCGATCCAATTGAGGTAGTGTTCAAACCGGACAAATGGAAATTGCTTTTGCATTGGTTACCAATTTCATCCATACCTTTCCTGACATTGCTCACTTTTTCCCTTGCCATGTTTGCATTATTGATTCGAATTACAATCTTGCGATTGAAGGATGCTGGATTGAATACTCTGTTGTCTCTTTATTTACTTGTTCCAGTGATCAATTTGCTGTTCATAATTTGGCTTTGTATCACTCCATCTCATACAAACATCATACCTGGATGGAAGTGGTTACTTCCCCATACGAACTTCGGTAGTCAGATGGCCAGTGTTGTTGTCTCATCGCTGCTCAGTGTTCTATTTGTGAAATTCAGTGTGGATTATCTCGGGACCTATGGTTGGACATTATTCCTCTTCCTGCCGTTCATACAGGGAATACTCGTTGTGCTTTTGTATAGCTGGTCTGAGCAACGCACATTGAAAGAATGCCTAGGAATCGCTTTCTCAGCAGTGATGTTATGGGGGCTTCTACTGCTCTTGTTTGCCATGGAAGGAGTGATATGTCTAGTGATGGTTCTGCCACTAGCCGTGCCGTTGGCGCTCTTGGGTGGGCTGGTCGGCTATTTCATCCAACGCCGTGTGAATGTTGCTGCCTACAATCATCAGATCATTCCAGCGTTGATTTTGCTTGTTCCTTTGGCGATGGGAACCGAGCATCGTATTGCCCAGCCGATGTATAACGAGGTCACAACGGTCATTGAGGTCAATGCTCCGCCTGAAAAAGTATGGCCACAACTGGTGAATCTTGGCGGATTGAGCGAACCCAAAGAGATCGAATTCAAACACGGCACGGCGTACCCGGTTGGCACACTGACTAAAGGTGAAGGTGTAGGTGCGACACGACTGTGCCGGTTCTCAATGGGAGATATTGTTGAACGTATCGACGTTTGGGAGTCTGGGCGCCGACTCCGTTTCACCATCGTCGAGCAACCAGAGATGTTCAAAGAACTCACACCCTATGAGAATGTCGATCCGCCCCATGTGCGCCTGAATTATGTCCGTTCAAGAGTGGGTGAATTCAATCTCGTCGCGCTCCCCAATGGTCGAACGCAAGTCATTGGAACAAGCTGGTATGAGAGCAAGCTTTGGCCGGGGTGGTACTGGCAGATATTCACTGACAAGATCGCACACGATGTCCATCGTCGCGTGTTTGCGAGGATCAAGGAAGTATCTGAGCAGAATAATCGTTAATGGAATTTTCTATTTTGCGCTCGCTTTCAACTGGTCGATGAGCTGGAACAAGTTTGAGCGGTCGGGCATGACCTCCACGAACGGAGGATCGTTCTTTGACGCTGTGTTGTTGTTCACCACCCAGATGGTGGGCGTATAGGTGACGCCCAGGCGCTGGCCGAGGGCGAAGTCTTCTTTGATGGCCTTGGCAAGTTTGTCATTCGGGTCGATCACAGTGGGCAGCTTCACATTGTTGGCTTTGGCGAAGGTCTCGGCATATTGGCGCAGGTTATCGCCGTTGATGCTGGGCTGGTTGGTGAAGCAGTAGTCGCGCCATCCGGCGTCGAGCTTGTCAGAGATGTTCTTGAAGTACATGGCATAGATCGCTGCCTGGAACGACCACGGGTGCATGGGCAGCGGGAAATTGTGAGCCACCACGGCGATATGGTAGACCTTCTTGGCCTCCATGATGAGCGGATGCGCGCGGGCGCAGTCCGGGCACTCGAGGTCCTCGAACATGATGATCGCCACCTTCTCACCCTTCGGTGGACGCAGAGTGATGGCCTGGTCCGCAAACGCCTGCGCCGCCGGATTCTGGTCAGGCGGCACTTGACGGTTGCCCTTGGCGGGAGCAGCCGGGCCTTGGGCGATGGCTACGGTAGCGAGGATCATGAGAACAAACAGTGAGCGCAATGTGGTCTTCATAGTGTGCATAGTTAGATGTTGGAGACGGTGATTTGTAAGCATATATATGGTAAATGAAAAAGTAGCTGGTTACTGGTAGCCAGTAGCTAGAAAGAAAAAGCCATCAGCCTTTAGCAACAATAAGCACTTCGAATCTGATCAGAGAGTTTTCAGCACAGCGAAGACCTCTTCGGGGTCGGGCTGGTGCAGGATCTCATAGACCTTGGCGAAGGCCAGCTTGCCGTGTTTATCCACCACGAAGATGGAACGGTTGCACACGCCCGCGACCGGAGGCTCCTCGCGCAGCACTCCGTACTTTTTCGCGACTTCGCCGTGGGGGAAGAAATCGCTGGCGATAGGGAAGCCGATGCTGCCGATGGATTTCTGCTGCCATGCGATGTGGCTGGGGATGCTGTCGGTGGAGACGGCGACCACCTGTGTGCCCTGCGCCGCGAACTTCTCAAGGTTCTGTTGCAGCGTGGGGATCTGCGTGGAGCAGACCGGCGTCCAATCCATGGGATAGAAGGCGATGACCACGTTCTGTTTTCCGCGATGGTCGCTAAGCTTGAATTGGAATTTTTCTTCGCCGCGCACGGCGGGCAGTTCGAAGTCGGGAGCAACGTCACCAGTTTTTAACGCCATGGAGCCTCCGGGGAATGTGTACTAAACTCTGTCGTCCCTACAGGACTATTTTGACTGTGAACTGTTTGCCCAGCACTTCGTGCTGGGCTACATTCGATGCTCCCTTCGGGAGCAAAAGCAAAATCCTACAAATTCAATTTCATGTTTGAGCAAAACAAAACTGTTATTTCAGAGTGTCCAGCACTTCGATGACGTCATCCACATCGGGCACGTCGTTGAGTTGATAGACCTGGGCAAAGGCGAGCTTGCCTGATTTATCGATTACGAAGACGGCGCGCTCGCTGATGCCGGGAATGGGGTCGCCCTTGCGCAACAGTCCGTATTGTTCGGCCACGGCACCGTGCGGATACGCGTCACTCAAAATGGGGAAGCCCATGATGCCGATGGATTTCTGCTGCCAGGCGATGTGACTGGGGAGCGTATCCACGGAGACTGCGGCCACCTGCGCATCGAGTTTGGCGAGCTGCTCGAGCGCGGTCTGGTACGTGGGAATGTGGTTGGTGCAGGTCGAGGTCCAATCGAGCGGATAGAACGCCAGCACCACATTCTTCTTGCCGCGATGGTCGCTCAGGCGGAACTTGGTCTGGTCCTCACCGAGCACGGCGGGCAGTACAAACTCAGGCGCGATGTCGCCGACTTTCAGGGGCATAGATGTCTCCGCATGGAATTGTAAATGAGCCGTTGTAATGCCCGAGAACTTACGTTAAAACTCGATGAATTGCGGAATCAGTTCTTCCCGGCCAGCAACTGGCGCAGAACATATTGCAGAATGCCGCCATGTTTGCAGTAAAGCGCTTCCTGTGGAGTATCAATGCGCACGCGGACGGGGAACTCTTTCTTCGAGCCGTCAACTTTTTCAGCGATGACCTTGACGTTGCGATCGCCAGCAAGTTTCTTCTCGACCAGCGCGGCCACACCCTGAATAGAGAATTTCTCATCTCCAGTTAAGCCGAGCGATGCAGCGTTCTGGCCATTCGTGAATTGCAGAGGAACGATTCCCATGCCGACGAGATTCGAGCGATGGATGCGCTCAAAGCTTTCCGCGATGACTGCATTGATGCCGAGCAGATACGGGCCTTTGGCGGCCCAGTCACGAGAGGATCCGGTACCGTATTCTTTGCCGGCGAGCACGATGAGCGGAGTGCCCTCATGTTGATACTTCATGCTGGCGTGGAAGATGGAAATGACTTCGGCGTCAGCAGCTTTTGTTTTCCCATCTACAAAGCGGGTGACACCACCTTCGGAGCCAGGCACCATCAGATTGCGCAGGCGTGTGTTCGCGAAGGTTCCACCGCGACCGATCACCATGACCTCGTGATTGCCGCGGCGCGAGCCGTAACTGTTGAAGTCAGCCTGCCTCACTCCGTTTTGGATGAGATATTCACCGGCCGGACTGTTCTTCTTGATACTGCCCGCGGGCGAGATGTGGTCAGTGGTCACGCTGTCCCCAAGGACGGCGAGGCAGCGCGCGCCGGCAACGTCTTTCATCGGCACGGGCTCGGCGGTCATACCGTCAAAGTATGGAGCGCGCTTGATATAAGTGGAGCTGGCGTCCCATGCATAGGTCTTGCCTTGCGGTGTGGGCAGCTTCTGCCAGGTCTCATCTCCATCGAAGATGGTGGCGTAGTTCTTGCGGAACATTTCAGCGTCGATGCATCCAGCAACTGTTTCAGAGACTTCTTTTTGTGATGGCCAGATGTCGCGCAAATAAACCGGATTGCCGGATCTGTCTTTACCGAGCGGGTCTTTGTCGAAGTCGATCTCGATGCGTCCGGCGAGCGCGTAGGCGACGACGAGAGGCGGAGACATCAGGTAGTTCGCGCGGACGTCAGGGTTGATGCGTCCTTCGAAGTTGCGGTTGCCGCTGAGCACGCTGGCGACGACGAGTTTGTGGTCATCCACTGCCTTGGCGATCTCGGCAGGCAGCGGGCCGCTGTTGCCGATGCAGGTCATGCATCCGTAGCCTGTGGTGTGGAAGCGGAGTTTTTCCATCTCCGCCATGAGGCCTGATTTCTTGTAGTACTCGGTGACCACGCGCGAGCCGGGCGATAGTGAGGTCTTCACCCACGGCGCTACTTGAAGGCCTTTCGCTGCGGCTTTCTTTGCGAGCAATCCGGCAGCGACCATCACACTGGGGTTCGACGTGTTGGTGCAACTGGTGATGGCGGCAATGACGACCGAGCCGTGCGCGACGTAGTCGCCGATATCGCTGGGCATGGCGTGTCCATTGCCGCCGTTGACCGTGACATTACCGCCTTCGCCTTCCCAGTTTTTGATCTGACGCGTGACAGCTTTGGGGGCGATTGCTTCTGTCTTGCTCGGAGGCGGAATGAGTGACGGCAATGCTTCCTGAAAATTCCTGGCGACGTTGGTGAGGGCAACACGGTCCTGAGGACGGCGCGGACCGGCCACACTCGGCTCAACGGTCGCGAGATCGAGCGCGATGGATGCGGAGTACTTCGCCTCCGGCGTGGACGCGTCATGGAACATGCCCTGCTCTTTGCAGTAGGCCTCGACGAGGGCGATCTGTTCGTCACTGCGTCCGGTGAGGCGAAGGTAGCGGAGAGTTTCGGCGTCCACTGGGAAGATGCCACAGGTGGCGCCGTACTCGGGCGACATATTGGCGATGGTTGCGCGGTCTGCGAGCGGCAGTTCGGCCAAGCCGGGGCCGTAGAACTCAACGAACTTATTGACTACGCCAAGTTTGCGCAGCATCTGCGTGACGGTGAGGACGAGATCGGTCGCGGTGGAACCTTCGCGCAGCTTGCCAGTGAGTTTGAATCCAACAACTTGCGGCAGCAGCATGCTCACGGGCTGGCCGAGCATGGCGGCTTCGGCCTCGATCCCGCCCACGCCCCAACCGAGCACGCCGAGTCCGTTGATCATGGTGGTGTGCGAATCGGTGCCGACGAGCGTATCGGGATACGCGATTGATTCATTGCCATCCTTGCGCGTGAAGACCACACGCGCCAGATACTCGAGATTGATCTGATGGACGATGCCCATCTCAGGCGGAACGGCCTTGAAGTTGGTGAAGGCGCCTTGTCCCCAGCGCAGGAAGGCGTAGCGCTCGCGGTTGCGCGAGAACTCGAGGATGCTGTTCTGCTCGAGCGCATTTGCGGTTCCGAAGTTATCGACTTGCACGGAGTGGTCGATGACAAGCTCAGCCGGCTGCAGTGGATTGATGATGCTGGGGTCGCCACCGAAGCGGGCGACAGCGTCACGCATGGCGGCGAGGTCCACAACGGCAGGCACGCCGGTGAAATCCTGCATCAGAACGCGCGCAGGCGTGAACGCGATCTCAGTGGAAGGCTCGGCGGCGGGGTCCCAGTTGGCCACCGCGCGGATGTCGTCCGCAGATACGGTCTTGCCATCTTCGGTGCGCAGCAGGTTCTCAAGCATGATGCGCATGGAGTACGGCAGATGCGCGATGGAGATGCCCGCCTTTTCGAGCGAGGAGAGACGGTAGATGGTGTGATCGACTCCGCCGGATCTCAAGGAGGAGCGCGCGCCGAAGGTGTTCATAGGATTGCCTTTCGTGCAGGTGGGTGACTTTTATTTTAGCGCAGGGGGCGTATCCAACAGACGATTAGGAAGAAAATTACAAACTGATTTTCATTGAACAGCAAATTTTGACAACCAGTATGTGTTTTGCATTGAACGATATAAGCGCAATTAATTGTGTATTTTTAACTTGGGTCGATGCCGCTATTACACATCAATCTATACAGTAGTGAAGTATATAGGTTAGAGTATTGCACAAGAGCGCACTTTGATACGGCCATAGAGGAATGAGGAGAAATCATGCAAGCAATTTCATTCAAACACATCTCTACAATTTCGATTCTCGCAACACTTGTAATCCCGATACTGTTGATAGCCCAAGATAAAAACCAATCCAAAGATACCGGGGCTGTGACCTTCAAAGCCAAGGCCAATCTCGTGCTTGTGCCCGTGGTCGTCACAGACAAGCAAGGCCATCACGTGAATGGCCTCAAGATCACAGATTTTGAATTGAAACAAGATGGCAATGTCCAGACGATCGCTAATGTCGATGAAGTCACCGCCGATCCAACGGTGGCCAAATTGCCCACGCTGGCTCCGGGTGAATTCACCAACGAGGTCATTACTCAGACCCCGAAGAAGCTTGAGATCTTCGCCATCGACCAGGTGAATAACCCTTTTTCGGACCAATATGAAATGAGACGTGGATTATTGGAGTACTTGTCCAAAGGCGTGACAACGGACACTCTTTTTGCTCTGGTCGCCATCCGCCCCAATGGTGTGCAGATCATCCATGATTTCACCAGTAATCCGGCCGTGCTCATAAATGCCATCAAAAAAGTTGAATCCGTCATGACCGCGAAAGACACTCATGCCCTCGATGTATCAGGGGACGAGGATGCAGAAGCGGCACAATTATCAGCCATTCTCAACGGCGCCGCTTCTGCCGGTACGGCGGGCACGGGTGGTGCATCGATCGCCCAGGCCGGAAATCAGATCGCAAGATCGCGTGCCATGTACGATTCCGGCCGGGACAGCCAGAACAGCATGATCACATTGGAATGTTTTCAACAGATCGCGCAACTGTTCGGGTCGGTACCCGGTAGAAAATCCCTGATCTGGGCCACTGTGGGATTCCAGGTCAGTTTGGGCGGATTGAGCGGAGAAGCCGTAGGCGGCACTACGGTAGAAGAATGGGAACATACCGTGCGAATGTTGCAAGACGCCAACATATCAGTTTATCCGGTGGATGTCAGTGGCCTTGTACCAACCTCTTCGATCACAGAGCTTACCAATGTAAATAATGCGGCAGATATCAAAAGTGGCAGCACGGACATCAGCGGGCGTTCCGCCAGTATGGAGGCTATGAGCTCAGGCCGATTCAATAACCCCCAACAATCCAGGCAATCGAATATGAAACGCGTTGCGGACGTGACCGGCGGAGAGGCCTTTTACAACACGAACAACAGCGACGCACTCTACGGGCTGGCTTCCAATGACTCCGGACAGTACTATATGCTGACCTATCGTTTGACTGACACGAATAAAAAGGGCTGGCACAAGCTCAATATCAAAGTCTTGCGAGACGGGACCCAGGTGCGCAGCCGCACTGGCTTCTTCATCAACAACTCGGCGGATGACGCCGCAAAAGCCCATGATTTCGATATCAAGGAAGCCCTTGCTTCACCCTTGAACTTCACGTCCCTCACCATCTACGGGATGTGGCAACAAGTGGAGCCCGCGGGCGATAAACGCAAGGTCCATTTCGTACTGCAGGTCCCTTACAATTCCATGGTCATTGACACCGACCATGAGAACCAGATCGGGATGGATTTCATCATCATTGCGTTTGATGCGAACAAAAAAGAAGCCGCCCGGATCTCCCAGCGGTTGGACCGCAAACTGCCCCAAGAAGCCATGCCCCAGATCCAGGCGCATGGACTGAACTACAACAACATACTCACTCTCGCTCCTGGACAGTACACTGTTCGCATCGTTGTCCGTGATAATTTGAGGGCATCCACGGGAAGCATCACGGTGCCACTCAATGTGAACTAACGGTCGACAGATAAGAAGTATTTGCTAAATGGAAACGGGCGCCAGAAATGGCGCCCGTTTCCTTAATTGTAAAACCCGATCAGAAGTAGAGCTTGATCGCTAGCTGTTGCTGCCTTGCAGCCGCGGCGGATGTGACCCTGCCGAAGTTGCTGCTGCCAAAGCTGGCGGTCGGATTCGAGAACTGGGTGTGGTTGAAGACGTTGTAGCCTTCGTAACGGAGTTGGATGTAACGGCTCTCGTTACCTGGCCAGTAGAAGATGTTCTTCGCCAACGTCATATCGGTGTTGAGGATCCCGGGCCCATGATACTTGTTACGGGAAGTGTTACCGAACGTCCCGATCGTCTCAGCCAAAATGACATTTTGAGCGGTCCCAGAGTTATTACTGAACCAGTAATAACCATTGATCGAAGAACCGTTGTTCTTCAATGTCTGGAGCGTACGGGGGTCCTCGAAGGTGAGAGCGCCGGTTTGATTCGGCACATCCGGGCATGCGTAGAACTGGAAGTTGGCAGAACAGAACAACGAACGGGAAGTGCTGCCATCGTATGCGATGTCAAAGGGGAAGCCGGTGGCAAAGGTCATGATACCCGTCACCTGCCAGCCTTTTCCGATCACATCAGGCATCCACGAAAGGGCCTTGAGGTTCTTCCAGTTGGGGATATTGTAGACCGGGCTGAACACAAAGCGTTGCCGCACATCGAAAGCAGCGTTGCCGTAGTTCAGGGCCGGGTCATATTGGTTGAAGCCACGAGCCCCGCCGAATCCGGCGTTCTCGAAGCTGGAGGCGTTATCCAATGCGTGGGACCAAGTATAGCTGGCTTGGAAGAGCAGTCCATGGGTCACGTTCTTGGTGGCGCTGACCTGCAGGGAGTTGTAGTTGGAGAATCCCTGTGAACCGATCATGGATGCACTGGTGAAGTTGTTATCCAAACCTGTAGGGCTCGAAGGATCCACAGTTGTACTCAACATTCCAAACTGTGTATGGTTCGGATAGAAAAAGGCTTGGTTATTCCGGTTGGCAATGCAGGTTGGATCCGCCAAGCAGGCAGCTTGACCAGAGATGGTTGTCGGATTGCCTTCGGAAACGGTTTGTTCGTTACGGCCGATCAAACCTACGTATCGTATGGCAAAGATGATGTTGCTCGGCAACTCACGTTCAATGGACAAGTTGAAGTTAAGTGAATATGGCGGCCTGAAGTTTGGAGCATATTGACTCAGACCCTGCGTGAAAGGCGGAGAGAACACTGCTGTAGCCGGGGAAGGCGCTGGGTTGCCAGGGAAGGGATTTGTGATGCTGTTCCCGCTGTTGATGTCATGGAATGGATTGGCAAAGGATGGACCACCTGTGCCGCTCAAGAACCCGTTCGATGAGAATCCAAATGGCGGGTCTTCAAGGTTCTGCAAAGAGGTCTCTTCTTCCGTACGGTTATAGTAGATGCCGAAACCGCCGCGGATGGCCATTCTCGGTGAACCGCCACCGGAGATCTTGCCGAAGTTAGGCGACCATGCGAAGCCGATACGCGGTCCCACATCGCCCCAGTAGGTTTTGTTGCCCGTGGCATCGTTGCAGCCAGGATCGCCAGGATAATCAAGACCCAGAGTCGCGGTCGGGAATATCTTGGACTGTTGGCCGGGGATATAGCAGGTCACGCCAATGCCGGCGTATTGACGGTTATGGAGAGGAGTATCAACTTGATACCCAACCCCTAAAGTCAAGGTAAGGTTGTTGCGGGCCTTCCAAGTGTCCTGACCGTAAATATAGCTTTCATACGCGTAGGCGTTGATCTGCGCACCCGTGCCTTGGCTATATGTGTCTGGGATACCGAGAAGGAAGTCCAAAGCTCCATCACCCGTACTGAATGGTGCACCGGATAAAGAGCCTGGAGCAGATCCGAAACTAAAGGAGCCATTATTGACGGCGAAGAACGGGTTGTCCACGTTGTAGCGGCTACCCGATACACCGAACTTGAATGCATGCCTTCCAACGTTCTTCTGGAAGTTATCCGTAACGGTGCGGTTCTGGTCAAGACGTGGTTGAGGGCCGTTGGTGCTGAACCCGAGGCTGAACGAAGCGCTTCCA
>Ga0207041_1096_pt1 | contig 13013 bp, 10 predicted proteins | sample Alteio_BWMinCont_73_FD_153311 | JGI IMG/M metagenome (GOLD analysis project Ga0207041, IMG submission 153311) | Enriched cells from forest soil in Barre Woods Harvard Forest LTER site, Petersham, Massachusetts, United States -... | ecosystem: Environmental > Terrestrial > Soil > Temperate forest >... | reverse complement strand
GCCTCGGCGAGTAAGATGACGAAATCGTAATGTAGAGAGATTATCCCGCTGCGCTGCCCCGGTCAACAGCCTTTGCGCGACTTTCTTGAAATTAATATCTTTGCGGCTTGCGCCTTTGGCAGCCGTCGTGAACGGATGGAATGATTGACAGCAACCGCCTGCGCCGTTAAGGTTGGCCCATTACGAAGGCGTAATGTTGCCAAGCAGGTGAATTTTCTCCGGAGGAAAAGAAGCATGATTCTGCCAAGAATCCTGGGACCGGCCATTGTGCTGTTGACGGCCTTGACGATCGGGGCGGAGCAAGCTCCCAAGGGTCAGGTCGATCCGCAAGCGAAGTACGAACCGCGCTCCAGTCCGGGTGCAGGCCAGCAGTTCTTGCAGAAGTTTGTCGGCGACTGGGACGTGGTCAAGACGTTCCATCCCCGTTCCGGAGAGCCGGTGCGCATGACCGGTCAATGCCGTCAAGCGATGATCCACGACGGCCGGTTTCTGCAATGTGAATTCACCTTCGATCATGCCGGGACAAAAACGACGGGGCTCGGCATCATTGGCTATGAGGTTGACTCGGGCCGCTTCACCAGTGTCTGGACCGATTCGCGGTCGACGCGAATGTCGCTGCGCCAGAGCCAGGATAAGTTCAACGGCGAGGAAATTGTCCTGTACGGGCGCTCGCTCAATGACGGCGCCCGTACGCCGGCCCGGACGCGAACGGTTACCCGGGTTGAAGACGATGGCCGCAAGCTGGTGCATCGCCAGTACCTGATCGCCGCGGAGGGCAAGGAACGATTGATGATGGAGCTATTGATGACGAAAAAAGCGAAAGCGGCGGAGAAATAGTCAAGATTCGGACGGAGCCGTCTGGCGGCCCGGCAGCGAGATCGTAACGTGTGTTCCCTGGTGCGGCGTGCTGGCAATGGAAACCGTGCCGCCGTGAAGCGTGGCGATACTTTTGACAATAGCCAGGCCGAGGCCCACACGCGCCGAGGAGTTGGCGCGGGCCTGATCGACTCGGTAGAAGCGGTCGAACACATGGGGTAAATGTTCAGGGGCAATGCCGCAGCCGCTGTCCGACACTTCGATCTGAATCCTATCTCCGCTTCGAGTGGCAGCAAGCTTGATAGCGCCGTTCGCCGCCGTGTGCGCGATGGCGTTGGCGATGAGATTGCCGACTGCACGCTGGAAGAGCGTGCGATCGATTTCGGCTTCCAGTCCGTCCGGGGCAATAACCTGGAGTTTGAGTCCCGCCTCGCTGGCTGCAGCCTCGTAGAAGTCGCGCACCAGGGATAATTCACGGCCAACGTCGATGGTCTCTTTGACGATTTGCGTCTGTGGACTCTCCGCACGGGCGAGGAAGAGCAGGCTATCGATCAAGCGCGTGAGGCGCACACATTCCTCCAGGCAAGAGCCGAGGACCTCGCGATATTCCTCCGGCGGGCGCTCCTTGCCGAGGGCCACTTCCGCTTCACCGCGAATATTGTTCACGGGTGTCCGCAGCTCATGGGCGATATCGGCGGAGAAGCGCGCCAGGCGATTGAAGGACTCTTCGAGCCGGTCGAGCATTTCGTTAAAGGTGGCGGCGAGCGTGGAAAGCTCGGCCGGAAAACGGGTCGCTTCGATACGGGCGCCAAGGCTGGTGGCGCGAATCTGCCGGGCTGTATCGGTGACCTCTGCCACCGGCCGCAGTCCGCGGCGCGCAATTTGATAGCCGCCCAGCGCGCAGGCGACCAGGGCGATGCCCAGAACGAGCCACAAGTTTCTTCGGTAGCCGGCCAGCAGTTCCTCTTCATAGCTGCGATCGAAGGCGAGTTGAATTAGCCGACTTTCCGGCCCAGAGCGGCCGACGTGGGCTTGCACGGCCAGGAGAAGAAAGGTCCTACCGCTTGCGGTCTCGATCTCCCGAGCCCGACCCGGCTCGGCATCGATGGCCGTAGCTTGCGGGAAAACTTCTGTGGTCAGCTCCTTGCTCATGCCCGGGGTTTCCAGCAGGGATCGGCCGCTGGTATCGAGGATGCGCACGAAGACCTGCGCGTATTGCCGGGCCGCCCATTCTTCCTCGGCCTCGCGCTCAATGGACTTGATGTCGTCGGGGCGCTCGCGCAGCAGCTTCCGCAGCAGGTGCACCTTGTCGGCCAGGAATTGATCGTCCTCGCGATCCAGGTTGGTGCTGAGCACCCAGTAGAGGAAACCCGTGGCGCCGAGAATCAGCAGGAAGGCCGAGCCCGCATACCAGGCGGTCAGGCGGGCGGCCAGCGACCAAGGCCGCCGGACCGGTTTGGCCGGGGCAACTTCAACGGCGTCTTTCGAGGACATAACCTGCGCCACGCACGGTATGGATAAGCTTTTCTGCGAACGGGTCATCCGCCTTCGAACGCAGGCGGCGAACGTGCACGTCCACGACATTCGTCTCCGCATCCAGGCTCACGCCCCAGATTTCCTGGGCGATTAACGACCGCGACAGCACTTCGCCGGTGCGCCGTCCCAGGAGAGCCAGCAAGGCAAATTCCTTGGGCGTCAGGTCCAGACGCTTGCCCGCGCGGAGCGCTTTGTTGTGCACCAGGTCCAGTTCCAGGTCGCCGATGTGCAAGACTTCCGGCTGGCGGGCCGAGGTCCGCCGCAGGATCGAGTCGATACGCGCCAGCAGCTCGGAAAACGCAAACGGCTTCACCAGGTAATCGTCGGCCCCCAGCCGGAGCCCCTTGACGCGGTCATGGATGGCGTCGCGTGCGGTCAGAAAAAGGACGGGAGTTTGCTTCCCCGCCTGGCGCAACTCCGCCAGCACCGACCAGCCGTCGCGCTCCGGGAGCATCACGTCCAGGATCATCAGATCATACGAGCCAGTGAGCGCGGAATGCAGACCGGCCTCGCCATGGCCGGCAATCGCCACGCTGAAGCCGTGCTCCGTGAGTCCCTTGCGGAGGTAAGCGGCCGTCTTCTTCTCGTCTTCGACAACCAGAATCTTCATCTCTTAATCTTACTCTGAATCTTGCTCTTAATCGTCTTCCTAATCTTAATCTTCCTCTTCCTCTTTTTCTTTTGTCGGGCAGCACTGCTAATCCTAAAAAATTAGGTGTGCAGGCAAAGGAGGGCGCGTTATAATGGCAGACGCTTGTGGGATACGATTCCGATCGTGTCCGGCGCCGTCGACACGATCGGAATCGTGTCCCACAATCCAGCCCTCATCCCAGGGACCGCCGATCATGTTATTCTCATCGCAATTGCCGCTGAAGAATCTCATCGAATTCTGCCGCGTGCTGCGGCACAACCTTGGCGCCGGCTTGAGCATTGTCAAGGTTTTTCGCCAGCAGGCGGACCGGGGCAGCATGCAAATCCGGCCCATTGCCGGGCGCATCGGCGAGGAACTGGAAAAAGGCGAGAGCCTGGAGTCGGCTCTCAAGCAGGAACGGCAGCACTTTCCGGGCATGTTTGTGTCGCTGGCCGTGGTCGGCGAGCAATCGGGATCCCTGCCGGAAGTTCTGACCGAACTGGAGAAGTATTTCCTGGTCCAGCAAAAGCTGGGTCGCGAATTCCGGCGGCAGATCGCCTGGCCGGTGTTCCAGTTTGTTGTGGCTGGACTGGTGATCCCGGCAATGATACTGCTGCTCAGCCTGTTCAATTCGAAATTCGATCCGCTGGGGTTCGGCCTGACCGGCGTCTCCGGGGCCATCACGTTCATGCTCTTCTTCTATGGCACGCCCGTGGTGCTCATCATCGCCTACAAGATTTTCACCCGAAGTTTGAGTGCTGCCGCCGCCGCGCAAAGGGTTCTGCTGCGCCTGTGGGCCATTGGCCCCTGCCTGCAGGCCATTGCGCTGATGCGCTTCTGCCTGGCCTTGCGCCTGACCATGGAAACCGCCATGCCGGTCAAGCGGGCTCTCAGGCTAAGCCTGGCCGCGACCGGCAACGCGGCATTTGAAGCGGAGGCCGGCACCGTGGAAGAGGCCATTCGCGACGGCGAAGACCTCAGTCTTGCCTTGTCGCGCACGGGTGTTTTCCCGGAAGAGTTTCTTGGCATTCTCACGAACGCGGAGGAAGGCGGCAGGCTGGTCGAAGTGATGGCGAACCAGGCGGACTATTACCAGGACGAAGCCACGCGGCGCATGAGCATTTTGTCCCAGGTTACTGCCTGGAGTGTCTATATACTCATTGCCTGCGTTATTATCTTCTTGATTTTCCGCCTCTACAGCAGCTATATCGGCGTCATCAATTCGCTGACCTGAACCAAATCATCCTGCGCGGTTAGTCAGCGTAACCGGCACCACGGGGCTTGTCCCCGTGGACCGATGACTGGCAGCCAGGTCTATTGCCTTCAGAAGTTATCGCCTCCACGGGGCTCGTCCCCGTGGAGCGACGATTGTCGGCGGGCCATCAGTCGTGGCTCCACGGGGACAAGCCCCGTGGCGGCCATTGTTATGTAGGCAGCAGTTACTGGCGGCCAATCATCAAGCCACCGGGACAAGCCCGGTGGAGGTTCTACCAGTCCACTTTCCGCCCCATTCCCGTCGCCACGGCCTTGGCATAAACTTTGGCCGCCACGGCAATGTCCTCGATAGCGATGCCCAGCGACTTGAACAGCGTCACATCCTGCGGGTGGGCCCGGCCGGTGTAGCGGCCGACGATGACCTGGCCCAGCTCGTGAATGTCAGCCCAGTGAATCGAGCCGTCTTCCAGCGGCTGCACGAAATCGCCGGCCTCGATGCGGGCCTGGTCCTTGCTGTCCACCACGATCGACTCGCAGCGGCGCACGGCGACGGCATCGATCTCCGCCTTGCTGATGAAGTTGGAGCCGATGGCATTGAGGTGCGTTCCCTCGGCAATCCAGTGGCCGTTCACGACCGGCTCGCGGCTGGTGGTGGCCGTGATGATGATATCCTTGTCCTCGGCCGCCATCTCGGGGCGCGGCACCGGCTCGATTTCGGTGTCGCAGACGCGGGACATCTCCTCGGCGAATTGCCGGCGCCGCTCCTCGTTGAGACTGTAGAGTTGCACGCGGCGGATCTTGCGGACCTTGCAGACGGCGATCAGCTGCGTGCGCGCTTGAACAGACCGACTTCGCTGGCGTCCATCCGTGCCATGTACTCGGTGGCCACGCCACTGGCAGCGCCGGTGCGCATCTGGCCCAGGTAATCGGCCTGCATGAGCGCCTGCAGCGCTCCCGTCTTACCGTCGAACAGACCGACATGGAAATTGGCGCCCTTGCGGCCGGTCGCGTAGGCCTTGTAGCCCATGACGCCAAGCGACTTGGCCGCCGCCGACATCACGTGCTGCATGGCGTGGTCGGTCTGCGTGCGGGCGCGGGGCACGTTAACTGCCTCATCAAGGGCCAGTTTGCGCAAGCCGTCCTCGACCGCTTCCAGGGCCATTTCCATGGTCAAGAGCTGGCGGACATCGTCCTCGGTCAGCAGCAGTACCGGCATGGTTGTAGTCCCTGGTCCAAATGGTCATTAGTCATTAGTCATTGGTCATTGGCCTTCGCCAATGACCAATGACTAATGACCAATGACTTAAGAACTACTTCGTAACAACTTCTCCAACGCATCCAGGCCGCCGTTGATCTGTTCCCGGCTGGCGGCGAACGACAGGCGGGCGTAGCCTTCGGCGCCGAAGGCAGAGCCGGGCACGAGGTTTACGTGGGCCGATTCCAGGGCCGCCTGGCAAAAGCCGGCCGAGTCGCTGACCTTCTTGTCGCCGAGGGTCCGGCCGAAATACGCGGACACGTTGAAGAAGGCATAGAAGGCGCCGCCGGGGACCGGGCAGCGGATGCCCGGCATGGCCGCGAGCCGCTTGCACACCAGGTCGCGGCGGGCTTCGAATTCGCGGCGCATCTTTTCGACGCACTCCTGATCGCCTTCCAGGGCCGCCAGGGCCGCGTACTGCGTAATGCTCGACGGACAACCGGTCTGCTGGCTCTGGACGTTGCCCATCGCCTTGATGACCGCCGCGGGTCCCAGGGTCCAGCCCATGCGCCAGCCGGTCATGGCGTAGCTCTTGCTGACGCCGCTGATGGTCAGCGTGCGTTCGGCCAGAGCCGGCCGAAGCGTGGCGAAGCAGGTGGCCCGCGCATCGCCGTACACCAGGCGTTCGTAGATCTCGTCGCTCATCACCGCGGCTGTTGTTTCGAGGATCACGTCGGCCAGAGCTTCCAGCTCCCTGGTTGCATAAACTGTGCCGGTAGGGTTGCTCGGGGAATTGAGCATGATGAGCCGGGTGCGCGCCGTCAGCGCCGCCCGCAGTTGCGCCGGCGACATCTTAAAGCCGCTTTCGTAGCTGGTTTGCACCAGAACGTAAGTCGCCCCTGTCATTTGCACCAGGTCGCTATAGCTCACCCAGTAGGGAGTCGGGATAATGACCTCGTCGCCAGGCCCAACGACAGCGGTTAGGGCCGTGGAGAGCGAGTGCTTGGCGCCGTTGGAGACGATCACCTGGTCGGCGCTGACGCGCAGGCCATAGACTTTCTGGTACAGACGGGCAATCGCCGAGCGCAGCTCAGGGATGCCATTGGCGGGAGTATAGTGGGTGTGGCCATCTTGCATCGCCTTGTAGGCGGCGCGGCAAATATGCTCGGGCGTCGGGAAATCGGGCTCGCCGAGGCTGAAGTCAAAGACGTGGATGCCTTCGGCCTTGAGCTGTCGGGCCTTGGCGCCCGCGGCCAAGGTCGCCGACTGCTGAATGCCGGCAGCCAGCTTGGAGACCGGGATCGCCTCAACGCCTTTTGACATCTATCGAATCTCCTGCTGCGCGCGGCAAATGGTTACGATTGTCTACCCGGAACACTATTGTAGCGGAGCAAGGTAGCCTGAGCGAGATTGTCTTGAGGATGGAAGACAAACCCCTGCGCGTCGCCCATTTTGTGCAACGTTATCCGCCTGCTCTGGGCGGTTCCGAAGCGTATTTCGCCCGGCTGGGCAGGCATCTGGCCGACGCGGGCGATGCGGTCACGGTTTTCACGACTGCCGCCATCGATCTGGAGGCGTTCTGGTCCAAACAGGGTCGCTGTTTGCCCGCGGGGACAGACACGCAAAACGGTGTTGTCGTTCGCCGTTATCCAATTTCGCGCTGGCCGGGCCGTCGGTACCTGCTAAAGAGCTTGTCGTTCATCCCCAACCGTCTCTGGCAATGCCTAACGCTGCCGTGCAATCCCATCGCGGTGCGCATGTGGCGCGATTGCGGGAAGCGGGAGGAATCATTCGATCTCGTGCACGCCACGGCTTTCCCGTATGCCTGGCCGATTGCGTGCGGCTGGCGACTGGCCCGGCGCCTGGGGGTGCCGTTTTTGCTGACGCCTTTCTTGCATCTAGGCAATCCCGATGATCCTGACGATCCCAGCCGGAAAGCCTACCTCTCCCCTGCCCTGCTCTGGCTGCTCCGCACGGCGGATTGCATCTTTGTGCAGACAGAGATTGAACGCGCCGCGCTGATCAAGGCAGGCATCGAACCAGGCAAGCTTGTCCTGCTTGGCATGGGCGTGGACGCGAAGGAGTGCACCGGCGGGGATCGCGACGGGTGCCGGAAGCTATGGGGTCTTGCACCTGAGGACGTCCTCATTGGGCACCTGGCGAACAATAGTGAGGAGAAAGGGACGGTTGATTTACTGCGGGCCGCGCAGATCGCCTGGGAGCGCGACGCGCGTTTCCGCGTTGTGCTGGCAGGGCCGGAGATGCCGAACTTCCAACGATTCTGGCGGCACTACGCGGCCAGGGAACATGTGAGACGGCTCGGGATCCTCAACGAGCAGCAAAAATGTGATTTCTACGCGGCCATCGATGCCTTTGCCCTGCCGAGCCGGTCCGATTCGTTCGGCCTAGTGCTGCTGGAAGCGTGGGCCAACCGCGTGCCGAACGTCGCCTACCGGGCTGGCGGCGTGGCTGAAATTATTCAGCACGAGTCGGATGGTTTATTGGTGAGTTGCGGTGACATTGCAGGGCTGGCGCAAGCACTAACGCGGCTGGCGGAAGATGCCCAGCTACGAACAAAGCTCGGCATAGCCGGATTGGAGCGGACTGGTACAGAATTTCGCTGGGAGGACAAGCTGACGAAGGTCAGAGACGTGTATCTAAGGGTGCTTAGCCGGGGCAAAGGAGTACCGAGTACCGAGTACTGAGTACTGGACAAGCTTGGAGTCGCTGGATTGGAAGATGCCCCGGCCTTGTGCCGGGGAGCTTCACGTTCGTCGCTACACGGACATGCCCGAAAAACCAAGATACCCCGGCCTTGTGCCGGGGAGTTTCATGTTGGCAGCTTGGCCAAGAGCAACCAGCGTGAAACTCCCCGGCACAAGGCCGGGGCATCTTGGTGCGGGAAACGGAGAGTCGTAGATACCAACGGGAGACTCCCCGGCACAAGGCCGGGGCATCTTGCGACCCCTGCCGGTTTCCCCGCAGCTATTACTTACCAGCCGGCTCCGCCTTCAGGATGAACGGCAGGCTGCCGCCACCACGGAAGATCGGGGGAAAATCCACTTGCACGAGGACGCCCTTGTCCAGGTCGGCCTTCTGCAGCAGATCGGCCGCCTTGGCCGCCGAGGCTACCGGCTTGCGGTTGACCTTGGTGATGACGAAGCCGCGTTGCAGGCCGGCATCCCGGGCGACGCCAGGCTCCACGGCCGCGATCATGGCGCCCTTGGCCTCGTCGCTGTAGCCGAAGGTCTTGGCCAGTTCCGGCGTGAGATCGGTCAAGCTCATGCCGAGCTTGGCTACATCGACCTTCTCCTCCTCTTCGGACTGGGCGCGGGTCGAGCGGACCGGCCGGGTTGCCACTTGCAGATCCTTTGGCTGATCGCCGAGGGTGACCGAAAACGTCTGCGGATTGTCGTCGCGAAGAACGGTGAGTTCTACCTTCCTGCCGACCGGCATGTTGCCGATCAGATGTTGCAGATCGCGCCCGTCCTTGACCGCCTTGCCATCCACGCCAGTAATCACATCTCCTGGACGCAGCCCGGCCTTTGCGGCAGGCGCGCCTGGGACGACTTGGCTGATCCAGATGCCTTCGTTGTTCTTGACGCCGAGCGCCTCGGCTAGCTCCGGGTTGAGGTCGCGCATGCTGACGCCGAGGTAGCCGCGGTGGACGGCGCCGTTCTTGATCAACTGCTCGGCCACCGACTTGGCGACATTGCTGCTGATGGCCAGTCCGACGCCTTGCGAGGCGCCGCTGCGGGTCTTGATCATGGTGTTGATGCCGACGACCCGGCCCTCCAGGTTGACGAGCGGTCCGCCGCTGTTGCCCGGATTAATGGCGGCATCAGTCTGCAGGTAGTCCTCGTAAACGAGCGAGGTGCCGCCGGTCATGTGGCCGCGACCCTTGGCGCTAACGATGCCGGAGGTCACGGTGCCCGTCAGCCCGAACGGCGCGCCGAAGGCCAGCACGCGGTCGCCGATTTCCATGGCGTCGCTGTCGCCGAGCTGGACGTAAGGAAGCGGTTCACTGGTTTTGATCCGGACAATGGCCAGATCGTTCTTGGGATCGCCCTTGATGTCCGTGGAGACGAACGATTTGTTGTCGTCGTCCTTGAAACGGATTTCCACGCGATCGGCGCCGGCCACGACGTGATAGTTCGTCAGAATGATGCCCTTGGGATCAATGACAAAGCCCGAGCCGAAGCTGTGCTGTGGGAACTGCTGTTCCAGGTCGCCGTCGTCGTCAGGCAGGCCGGGGATATCGAAGAGCATCCGCCGCCTGGGCTGATCCTGCTTCTTCTTGTCCGAAACCTTGCGAGCGACCGGCTTGGACTCAATGCTCACTACCGCCGGCAGAACCCGCTTCACCACGTCCCGATAAGAAGTTAGTTCCTTGGGAAAGACGGGCGGCGGGGGAGGAACCTGCCCCTTCAAGCCGGTTGTCGTCACCAGGGCGCCTGCGAGGCCGCCGAGAATTAAGAATGCCAATGCTATCGGCCAACGTGCCATCTCTGCTATACCTCCTCTGAGTGCCGGACCGCTGTTGCCGTCGGGAGACGGCTCGGCCCTGAAACGCTTACTTTGTTAACTTCTGTTCGAAGCTGCTGATTTCGCGATCCACTGCTTTACCCCATTGACTTAAGGCGCCGCGCGTGAGTCGCTATTACATATTACGCGGCAAGCCTGCACAAGGCTCACCTATGAGACAATTTTAATGCCGCTGAAAGTCGTTAGCCGCGACCCGTGAGGGGAGCGCGAGAGGGTGCCGACCGCGCTCCCCTCACGGGTCGCGGCTAAACGGCGGCTAAACGGGAATAATCGCATAGGGCTCGCAAAAGGGTCAAGTCAAGTTGCCCATTTAGCAGTACAATAGGGGAAATGTCATCAAGCAGGTTCCGGCTTTAACCGAGAGGCAATTTGTGCCGTGACAGGCGTGCGTCGTGGGCCGCGGCCGGCATTTCACGGCGTTGACAAGATTTCCGCACCTTGTTAACGTCATCGGTAACCGGGACGCAAATTGTGACGGAGTTATGCAGCAAGGACTTACGACCAATCGCGAAGCCGAGATCCTCGAGGACTGCCAGAAGGCGATCAACTACCGCTTTCGCAATCCCAAGCTCCTGCGCGCGGCCCTGACACACGCCAGCGGCGCGGACACCCGGTTGGCGTCCAACGAACGGCTGGAATTCCTCGGCGACGCTGTGCTGGGCCTGGTGGTTTGCGAGCAACTCTACAACGATTTCCCTGAGTACCAGGAAGGCGACCTCACCAAGATCAAGTCCGCAGTCGTCAGCCGGCGGGCCTGTACGCGGATAAGCAAGGAATTGAACCTGGGCGACTTCCTGTTCCTGGGCAAGGGCATGCACCTGCACGCCACGGTGCCCGCCAGCCTTCTGGCGGACGTTTTTGAATCGATGGTCGCCGCCATTTACAAGGACGGCGGGCTGGAAGCGGCGCGCGAATTCATCCTGCGTTACCTGTTGCCGGAAATCGAACGCGAAGCCGGTGGGGCCCAGGGAAGCAACTTCAAATCGCTGCTCCAGCAAGTTGCACAGCGCGAGTTCGGCGCCACGCCCCGCTATGATACGCTCGACGAGCAGGGCCCCGATCACCACAAATGCTTCAAAGTGGCGGCGATCATCGGCAAACATCCCTACGCAGCCGCCTGGGGCCGCAACAAGAAAGAAGCCGAACAAAAAGCCGCCATGAACGCCCTCGCCCAGATCAACGGCGAGCAGGTGCCGTTTGAAGCGGATTGAGTCAGTAGTCAGTAGCCAGTAGCAATCTTGCCACTGACTACTGGCTACTGACCACTGGCTACTGACTTACTATGCCGATGCCCCCCTACCCTGTTCTCTGTTACGGCCAGAATTGCGGCAAGCCAGCCGTATACAAGATTGCGGCGCGGTGGAGCGATGGGCTGACGCAGGAGCTGAAGACCTACGCCCTGAGTTGTGAGGAATGCTTGCCGGACCTGTTTCGCCGAAGCCGGGCCAAACAGTCTGCCTGCCGCCTGGCGGCCGGCGAGACCTTGGAACCGCCCGGAATCTACTCGCTCGAACGCGGCCGCCGCGACGCCCAGATTCACCGCCTGCCTGATCTCGAGGAGCGATTGCTCCGCGAGAATTAGGGGTTGGGTCATTAGTCATTGGTCATTCGTCATTCGCGAATGACGAATGACCAATGACTAACGACCCCGAGTGACACCTGACCCCTCCCACTGACCGTTCGTCCCCAGAGGAGTTTTGTGAAACGAATCGCGATCTTCTGGCCGGGCGATTACCGGGACCAGCCCAATGAATGGGCGCGCCCGCAGATCACCGAGGCCACGGGACAACTGCAAAACGCGCTCAAAAAGCTGGGCCGCCAGCCGTATCTGATCGAGGGCTTCCTGAGGCGGCCGGACGAGGCCATCGAGAAACTGGGGCCTGTGGACGATCCCACCATCGGCGTCTTCGCGCACTGGGCCTATGGGCCGCATACCTGCGACGGGGTGGTGGGCAAAGACAACCCGCTCCTTTTGGCCAGCAACTTCTTTGGCAAGTGGCCGGGCTTGGTGGCCCTGCTTAATACGGGTGCCTGTCTGGAAAGCCTCAACCGGCCGTATTCGCGCATCTGGACCGACGCTCCCGACTGGACCAAGGATAAGACCTTCATGGGACGGCTGGATGAGTGGTGCTCCAGCGGTCGCATTGCCTATTCAGAAAATGAGTTGCATGACTCCACGTCCGTTTCTCCCCAAGCCCAGGCTCTGGCGGACCAGGTGCTCACCGAGATCCGCCACAAGCGCGTGCTTGCCCTGATGCTCGGCGACACCTCGATGGGCATGATCAACGGCTACTTCGGCCCGCGTTTGCTGGCGCGGCACGGTTTCGCCGAGCACAAGGTCGATCAAGCCTGGCTTCCCGTCCGCATGAGCCATGTGAAGCCGGAACGGGTGGAGCAAGCTCTGCAGTTCGTCAAGGACAAGGGCGTCAAGTTCCACTGGCATGAGAAAGGAAAAGGCGACTTCACCGAAGAATGCACGCGGACGCAACTGCGCATGTATCTCGCCGTGCTGGATCTGCTGCAGGAATTCAAGGCGGATTGCCTCGGCTGGCAGTACCAGCTGGGCCTGCTGCCGGTGCTGCCGCCCAGCGATTTCTGCGAAGGCTTGCTAAATTCAACTTGCCGGCCGGAATCCAACGGCGATCTCATCATCACCAGCACGGAAGCAGACCAGGGTAACCTGATCCCCATGGAATTGATGAAACGCCTGCTCTTGAAGAAAGGACTTCACCAGGCGGTGATGTTCCACGACGTGCGCTGGGGCAACGCGCATGACGGCCGCTGGCTCTGGGTCTTGCTCAACTCCGGCAGTTGCGGCGCCTACGCTTTCAACCACGACCCGAGCACGCTGGCCGGCGTGCACAGCTATCGGCAGCCAGCAGGGTATTTTCCGATCCCCGGCGGGACATTTGCGGGCGAGAGTCTTCCTGGTAAGATCACGTGGGCGCGGGCCTACATCAAGAACGACCGCCTAAGGATGGACATCGGCCAGGGCGAGGTGGTCCAGTTGCCGCCCAAGGTTCGCGACGCCTGGTGGGAAGGGACCACCCGCGAATGGCCCTTCATGGCGGCGGA